>Ga0304730_1000003_pt1 | contig 392052 bp, 342 predicted proteins | sample M_130628_MF_Meta_FD_190474 | JGI IMG/M metagenome (GOLD analysis project Ga0304730, IMG submission 190474) | Freshwater microbial communities from Lake Montjoie, Canada to study carbon cycling - M_130628_MF_MetaG (v2) (version 2) | ecosystem: Environmental > Aquatic > Freshwater > Lake...
AAAAAACCATTGATGGTATGCGAGAAAAATTATTACGCGGAGATTGGATAGGAAACGCTCCAACGGGCTATACCTTTGAAAAATTATCACCTAATCAAACTATAGTCATAAATGAAAAAGGGGATTTAATTAAACAAGCATTCAATTGGAGAGCAAATGGGATGACTTATGAGCAGATTATGTATAAATTAAAAACTCTTGGTTTAATCTTAGCTAAACAAACACTTGCAGGAATTATTAAAAATCCATTCTATTGCGGACTCATGTCGCACAATCTATTGAAGGGCGAACTTGTTAAAGGAAATCATCCAGCACTAATCGATGAAAGTTTATTTCTAAAGGCAAACGAAATTCCCAATTCCTCAGGGTTTAAGGTTAATAAAGCAAATGATAATTTACCACTCAAAGTCTTTGTAAAGGATGCAGACAGCGGCGCTCCCTTCACTGGTTATTTGGTTAAGAAAAAGGGTTTGTATTATTACAAAGCTAATAAGTTAGGTGCAAAAGTGAATAGAAGTGTAAACATCATGCATGGTAAGTTTAAGGAATTACTAAATGATTACACCATTGATTCAGAACATATAAAACCATTAAGTATTCAATTAGGTTATACTTGGGAAAATTTAACCGAGAGTAACACCAGTGAGAAAAAATCGTTATCAATTAAACTAAAAGAGATTGATGATGAATATTATAGTTTAAGAAAACGTCACGCAATAGGTCAGGTTAGTTTAGATATTTATGAAGAATTTTCTACTGAAATGATTCAACGAAAAGAGTCAATATTAAAACAACTTGAAAAACTGGATCAGAAATTATCGAACCCTAAAGAATTAATAAAATTTACCTGTGATTTATCTTCAAACCTTAATAAAATATGGGATTTAGGCGATTATTATCAAAAGCAAGTTTTTCAAAATACCTTATTTCCAGATGGTTTGGTATATGATTCAAAAAATGAACATTATCGAACCCCGAAAGTAAATTCAGTAATCGGCTACATAAGTCAATTATCAGCTGATTTGGAGAATAATAAAAGCCGAACTTTTAAAGATTTCTCTAAAAAGTCCGGCTTCGTACACACGAAGGGACTCGAACCCCCACCCTCGCGGACCAGATCCTAAGTCTGGCGCGGCTACCAATTACGCCACGTGTGCATGATAATACAAATGTAATTATAAAAAACCGAAATATTAAATAATATACTTTTTTTAATAATTTTTCATATAATCTTCAAAACAAACGCCTTGCATAAATTCGGGCGAATAAATATATTGATAAAGTAACCTAGACCATTGTTTATCAGTTTTGCGCTTGTCTAACAGGGCTGAGTCAAAAGGTTTACTATAATGAATTTTGATGGTATCTTTTCTAGCTTTAAACATTTCGTCTGGTAAAAACAACATTTCAATGTTTGCCTTTATGCCAAGTCGTTTACGCCACATAGCAAAATTATAAAAGAACTTAGAATTTTCTCCTTCAATAAACACAGGCTGAATCATTCTTTTATGATCAATGGCCTGCGTAACAAAACTTTTCTTCCATTCTAAATCTCTTACCAAACCATTTTGTTTTCTTGAAACTAAGCCAGCCGGAAAAAACAAAACGGCACATTCTGTCTTAAAAACGTCTTCCATTGTTCGCAATGAACTGGTTGAGGAAGCTCCAACTTTATTGACAGCTACAAAAATTTCATCAAAATTTTTAAAATTCTTTAATATGTCATTTACAAAAAACCTCACATCAGGCCTTACTTCACCAACTGATTTTATCAATGCTAAACCATCAAGCCCACCTAAAGGATGATTGGCAGCTATAATAACAGAGCCAGATTTTGGGACTAAATGTTGATTAGTTGATTCAACTTTTGCTCCTAATGCCTCCAACCCTTTTCTGTTAAATTCGAGACCCTTGTCGTTTTTTAATAAACGCATGGTGTCATTAATCTCTTCCTCATGAAGCTTTTTCTTGAGCCAATGAATGGCAAAGCGTGGCAGCCATTTGTATAGTTTAAAGGCTTTGTCTTTCAATACCTTTTCAACATCAATAAATTTTTCGTTTTCCATAGTTATAGGATGTCAAAGATACTATAATTGTTAATATCTCAAAAAAGTCAAAACGAGGATTTATCATTTTTTTGATTTTTATAAAAACCATAAAATGCCAATAAAAACAACACTTTATAGATATAACTAACCTTTATTACATAGGCATAATTTTTATCATAATTATTAACATTGGTTTTAATTTTCAACAAAAGTGGTAAAAAATGGCATTTAGTGGTAATAAGTGGTAAAATTTTGATATTTTTGACACATATCAAACAAAAACCACTGATGCAAAGCCTTATAGGAGAATATGATTGTAAAGTAGATGCGAAAGGGCGTTTTATGTTTCCTGTTAATTTGAGGAAGCAATTAGAAGATACGTTTGATAAGGGATTTGTTATTAATCGAAATCTTCATCAAAAATGTTTAGTGCTTTATCCCATTTCTGAATGGAATAAACTGAATAAAAAATTGAGTAAGCTAAACAGATTAATTAAAGCTAATGATGTATTTGTAAGAAAATTCACTGGTGGTGCAACAGGAGCTGATGCAGATAATACAGGAAGGGTTTTACTTCCAAAATCCTTAGTGGACTATGCGGGTATTTCAACTGATATCAAAATTTTAGGAAGTAATAATGTCATTGAGATTTGGGATAAAAATTCATATGGGCAGTTTTTATCTCAAGAATTAGATATTGAGCAATTGGCTCAAGATGTGTTAGGTAATTTAAATTTTAATGATGGAGATGATGACTAAAGCTTATCATATCCCCGTTCTTTTACAACCTTGCATTAACTATTTAGATATAAAGGCAAATGGTATTTATGTTGATTTAACCTTTGGTGGTGGTGGTCATTCAAAAGAAATTTTGAAACACCTTTCTAAAGAGGGAAAACTTTTCTCCTTTGATCAAGATGAAGACGCAAAGACAAATATTCCGGATGATAATAGATTAACGTTTATTCCTCAAAATTTTAGATATATCTCAAATTATTTAAAATTATACGGCATCTCTCAGGTTGATGGAATTTTAGGTGATTTAGGTGTTTCATCTCATCAATTTGATAAAGGAGAAAGAGGATTTTCGATTCGATTTGATGCTGATTTGGATATGCGTATGAATCAAAAAAGTGTTTTAACAGCACATAAAGTTTTAAATACCTATGATGTAAAACAATTGACCCAAGTTTTTAGAGAATACGGGGAAGTCGATAATGCTTTTAAACTCGCTCATATTATTGTTGACAACAGAGTTAATGGTTCTATAGAAAGTACGACGCAGTTTAATGACGTTATTTTGAAATGTACACCAAAGTTTGAAGCCAATAAATACCTAGCAAAAGTATACCAAGCCATTCGTATTGAAGTGAATCAAGAAATGGAATCATTGAAAGAGTGTTTGGCACAATGTTATCAATTATTAAAACCAAATGCGCCATTAGTAATCATGAGTTACCATAGTTTAGAAGATCGGTTGGTTAAAAACTTAGTGCGTTCAGGTAACTGTGAAGGCATAGAAGAAAAGGACTTGGTTTTTGGCACTGTAAAAAAATATTTTAAAGCATTAACTAATAAACCCATTGTTCCATCTGGAGAAGAAATTGAAGAAAATTCGAGAGCCAGGAGTGCAAAATTAAGAGTGGCAATAAAATTGTAAATGGCAAATAAATTTAGAGATAAACCAATTCAAACGGAGCAAGAAGAATTAGAGGTTGTAGAGCCTGTTATCGAAAAAAATGTACAGCCAGAAAAGTCTAAAAAACAAGGCAAGAAGGGTGTATTGGCAAAGGGGTTGTCTAGCGTATTTGGAGGTTCTTTTTTAAGTAATGAAAAGTCATTTGAAATGGCTCCTTTTATTTTGTTTTTAGGTGTTATCGCCATTTTTTACATAGCGAATGGATATTATGCTGATGATAAAATTAGAGAAGTAAATAGAACGAGTAATGAAATTAAGCAATTGAGAACAGAATACATTTCATCAAAATCGGATTTAATGTTTGTTAGTAAACAAAGTGAAATTGCCAAAAGAGTTGAAAAATTAGGATTGAAAGAGCCCGTTGTGGCACCAATGAAAATAGAAATAGACACAACAAAATAAATTGGAAAATAAGAAAAACACATTAACACGCAGTTACATAGTATACATTATACTTTGTGTGTTTGCTATGTCTATTTTATATAAAATGGTAGTGATTCAATTTAAGGAAGGTGAACATTGGAAAGCAAAAGCAGAAGCATTAACAACAGATTTGAAAACAATAGAAGCTGTTCGTGGCAATATTTTTGATGAGAATGGAAATTTGTTAGCAACCTCATTACCATATTACGAAATAGCGATGGATATTAATGCACCATCAATAGATAAAAAGTTATTCGATAAAAATATTGATTCACTTAGTTTTTGTTTATCGAGTTTATTTAAAGACAAATCAACACAAGCGTACACTAAAATTTTGCGTAAAGCTAGAAAAAGAGGAGATCGCTATTTGGTATTAAAAAGAAATGTTTCCTATAAAGATTTGAAAACACTCAAATCCTTCCCTATTCTAAGAAAAGGAAAACGTGGTGGTTTGGTAACCTTACAAACGAATAAACGTGAGCGACCCTTTAAAACCTTGGCAGCTCGTACCATTGGGTATGTTCAATACCAAAAAAACGACACTCTGAAAGTGGGGTTAGATGGTGCATACGATTCGATTTTAAAAGGAATTAGTGGACAACGTTTAATGCAAAAAATTGCTGGTGATGTGTGGCGCCCGATTAATGATGAAAATGAAGTTGAACCAAAAGATGGTAGTGATTTATATACCACCATTGATATCAATATTCAAGACGTTGCTGAAAACGCCTTACTCAAAACATTAGTAAAAAATAATGCTTCACATGGCTGTGCTATTTTAATGGAAGTTAAAACTGGAAAGATTAAAGCAATTGCAAATTTAACAAGAAATGGAAATGATTCAACGAGCTCGTATTCGGAAAATTTGAATTACGCGATAGGTTTTGCAACAGAGCCTGGCTCTACATTTAAGTTGGCTTCTTACTTAGCAGTAATCGATGATTACAATTTAAGTTTAGATGAAAAAATTCAAGTTGGAAATGGAGAAGTAACTTATTATACCAAAACAATAAAAGATTCACATGCTCCAGAAACAGCTATTTTAAGTTTGCAACGTGCTTTCGAAGTTTCTTCTAATTGTGCCGTAGCAAAAACAATTATGAAGTATTATTCCAAAAATCCTCAGAAATACGTTGATAAAATAAATTCATTTCATCTTAATAAAAAACTTGGATTATCAATCTTAGGCGAAGCCATACCACTTATTAAGCAACCAAAAAAGAAAGATTGGTCGGGCATTACGCTTCCTCAAATGAGTTACGGTTACGAAACATTAATTACTCCATTACAAATATTAACCCTTTATAATGCTATTGCAAATAATGGTAAAATGATTCGTCCTCGATTTGAAAATGAAATTAAACGAAATGGAGTAACCGTTAAAACATTTAGCACGGAAGTGATAAGCGAACAAATTGTAAAGCCCTCAACCGTTATAAAAGCAAAGAAAATGTTAGAGGGCGTTGTTGAAAATGGAAGTGGAAAAGGTTTAAATATTACTGCATTTAAAGTGGGAGGAAAGACAGGAACCGCACAGATTGCGAATGTAGGGGTAAAAAAGGTGGTAGGTCAAACTTTGTATGGTGATGAAGGTCAAAGAAAATATCAAGCATCTTTTGTAGGCTACTTTCCTGCAGATAATCCACTTTACACATGCATCGTTGTGATTAGTTCACCTAGTAATGGTATTTATTATGGTGGTTTAGTTGCTGGTCCTGTATTTAAAGAAATTGCAGAAAAAGTATATTCAACGAGTTTAGATTTCATTCAACCCATAAATAATAAACAAAACCTTTTAACTTCTATACCTTCATCAGTTAAGTCAAATAGAAGGGAGTTAGCAGGCATATATCACACCTTTGATATTTCTAGCTCAAAATCATTTACCGCTTATGAAACCATTGAAACATCCAATTTAGAACGCGAATTAAAAAAAGGAATTGTACCAAACTTAAATGGATTAACTGCTAAAGATGCTTTGTTTTTGCTTGAAAATTGCGGCTTCCATGTTACAGTAGTCGGCATTGGGTCCGTGAAAAAACAATCGCTTGAAGCAGGAAAAAAATTCAACAAAGGAGATAAAATAACATTGATATTAAGTTAAAAAGTGAAACTATTAAGCGACATATTATATAAAACGCGTATTGAAGAAATTACTGGCTCTACCAATATGGCGATTTCTTCGGTAACATTTGATTCAAGAAAAGTAAAAAAGGATTCTTTATTTGTTGCTACAGTTGGTGTAAATGTGGATGGTCACACTTATATTGATAAAGCAATTGAATTAGGCGCTATTGCAATTGTTTGTGAAATATTACCAATTGAAATACATGAGCATATATCTTACATTAAAGTTTTAAATTCATCCGAATCATTAGGTCATATTGCTTGTAATTTTTATGATAATCCTTCTGAAAAGCTAAAGTTAATTGGAATTACAGGAACAAATGGAAAAACAACAACCGTAACACTTTTATTTAATTTATTTAAAGGTTTAGGTTACCAAGTTGGGTTACTATCTACCGTTGAAAATAAAATTAATAATGTTGTCATTCCTTCCACGCATACAACACCCGATGCCTTATCATTAAATGAATTACTCAATCAAATGGTTGAACAAGGATGTCAATACGCATTTATGGAAGTAAGTTCACATGCTATTGTTCAGCATCGAATAACAGGACTAAATTTTATTGGAGCTGCATTTTCAAACATTACGCACGATCATCTTGATTACCATAAAACATTTGATGAATATATCAAAGCTAAAAAATTATTTTTTGACCATCTTCCAACTCATGCTTTTGCTTTAACTAATAAAGACGATCGAAACGGAATGGTTATGCTACAAAACACACGGGCGAAAAAATATACCTATGGCTTAAAATCAATAGCTGATTTTAAATGCAGAGTGATTGAAAATCATTTAAATGGCTTGCTATTAAATATAGACAATCAAGAAGTTTGGATAAAATTGATAGGTTCATTTAATGCGTATAACGCTTTGGTCGTATATGCTATGGCTGTATTATTAAAACAAGATAAAGTTCAAGTATTAACAACACTTAGTAATTTAAATTCTGTTGAAGGTCGATTTCAGTATATAAAATCAAAATCGGGAATTATCGCCATCGTTGATTATGCTCATACACCTGATGCTTTGAAAAATGTCCTTGAAACCGTTAAAGATATAAGAACGGGAAATGAACAAGTGATTACTGTTGTTGGTTGCGGCGGTGATAGAGATTCTGTAAAAAGACCTGTGATGGCAAAAATTGCTTGCGAGCTTAGTAATAAAACAATTTTAACAAGCGATAATCCAAGAAGTGAAAATCCGGAAGAAATTTTAGATCAAATGCAAGGTGGCTTGTCGCCTGTTGAAATGAAAAATACATTAAGAATTAGCGATCGAAAAGAAGCAATTAAAACTGCTGTTGCCTTCGCAAAGGAAGGAGATATTTTATTAATAGCCGGAAAAGGTCACGAAAAGTATCAAGAGATAAATGGCGTGAAACATCATTTTGATGATTTTGAAATTATTAAAGAACTATTTGAAACACAAACTTTATAAATTATGTTTTATTATTTATTTCAATACTTAGACCAACATTTTAACTTCCCTGGCGCTGGGGTGTTTCAATATATTTCATTCAGAGCGGCATTAGCTTTATTATCCTCACTCATTATTTCAATGATGTTTGGAAAACGTATTATTCATTTTATTCGTCAAAAACAAATTGGAGAAACAATCAGAGAATTAGGATTACAAGGTCAAAATGAAAAAGCTGGTACACCTACGATGGGAGGATTAATTATTTTGGCAGCTATTATTATTCCAACATTGTTGTTTGCGAAAATCCATAATATTTACATTGTCATTATGTTAATATCAACCGTTTGGCTTGGCACGATAGGATTTATAGATGATTACATAAAAGTTTTTAAAAAAAATAAGGAAGGTTTAAAAGGAAAATTTAAAGTAGTTGGACAAATCGGCATTGGACTAATTGTTGGTGCTGTGTTTTATTTTCATCCAGATGTTGTAACTAAAGAGAGAGTAACTACAAATAGCTCAAGTTATTATGAGCCTTCTAATTTTGATGAATCTACAGGTAGTCAAAAAAACTTAGCAATACCAAAGTATGCTAAAACACCAATTAAAACAATTAAAACAACTATTCCATTTGTAAAGAATAATGAATTTGATTATACAGAGTTATTGTCGTTTTTAGGAGATAATGCAGTAAAATATGGTTGGCTAATTTTTATTCCCATTGTTATTTTAATAGTTACAGCTGTTTCTAATGGTGCAAATATTACGGATGGCATTGATGGCTTAGCAGCAGGAACAAGTGCAATCATTGGCACAACGTTAGGGATCTTGGCATATGTGAGTGGTAATACGGTGTTTGCAGATTATTTAAATATCATGTACATACCGAATACGGGCGAACTTGTTGTTTTCATGGCCGCATTCGTTGGTGCTTGCGTTGGATTTTTATGGTATAATGCATTTCCTGCTCAAGTATTTATGGGTGATACAGGTAGTTTGGCATTAGGTGGAATCATTGCAGTATTCGCAATCGCTATTCGAAAAGAATTATTAATACCCATTTTATGTGGAGTTTTTGTCATTGAAAATTTATCAGTTATTATGCAAGTTTTTTATTTTAAGTACCAACGAAAAAAACACGGACTCGAATTCGCCCAAGCTAATCGTTTATTTAAGATGGCTCCTTTGCATCACCATTATCAAAAATCGGGGTTTCACGAATCAAAAATAGTGATGCGGTTTTTTATTATCGGTATCATGTTGGCCGCACTTACCATTATTACTTTAAAATTAAGATAAACTAAATTGAATAAACGGATAGTTATATTAGGTAGTGGCGAAAGCGGAGTTGGCAGTGCTATTTTAGCACAGTCAAAAGGATTTGCTGTGTTTGTATCTGATAAAGGTTTAATTCAAGAAAAATACAAAACAGAATTAATAAAACATACTATTGCTTATGAAGAAGGTCAACATACGGAAGCATTAGTTTTAAATGCAACCGAAATAGTAAAAAGTCCTGGTATTCCCGATAACGCTGAGTTAATTCTAAAAGCAAAAGAAAAAAATATACCTGTTATTTCAGAGATTGAGTTTGCAGGAAGATTTACAAATGCTAAAATGATTTGTATTACCGGCAGTAACGGCAAAACAACCACAACCCTTTTAACATACCATATATTTAAAAAAGCAGGTTACAATGTTGGACTAGCTGGAAATGTTGGTAAAAGTTTCGCTTATCAAGTAGCTACTGAAAATTTTGATTATTACATTTTAGAACTAAGCAGTTTTCAATTGGATGGCATGTTTGATTTTAAAGCAGATATCTCTATTCTTTTAAACATTACACCTGATCATTTAGATCGATACGATTATAAGTTCGAAAATTATACAGCATCTAAATTCCGCATAACTCAAAATCAAACAGCGGATGATCATTTCATTTATTGCAAAGATGATTTAGTAATTAATGAGTTTATGAAAATAAATCCTGTAAAGGCTAAACATATTCCGTTCAGTATCAAAGAAACAAGCGAAGGCGATGGAGCCTATTTAGAAGACAATAAAATAACCCTTAATTATAATAATAACCCTAAACCCTTAATCATGACAATAGAACAATTAGCACTCGCTGGAAAGCACAACGTGTACAACTCAATGGCGGCATCAATGGCAGCAAGTATTGTGGATATTAGAAAAGATATTATCCGCGAAAGCCTGGAAGATTTTGTTAATGTTGAACACAGATTAGAATTTGTTGCAACTGTAAATGGAATCGAATTTATTAATGATTCAAAAGCAACAAATATTAATTCTGCTTGGTATGCTTTAGAAAGTATGCAAAAGCCTACCGTTTGGATTGTTGGTGGACAAGATAAAGGAAATAATTACGAAGAATTATCGGAGTTAGTAAATGAAAAAGTGAAAGCAATAGTATGCTTAGGCCTTGATAATAAAAAAATAATTAAAGCTTTTAAAAATTCTGTTGAAATGATTATGGAAGCTTCTTCAGCTGCTGAAGCAGTAGCTATGGCTTATAAATTAGCAAGTAAAGATGAGGTGGTTTTATTATCACCTGCTTGTGCAAGTTTCGACATGTTTAAAAATTATGAAGATAGAGGTGTTCAATTTAAAACAGCTGTTAGAGGATTGTAGTATGAAACATGTGATTAAAGAAATAATAACATCAAAATTAGAATCGTTTAAACGAGATACTGAACATAGTATGGAAATCCTCGATACTATTGATGGCATCACATTTATTAATGATTCGAAAGCAATTAACGCTAAGTTGACGGCTGAAAACATCAATTCTATAGATGCAGAATTGGTTTTAATTTTAGGTGGTGACGATATGAAAACAGATTATTCTTGGTTTCAATTTAATAACTATTATAACATTAAAACAGTCGTTTATTTTGGAAGAAGGCTTCCAGAGATTAAAAATATTTTTAATAAACACGTGATGGTTATTGTAATTGATGGCTTAGAGAATGCTGTAACAGTGGCAAGAAATAGGGCTATTACAAATCAAGTAGTATTGTTTTCACCTGCATGTCCAAGTTATGATGCATTCGATAATTACAAAAATCGCGGAAATAAATTTAAACAACTAGTGACTAAATTAAAGTAAGCATATGAAATTATTTACATACTTAAAAGGTGATAGGGTGATTTGGGCAATTGTGTTTTTATTGTCTATTCTATCTATTTTAGTTGTATATAGTTCTGTAGTCACACTTGCGCATAAATATAAACAAGGAAATGCAGAAGTTTTTTTGTTTAAGCATACCTTTCTCATTATTTGTGGTTTAATTATTATGTACCTAATACATAAATTAAAGTACACTGTGTTTTCAAGGGTGGCACAAATCGGATTTTTTTTGATTCTTCCTTTACTAATGTTTACTCTTGCAAAAGGGGTAAGTGCCGGCGAAGCAAACAGATGGATTGCTATTCCAGGGTTAGGGTTAACCTTTCAATCCTCTGATATTGCAAAAATTATACTATTAATTTTTGTTGCTCGTACACTTACACTTAAACAAGGACAATTAGATGATTTTAAATCATTAATCAAGTTTGTCATATTTCCAATTATAGTTGTTTGTTTTTTAATTTTACCAGCGAATTTTTCAACTGCAGCATTATTATTTGTAAACTGTTTGTTTTTAATGTTTGTAGGTCGTATTAAACTAAAGTTTATTGCTTACATCTTTTCCGCTTGTATTGGTTTTATTTTAATATTGGGTGTCATTATTTATCAATTCCCAAATTTAATTCCTCGAGGTCCAACATGGAAAGCGCGTATTGAAAACTTTAGCAATGGTGATTCTAAAAATAATTACCAGAGTGATCAAGCTAAAATAGCTATTGCAACTGGAGGCATTATTGGTAAAGGACCTGGTAATAGCACGCAGAGAGCTTTTTTACCACAAGCATCTTCTGATTTTATATATGCTATAATTATCGAAGAGTACGGTTTAGTTACAGGTTTTGCTATGCTGTTTTTATACATGATTCTATTATTTCGTGGCATAAGAATCTTAAGAGATTCTGAAAAAACATTTGGGGGTTTAGTTGCTGTTGGACTTAGTTTCAGTCTTGTTTTTCAAGCTCTCATAAATATGGCAGTAGCAGTAAATTTATTTCCTGTAACAGGGCAACCTTTACCTCTTGTAAGTATGGGTGGAACGTCTGTTTGGTTTACTTGTATTTCGATTGGTATTATTTTAAGTGTCAGTAAAGCCAACGAAGAAAAAGAAGTGATTGTAGAATAAATGAATAAATCTTTAAAAATAATATTAAGTGGTGGCGGTACTGGGGGACATATTTTTCCGGCTGTAGCTATCGCTAACGAAATAAAAAAAATGGTACCACACGCTGACATTTTATTTGTAGGTGCTTTAGGTAAAATGGAAATGGAAAAAGTTCCAGCGGCTGGTTATAAAATTATTGGCGTTCCAATTGCTGGTTTTCAAAGAAATTTCTCCTGGTCTAATTTTAAACTTCCATTTCTAATTATTAAAAGTTTATTACTTACTCGTAAAATTATAAAAGAATTTAAACCAGATGTAGTTGTTGGAACCGGAGGATACGCATCTGGCCCTTTGTTAAAAGCTGCTACTAGTAAAGGAGTTCCTGTTTTATTACAAGAACAGAATTCTTATGCTGGAATAACCAATAAAATTTTATCAAAAAAAGCAAGTAAAATTTGTGTGGCCTATGAAGGCATGACACAATTTTTTGAAAAAGAGAAAATTATTTTGACTGGCAATCCAGTTCGACAAGATATTTTAAATAAAAACGTTAACAGAGAGGAAGCGTATCAGTTTTTTAATCTTGATAAAAATAGAAAAACAATCTTAGTGGTTGGTGGTAGTTTGGGAGCTCGTGGGATTAACGAAGCTATTGATTCAGGCTTAAAAAGTATAGCCGATAATAATATTCAACTTATTTGGCAAACAGGAAAATTATATTTCAAAACTGCAAAAGAGAAAATGAAACCATATATTCATCAAAATATGAATGCTGTTGATTTTATTTCTCGAATGGATTTTGCTTATTCAGTGGCCGATTTAGTTATTTCTAGAGCAGGTGCTGGGGCAATTTCCGAATTGTGTGTTGTTGCGAAACCTTCTATTTTAGTTCCGTTACCAAGTGCTGCAGAAGATCATCAAACCAAAAATGCGATGGCGTTAGTTAACAAAAATGCAGCAATTTTAGTAAGTGAAATAGATGCTAAAAATAATTTAGTAAATGAAGCCATTACCTTAATAAAACAAGTTGAAAAATTAAAACAATTGAGTGAAAACGCCCAATCTTTATCTATGCCGAATTCAACACATAGGATTGCAATGGAAGTTTTAAAATTAGCCAACTATAACATATAAATGCAGATTTTAAATTTTAAAGTATATTATTTCCTTGGTATTGGTGGAATCGGCATGAGTGCTTTAGCTCGTTATTTTAATCATTATGGAAAAACTGTATATGGTTATGATAAAACTGAAAGTGCTTTATCTAAACAGCTAGAAAATGAAGGGATGTATATTCATTATGATGATGATGTTGTTTTACTAAAAAAAATAATTGCTGGATATGAAAAGGAAGATGTTTTATTTATCTACACGCCAGCTATTCCTGATAATCATAAAGAGTTAATCTTTGTACAAAAAAAATCGCTTAACCTTCAAAAGCGTGCTTGGGTTTTAGGTGAAATAACCAAACAATTTAAAACAATTGCAATTGCAGGAACTCACGGAAAAACAACAACAACAGCATTAGTAACGCATATTCTAAAAACAGCAGGTATTAATTGTTTTGCCTTTTTAGGAGGGATTTCTCAAAATTATAATACTAATTTAATACTTGGTGATGCTAGTGATTCAGACGCATTTGTTGTAGTTGAAGCCGATGAATACGATCGTTCTTTTTTAACCTTATATCCTTTTATTTCAGTTATAACGAGTGTAGATGCAGATCATCTTGATATTTACGGAAGTCAAAATGAAATGCACCAAAGCTATATACAATATGCATCACAGACTCAAAAAAATGGTATTTTGATTGTTAAAAAAACTGTTGATAACGATTTGAATATCAAAGTTAAACGACTCATCTACTCACTAAATTTAGATACAGATTTTTCCGCAAATGCAATTCATATCGTTGATGGTCAGTTTTGTTATAACATTAATAGTGTGATAGAGTCTATAAGTCAGGTAGCTATTGGCTTACCAGGCTTGCATAATGTGGAAAATTCAATTGCAGCTGTTGCAGTTGCGCAACATTTAGGTATTAAAGGTGATGTGATTAACAAAGCCTTACGTTCTTTTAAAGGTGTGAAAAGAAGATTTGATTACCGTGTAAAATCAAAATCTATAGTTTATATAGATGATTATGCGCATCATCCGGAAGAGTTAACAGCGGCCATTACTGCTGCTAAACAATTATATCCAGATAAAATCATAACTGGTATTTTTCAACCTCATTTGTTTTCTAGAACACGTGATTTCGTTAATGAATTTGCAGCGAGTTTGGATTTACTAGATGTGTGCGTATTATTAGAAATTTATCCTGCCCGCGAGCAACCCATTGAAGGTGTAAATGCGCAGTGGTTACTTGATAAAATGACTTGTAAAAATAAAAGTTTGGTAAAAAAAGAACATGTAATTGATTTTCTGAAAACTCAACATTGTGAAGTTGTTATGACCTTGGGAGCTGGAGATATAGACACATTGGTTGAGTCAATCGAAACATATTTAAAACAAATAGAATTGTAAAATAAATTTAAGAACTAAAAACAAGGCTTCGTAATAGAGTATTGTTAAAGTAAAATGAAAATAAATAAAAAAATAATAAGTTTCGTTCTTTGGATTATTGGATTATCAATGCTATTTTTTTCATTAGCATTCGCCTCAACAAAGCAAAAAAAAGTTGAAATACAAAATTTAAGTATTTCTGTTGCTAATACTGATGTGAATGATTTTATTGATGAGGATGATTTAAAACGTTATTTAAAAGATAGACAAGACACCATTGTAAATACAGAAATAAAAAATCTTGACATTACTACTATTGAAAAAGTTTTAAATGCACATCCTGATATTGAAAATGCAGATGTTTCAGTTGATATAAATGGAGATGTTAATATTAATGTATTACAGCGCACACCAATTGTGAGAGTGTTTAATTTAGATGGAGAAAGTTATTATATCGACACGCAATCTAAATTAATGCCATTGAGTGAAACACAAACAGCAAGAGTATTAATTGCAACTGGTTTTATTTTTGAACCTTTTTCAAGAAGAGTAATGACAACAGTTAATGTGATTGCAAAAAATGAAATTTATAGTAAGTTCAGCGTACTCGATGATATTTATCTGATGGCTGATTATATAAGAAGAGATAGTTTACTAAATAATCTGGTGCATCAAATAAAAGTTTTGCCAGATAAAGAATTTGAATTATATCTAGCAATTGGTAATCATAAAATAATGTTTGGAGAAGCAGTTGATTTAGAAGAAAAATTTAAAAAATTAAAATTGTTTTATACTGATGGATTAAATAAAACAGATAGTTGGAATAAATACTCAATAATAAATATAAAATATAAAAACCAAGTGGTTTGCACTAAAAAATAAAATATCATTTATGGACGATAATCAAACACAACAAAACGAAAAAATTATTGGCGACTTAGTTGTAGGCCTTGATATTGGTACTACAAAAATAGCTGCCATTGTTGGGTATAAAAACGAATTTGGTAAAGTTGTCATTCTTAGTATTGGTAAGGCCGAATCGCTTGGTGTGCAGCGTGGAGTTGTTGCTAATATCGAGCAAACAATTGATTCGATTAACACGGCAGTAAAATTAGCAGCTGATAAAGCCAACATCGATATCGAAGAAGTCATTGTAGGTATTGCAGGGCAACATATTAAAAGTATGCAACACCGCGGAATGATTACCCGTAAATCTTTGGATGAAGAAGTAAACCAAAATGATGTGGATAATTTAATTGATAACATGCATCGTTTGGTTATGAATCCTGGTGAAGAAATTATTCATGTTATTCCTCAAGAATACATTATTGATAACGAAGGTGGTATTAGAAATCCAATTGGACATTCAGGCATCCGATTAGAAGGAAATTTTCATATAATCACAGGCCAAGTTTCTGCTGTAAAAAATATTTTTAAATGTGTAAGCCGTGCTAATTTAATTACAGCTGATTTGCATTTAGAACCACTAGCAAGTGCTGATGCTGTTTTAAGTGATGAAGAAAAAGAAGCTGGTGTAGTATTAGTTGATATTGGTGGTGGCACGACAGATGTAGCTATTTTTTATGATGGAATCATCAGACACACTGCCGTTATACCGTTTGGTGGAAATATTATCACAGAAGATATTAAGGAAGGGTGCGGAATTATTAAAACTCATGCTGAACAATTAAAAATGAGATTTGGTTCAGCACTTGAACAAGAAAGTCAAAAAAATGAAGTGATTTCTATTCCTGGTTTAAGAGGTCGTCCTCACAAAGAGATTTCTGTAAATACCTTAGCGCAAATTATTGAAGCTCGTATGGAAGAAATTTTAGATTTAGTGTTATTTGAAATTAAAAATTCTGGATACGATAGAAAATTAGCTGGTGGTATCGTTATCACCGGTGGTGGTTCACAATTAAAACACTTGAATCATTTAGTAATGAGACAAACTGGTTTAGATTGTAGAATTGGGACGCCAAACGAGCATTTAGCTGGTGCCGACGACGAATTAAAAAATCCTATGTACGCTACCGCTGTTGGCTTAGTGATGAAAGGTATTGAAAAATATGAGCGCGAATCGAAACGAGGAATTAATACAACTAAAACAAAAGAAGAACCAATTGTTGAATCTAAAGAATTGAAAAAGAAAGATGAGAAAAAAGTAACCGAACATTCATCAAAAAAAATGGGGAGTTTTTTATCAGATATTCTAAATAAAACGAGAGACTGGATTTCAGATGACGTTGAATAATCTATTTACAAAAAACAAACTAACTACTTAATACTAAGATTTAAAATTAAAACTAAATACCATGATGCAATTCGATTTATCAGAAAATGAAGAAAGTTCAATTATTAAAGTAATTGGAGTTGGTGGAGGCGGAAGTAACGCAGTTAATCACATGTTCAAACAAGGGATTAAAGGTGTTGATTTTATAGTGTGTAACACTGATAAACAAGCTTTATTTAAAAGTCCTGTTTCTCATAAAATTCAATTAGGAAATTCTTTAACCCGAGGATTAGGTGCCGGCGCTAAACCAGAAGTTGGAAGAGATTCTGCTCTAGAAAGCATTGATGAAATAAAAAACATTTTGAAAGATAATACCGAGATGGTATTTATCACAGCTGGTTTAGGTGGAGGTACTGGAACTGGAGCAGCTCCAGTGATTGCTTCTATTGCAAAAGAATTAGGGATTCTAACAGTTGGTATTGTTACCATCCCATTTTCTTTTGAAGGAAAAAAACGGAGAGAACAAGCCGAAAAAGGTTTGGAAGAAATGAAAAAATACGTTGACACATTAATCGTTATTGGTAATGATAAATTACGTGAGATATATGGTAGTTTAAAAATGACAGAAGCATTTGCGCATGCTGATAATGTTTTAACAAGTGCTGCAAAATCAATTGCTGAAATCATTAGTTTACACATGCATGTGAATGTTGATTTTAATGATGTGAAAACCGTTATGCAAGATAGTGGCGTAGCTATCATGGGTTCTGCTATTGCAAGTGGCGAAAAAAGAGCTATTCGTGCTGTAGAACAAGCTTTAGTTTCTCCATTATTAAATGATAATGATATCAGTGGAGCACGCCATGTATTGTTAAATATCATGAGTGGAAGTGATGATATCGAAATGGATGAATTCGGTGAAATTACTGATTTTATTCAAGAAGCAGCTGGTGGAACAGCAGAACTGATTACGGGCTACGGTACAGATCCATCTTTAGGTGATAATGTTTCAGTTACAATTATTGCAACTGGATTTAATGCTAAAATGAGCACAGGATACGAAGCACCTGTTTTTGCTGAAAGAAAATTGGTAAGATTCGATGAAGCGGTTGTTACTAAAATTGAACCTATACAGACAACTATCATCGATGAAATAGAAAAGAACGAACCGTTTGTTTTTGTGAAAGATGAAACTTCTGAAGTACCGGTATCAAGTAATAACGAGACAGACTTAACTGCTGCAAATAATGTCATTATTGAAGATGTTGCAACAGAAATGAGTGTATTTAAGCTAGAAGTTGAAGAACCTATCGCAGAAGAGAAAAATATTCTGCCATTGTTTGAAACCCCTATTGAAACTCCATTTGAAAATGTTGAGGTTGCTAAGTCTCAATTTATTATCAATGATGTAACGGATCGTACCATTGAATTTACAAATCAAAAATCATCAGAAGATATCACAAGAGAAGAGCAAATTCGTTTAGCTCAAGATCGTATCAAAAAATTGAAAGAGTTAACTCTAAAAATGAAAACGCCAGAGGGCCTTTCTCATTTAGAAAAAGAGTCAGCTTGGCAACGTAAACAAGTAAGTTTAGATACAACATCTATACCTTCAACTGATTCCCAAGTGTCTCGTTTTACTTTGGGTGAAAGTGATAATAAGAATATAGAAATTCGTTCTAACAATTCCTTTTTACATGATAATGTAGATTAGTATCTTAATCTTTTTTTTAAAAAGCCCATTTAGTAAATCTAAATGGGCTTTTTAATTAAATATGTACTTGAGTCAAAAAGGCAACAAAATGTCTCTAATATGAACATATTACTTTGGAATTATCCATTTTTTTATGTTTCATTTGACATTTTGTCATTTTTAAGTATTGGTACAAACTTTGCTTACTTAAATTGCTAAATACTTACATTTTTAACTTAAAATAAATTATAATATAACATGAGCACAACTGGAAAAATTAATGTACAAACGGAAAATATTTTCCCGATTATTAAAAAATTTCTTTATAGTGATAACGAAATATTTTTGCGTGAATTGGTTAGTAATGCAACTGACGCAACTCAAAAATTAAAAGCCTTAACATCAATGGGCGAAGCAAAAGGCGAATTAGGAGATTTAAAAATTGAAGTTATTTTAGATAAAGACGCCAAAACCATTACCATTAAAGATAAAGGTCTTGGAATGACTAAAGACGAAATTGAAAAATACATCACTCAAATTGCATTTAGTGGTGCTGAAGAATTCGTTCAAAAATACCAAGATAAAGTAGATAAAAATGTAGTGATCGGGCATTTTGGTTTAGGCTTTTATTCAGCTTTTATGGTTGCTCAAAAAGTTGAAATATTTTCTTTGTCTTATAAAGAAGGCTCAAAGGCTGTGCGTTGGGAATGTGATGGAAGTCCTGAATACCAAATTGAAGAAATAGATTCTAAAACAGAGCGAGGAACAAACATTGTATTGCATGTTGCAGAAGATAGTTTAGAGTTTTTAGAAACTCAAAAAATTGAAGGATTACTCAAAAAATATTGTAAATTTTTACCAGTTGAAATTGTTTTTGGAACTAAAAAAGAATGGATTCCAAATGGTGAAAAAGATGAAAAAGGAATTGAAAAAGAAACAGAAATTGACGTTGAAAATATCATCAATAATCCAAATCCAGCATGGATTCGCAAACCTATTGATTTAAAAGATGAAGATTATAAAGCCTTTTACCGCGAATTATATCCCATGCAATTTGAAGAACCTTTATTTCATATTCATTTAAATGTGGATTATCCGTTTAACTTAACTGGTATTTTATATTTCCCTAAATTATCTAACAAATTTGAAGCGCCGAAAGATCGCATTCAGTTATACAGCAATCAAGTGTTTGTTACTGATAATGTAGAAAACATTGTGCCTGATTTTTTAACGATGTTACGTGGTGTAATTGATAGTCCAGATATTCCTTTAAACGTAAGCCGTAGTTATTTGCAAGCTGACAGTAATGTAAAAAAAATATCAGCGCACATCACTAAAAAAGTAGCTGATAAATTAGACGAATTATTTAAAAAAGATCGTCCTGATTTTGAAACGAAATGGGATGATATTAAAATATTTGTTCAGTACGGATTAATAAGCGATGAGAAGTTTTACGAAAAAGCGTCGAAGTTTACCTTATTAAAAAATACAGAAGGAAAAGCATTTACGTTTGATGAGTACGACACACATGTTAAAGCAAATCAAACCGACAAAGATAATAAATTAGTGTTTTTATATGCAACCAATGTGGATGAGCAACATACTTACATTGATGCTGCAAAATCACGTGGCTATGATGTATTGCTAATGGATTCCCCTTTAGATGCACATTTAATTAATAGTTTAGAAAGTAAATTAAATAACACCCAATTTGTAAGAGTTGATAGTGATACTATAGAAAAATTAATTAAAAAAGATGATGGCCAAGTCAGTAAATTAACGGAAGACGAACAAACAAAATTAAAACCGGTGATTGAAGGCGTTGTTGCAAAAGAAAAATACACGGTTCAATTTGAAAGCTTAAGTGAAACAGATTCTCCGATGTTAATTACCCGCCCAGAGTTTATGCGCCGTATGAAAGATATGCAAGCCATGGGTGGCGGTGGCGGTATGAATTTTTATGGTTCAATGCCTGATATGTATAATTTGGTTGTTAATTCAAATCACCCTTTAATCAGTAAAATTTTAGCAGAAACAGATACTACTAAACAAAGCCAATTGGCTAAGCAAGCAGCTGATTTAGCTTTATTGGCACAGGGCTTATTAAAAGGCGAAGAATTAACTAAGTTTGTAAAGCGCTCTGTTGAAATGATTAACTAATCATTAAACCTTAATTAAATATAAAAGCCTTCCTTAGTATTTAAGGAAGGCTTTTTTAATGCACTTATTTTTTAAGTGAATGCTAATAAAAAATGAGTACTGTAAAGCTTATAAAAATTAATGAGTGTTTTTGTAAAATTTACTCATGAGCACGACGTGAGGTAAACTAATACATGCCAAAAAAACAAAAGCAATTGCTGCTATCTCATTTTCAGAAAAAGAGCTAGTCATGTTGGTTGTAAAAGTTAAAATGAGTAGGGCAAACGCACCGAGAGTAAATGGCAATGCTTTTTTATAGAGACCTAAAGAGTTTAGGTTTAATCCAAGTTTTATATGATTCCAAGAATTGATGCTGTGGTGAAAAATAAAATACATACTAAAGGCTACTATCAATGGCATTTTGAAGCCAATGAGTAGTGTTATTAAAATGGAAGTAATCCTATTTTTTTTAGTACTCAAGCTATAAGCACATAGTGCTAATATTACGATGACACAAACAATTTTTGTCATAAAGTAAAAAGATGAGGTACCTGTAAAAGTTAATGGAACATGAATGATTTTCTGAATGATATTGATAGATTCAGGTGCATGCGAACACAGTATGAAACTAAGTATGCCAAAACCTAATAAAATAGCTTCAAAATAATCTGTGATGGATTGAATTTTCAAACCTTTATGGTGAAGCTCAGATTCACCGAAATGAAATGAAGAAAAAAATATAAAAAGTAATAATGAAAAAATGGGGAAATAATTCCAAATGATTAAATAACTCATTGCTATTGAAATATAATAAATTATAAATTTCACCAGGTTAATTTTTTTATTTTTTAAAGTGAGTTGATCTAATGATCCATGCGGAATACCTACCAGAAAAAAGCCCATGAAGATTAATCCATAACTAAAGTTCGCTGCCCATTCAGGATTTATTAAATGAATCATAAAATATATTGAAGCGCTGGCAATAAGTATGAAAAACCGAAAGTAATTTTCTAATTTCATGTAAATGAATAAACTTTTAATAAATGTAAGTATGGGCAATTTGACAAAAATATTTACATCTTGAATCAATGTTGTTTTTTCATCTAAAAAAAGAAACACACTACTAATATTTTTTTTTGTAAATAATTGGGTAAATATTTTTTTTCCTTCAGATGGCCAATAGAGCAATATAATAAGTAATAGTTTGTCGTAGAATTTAAATCTGTTCGTAGATTTAAGATTCGTTTTATGAAACGATTTCAGATTATTTTGTTCGATTACCTCTGCAGTAAGGTTCCCAAATTCATACATTTTTTTAAATCCGTAACCTGTACTTGGTTTTATTAAGTTTGCACCCGAACCTGTATGCAATATTCCTGCGTTTTGGTTAGGATTATTTCGGAAACTTGTCATAGGAATACAACCTGTTTCAATGTCTATAATGGAGTAGTTGCCAATTTCTTTTGTAATAAATTTATGGAGAAGTTCTTTTGCGTATTCTAATTCTATTTTATCTTTTCCAAATCGTGTTAATTCAACTAGCGCTTCGCTTTCAGAAAATGGCAGTGTGTATACGAATTGAGTGTAATTACTTTGTTCAATATTAAAATTCATCATTTCAAATGAATCTTTATTGAATTTATTGCCGTCACATTTTATATGTAATCCATAAAACGATTGATGTAAATAAATATCTTGATAGGGCAACTTTTCTAATGAAGGCGGCCTGCTATCGAGTGCAAATTTCGTTTTGTATACATTCCCAGATTTCGTATTAATGCATTGTATGTTGTTTTCTGTATGAAATTCAAAAGCTGCATCTCTAAATATATCAATTTGATATGGCTTTAATGCCTCTAAAGTATGGCTATATAAATCTAAACTTTTTATGTAATGATATGGCTGAGATTCAATATCTTGTTCCTTATTGACGAGTTTTACTTTCTTATATTGATAAGAAATGATTGGTTTTAAATCAATAACAATATCATCCGTTGGTTTTGCCCAAAAGCAAAATGTTTTATCATTTATATTTTTATGTTCGGGTTCAATAATCCCGATTTTTTTTCCTTGTAATTGTTTGTTTTTTATGAGCGATAATAAAATCAAACTATTACTTGCTCCCAAACCAATAAATAAAAAATCATATGTATCATTTTTTATAGGTTCGCAAATAGTAGAATTTGTATGTATCATATTGATTTATTCCTAAAAATTAGAGGCTTATATTATGAAATATAAGCCTCTAACAATAAGATATTTAGTAAATATTAATCTTCTGAGTTTCTACTTAAAGCATAGATAACTAAACCAAAACCGATTTTGTTAATAGCATCAGCAATGTTGTAAACGATGTCCATTGCATGTGATGCAGCAGCAGGGTCAGCTACTAATTGAATTCCAAATAAACCACCTGGAGTTCCTAAGATATATCCTAAAGGATAAATCGCCCATCCTACTAAAACAAACCATCCTAAAACTCTTGTTGCTTTTGCCACTTGAGGTCCTGCAGTTTGAGCTAATTTTGCAACTTCTCCAAACCAAACTAGGTATGCGATGTAGAAGTAAGCAGCTCCAGAGATTACTCCCCATAAAACGCTTTGGTCTCTGTCAATTGTTTCTCCAAAGTAACCTGTTACTAGCATCACAATCGAAGCAAAAATTAATTTCCATAATAAGCCAATTTTAGCTCCTGCTTTTTTAGTGATTAAATAAAATTCAACACACATTAAAGGAACCGTTAAAATCCAATCCACGTATCTAAAGAACGTTGGTGAGTCTCCAGTTTCTAAATTGTAACTTCTCATGTAGTAGTAATGAACTGCTGCAATAAAAGTAATTAAACCAGATACGAGTACTGATGTTCTCCATTTAGCTGATGTGTTATTCAACTCAAAAAAGAAAAAGACTGATGCGGCCATCATTGCCATAGTACCAATAAAGAACGTGAATGCGACGTAGTTATCGCTTGCAATTTTTAAATGCTCCATTTTGTTTTGTTTTTAAATTTTCCTACTCTATTGGCTTTTCGGAATCCGCCTTTCATGTAAACAGTAAATTGAAATAAATGTTTAAATAAATTTTTCTGCTTACATTAATCAATTTATAAAGGATAAATTAAAAATGCAAATTCTTTAATAAATAGCCTCTGTTAAGATTTTAATAAAGTCGTTTTAAAATCACTTTAATCAGTAAAAAATAATAATTGGTCTATATTTTAATTTTATTAGCATGAAAAATTAATTTTTCAACAAATGACTGAATAACTTTTTATGGATGCATAAATTTTAGGTTTTTGTCTTTAATTAAAAAATACTAACAGATAGTTTTATCCAATTAATTTATACCATGATTAAAATGAATGATCAAATCTTATTTGGACGTCTTCTTTTTTCCGCCTTTCTAATTATAGATACACAGTGTAAATTATTTTTAACCTATCTTGGTTTTTCGTCAACTTAAATTATAAAACAAAAAACACTATTTTCCCATTTCGGCAATTTGTTTTTCTAAAAACATAATACCTTCTGTAAAACTTTTTGGATTATAACCCAATTCTTTTTTTGCTTTATCAATGATGAAACCTGTAATTGGTGGGCGTTTGGCTGGTTGCTTAATATCAGCTGATTTTGACGGTTTAATTAAGGATGTATCTAGTTTATAATAATCAGCCACTAAATGAGCCAACTCTAAAATGCTTAAAAAATCTTTACCAGAAATATTATAAATACCGTGTGCATTTTTTTCAGCAATCAAAAGGCAACCATCTGCTAAGTCCTCTGCAAGTGTTGGGGTTCTAAATTGATCATCCACTACATTGATGACTTTACCTTGTTCTAAATTTTGTTTTACCCATAATACAATGTTGCTTCGGCTCATGCTATCAACAATGCCATAGACTAATACTGTGCGTGCTATGGACCAATGTAAGTTGCTTGCTTCTACTATTTTTTCAGCGGCTAATTTACTTTCAGCATAATAGCTTTGTGGATTTGGAATTTCATTTTCATCTAATGGGCCGTGCGTTCCATCAAAAATAAAATCAGTGGATAAATGAATAAAGTGTGGATGGTAACTAGAGTCTTCTTGTTTAAGTTTTTCTAAAGTCACAATTTGATTTTCAACGGCTGTTACATTTAATAACCAACACGCTTCTCTTTCTGTTTCGCACGCATCAACATTAGTCATCGCTGCTGTATTAATAACAACGTCTGGTTTATGTTTTAAAAACACATCGCTTACATTTTCTAAATTGGTTATGTCTAATGCTTCGTAAACATAGCCATCAGTTTTAACTAATCTGTTAGCACCTCTTGCTGTAGCGATGCAAGTGATGTTTGTGTTGTTTCTCAATTTGTAAACTAATTTTTGTCCTAATAAACCATTAGACCCTGTAATTAAAATTTTTTTCATGAGTAAATATAAATAGTTTGATTAAAATATATTTTATTTTTTTCGATTTTTTAAATAGGTCATAAACACAGGTATGGTTGTGATCATAATTAATCCAATAACAATATAGCCTATATAGTTTTCTGTTTGAGGAAATTCTTTTCCTAAAAAAAATGCTATACTCGATAAGGATGTAATCCATAATGTAGCCCCAACAATATTATAAAACATAAAGCGTTTAAAATCTACTTGTATAACACCAGCTATTATAGGAGCAAAGGTTCGTATAATTGGCAAAAAACGACCTAAAATCAATGCTTTTCCGCCATGCTTGTTATAAAATAGTTTGGTTGTTTCTAAATGTTTTTTTCTAAACAAAAAGGTGTCTTTTTTCTGAAATAAATTTTCTCCTGTTTTTTTTCCAAACCAATAGCCAACGATATTTCCTAAAACGGCTGAACTAATTAACAAACTAATTAATAAAAAAATAGATGTATTTAATAGATGCGGTTTAGTAGCACACAATAATCCTGAAATAAATATGAGCGAATCTCCGGGTAAAAAAAATCCAATAAATAAGCCTGTTTCGGCAAACACGACGAATAGCAATAACCATAAGCCTCCATATTGAATAATGCTTTCAGGGTTTGTCAGGTGTTTCAGAAATTCAAACATTTAAATCGTGTTTTGAATGTCAAACAATTTCTTTTTTTCGATACTTGCTTTTATGTCCTCTAACTGTCCTTTCGGAATGGAGTTAATTAATTTTTTTGTGTAGTCTGTTTGCGGATTCATATAAATAGAATCAGCTTCACCTAGCTCAACAATTTTTCCTTTATTCATAACGGCCATTCTATCACTCATAAATTTAACCACACTTAAATCGTGTGAAATAAAAATGTAAGTGAATTTAAATTCCCGTTTTAAATCATTTAATAAATTTAATACCTGTGCTTGAACCGAAACATCCAATGCACTCACACTTTCATCACAAATAATAAACTTTGGATTGAGAGCTAGCGCACGAGCAATGCATACGCGTTGTCTTTGTCCACCACTAAATTCATGCGGGTAGCGATTAAAATGTTTTTCTTCTAAGCCAACTTTTTTAAGTAGTTCTAAAACACGATTTTTCCTTTCTTGAGTTGTGTTTAACATAGTATGCACCTGCATAGGTTCCATAATTGATTTTCCAATCGATATGCGTGGATTCAAAGACGAGTAGGGGTCTTGGAATATAATTTGCATATCTTTTCGCAAGTCTCGCATTTCTTTTTGTGAGTATGCTAATATATTTTTTTGTTCAAAATATATTTCTCCTGAGGTTGGTTCATTTAATCTTAAAATGGTTCTTCCTAATGTTGTTTTTCCACAACCACTTTCTCCAACGAGTCCCAGTGTTTCACCTTCATAAACGTCTAAAGTTACATCATCTACTGCTTTTACCCAGTCTGTTGTTTTTCCGAAAAAACTTTTTTGTTTTGGGAAATACGTTTTGATATTTTTTATTTCTACTATTTTTTTTCTTGCATAAAGCTCTTTGTGATCAGCCACTCGTTGTTCTTGTGATACAATAACGCTATTTATAGATTCGCTTACGCTTTTAGCAATTTCAATCATATGTCCTTGGTCATCCACTTTCATGAAATCTGAAGAAACAGGTAATCGTAAAATACGTTTATCTAATGGCGGCCTACAAGCTAATAAACTTTTTGTATAAGGGTGTTGTGGATTTATAAATATATCGAGTACTGGCCCTTGTTCTACCACCTTACCTTTGTACATAACCATTACCACATCAGCAAGTTCCGCAATCACACCTAAATCGTGAGTAATGAACATAATTCCCATCTCATGTTCTTTTTGTAATTCAAGCATGAGGTCTAATATATTTTTTTGAACGGTTACGTCTAATGCAGTGGTTGGTTCATCAGCAATTAAAATACGAGGATTACAACTCATCGCCATGGCTATCATTACACGCTGTTTTTGTCCACCCGAAATTTCATGAGGATACGCATCAAACATACGTTCTGGATCAGGTAATTGTACTTGAGAAAATAAATGAAGTGTTTTTTGTTTAGCTTCTTTTTTATTTATTTTTTGATGTAAAATAATTGCCTCCATGACTTGCGCACCACAGGAATAAACTGGATTTAAACTTGTCATGGGCTCTTGAAATATCATGGCAATTTCATTTCCTCTGTATGCGCGCATGTCCTGGTTAGAAAGCGTTCTCAAATTTATAATCCCATTGTTTTTGGAATGGTACAAAATTTCTCCACCAGAAACCCTGCCCGGAGGATTGGGTATTAATTGCATAATGGAAAGTGATGTAACTGATTTTCCAGAACCACTTTCTCCAACTATACCAATAGTTTCTCCTTTGTGTAAGGTAAATGAAATGTCGTTTACAGCTTTTATCAATTCGTTATCAGATTTAAACTCTGTAACTAAATTTTTTACTTGTAGGAGTATTTCTTTTTCTATCATAATACCTTACGAATATAACTAAATCGATTTAAAATAGTGAAAGGGTTTTTAATAGCTCTAACCTTTATAAAATAGCCATTTCCCTAGTTCTTTCCAGGTTGTTTTTTTACCATACATTAAAATACCTGTTCGGTATATTTTTCCTGCTAACCATGTGAAAAATAAAAAACCAATTATGAGCATAACCATCGATAGAACTAATTCCCATATTGGCACGCCAAATGGCAATCTTACCATCATGACAATGGGCGAAGTTAATGGGAAAATGGAAAAGAATTGCGCCATGCTGCTATCTGGATCTTTAATAATGCTTTGAGCAATAATAAAGCTAACAATAAGTGGAATTGTAACAGGCAAAATAAATTGTTGTGTGTCGGCTTCATTATCAACGGCCGATCCAATAGCGGCAAATAAGGCTGCGTATAATAGGTAGCCAAATAAAAAGAAAAATGCAAAACACACTATAATTTGACTAAAGTTTACTTTATCTAAATCATTGAATAAGGCAATGGCCTCATTTGGTGTTTCTACTTTTTCCATTTTAGTGATTCCAGCTGTTAAATCATTTTTCATCACTTTTTCTATTTGTGAATTTTGTTTCACTTTATCTGCAATTTCATTTTTAAATAGAAAAGTAGTAATGGCTGTTTGAAGTATGAGTGTTAAAACAATCCATAAAATAAATTGAGTTAAACCCACTAAAGCGACGCCTAATATTTTCCCAAGCATTAATTGAAATGGCTTTACAGAGGATATAATCACTTCAACAATTCGGTTTGATTTTTCTTCTATCACACCACGCATCACTTGCGAGCCGTATAAAAATATCATAAAGTAAATAGCAAAAGCACAGCCAAAGCCAATACCCATGTTAAGTTCGGTATTTGTTTTTTCATCCTTACCATCTTCCGTCACTTTCAATGTTAATAATTGTACTTGTCGGCGGGCATTATCAATTTTTTTAATGTCAATGCTATCTCCTTGTAAACGGTAATCAAACAAAATATTTTCCATTTGATTGGTTATATATTGTTCGGTGCTAATACCTGGTTGTTTTTTATAATATAAAACGGGCGTTGTTTTTTCATCGTTTAAGGCATCGCCTTTTATTTCCATAATTAAATCAAAGGGACCATCTTTTAATTTCAGTTTTGCACTTGCAATTGATTCAGCACCATAGGTAAATTTTATTTCGGGTGTATTGATTAATTTTTCAATGAATAAACCACTGCGGTCGAGTACTAAAATTTGATGATCTGTTTTATCGCGCATAGCTAACCATACAGGCACAATTAAAACCCCTGCCATGAGGAGCGGGCCTAATATCGTCATTACAATAAATGATTTTTTCTTTACTCTTGAAAAGTATTCGCGTTGTATGATTAATACTAATTTGTTCATATTTTAAAAAATCTGAAGGGTTGACTAAGTTGTTGAAGTTTTATTCTGTAAAATAACTTTGAGTATTGAGTGCAGGTTTATTTTCAACGACTGAAATAAAAATATCATTCATGGAAGGTACAATTTCGTGAAAAGAAATAATTTCAGCATTTTGTAAAACAGCTTCCAATAAAGCGTTTGGCGTTGTTTGACGGAGCAATTTAATAGTGAGTGTATGCACATCACCGACTGATTTTTTTTCAAGAATTTCGGCGCCTGCCCATAAAGCATTCGTAAAACCAATCAAATTTCCTTTGAAAATAACATGAAATGTATTGCTTCTGTGTGCTTTTCTAATGTCACTAACGGTTCCGTCTAATATTTTCTCAGATTTATGAATCAAGGCAATGTTATCGCAAAGCTCTTCAACACTGCCCATATTATGGGTTGAGAAAATGATGGTAGACCCTTTTTCTCTTAATTCTAAAATTTCATTTTTAATGAGTTGTGCGTTAATAGGATCAAAGCCACTAAATGGTTCATCTAATATTAAAAGTTTTGGCTCATGCAAAACAGTTACAATAAATTGCACTTTTTGTTGCATCCCTTTACTTAGCTCTTCTACTTTTTTATCCCACCAGCTTTCTATTTCAAATTTTTTAAACCAATATATTAATTTTTCTTTGGCAATGTTTTTCTTTAATCCTTTTAATTGAGCCAAATACATTACTTGTTCGCCCACACTCATTTTTTTATACAATCCTCTTTCTTCGGGTAAATAACCAATAAAATCAACATGTTTAGGGGCTAATTTTTCGCCACAAAAAAATACTTCACCGCTGTCAGGGCCTGTAATTTGATTGATAATTCGGATTAATGATGTTTTACCTGCACCATTTGGGCCAAGTAAACCAAATATAGCTTTTTCTGGAATTTCTAAACTTACATTTTTTAATGCTTGGTAATTTCCGTATTGCTTATTAATGTTTTTTACTTCTAAAATTGAATTCATAGTATATTTAAAAATCTAAGTTATGATTTTTGTTTTTAAAAAGCATGTCCGTTTATCCTAAAATAAAATATTTAAATTTGAACTACTCAACATAGAACGCTAATCCTTTTAAATATTCTCCTTCCGGAAAGTTAGGCGTAATAGGATGATCAGCAGGTTGAGACAAGGTGTGTAACAATTTTAAATGGCGGCGAGATTCGATGGCAGCGGAGGCAACTGTATTGTAAAATAAATTTTTATCGATAACCCCTGAACACGAAAATGTAAATAAAATCCCGCCTTTTTTAATATTTTGTAAAGCCATTTGATTTAAACGTTTGTATCCAATAACAGCATTATGTGATACGTTTTTACTTTTTGCAAACGCTGGTGGATCTAAAATAATGATATCGTAATTTTTTCCGTGATCTTTTAAATAGTCGAATGTGTCAACCGCAAAACCTTCGTGATTTGTGACATGATTTAAGATGGCATTTTTATCACATAACTCAATAGCTTTTTTACTTGAATCTACCGAATGAATGATTTCGCAGTTGTTTTTTGCAGCATACATACTAAAGCCACCTGTGTACGAAAAGGTATTTAATACACGTTTCCCTTCACTATATTTTCCAAGTAATTCTCTATTATAACGTTGATCAATAAAGAATCCTGTTTTTTGTCCGTTAATAAAATCGATGTAAAATTTGACGTCATTTTCAACCACAATTAAATCGCCTTGTAATTCTCCATATAAATATTCGTTAGAAATGGATGCGCCATAATTTGGTGGCAAAGTTTCCGAACTTTTATCATATACGCTTTTTAAAGCATTTCCATAAACTATCGCTAAAGCTTCGGTAATTTCTTTTCTGCATAAATGCATACCAATACTATGTGCTTGAAATACAATGTGCCCGTTATAAAAATCCATGATTAAGCCAGGCATGCCGTCTCCTTCGCCAAACGCCAAGCGGTAAACGTTAGTATGAGGATTATTTGCCAAATTTAAAAACTGACGGTATGCAAAGGCTTGTTTTATTTTTTTAGTCCAAAATTCGGTATTTATCTGCTGTTTACTGAATGATATGATGCGTGCAGAAATACTCGCTTTTTGGTATTGAGCCATTCCTAAAAACTGTTCTTTTGCCGAATATATTTCAACAATATCGCCATCTGCTAAATTCGGATCCATTGTTTTGATAGCACCCGAAAAAATCCAAGGATGAAAGCGTAATACAGGAAATTCTTTCCCGTTGTGTAAGGTTATTTTTGGATAAATTGTCATGTAACAAATGTATGGCTTAATTAAGGTTTATTTGAGAAATTAAAGTAAAAAAATAACTAATTTTACATTCGAAATTTATATATCCTATTTTTTACAAAATATGACAACATCTGAAATAAAATTAAAAGTTACAGTTGATGAGAATCAATTGCCAGTTAAAATTGAATGGGAAGCTCCTGATGCTAAAGAAGGAAGTGTTTGTAAAAGTATGATGCTTGCCTTGTGGGACGAAAAAGAGAATAACACGATGCGTATTGATTTATGGACAAAAGAAATGGGTATTGATGAGATGAAAAAATTTTTCCATCAAAATATTATGACTTTAACCGAAACCTATACTCGTGCCACAAATGATGAAGCAACCGCTAAAGAAGTGCGTGAATTTATGAGTGGACTCGGTAAAAAAATGGGCGTTTTAGCTTAAAATTTTTTTTCTATTTGTCAAATAAGAAATTATTTTATAAAACGTGTTTTTTTAAAACCTGTTAATGTCATGCCGAACTTGATTCGGCATCTTTTAAGTAATTAATTTTTATAGTTATAAGATTCTGAAGCAAGTTCAGAATGACATAACATAAAAAAAGCTGAATAATTAATTATTCAGCTTTTTTATTTTCATTTTTTTGTAACATTATTTTTGTAATGCGTCTCTAATTTCCATGAGGAGTTTTTCTTGATTTGTTATTTCAGGCTCTGCTATTGGTGTTGTAGCCTCTTTTTTCTTAGCTGCATTCATACCTTTAATAATTAAAAACAAGACAAAAGCTGTTAACACAAATGTTATCACTGAGCTAATAAACAATCCGATTTTAGAGCCATGCCACACATACTCTTGTAACGTTGAGACTTTAGCTGCTTCTAATAATGGTTTTAACATAAGTGGTGTAATTACATCTTCAATGAGTGAAGAAACAATTTTATTAAATGCGCCACCAATAATAACGCCGACTGCTAAATCAATAACATTTCCGCGCATAACGAATTCCTTAAATTCTTTAATCATTCCCATTTTTTATGTGTTTTAGGTTAAATTGTATTTAAGGAATAACTTACATCTTTTGTGCCAAAAAACTAATTATTGTCTAACACTTTTAACAATTCATCTAGTTTTGGCGTTAATATTATTTCAGTTCGTCTGTTTTTCTTTCTTGCTTCTGAAGTTTTATTTGCATCAATAGGGAAATATTCGCCACGACCAGCTGATGTAATTCGTTTAGCATCGGTACTTGAATTTTGTAATAATATTTTTGTTACCGATGTGGCACGCATCACACTTAAATCCCAGTTGTCTTTGATGTCTCCATTTCCTTTCATTGGTATGTCATCTGTATGGCCTTCAACTAAAATATTGATATCAGGATTTTGTTCCAATACTTTCGCTACATTTTTCAATGCTTCTACACCCTTAGGTTCTACTGCTGTTTTGCCACTAGCAAATAATAAGGATTCGTCCATACTCACGTATACTTTTCCATTTTTTTGAGTAATGGTTAATCCTTTATTTTCGAAATTAAATAAGGCATCTTGCAATTTCTTTTTCAAAACTGCGGTTGCTTCGTCTTTTTTCTTGAGTACAGATTCTAATTCGTTTACACGAGCTTCACGAATTTTTAATTGTGCAGATATGGCATCTAAATCTTGTTGTTGCCTATTTAATTTTGATTCTAATAAATTTAACTCATCTTGTTTTTTTAATAATTGCTCTTGAGTTCCTTGTAATTTACTGCTTAACGACGCATTGTCTTTTTCAGAACCTACTAACATGCGATTGTATTTATCAAGTAATTGATCATTTACGAAGTTTAGTTTATCGTATTTATTTTGGAGCAAACGTAAATTTGTGCCAAGAATAGAGGTGTCACGCTTTAAACCTAAGATGTCTTTTTCGTTTCTGGTTAAAGTTTCTGTGGCAGATTTAAGTTTATCTTCAGCTTCTTGATTTGTTTTTTTTAAATTAGCAGATTCCGTTTCACAATTCGTTAATTTTGTTTTTGTTTCTTCTAATATACGTTGTGGAACGCATGAGGAAATTAAAATGCTGAGAATGCAAATTGGATAAAATATCTTTTTCATAGTTAATGTATTTATAACAAATGTAAAAGATTTTAGTCTTCAATTTTAAGACGAATGATTACTTTTCAACACCGTCCCCTGTTAAAAACATCACCGTTATTTTACTCTAAATGTTAGTTTACGAGTAACGCTTTGTTTAACCGTTGAACAATTAAATCAGCTACTTGAGAAAAATAGGTGTTAATTATTTTAGTTGGATTGTTGACCTGAACTGGCATAACGATTTCCGCAATTCCTGAATTTATTTCTTTTGCATCAAAAGTATAAATGGTATAATGAACTATTATTTTTCTGTTGGAATCAGAACTAAAATCACCAGGAATAGCGTTGAATGATTTAATGTCTAATTCATTCACAAATAAATATAGGTTCGTTTTATATTTTCCAGTTAGATAGGGGACTAAGGTCGCATTTTTTAATTTAGCATTCATGAAACGCGAATCACCATTGGTTTCAACGGCTAACTGACCTTTATTGACATTTTTATTTTCCTTATCGTTGGACGGGGCTTTGTATTTTTCTTGATTCGGCGTTTTTTGATATTGGTATGCCAGGTATTGGTAAATATTTCCTAAATCTTTTTGAGTTTTTGCAGTGTCTTCCAACATATCAACAACACTCATTGTTCCTTTTAGTTTTTTATAAAGTTGCTCATTTAAACCATCACGCATCATAGTTTTTATTTGTTTAGCAGATAACTTTGATTCTTGATTAATTTTCGCATCAATTTCACTTAAATACATTTTATTTTCAAATGGGATGAGCATGATTTTGTTTTTTGATGCTACATCTCTTTCTGTATTTTTTTTACCTGTATTCATTGTTTTTTCTTGCGCATGAGCGCACGTTACAATGAGAAATAGACTAAGTAAAAAGAAATATTGAATGACTAGTTTCATGTTGTATAAGTTGTTTTAGTACTCAAAAAATAAATGGATTATTTAAAGAAATGTAAAAAATCGTTTAAGTTAGCGTACAACATTAAGAATAATAAAAACGCCATACCTACATATTGTGCGTAAGTTAACACTTTAACACTTGGAGCACGACGTGTTATCATTTCATATAACGTAAATACAACGTGGCCGCCATCTAATGCAGGAATTGGCAATAAATTCATGAAGGCTAATACTACTGATAAAAACGCTGTGCGTGTCCAAAATTCTTCCCAAACCCATTCGTTGCCAAACATTTTCGACATCGATTTAAAACCACCAATGTGTTTGTAAGCACCAGTTGACGGCGTAAACATCATTTTAAATTGACGCACATAAGATGCTAATTTATCGTAAGTCATCACCACGCCTGCTGGAAAAGATTCGAAGAAGCCATACGTTTTTCTTTCCACACTAATTACACCAAGCTTTTCTAAATCTTCATTAGACGATGCCATGTGTGCTTCCATTTTACCTTCAGTACTAACTTTGATTGGAAGCGAAATAGCTTTATTTTCTCTTTCAATATTTAAAGTAATGTTTTGCCCTTTAAAATTTGCTAAGTGTGTTTTAAATTCATCATTAAATGTAAAACGAATAGAATCATTAATGCCCACAATGCGATCGTAAGATTTCAATCCACTTTCACGATTTAAAGATGTTTGTGGAAATTCTAAAAACACGGCTGGTCCACGACCAGAAATAAAATTAATGTTTTCGGTTTTCGCAATTTGATCTAAAAAATCTTTTGGTAATTTTAATTCAATCGTTTTGCCTTCTCTTTCTAATTGAACAGTTTTCCCCGTTAAAATATTAATTCGTAAATCATCGAAATAGATTATTGGCTCGTTATCTACCGAAATAATTTTGTCACCTGTTTTAAAACCAACTGCCATGCCCAAAGAATCAGAACATTCGATACCGCCTTTTAAACTACTTATCGGAATTTTCTTTTCTCCCCAAGTAAATAATATCATGGCGTAAATAATAAACGCTAATAAAATATTAACGATAATACCACCTAGCATAACGATTAAACGTTGCCATGCTGGATGTGCTCTAAATTCCCATGGTTCGGCAGGCTTATTCATTTGTTCGGTATCTAAGTTTTCATCTATCATACCTGCTATTTGAACGTATCCGCCCATAGGGAACCAACCCAAACCATATTCGGTATCACCAATTTTCTTTTTAAAAATCGCAAAATTTAAAACCCCTGGTAATGGAAATAAAAAATCGAAAAACAGATAAAATTTATCCACGCGTATTTTAAACATACGTGCTGTAATAAAATGTCCAAATTCGTGAAGTAAAATAAGCAACCCTAAACTTGCTATAAATTGTGCTATTCTGATAAATGTTTCCATTAGGTGTTTTTATTTTTTAATTAATTCGCTTGTTAAAATTCGTGTTTCTTTGTCGCATTGAATGTAATCATCGATGCTTGGTGTTTTTATAAACGGCATTTTATCAATCGCAGAAGCAATGATATCACTCATTTGTAAAAAACCAATTTTATCTTCTAAAAATGCTTGTACCACTATTTCGTTAGAGGCATTTAATACACATGCTGTGTTTCCACCTTTTTCCATAGCCTTATAAGCTAATGCTAGATTTGTAAATGTATCAGTGTCCGCTTTTTCAAAGGTTAAATTTGGGTAATTTAAAAAATCAAAACGAGGAAAATTATTTTTAATACGCTTTGGATACGTGAATGCATATTGTATAGGCAATTTCATATCTGGCACACCCATTTGTGCTTTCATGCTGCCATCCGTAAACTGCACTAAACTATGAACAATGCTTTGCGGATGAACAATTACATCAATTTGATTGGGCTTTAAATTAAATAACCATTTGGCTTCAATCACCTCTAAGCCTTTATTCATAAGACTTGCCGAATCGATGGTAATTTTTGCGCCCATCACCCAATTAGGATGTTTAAGAGCTTGTTCTTTCTTTACCGACGCTAAAAATTGTTTGTCTTTTCCTCTGAATGGGCCGCCACTGGCCGTTAAATAAATTTTTTCAATCTCATTATCAAACTCGCCAGGCAAGCATTGAAAAATAGCTGAGTGTTCCGAATCAACGGGATATATATTAACCCCATTGTTATAAGCCATTTTGGTAATAATATCGCCAGCTACAACTAGAGTTTCTTTATTAGCTAAGGCAATGGTTTTATTGTATTTAATGGCATTGATGGTTGATGATAAGCCCGCATAACCAACGATAGCTGCTAAAACTACATCAATGGTATCCATTTCTACAATTTGCTCAATGGATTTTGAACCCGCATATACTTTTATATCATGCTGAAATAAAGCGTTTTTTACTGTTTCATATTTACTTTCATCCCCAATTACAACCGCATTGGGTTTAAACTCAATGGCTTGTTTAATCAACAAATCTGCATTAGAATGCGCTACTAAAACTTCCACTTCAAAATGCTGAGGATTTTCTTTAATAACCTCTAAGGCTTGTGTACCGATGCTGCCGGTACATCCCATAATAGCAATACGCTTGGGAGTGATTTCTGTATGTAATGTGTCTGTCATAAAGGGCTTGTAAAAATGCGAAAAATTTAGCGATTTATGAAATATAATTTTTACTCATCTTCTTTGCCTGCTAATACCACAACGATTTCTCCTTTTACTGTTTTTGCTGTAAAGTGAGTTATTAATTCTTCTACCGTACCTCTTGCATTTTCTTCGTAAAGTTTTGATAATTCTCTTGAAACCGATACGTGTCGTGTTGGTGATAAATACTCTTTAAATTCTTCTAACAATTTCACCAATCGAAATGGAGATTCGTAAAAAATCATGGTCCGTGTTTCTTCTTTTAAAGATAGGAGTTTGGTGTGCCTTCCTTTTTTTTGAGGTAAAAAACCATAAAACACAAAACTGTCGCAAGGCAAACCACTATTCACTAAAGCTGGCACAAAGGCCGTTGCGCCTGGTAATGTTTCTACTTGAATGCCGTTTTTAATGCATTCTCTTACCAATAAAAAACCAGGATCAGAAATGGCTGGTGTGCCCGCGTCAGAAATTAATGCAATGGATTGATTAGAAGAAATCATGTCTACAATTTGTTTCACGGTTTCGTGTTCGTTGTGCGCATGATAGGAACGAAGTGGTTTTCCAATTTTAAAATGACGCAACAAATGAATGGAATTACGTGTGTCTTCAGCCAAAATTAAATCAACAGAATTGAGTACCGTAATGGCTCTAAAAGTCATATCTTCTAAGTTTCCAATAGGAGTTGGAACGATGTAAAGTTTTGGTGTCATTATTTTTTTATTCTTTTAAATTTATTTTTTTTATGTCTTTAACTTCTTTTTTCTTGAAAAAAAAGAAGCAAAAATTCAAGACGAAAGACCAACTACAATTTTTTTTCGCAAAGACCCTTCGCAATACCGCCAAAAAAATTGTAGTTCGCTCTCTTTCGTCAAAGCCTACCGCACCATTACTAACGTATGATAAGTGTTGTTTTTTACACGTTTCATGTTTATTCTTTTAAATTTATTTTTTCATCACCTGTTTGATAAGGCAAATACGTAAATATAAACTGAAACATTTCTTCAGTTGATTTCATACTTTTTATGCCATCACCTTGCGTTACTATTTTTGGTGGGGTATTTGGGTTGTTTGGATTTTTGTTGGTATTATCAAAGGTTCCAAAAACTTTGATGGTTGTTCCTTTTTCAATTTTTATAGGATGTTCGAAGGTGTAATAATATTGCCATTTAAAATCCCATTTATTTATTTTAATAAGAGGAATAGTGTCTCCATTTGGTTTGATAGCAAAGGCCCAAAACGATTTGCCTAATAAGTGCATATGTGGATTTATAGATAACATAGAAATATCTGCATCTAATGTTGCTTTTGTAGTAAAGGTTTGAATTTGGTTGGCTTGTAAAATCAATTCGGGCTCAATGTTAGAAATACCAAACGTTCCTAATTGCGTTTCAAAAATAGGACGTTTTGGTTTTGGTCCGTAAAAAATATTGATGTAAGAGCTGTCAATCCTATCTTTATTAGTTGGTGCGTAGTGAATACTTTTAATTAAAATACTTGATGTTTTATTAACTCTGTAACCACCAATGCCTGAAGGGTAAGTTGGAGGCACATAACCTGGTAAATAATAAACTGTGTTTGGTGTGAGGGTAGGAAATGTTCCGTCATCATTTAAAATATTCATTTGCTGATACAATGCTTTGTAATCGTTATATTCGTCTAAGGCATAGGATAAACCTTGGTTATTATTTTTTTTAGAATTTGAGGAATAGTTTATCAAATGTCCGTTAACATGGTGTACGAATTTATGGTTTGAAGGCACAAATTCAAAGTAGCGCACAAAGGTGTCTTTGCTAAATTGCATTGGCATTTTGATGATGTAAAAATAGTCTGTCCCATTTCCCTTTATTGGAACTAAATCTTTGAATCGTATAACGGTATCGGGCTTGTCAAAATGAGATCCTTTGTAAAAGGTTGGCGCACTTGGTATTTTTGTAGCATCGCCTAAAGGGGTTTTGTTTTCAACCCAAACCTTTATGGTTTCAATTTCTTCATCCGTCAACATGCGTTCGCCAATAAAGTGAGTATATGTGGCATCTGCAGGCCAAGGTGGCATGTAGCGTGTTCGAGTTACAAATTTAATTTTATTAGCATATTTTTTTACGTCGTCGTAATTCATTAATTCAAATGGACCACTTTCTCCTGGCCTGTGGCAAGGCGTACAATTTTTAAAAATAATAGGAGCAACATCCACAAAGGTTGGGTTAGTGATAGCATGTTTTTGAGACGTGTTATTTGTATCATTGTTACATGAAGTTAACAACATTAAACTATAGGCACATAAAATAAGGATTGATAATTTAGCAGTTTTCAAACAACTAAAATCAAACAACTTTTTTCTGAAATTACTCTTGTACATACACTCTTTTTACACGTGAAGAAATTCCTGTTAATACTTCATAAGGAATTGTTTCCATAGCGAGGGATAATCGATGAAGCTGTTCGTTAGTTTCATAAATAACAACATCATCGCCTTCTTTGCAGTTTAGCCCTGTTACATCAACCATGCACATATCCATGCAAATATTTCCAACGGTGTGGGCTGTTTGATTGTTTATTGAAACACTAAAATGACCATTACCTAATTTTCTACTGAATCCATCAGCATAACCAATTGGAATAGTTGCAATGGTTGTATCTTTGGTTATCATCGCATTTCTGCTATACCCAACAGTATCTCCAGCTTTTAGGTTTTTAAGTTGCGATATGCGAGTTTTTAACGTGCTAATATTTTTTAGATATTGTTTTTCAAGATGATTAAATCCGATGCCATACATCCCAATACCTAATCGCACCATGTTGTAATGAGCTTGTTTAAAACGAGTGATAGCTCCCGAATTACAAATATGTTTTAAGGTGTGATATCCTATGGCAGTTTCTATTTGATTTGCCGCATAATCAAATAACGAAATTTGATTATGAGTGAAATCATCAAATGAAGTAGTATCGCTTGCCACCAAGTGTGAGAAAATACTTTTCACCTGTAAACTTTTTTCTCTTTTCAAAAGTTCAATTAACTCAGGAATTTCTTTTTCTTCAAAGCCCAATCGGTGCATGCCAGTATCTAGTTTGATATGAATAGGATAGGGCTCTGCAATTGCTTTATTTTGAAGGGTATTTATAAATTCGCGAGCTACTTTAAACGAATAAATTTCGGGCTCTAGTTTATAATCAATCAAATCATCGTAAGAAGATTCCTCAGGACTCATCACCATGATTGGTAAATGAATGCCAGCTTTTCTTAAATCAACACCTTCATCTGTATAAGCAACTGCTAAGTAATTCACATTATGATGTTGAAGTGTAAAAGCAATCTCTGAACTTCCTGCGCCATAACCTGTTGCCTTAACCATGCACATGATGAAGGTTTCGTTACTTATTTGTGAGCGGTAAAAGTTTAAATTTTGAACGAGACTATTTAAATTTATTTCTAAAATAGTATCGTGACTTTTTTGTTGTAATTGTTTACTGATGTTTTCAAAACCAAATCTGCGAGCGCCTTTTAATAATAGGATGGCATTATGAAATTGTAAATTGGGATGTGTTTTTATTCCATCTAAAAAATCAGTTGTGTTGTCAAAAAAGTAGCACTCACCTTTAAAGCTAGTTTGTTGGCGAGAAATTTCTTTTCCAATTCCAATCACAACATCTATGTTAAAAAAGTTGAGTAAGGCCGAAACCTCTTCATACAGTTGTTTTGCGTGTTTTCCGGTTTGTTCAATATCAGATAACACAACTATTTTTTTTCCGCCACGATGTTGTTGCTTTTGATAATGCAAAGCAATTTCTAAGGAATTAATATCTGAATTATAAAAGTCATTTATTAATATGCAATTATTATTTGCCAATTTTAATTCTAATCGCATTTCAACAGATTGCAAATTTTGCATTCTGCTTTCAATCATTTCGTTTGGAATTGATAAATGTAATAATGTACCCCAACAAGTAATGCCATTGTAAATGCTCGCTTTGTCAGTAAAAGGAATGGATATGCTATATGTTTCTTTATTAAAAATGCCAGTAATTTTAGTGGCATGTAAATCAGAATCTATTTTTAAAATTTGAAGATTGGCACTTTCTTCTTTCGAAATGATGAATGTATTTTTTATCTGTTCATGTATTTCGTTTAAATGAGTAGGAATAGATAAGGCATTAATGATGGTTATATCACACTGTTTAAATAAAATTAATTTTTCTTTAAGTTTCGCAGTTGTGCTTGCAAAGCCTTCGTCGTGTGCTGTTCCAAGCGACGTTAAAATTCCGATAGATGGTTTTATGATTTCTTCGAGGACGTTCATTTCACCCATTTCAGAAATGCCTGCCTCAAAAATGCCTAAGTTGTGTTGGTTAGTTAATTGCCAAACGGATAACGGAACACCTATTTGCGAATTAAAACTTTTTGGACTGCGGCAGATATTATAATCGTTTTTTAGGAGTTGGTATAACCACTCTTTTACTATCGTTTTACCATTACTACCGGTAATGCCTATGGTTGGAATATTGAATTGATGGCGATGATAGCTAGTTAGCGTTTGTAGAGCTGTGAGCGTATTGTCAACTTTTATAAAACAGGCATCAGAAAATGGTTTGCAATTTTCGGGAATATAGCTAACTAAAAATGTTTTAACGCCACTTTGATATAAATTAAAAATGTATTGATGCGCATCGTTTCTTTTTGAAATAAGTGCAATAAATAAGGTATGATTCGGTTCAGTTAATTGTCTGCTATCAATAAGTAAATGTTTAATGTCATGGTTTGAATGACCAATGCACTTAGCATTTAAAATTTCTGAAATATGTGTTGTTTTGTACAAACTAAAAATGGGTTATTTCTTCTACAAAATAAGTCACTTTTAGGAGATTTCCCAACTTTATTGTTGTAATCTGTGTGATTTACGAATTCGTCTAATTCGCTTTTGTTTTTTTACAATGATGAATTTTTTGTCGTGGTAGAATCTAGCAGGACCACATTGGCAAAAGGAATCATGAATACCTTGCGGACAATGCTTGAATTTATGAATTTTCCTAATAATAACAGTATCAATCTTGGTTCTAGGATTTGTACATTGGCAAATAAAATTATGAATGCCTCTTGGGCAGTATGACTGAATGCGTAATTGTTTTATTGAAATCGAATCAAAATGTATGTTGGGATTTGAACACTGGCAAATAAAACCACGATGACCCGCGTCTCCACGAGGGCAAATGTATTGTGATGGAATTTCTTGGGCATAAAAAAAACCACTTCCAATTATTGTAAAAAACCATATAAATGAAAGTGATAATTTCTTAAAAAACATGACTAAGCATTTACTAATAGTTTAAACCCTTTTCCATGAACGTTGACAATTTCTACTTTTGAATCATCTTTCAAAAATTTACGTAGTTTCGCAATGTATACATCCATACTTCTTCCATTAAAGTAATTATCATCGTGCCAAATAGTTTTTAGAGCAAAGTTTCTGTCTAAAACATCATTTTTGTGAATACATAGAAGTCGCATCAATTCGCTTTCTTTAGTTGTTAGCTTCTGTTCTTTGTTAGCAAGCATTAGCACTTGATTTTTTGAATTAAAGGAGTAATTGCCAATAGTAAAAGTTGAATCATCTGCATTATGGACACGCTGTTTACTACTTCTTCGTAACACCGCATTAACTCTTGCTAAAAGCTCTTCCATGCTAAATGGCTTCGTAATATAATCGTCAGCACCAGCATTAAAACCTTCCATGGTATCTTCTTTCATGCTTTTTGCAGTTAAGAAAATGATGGGCACATTTTTATCGGTTAATCTGATTTCTTTAGCTAGCGTAATACCATCTTTTATAGGCATCATTACATCAAGCAGTAGTAAATCAAATTCTTGTTTGCAAAATGCGTCAAATCCTTTTTTTCCGTCTGTAGCCAGTTTTGTTTCAAATCCTTTTGCCTCCAAGTATTCTTGTAACAAAGTTCCTAAATTAGAATCGTCTTCTACCAATAAAATTTGTGTTTTTACGTTGTCCATACTCATTTTTTTAATTAGTTTTTAAATTACTTCATTGTAAGGCATTATTATTTTAAATGAACTGCCTTTTCCTAATTCACTACTAACATTAATTGTGCCATTATGCTTAAAAACGACCGCCTGAACATAACTTAATCCTAAACCAAAGCCTTTTACGTTGTGAACATTGCCTGTTGGTACCCTATAAAACTTGTCAAATATTTTTCGTTGATCCTCTTTACTAATGCCAATTCCGTTATCTTTTACAGTAATTTCAATACCATTTTCAGTATCTTTTGTGGTAATAAGAATCTCGGGTTTTACTTGTGAATATTTTATGGCATTATCAATCAAATTAAAAATAATATTAGTGAGATGTAACTTATCTGCATTTATAACGTAATTTTTGGCGTTTAATTGTTTACTGATGATGCCTTCTCTTGCATCGATTAAAAGCTGCGTGTTTTCAATAGCTTGTTTTATAATATCATGCACATCGTTTTCTGATCGCTTGAGTTTAAATTCTCCTTTATCTAGTATTGAAGTTTGTAAAATACTTTCTACTAAAATGCTTAAGCGTTTATTTTCATCTCTTATCATTTGCATGAAGCGACTTTGTTTTTCTGGAGTTTTGGATACCGTTACATCAATCAGCATTTCGCAGGCGAGCGAAATAGTGCTAATAGGCGTTTTAAATTCATGAGTCATGTTACTGATGAAATCATTTTTAATATCAGATAATTTTTTTTGTTTTGAAATGGTTGCAATGGTGTAATAAAAAGCCAGGATTAGTATGAGAATGACCATACCTGAAACAGATAGCATTAACCACATTTTTTGGAGTAAGAAGTTTTTTTGATTTGGAAAATGCACACTTAAAAATTGCGGCGTTACATATACATTGTTTGGCGATAAATTAATGGCAAAGAAACACGAAACGGAGTCGCAGTCCATTTGCGGTTCTTTATAATTACCATTTGTTTTCGAATCACCTAATTTGTTTGAAATGGAATATTTAAAATTTGTGGTAATCCCGCCGTCAATAAGTTCTTGTTTCAAAATTGTATCTAGCATAAGCGAATCTACTTTTGGTTTGTAGTCTTTATAAACATTGATACTAATTAATTCATCGTATAAGTCATTTACAATTTCATTTTTATTTTGCATCAATTCATGACGTAAATTCTCGAAATTTTTCGCTTGACTCACCTTGTCCTGTGTCTTTTCTATGGATTCATAGGGTGTAAAATGATTTTTAGAATTGATTGAATCTCCTATAAATTCTTTTTGCGACATTTTACTTGTTACAACGCCGCACGAATCAGTACTTAATTCTTCAAAAATTCTTACTTGAACATCCTTTCCGCTAGGATTAGCAACCGTTTTTAATGCAGGTTTTGTTATTTTAACGCCTTGCTTGCGGAGTTTTATTTTTTTAGAAATTTTGTTTGAATAGGCAATTTTTTCGAGTTTATTAGCTGTAGATTTTAAGGCTTCGTTTACTGAGCGCTCAAATTCCTCTTCTTTTAGTTTAACAGAACTCTGTATCCAATATATTTGAACAGCAATGAGTGCAACTAGCGCAACACCAACTAATACGGATATGATACCTAAATTATACTTGCTCATACAGAGTAAATGTACTAAACTAAAAATTAGATTGTTTAGATGATTAACTTTTTTTAACGAAGGTATTTAGTTTAATTGAAGGGCATCTGCCACTATAAATGTACTTCCACCTATAAAAATTAAATCGTCTGACTTAGCTTGTTTTTTAGCCTCAGATAAAGCCGTTGATACACTGCTAAATTTCTTACCTTTTAAGTCATGTTGTTTTGCTAAATCAAACAATTCTTTTTCAGGCAGCGCTCTAGGAATATTTGCTTTACAAAAATAATAAATGGCATTTTTAGGTAACAGTTTTAAAATACTAGTTACATCCTTATCATTGACAACGCCAATAATCATGTGTAATTTTCTGTAAGAATACCGTTTGATGTTTTGTATTACTTCTTTTATACCATCTTCGTTATGACCTGTATCAGCTATTATTGTTGGATTTTCACTCATTATCTGCCAACGACCCATTAAGCCTGTTAGTTTTTTTACTTGTTGTAATGCGTATATAATATTTTCATTCTCAATTAAAAATCCTTTTTGTTTTAAATTGTTTATACATGCTAAAACACCTTGCAGATTTTTTATTTGGTATGTACCTGTTAAATCAAGTTTATAAAGTTGTACTTTATTAGTTATTTTTTCCAGTAATTTGATACATAGTAGTCCATCTTGAAAGTCGTACGAAAGTACTTTATATTGTTTATCTGCAAAGGTTATAGGTGCTTTTAGTGATTGTGCTTTTGTATTAAAAACAGATAACACATCAAGTTGAGTTTGACTAATGACAACTGGAATTTTTTCTTTTATGATACCCGCTTTTTCCGCAGCAATTAAAGGGAGAGTGTTTCCTAATAAATTAACGTGATCGAATCCAATGTTCGTTATTAAACAGCATTGTGGTTTTATTACATTTGTTGAATCTAATCTCCCTCCTAAGCCAACTTCTATAATGGCAACATCAACTTCTTGTTCTGCAAAATAGTGAAAGGCCAATCCAACAGTCCATTCGAAAAAAGAGGGTTCAATGTCTTCAAATATGCTTTTATAGTTTTCTACAAATTTAACAACGTCTGTTTTTGGAATTTGTTTGCCGTTTATTTTAATGCGTTCTCTAAAATCTATCAAATGTGGTGATGTGTACAAACCTGTTTTGTAACCTGCTTGTTGCAATATGGCAGCCAACATGTGTGAGGAGGAGCCTTTTCCATTTGTTCCAGCAACATGCACACATTTTATTTTTTTTTCCGGATTACCTAAGGCTTTACAAATCGAAATCGTGTTGTCTAGATTTGCCTTGTAGGCTGCCGCTCCTACGCGCTGAAACATCGGTAGTCGTGAAAACAGATAATCAAGTGTTTGCGGATAGGTCATTTTATTTGAATTAAATTCAGCGAAAAAATAATTGGAAAGATTTAATTAAAAACTAAATACAATAGTGATAGTTCCTTTTTGTTCGCCTTCCTGACCACTAACACTAAATTTTGTGGCAAAGGCCGCTTGACGCGCTAACGTTTTTAACATCGAACTATTGGTGTTTGTTCCTCTGCCATTGGCTTCTGCTTTAATGACTGTTCCATTTTTGTCAACCGTTATTTCTACTACTACCTTACCTTCTTCTTTTGTATCTTTTGGTAATTGAGGTGGTTTAACAACACTTCTCCCCGCAAGGCTAAATCCATAACCGCCTGCACCTGGACCATTGCCTGGCCCATGACCTGGTCCGTTTCCGCCACCATCACCACCACCTGTTCCGCCTGTTCCATGCGTTTTTGGGTTACCATCAGGACTACCTTCATTACCTGAATGTCCACTATTTCCATCACCACCACCATTTTTGCCTTTATTTTTCAACGCATTTTCAGCAATTTTTTCAGCCATCGTTTTTTCTTTAGGCTTTACGGTTTCAGTTGGTTTAGTTGGTGTAATTACGGTTGTATGATTTTCAATTTTTGGCTTTACATCAGGAGCATCTATAACTTCCCCATTTTCGCTTGTTAAGATTGCTTCGTTCGATTCTGGGTTTGAAATGGGAGATGTAACTTCTGTATTTTCAACGACGCTCGTTGCATCGCCAATACCGTTATTTTCAATATTTCCAGTTCCTTCATTATACGTTCCGAAATTTATTTCAGTTCCACCACCACCTCCTTCAGTAATAGGAAAGGGTGGGTTTGGTGTAATGATGATGTATAAAAACAAAAATAAAAATAATAAGGCTAAAAGGACCAGTGAGATAACACCAGAAATGAGTTTGTTTTTATTTTCTTCAGATTGTGAAACTATCATGTTTACTTACCATTAGAAGGTTGTGTTGCACAAATCATTTTGCAATTTAGTTTATCTCCAATCTGCATCATATCTATAAAGTCTTGATACAATAAATCTTTATCTACATGAATAACGACAGCAGGCTCCGTTCTACCAGCAATTTTTTCTGCTAATAATGGTTCTAAATCAGCAAACGAAACTTCTTTACTATCTATAAAATATTTATGATCTTTGGTAGCCGCAATATGAATAGGTTTTTTATTATTATCAATTTGGGTGTTTTTTTTCGAGCTAGGTAAATTTACTTTTATCGCATTTGGACTTACCATCGTTGATAAAATTAAAAAAAACAACATCAAAAAAAACATGATGTCGCTTAGCGAATCAGTGCTTACTTCGGCGTCTCTATGTGCTTTTTTACGTAAACTCATTTTAATGAAAGTTTTAAATTATTAGTTTTTAGTGTTTAATAGTTTGGAGTTTAAGCTTTTTTATTTATAAAAAACTTAAGACTCAAAATTAAAAACTCTTTACTTACTTGGTTCGTTTAACATATCTAAAAATTCAATTTGGCTTTCTTCCATGCGGCGAGATAGTTTATCAATTCGGGCGTTAATCCAATGGTATCCAACAAATGCAATAACACCAACAACTAATCCTCCTCCTGAGGTAATCATTTTTTGATACAGACCAGATGAAATAACTTCAATTTCAACTGTTTTTGCTAATGAAATATCATAAAATATTTTAATTACTCCAATGATTGTTCCTATAAAACCAAACATAGGTGCTATTCTTCCAATGATATTTAATATTCCTAAATTCTTTTCGAGGTGAGATAATTCTGCAGAAGCTTTTTTGTTCATAGCTTCTCTTATTTCTAACATATTTTGTCCGATGCGAGAAATTCCTTGTTCAATCATGAGTGATTCTGGTGAATTTACACTTTTGCATAAATTGCGTGCGTTAGCTAAATTTCCATTTGAAATCATGTCTTTTAAACTTGACATGAGCGTTGTATTTTTTTTACTCGCTTTCGAAATAACAAAAATACGTTCAATCATAACATAGAATGAAACTAAAAGTAATAATGCTAAGGGAATCATAATAACTCCACCTTTTGATATCATTTCGAAAAGTGATAATTGGTTTGGCGGAAGTTCTGTAACGGTTTCAATACCTGTAGTAATTGGTTCGGAAGCCATAGTTTCGGCAGCTGTAGCCATTACAGTGTTGCTAATTTGAAGAATAAATGAAAGCATATACTAATGAATTTTTATTTATACAAAGTTAATGAGAAATGGTTGTGTAAATTAAACCATAAACGATGTTTTAAACAGAATTGTGTTAGTATAATGTAACACCGAAGTAAAAGTCACAAAAATAATTAAGCAGTTTGTTTATTCTGAAACGATTTCCAAATCATAAAGATTCCAATAAGTACAAATGGGATACTTAGGATCTGTCCCATGTTAATTGGCAACGAAGCTTCAAAACTTTCTTGATTTTCTTTTAGAAATTCAGTTAAAAAACGGAAGGTAAACATGAGAACACAAAATAATCCGAACATGAATCCTTTTCCAAATTGGTATCGTTTATTTTTCCATAAAGCATACATTATTAAAAATAAAAATATATAATACAGGGCTTCATAAATTTGAGTAGGATGGCGCGGCAATAAATCAATGCTTGGAAAAACAAAAGCCCAAGGCACTTGGGTTGGTTCACCAACGATTTCTGAATTCATTAAATTTCCGAAGCGAATCATAAAAGAGGCAAATGGCACAACAACAACTAATCGATCAAATAACCAAATCCAACTTTCTTTTGTTTTTAGACAATATAAAATCATGGCAACAATAATTCCAATTGCTCCACCATGACTTGCTAATCCACCTTCCCATACTTTTAAAATGTCGAGTGGATTGGCCGAATAATAATCCCAACCGTAAAATAAGCAATGTCCCACACGTGCTCCCAAAATGGTTCCAATGACAATATAAAGTGTTAAGGTATCCAGTTGTTTTTCTGTTCTTCCTTCTTGGCGAAAAATACGATTCATAAAAAAGTGACAACCTATAAATGCCATAGCCCATGATAAACCATACCAACGAACAGGCCAATCAATACCTGGGATAGTAAACATTTCGGGACTTGGATTCCAATGTATAAAATTTAATAACATAATAATTCGGTTTTAGTAATGGTTTTATTCTTCCATATCAATTCTAAATTGATGTAAAAATCTGTGTATAATAGGACTAAATAATACGGCTACACTGGTTAAAAAGGCTACGCCGCTATATATAGCATAAATTGAGGAAAACAGTTTAGCACTATCAGTTTCAGCTTTATCAACCGGACCCATTCCAGTTAAAATCATGCTTGCATTTAAAAGACTATCAAGCCAAGGAATATTAAAAAAATAATGGTATCCCACAACTCCAATACCTAATGAAAGCAATAAAAACAACGTTCCTAAAACAAAACTTTTAAATAGTTTTGAGAAAAAATGTTTTTGAGGAAGTAATTTTTTTGTTGCCATGTTTAGTCTAATTTAAAACAGCAGTATTTAATATCTTCTCCTTTTGCAGTAAAGAGCCCTTCGTAGTAAGTTTTTATTTTAATTAACTCTTCTCGATCACTCGGACAATTTTTATACAAATCATTTGTAGCAAAAAGTAATTCTAATTTTTTTTCTTGAATAACAGCCATCGTGTATTCATAAAAAAAAGTATTATCTGTTTTTAAATGAATAATACCACCAGGTTTTAATAAACGGTTATATCTATTTAAAAAATAATCAGGATTTGTAAGTCGTTTACGCGCTTGATTTTTTTTTGGTTGCGGATCAGGAAATGTTATCCAGATTTCAGATACTTCATTTTCAGCAAAACAATAGTCAATAAAATCGATGCGCGTTCTTAAAAAAGCAACATGATTCATTTTATTTTCTAAAGCAAATTTTGCACCAGTCCAAATTCGATTACCTTTAACGTCAACTCCAATGTAATTTTTAGATGTGTCATTTGTTGATAAACCAATAGTGTATTCTCCACGACCACAGCCAAGTTCAACTACGATGGGATTATTATTTTTAAATACCTCCGAATGCCATTTTCCTTTTTTGGGAAACCCATCTTCTAAAATATCATGATGAAACGCAAATGTATTTTCGAATGAATTTAATTCGGCGAATTTTTGAATTTTATTTGGCATAGTGTGTTATAAACTACAAATTTATCAAAATCCTAACAAATTAATAATATCATTTTTAAATCTAAATTATTACATTCGTGTATTATACACTATTTATGAAATTTAATTATAACAAAACGAAGATAGTTGCCACTATGGGGCCATCTACAGAAAACATTAATGTACTAGAGGAATTATTTAATGCTGGATTGGATATTTGCCGAATTAATTTTTCACACGGAGATTATGAGCCAATTAAGCATGTGATTGATAACATTAGAATTTTAAATAAAAAATTAAATCGAAATGTTGGAATATTAGGCGATTTGCAAGGCCCTAAATTAAGAATAGGAAAAGTGAAAGATAACGCCATTGATTTAGTTAATGGTCAAGAAATAAGTATTACTACAAAAGAATGTGAAGGTACTGCTGAAAAAATATTTATTACGTATCCTCAATTTCCTCAGGATGTAGCTGTTGGTGAGTTAGTTTTAATAGACGATGGAAAAATTACCTTGAAAGTTTTAGATACAAATAGAAAAGATGAAGTTCGAACTGTTATCATTGCTGGGGGTATTTTATCATCAAAAAAAGGCGTGAATTTACCTAATACAAAAATTTCTTTGCCATGCTTAACGTTAAAAGATTTACGCGATTTAGATTTTGCTTTAGAAAATAATTTCGAATGGATTGGTTTATCATTTGTAAGAAGTGTTACAGATATTATTGAGTTGAAAGATATTATTCGTTCTAAGAAAAAGCATGCTCGTGTTATTGCTAAAATAGAAAAGCCTGAAGCTGTAAATGAAATTGATAAAATTATTGAAGTAACCGATGGTGTAATGGTTGCTCGCGGAGATTTAGGAGTAGAAATGCCCATGGAACAAGTTCCGTTATTACAAAAAATGATTGTCAGTAAATGTTTAGTTGCTTCAAAACCTGTTATTATAGCTACACAAATGATGGAAAGTATGATTACAAGTTATACACCAACTCGCGCCGAGGTAAACGATGTTGCAAATGCTGTACTAGATGGTGCTGATGCTGTTATGTTGAGTGCTGAAACATCTGTTGGAAGGTTCCCAGTTAAAGTTATTGAGTATATGCGAAGAATTATTACTGAAATTGAAAGTGATGACCGTATTTATTACAAGGAACATAAGCCTGAATTAAAAACAATTACCTATATAACTGATAGTATTTGCCACAATGCATGTGTGATGTCAAAACAGGCTGGAGTCACGGCGATTATATCAATGACACATAGTGGCTACACCGCATTTAAATTAAGTAGTCATAGACCAAAAGCAAACATATACATATTTACGGATAATCAAACCTTGTTAAATGCCTTGAGTTTAGTTTGGGGTGTGCGTGGTTTTTATTATGATAAATATGAAAGCACAGATGATACCATTAATGATTTAAAATTGTATATCAAAGAGGGCAATTTTGTGAAAGCAGATGATTTAGTTATTAATTTAGCTAGTATGCCTATGAAAGAAAAAGGCCGAACAAATATGCTTAAGCTGAGCTACGTTCAATAGTTTTTTAGTTCAATTGATTGGAATTCTCAATATCTTCATAAACAGAAAAAGAATTGCTAGTCAATTCTTTTTCTGTTTATGATAAATTTTAGTTCTAAGTATTAAAATTCACTTTCAAAAATGTATCTTTACCTTCTAAATTAAATAAATGAAGAACATACGTAATTTTTGCATCATTGCCCATATCGATCATGGAAAATCAACCTTGGCTGATAGGTTATTAGAATATACAAATACTGTATCAAAACGTGACATGCAAGCGCAAGTGCTTGATGACATGGATTTAGAAAAAGAAAGAGGGATTACTATTAAAAGTCATGCTATTCAAATGGATTACGTTTATAATGGCGAAAAATATATTTTAAATTTGATTGATACGCCAGGACATGTTGATTTTAGTTATGAAGTTTCTCGATCAATTGCCGCTTGTGAAGGTGCCTTATTAATTGTTGACGCGGCACAAGGTATTCAAGCACAAACCATTTCAAATCTGTATTTAGCCTTGGAGCATAATTTAAAAATAATTCCCATTTTAAATAAAATCGATTTACCTAGCGCAGAACCAGAAATGGTAAAAGACCAAATAGTTGATTTATTAGGCTGCGATAGAGAAGAAATCATGTCAGCTTCTGGTAAAACAGGTATGGGTGTTCATGAGATTTTAGAGGAAGTTGTGAATAGAATACCTGCACCAAGTGGAGATCCAAACGCACCATTGCAAGCGTTGGTATTTGACTCTGTGTTTAATTCTTTTAGGGGAATTATAGCGTATTTCAGAATTTATAATGGGAGTATTAAAAAAGGTGAAAAGGTTAAATTTTTTAACACTGGAATGGAATATAACGCCGATGAGATTGGCGTATTACGTTTAAAACCTGAGCCACGTGATGTGGTTAAAACGGGGGACGTTGGATATATTATTTCTGGGATTAAAGAAGCAAAAGAGGTAAAAGTTGGAGATACCTTAACTACAGTTGCAAATCCTTGTCCCGAAGGAATACACGGATTTGAAGAAGTAAAGCCGATGGTTTTTGCTGGCATTTATCCAGTAGATACCGAAGACTTTGAAGAGTTACGTTACAGTATGGAAAAATTGCAACTTAATGATGCTTCGTTAACTTGGGAAGCTGAATCTTCTTTAGCCTTAGGTTTCGGATTTCGATGTGGATTTTTAGGCATGCTTCATATGGAAATTGTTCAAGAACGATTAGAACGTGAATTTAATATGACGGTTATTACAACTGTTCCAAATGTATCTTATATTGCCTATCAAACGAATGGAGATATAGTAACTGTAAATAATCCAAGTGATTTACCTGATCCCGCTCGAATTGATTACATTGAAGAACCATACATAAAAGCAAACATAATTACAAAAGCAGATTTTATAGGACCTGTTATGAGTTTGTGTATAGAAAAAAGAGGACTTATTGTTACTCAAAATTATTTGACAGCAGATAGAGTAGAGTTAGTATTTGAAATGCCTTTAGGTGAAGTTGTTTTTGATTTTTTTGATCGATTAAAATCAATTTCAAAAGGCTACGCTTCTTTTGATTACCATCCAATAGGTATGAGAGAATCTGATTTAGTTAAACTAGATATTCTTTTAAAATCAGAACCTGTTGACGCACTATCTTGTTTAATACATAGAAGTAATTCATATCATTTTGGTAAAAAGATTTGCGAGAAATTAAAAGAATTAATTCCTAAACAACAGTTTGAAATTCCTATTCAGGCAGCTATCGGAGCAAAAATAATTTCTCGTGAAACCATTAGTGCCATGCGAAAAGATGTCACCGCAAAATGTTATGGTGGTGATATTAGTAGAAAGCGTAAATTGTTAGAAAAACAAAAAGAAGGTAAGAAGAGAATGAAGTCTGTAGGAAATGTTGAAATACCTCAAAGTGCGTTTATGGCTGTTTTAAAATTGAATGATTAATTTTTTTCTTCTTTATAACTGGCTAACCAGATAAACAGAGTGTAGAATATTCCAAAAAAAGTTAATCCTGCTTGACTTTCAAGGGTATCTTCGGTTAAAAATGAAAGCAAGATTATTAAAATAAAAGGCCAGTATAAATCATGTAGCTTTTTACGTAAAGTTACAGTGGGGATAATTAGGTAGCTAATAAAAATAAGAAACCCAATAAAACCAAATGCAACGGTTATAGCTAAATACTGATTATGACATTTTAATCGCCACTCTTTACTTAATTTAGAATGTGTTTGATCGTATGCTTGATTAAATGAAATTTGAATATCTCCTGTTCCTACACCAAAAAGTGGATTTTGTTTAATAATGTACAAAGCAGTTTCCCAAAATTCTAAACGCATGGATAACGTGTGTCCTGAAGGGTTTTCATTTCTCTTGTATCCGTTATATTCCCAAATAATTTCACGCCATTTTTGTTCTAAACCGGCGTTAGCTGTGTATTTGTAATTAGACACGCCGTTTTCTATATGCTTGAAGTCTTGATATTCTAACTGATTTATACCAGAAGAGTCTTTTGTTAATCTTTTGCTTGACAGATACCGGTAAATGGTGAACCGCAAATTATTTCCATTTTTATCATTTCCATTAAAATTTAATTTACTATGTTTTGCCCACTCCTTTTCTAATTCTATATCACAAAAATTGACAGTAATTAAATTGCCATTTTCCGCCAAATTCAGCGCAGTATCTTGTGCATATAAATTATTGTTAGCGGTTGATTTTAATAATTTGTTATATGCGTTCAGCGGTTGTTTATTATAAATAGTTAGATCTGAATTAACTTTTTGATATCCAAAATAAGTTACACCAATTAAAAATAAAAAAACAATCAAATTAAAGTATATGTTTATTTTTTTAATCATATAAAAGGCAATTAAAATAATGGTCACTAAAACTAAAATGATAAGTCCAGTCGCCATTTGAAATTTAAGCATGAAGTACAATAACCATAATATTAAAGGACTCGTCAACACTAATGTTTTTTCTGAAACAGAAAAATAACCTATGGATAGAATTGTAAAAGCGATGATAATAGAAAACCGAATATGCGACATGAATACAGAGGCATCTCTGATGTCAATGATTGTTTTATGAGTAAGACCGGAAAAAACTAAATAGCACCAAACAGAACTCATGATTACGCTTGCTATAAAAAACTTGAATAGCCATTCAAATTCTTTAATCGACAATGGTTTTGTTGAAAGGAATATAATAGCGAAAATTAGTAAAGGGACCTTAGTTTTTAAATCATTTAGTCCAGCCGAAAAATCAGTCGTGTAAATAAATCCAACGAGGTGCAGTATAAAAAGAGAACCTAAAACATAGAAATAAGGATTTGAAAATATAGATTTTAATTTTTCTGAATATTTTTTTTCCAAAAACCAATTGAGCCCTAAAATAAATTGTGAAATACTAATTAATGCAGAGCCAAATAATAAACCTGAGAATAGACTTATCAATCCAAATAAAAAAAAACGTCTATGCCAACTTTCTGAAAACATGGTTTTAACTTCTATATTTTATTTAACGATAAGTAGTGTTTATTATTGCTTTAACTTAATGCTTGAAACGCAAAAATACCAACATTTTATAGCCAGATGTGAAATGTCTATTTAAAAAAACTAGTTTAATTGTTTCCATAACATATCTTTTAATTGAGATAAGTTATAGCCAGTTTGCGAAGAAAAGAAAATATAAGGAATTTTAAACTTTCCTTTCATGCGTTTATTTAAGTCTTTTTCTAATTCAGTAATTAACTCTTCATCAATCGTATCGCATTTTGAAATGGCTAGAATACGCTGTTTGTCTAGCAATTCAGGGTTATATTGTTTTAGCTCATTTAATAATATTTTATATTCTTCGTAAATATTATCACTTTGGCAACTTACTAAAAATAGTAAACTTGAATTTCGTTCAATGTGTCTTAAGAATCGCACACCTAAACCTCTGCCTTCACTCGCACCTTCAATAATTCCTGGAATATCAGCCATTACAAAACTTTTGTAATCACGGTAAGCAACAATCCCTAAATTAGGCGCTAACGTTGTAAATGGATAATTAGCAATTTCAGGTTTTGCTGCAGAAACCACAGATAGTAAGGTTGATTTTCCAGCATTTGGAAATCCAACTAAACCAACATCTGCTAAAATTTTAAGTTCTAAAATAACCCATTCATTTCTACCTTCTTCACCAGGTTGCGAATAGCGTGGCGTTTGATTGACAGGATTTTTAAAATGTGTATTTCCTCTTCCGCCTTTTCCACCGGGCATTAAAATAATTTCTTGACCTTCCTCTGTTATTTCGCAAATAAATTCACCCGTTTCAGAATCACGTGCAATTGTTCCAAGCGGTACATCTAATATTTCATCTTCACCTTCTTTACCTGATTTATTTGCGGAGCCACCATCTCCACCAGCTTCAGCAATAATGTGCTTGCGGTATTTTAAATGTATGAGTGTCCAAAATTGTTTGTTGCCACGTAATATAACATGTCCACCTCTTCCTCCATCACCACCATCTGGCCCTCCCATCGAAGTAAGTTTATCTCGGTGTAAGTGTGTAGAGCCTTTACCACCTTTGCCACTTCGGCAACAAATTTTTACGTAATCAACAAAGTTATTATCCACTTATATTTAGTTTTTAGTTATTAGTTTTTAGTTTTACGTTAAATAACTATAGAACAATACTTTTAACTGTAAATTATTTTTTCTTTTTTATACTTTTCTTACTAACTATTTTTTTTGAAGCAATTACTTTTTTCGCCTTTGCTTTTTTTGGAGCTGATTTTTTTACGACAACTTTTTTTGTTATTTTTTTTGGAGTGACTTTTTTTATGCTTGCCTTTTTTGTTTTAGCGTTTTTTACTAAAACTTTCTTAGTCGTTTTTTTTGCGATTATTTTCTTAGCAGATTTTTTAACAACTTTTTTAGCAACAGACTTTTTTGCTGGTTTTTTAGTAACGATTTTTTTTACCGTTTTGCTAATTGTTTTTTTCGCCGAAGGTTTTGTTGTTTTTTTTGCAGATGTATTTTTAGAAACAACTTTTTTTATAGGTAAAGATTTTTTAGCATTTGTAGTATTCTTAACCTTAACTACTTTTTTCGTTGCTGTTTTTTTTACAGTTTTTTTTGCTTCAGGTTTTTGTTTGATTTCAGATTTTCTGACTTCTTCAATGTCTTTTTTTAATTCCTCTGAAATTTCTGTTGCAACTTCAAAATCATTGATTGTTAAATCTAAATGTTCAATGTCGTTTTCAAGATTCGTTAGTTCAATTTCAGCTTTAACAAAAATAATGCGTTGTATTAATTCATTAAAAATTTGATTGATAGAACCAATTCCATCTATGGAATGAAACTTTGATTGCTCGGAATAATAATTCTTAAGCGGCAACGTTTTTGTATTGTATTCGTTTACTCTATTTCTTATAATGGATTCGTTTTGATCATCTGGTCTTCCTGATTCTTTTCCTCTTAATAATAAGCGTTTTATTAACTCTTCATTATCAACTTCTAGTGCCAACATAGCTGAAATAGCTGTGCCTTTTTTTTGTAATAAATCATCTAAGGCAACAGCTTGCGCTTGTGTACGAGGAAAACCATCAAATATAAAGCCATGGGCTTCAGGATTTGAATCTAATTTCGATTCAATCATACCGATAACAATTGCATCACCCACTAAATCACCCTTATCCATTAATTGCTTGGCTTCTAATCCTAATTGTGTTTGCTTAGCAATTTCATTACGCAATAGATCACCCGTAGATAGATGAATTAAACCATATTTTTCAATTAACTTTTCAGATTGCGTTCCTTTACCTGCGCCTGGAGGTCCAAATAAAACAATGTTTAGCATATTACTCATGTTTAAATTTATTTATTACTTTAATACAAAAATTTCTTTCATATTTCTTCCTAATCCGTCATAATCTAATCCATAACCTACAACAAACGCATTTGGAATTTCTATTCCGACATAATCTACTTTAATGTCTTTTTTGTAAGCCTCAGGTTTTAGTAAAAAGGAAGCTACTTTGATTTGTTTAACTTCTTTTTTTGTCAAAAGGTTGACTAATTTTTCTAAAGTTATCCCTGTATCAACAATATCTTCAACAATGACAACAGTTCTTCCTTTTATTTCTTCTGTCAGACCAATCATTTCTGTAACTGTCCCAGTACTCGATGTACCATAATAAGACGCTAATTTAATAAATGAAATTTCACATTCAATGGTTACCTCTTTTAATAAATCTGCTGCAAACATAAATGAGCCATTTAATACAACTAAAAATAATGGTTTTTCGTTTACTAATTCAAAATTAATTCTTCTAGCAATTTCCTTTACACTTTCCAATATTTTATCAGAAGTGATATACGGAATAAATGTTTTATCTTTTAATGTTACGGATTGCATTGGAGGTTTTCAAAACACAAATATAATAAACAATTTTGGAGTTTAAAGCCTTTATATTCAAGCTTTTTTAATTTGTTTAAGTACTTTTTAATATTTTAAATATGGGGTAAACCTTTCCATTTAAATTTACTTACATTTACACGCTTTGAAAACGGATTTAAAAAATAATCACATAAGAGAAACTATTTATCTCTCTATACCTCTTGTTTTAACCCAAGTGGGGCACATTGTAACTGGCATGGTTGATACTTATTTTTTAGGTAAGATCGGGAAAACTGAACAAGCGGCTTGTATATTATCTAATAATTTATACATGTTGTTATTGGTTTTTAGTATTGGTATGAGTTACGCTTTAACACCTTCTGTAACCGAAGCATTTGTTAAGCAAGATGATAAAGAAAAAGCATCCTTATTTAAAAATAGTTTATTCGTCAATATCCTTGTTAGTGTTTTTTTATTTTTAGTACTCTTTTTTTCTTCACCACTTCTCGCTTATATGCAACAGCCGGCAGACGTGGTAAAATTGGCGATTCCTTTTTTTGACGTACTTATTTTTTCAATTATTCCTGTTACATTATTCTTTGTATGCAAACAATATACGGAGGGCTTAAGTAACACGCGAGCTGCCATGTATATCAGTGTTATTGGAAATATTATTAATGTTATTTTGAATTATGTTTTAATTTATGGTAAATTAGGATTGCCAGCTTTAGGTTACATGGGCTCTTGCTGGGCTAGTTTTATAGCACGTTTATTTATGGGAATAGGCTTTCTAGTTTTTGTTTTTAATAATAAACAAATCAATTCGTTTGCGATTTATTTCAAATCAGTTGTTATATCTAAAAAACAAAGTTGGATTTTATTTAAAGATGGATTAGCCTCAGCATTTCAATTTACTGCTGAGGCCTCAGCATTTGTTGTGGCAGGCTTAATGGCAGGTGTTTTCGGGAAAGAACAAATTGATGCACACGGCATTGCGCTTAGTATGGCAGCATTTACATATATGTTTGCAAGTGGTTTGGGAAGCACCACAACCATTAGGGTTGGAAATTATTTAGCGCAACAAAATTTAGTTCAAGTGAAAAACGCCATTCATCATTCTTTTAAATTAAATTTACTGATTATGGGTTTCATGGCACTTGTATTTATTACCTTAAATAAAATATTGCCTCTTATTTTTAGTGATGACTCTGAAATCATTTTAATTACCTCTAATTTATTATTGTTTGCGGCTGCTTTCCAATTGTTTGATGGTTCTCAAGTTATTGCCGTTGGAGCCTTGCGCGGGTTAGAAGATTATAAATACCCGACACTCATTGTTATGATAGGTTATTGGCTTATAGCCTTGCCTTTATGTTACGTTTTTGCATTTTCTTTAAACATGGAAGTATATGGAGTATGGCTTGCATTAAGCATTAGTTTAGGACTTGTTGCTCTTTTTTTATTTTTAAGACTACAAAGTGTTCTGAAGAATCGGTTTTTAAATGCTTAAATTATTTTAGGTTTCCAATCCAATGTGGGAATTTTGTTAATTGAGATAGTTCTGGTTTATTTTCAAATAATCCAAATACAGCGCTACCACTACCACTCATACAGGCATAGGTTGCTCCATACTGATACAACTCTTCTTTGATTTCTTTAATGAGAGGAAATTTAGAAAAAATAGATGTTTCAAAATCATTGTGTAATAATGTTCTCCATTCGCTCATGGGTTGAGAAATAATTTCTGAGAGTTTTTTCGTCTGTTTTTTTGGAATAACTAAACGATAAGCATCTTGCGTATTACTATGCACATTTGGATAAATGATAGCAATCCATAAATGCGATAAATCAATAGTGAGTGGTTCAAACACGTCTCCTTTTTGCGTTGCTAAAACAGGTTTATTTTCAATAAAAAAAGCACAATCACTTCCTAACTGTTTAGCTATTTCTAATCTGCTTGTTGTAGTTAGTCCTAAATCAAATTGCGTATTCATGAGGTTAATAAAAAAGGCTGCGTCTGCACTTCCCCCGCCTAAGCCAGCTCCCATTGGAAGCGTTTTATTTAAATATACATCAATAGATGGAACAGCAACTATGTCTTTTATTAAATAATAGGCTTTGTATAGTAAATTATCGGTTGTGTTTCCATTAATAGGTAAACCGCTTAAATGAAGGTTAAATAACGTTGAAGCTGTTTTATTTTCGATAATTTCCAAAGCTTCACACCAAGGCACAGGATAAAAAATAGTTTCAATATTGTGATAACCATCATTTCTTTTTTCTGTGACGCGTAGTCCTAAATTTATTTTAGCGTTTGGGAAACAAATCATTTTACTCCGTTTTATTTCGACTTTTCGATGGTGATTCCAAAATCCATAATAAGCGGTAGTGGATTTATTCGCATACCTTGTTCAAATGAAAAATGATAAGTGCCGACCTCAGGAAATCGAATGTTTTTAGTTACTAAAATTTTATTATCAAAAATATCACCTGCACCATCTCCAATCCATTCTCCTTTACTATTTGCTAAAATACATTGCAGAGTATCAATGCTTTTTTTTCCATTTGGATAGGTAGTGGTTAAAAAAACAAACAAATTACTAAATGGGTAAGCGTCTGCATGCCTTACGTTGAGGTAAATATTATTGAGTGCATTATTATCTGTAACCTCCACATCGTAATTTAATTTATTGCTTTGTTCCCAACCTGCTTCTGGTAAAGTGGTGTATTTACTATATACTGTAGATTGATTACATGCTGTAATGAATAGTGTTAGTAATAATAAAAATAAAGGCGTTTTAGCCTTAAGCACTTGGTGGATTTTCATTTTTTGGTTTTGGTTTATGATTGTGTACTGGAACTTTTCTTGGACCTTGTTGTTTTGGGCTTGTGTTTTTATTTGGATTATTTGGTCCTGTTTGTTGGTTTGGCTTGCCTTGTTGCTGAGGACGGGGCGTTTGCGCATTTTGATTTGGATTTACTTTTTTCTGTTGACTTGGATTTGAATTAGGCTTAGCAGTCGCATTTGGTTTGCCTTGGGGCTTACGATTATTTTTATGTTTATTGTTTGACTTTTTACGATCGTCAAATCGCGTTAATGAATCCTGGCCAACTACATTTTCATAATCTGGTAATTTAACTTCAGCTAAATCTTTAAATTGCTTAGGTTCTAATAAATCAGCAGGCTTTTTATCTTCAGCATTTAATTGTAAAATTTCTTTTGTTCTTGCGATTGAAAGAGGAATAAAAACATCTGGTTCACTGGTGTAACTCCACCATACAATGCGTTTGAAGATATCTGTCTTTTGATGAAAAGCAAATCCTTTTTCTGTAGCAAGTCGTTTGTTGTCTATTTGAGGAAACTCTTTTAAAGCATCTAAATAACTATCTAGTTCATAGTTTAAACAGCATTTTAATTTACCACATTGCCCTGCTAATTTTAATGGATTTAAGGATAATTGCTGGTAACGTGCCGCAGATGTTGATACGGTTCTAAAATCATTTAACCACGTTGAACAGCACAATTCTCTGCCACATGAGCCAATGGCGCCTAATCGTGCAGCTTCTTGTCTTGCGCCAATTTGTTTCATTTCAATACGAACTTTAAATTCGCTAGCCATGACTTTTAATAATTCTCTAAAATCAACACGACCATCTGCTGTGTAATAAAATACAGCTTTACTCTTATCGCCTTGGTATTCAACATCGCTAATTTTCATTTGCAAGTTTAGTTTTAAAGCTAACGTTCTAGCTTTAAACATCGCATCTACTTCTAAACTTTGCGCCTCTTTCCATTTATCAATGTCACTTTGCTTAGCCTTGCGGTATATTTTTTTTATTTCCTCGCTATCGTAATTCATGTTTTTCTTTTTGAGTTGGATTTTAACCAATTCACCTGTTATAGAGACAACACCAATATCATGCCCTGGAGAAGCTTCTGTAGCGACTACATCGCCAACATTTAGAGTCAAATCATTGACATTGCGATAAAATTCTTTTCTCGAATTTTTAAAACGAATTTCAACCACATCACATGGCGATTGACCTTCAGGCAAACTCATATTACCAAGCCAGTCAAACACATTTAATTTATTGCAACTTCCACCTGTTCCACACGATCCATTGTTGTTACAACCATTTGGTATCCCTGTTGAATTATTATTTCCTCGTCCCGAAGAACAACTTGTACACGACATATATTTATTATTATATTGATTAACTTATTGATAGTTAACAATAGATTTATTTTAATTAAAACTTAAACAGATATTTAGTTATTTAAGTTGGTTAAATATACTCAATTTTTTAAAATTAATTTCTTGTAATTTTTCTAATTTTAAACGGCTAATACTTTATATTTAAACTTTAATATGTAATAATATGGTGGTATTTATAACAGGAGCAACATCTGGCATTGGAAAACAAACAGCAATTGAATTTGCTAAACATGGCTATAACCTAGTGATAACAGGTAGAAGAAAAGAACGCCTGTTTGAATTGAAGAAAAACATTGAAACCAATTATAAGGTAGATGTTTTAGATTTGTGTTTTGATATTACGATTCAAAAAGAGGTTGAGCACGCCGTTCATTCTTTATCTGGTAAATTTCAGCACATTGATATTTTAATTAATAACGCAGGCTTAGCGGCAGGTATGGCTCCAATTCAAGATGGGAATTTAAGTCATTGGGAAGCTATGATTAACACCAACATTAAGGGGTTATTGTATGTTACCAAATGCATTTCCACTAAAATGATTGAACAAAAAAAAGGACACATTATCAATGTTGGTTCTATTGCTGGTAAAGAAGTGTATGCTAATGGAAATGTTTATTGTGCCACCAAACATGCCGTTGACGCTCTAAACAAAGGCATGCGCATTGATTTATTACCTCATGGTATAAAAGTCTCAGCCATAAATCCTGGTATGGTTGAAACCGAATTTAGTATTGTTCGATTTGATGGTGATGAAGATCGAGCTAAGAAAGTGTATGAAAACATTGTGCCTTTGAAACCTGAAGATATTGCTGAAACCATTTATTGGATGGCAACACGCCCGGCGCATGTAAACATTAATGATTTAATCATCATGCCAACCATTCAAGCAAATGCAACAACGGTTTTAAGGTAAGTTTAGGTTATCTATTTGTTGTTTAATATTTTTTCAAAAAACAAATTGAGTTGTAATTATGATGTTAGAAATCACTTACAAAGGTATGTTACCATGTTTTTTCTTTGGCAACACATCTACTTTATTTTCTAACATTTTAAAGGCTTTGATTAATTTTTCGCGTGTGTCTTCAGGTTTAATAACCTCATCAACGTATCCTCTTTCAGCAGCTCTGTAAGGGTTTGCAAAATGTTCGATGTATTCTTTTTCTTTTTCAGCTAGTTTAGCAGCAGGGTCTGACGCAGCAGCAATTTCATTTTTAAAAATAATTTCAGCAGCACCTTTCGCACCCATCACAGCAATTTCAGCAGTTGGCCAAGCGTAATTCATATCCGCACCAATATGTTTACTATTCATTACATCATAGGCACCACCGTATGCTTTACGCGTAATCACTGTAATACGAGGAACGGTTGCTTCACAAAATGCGTATAATAATTTTGCACCATTGGTAATAATGCCATGCCATTCTTGATCAGTGCCTGGTAAAAATCCTGGTACATCTTCAAACACTAATAATGGAATATTAAAGCAATCGCAAAAACGCACAAAACGTGCCGCTTTAGTTGATGAATTATTATCTAGTACACCTGCTAAAAATGCGGGCTGATTCGCCACAATACCAATGCTTTTTCCTGCTAAGCGTGCAAAACCAACAACGATATTTTCTGCGTAGTTTTTATGTACTTCTAAAAAACTACCTTCATCAATAGTTCCTTCAATAACTTCTCTGATGTCGTAAGGTTGATTGGCGTTTTCTGGAATGATGGCATTTAATGCTGTTCTTTTTTCATTTCCATTACTTTCGTAAGGCACACTTGGCGCATCATCTTCGCAGTTCTGAGGCATGTAGCTCAATAAAGCTTTAATGTTGTTGATGCATTCAATTTCGTTGGCACACGAAAAATGGGTTACACCCGATTTTGATGAATGGGCAGAAGCTCCACCTAACTCTTCAGAGGTAACCTCTTCATGCGTAACTGTTTTTACAACGTTTGGTCCTGTTACAAACATGTAACTCGTATTTTCAACCATCATAATAAAATCTGTAATGGCAGGACTATAAACAGCGCCACCAGCGCAAGGACCCATTATAGCAGATAATTGTGGAATAACTCCCGATGCTAAAGTGTTTTTATAAAAAATATCAGCATATCCACCTAATGATACAACGCCTTCTTGTATACGTGCACCACCGCTATCATTTAAACCAATTAATGGTGCTCCATTTTTCATGGCTAAGTCCATCACTCTGCAAATTTTTTCAGCATGCGTTTCAGATAGTGAACCTCCAAATACAGTAAAGTCTTGCGAGAAAACATAAATTAATCTCCCGTTTACTGTCCCGTATCCCGTTACAACGCCATCACCTAAATATATTTCACGATCTAAGCCAAACTCAGTAGAACGATGTGTAACGAACATACCGATTTCTTCGAAGCTACCTTCATCTAATAAAAAATGTAATCGCTCGCGAGCTGTTAATTTACCTTTTTTATGCTGTGAGTCAATTCGTTTTTGTCCACCACCTAATAAAGCTTCTGCTTGTTTTTGTTCTAGTAAAGATAATTTTGAGTTCATATCAGTTATTTTTTTTGGGCTCTTATGAGCTCATGTGAATCAATCAATTTTAAAATTTAAATATACAATTTTGAAAATAAGTACGCTTCAATTTTTCGGTCTTTTTTTAATAATCCGCCTTCAATAAACCCTTCGTTTGTAAAACCATTTTTTACTAAAATTTTAGCCGAAGCCTCATTACCTTTAAAAACAACAGCCTCGATGCGATTTAAATGATGATGTGTGTTTAAAAAATCAGTAAATAGTGTTAGCACTTTACTCATTATTCCTTTATTCCAATAAGATTCTGCTATCCAATAGCCAATTTCATCAGCGTTACTATTAACTCCATATTTTCCTTTTAAACCTATACCGCCTATGGCTTCATGTTTCGAATTTAAAATATGATAATGCATAACTTTACCGTGTTCATTTTTTAATGTTTCACATATTTGATAAAATGTTTCGGCATCTGAAAGCGAGTAGGGTGATGGCAGTCGAAGCATGTACTGCTCAATAATTGGATTATTGAGGTGCATGGTTATATCAGCTAAGTGCAAAAGAGAAACTTCTTCTAAAAAATAATATTCATTTATTATAATCCTTGAGGGCATTTAGTTTTTATTTTTTTGGCCCGTGAAATGGTTTTTTATTTCCTCCTGATTTTGATTTATTGTTTGAAGGACGAGGCTTATCAAATTTCTTTTTATTTGCTTCTGGGTTGTATTCAGGGCCTTTACCATAAACTTCAGGAATTTCTATTTTCATCACATCCATTCCCATTAACGCTTCAATAGAGGCAAAACGAGGTTGGTCCTTTTCGTTAATGAACGTTATTGCAACACCAGCTTTTTCTGCACGGGCTGTTCTTCCAATACGATGAATGTAATCTTCAGGGTCGGGTGGAGCATCAAAATTGACAACCAATGAAATGCCGTCAACATCAATACCACGCGATAAAATATCTGTTCCAATTAAAATACGCAAACGTTTTGCTTTAAAATCGCGCATAATTTCTTCGCGCTCTGTTTGCTCTAAATCAGATGAAAATCCTTTCACCGAGTATTTTAAACGACTAAAGGTTTGGTATAAATCTTTTACTTTTTCTTTGGTAGACGAAAACACAATGACAGAATTAAAATCTTCGTTTTTTAAAATTTCTTTTAATAAATTTTCTTTTTGATTTTCATAAACCACATACGCTTGTTGAACAATGCCTGCAGCTGGTTTAGAGATCGCAATATTAATTTGTTCAGGCTCGGTTAATAGCGCATTTGCTAGGTTTCTAATTTTTGGAGCCATTGTTGCCGAAAACATAACGGTTTGTCGCTTTGCCGGAATGTATTTTAAAATGGTTTTGATATCTTCTGCAAATCCCATGTCTAACATGCGGTCTGCTTCATCTAAAATTAAATGTTCGATGGTATCAAATTTTACATCACCTTGTTGCAACAAAGCAATTAATCTTCCTGGTGTTGCAATCACAATATCAACGCCCTCTCTTAATGCTTTTGCCTGACGTTCCCAAACTACGCCATCTCCACCACCATAAATGCCAATTGAACTAACACCACAAAAGTAAGCGATGCCTTCAATTTGTTGATCAATTTGTAGAACTAATTCGCGAGTTGGCGCAATGATTAATGTGTTTAAATGACGCTTATTGGTTTTAATTATTTTATCTAAAATGGGTAACACAAAGGCAGCTGTTTTTCCCGTTCCAGTTTGGGCGCATGCAATTAAATCTTTACCTGATTGTATCACTGGAATGGCTTCTTGTTGTATTGGCGTGGGTTGTTTAAATCCCATGGATTGTAATCCATCAAGTAATGTGGTGTCGAAATTGAAGTCGTTGAAAGTCAATGCTATTATTATTTAATTATTTTTAAACGGCTAATTTACTATTTTTGACTGGTAAATGCTATAAAAATGTACTGGTTAAAAAGTTTGAACATAAAGGCCACTCATGGTTTTTCTACCAGAAATGGTGGCGTTTCATTAGCGCCCTACCATAGTTTAAATTTAGGTGGAACAGAAGATTTACCTGAACATATTGCTGAGAATAGAAGACGTGCTTTAGCTGATTTAGGAATTGAGATGAATCAAATTTCTTATTTAAATCAAATTCATAGTAATACGGTTTGTCAAGCAATTATTGGCAAACAAACAGGCGATGCGTTGGTTACCAATAAAAAAAATGTAGCCATTGCTGTTGGCGCAGCAGATTGTTATCCTGTTTTATTTTCGAATGAAAAGAATGGCGTGATAGGTGCGGCTCATTGTGGTTGGAAAGGCACTTTAAATCGTATTATAGAAAATACTTTACATGAAATGATGGTATTAGGTTCAGAAATAGAACATATTAAATTGGCCATTGGACAAGGGATTAGCCAACAACATTATGAAGTGAGCGAAGAAGTTATTGATCAATTTAAAACAAACTGTTTTCCTGATTATTGTTGGAATGATCGGTATTTAAATTTATTGGAGGCTAATAGGTCGGTTGCTTTGGAATGTGGCATTAAACCAGAGCATATTTGGGCTATGAATCGCTGCACAACCGAGTCAGATTTTTTTTCATACCGAAGAGATGCAGGAAAAACTGGTAGAATGTGGGCTGTGATAATGTTGAAATAATATGTAATTTTATATTATGAAAAAATATAGTTTGATTATTTTTGTTTTTATCTGTGTTGCCTTCATTTCATTTGACTTAGATGCTCAATGCGCCATGTGTAAAGAGGTTGTGAATAGTAGTCAAGACAACCCAAATTCGATTGCTAAAAATTTAAATACAGGTATTTTATATTTAATGGCAGTGCCTTATTTAATGATTGCTTTTATTTTCCGCAAACAATTAAAGTCTTTGTACTTAACGCTAAGAGGTAAAAAGGTTAAGGAAGAATAATTGGGATTATTAATTTTCTAATAGTACTGTATATTCAAACGAATCAAGGTTGTAGGTTAAATCTTCAACTAAGTTTTCGATAAATGTTTTCCCATATTTAGTGTAATACATACTCAAATTATCATAACGTTCTTGCGGCATATTATTTGGAAATAACTTTGATTTGATAGCCCAAATTTGATTGATATCAGTTTCAGATTGTTGTTTGAGTGCTTTATTTATTTTTTGATTGAGTACTAAAATTCCATTTAAAGCTTTTTGTTTTTCGGCTTCAACACTACCTAAGAGAGATTTATCTATGGTTGAAACAAGCTCTGTTATGGAGTTAAACACATCACTTAATGGCGAATTAAAATTATTTAAATTAACATCAGCATGTTCGGTTTTAATAAATGCTTTCACTAAATCTTCACCATCTGTAAATACCGATTCTGTTTCTAAATTTAATTTTTTAATTTTATTTTGCATGCCTTTGTCAATAATCATGGCAAAATGACGAGGTATTAAAATAGGAAAGGTAATATCGTAAGCTTCAAACATTTTTTTGTATTGTAACCAATAGGCTAGTTCGCCAGGGCCGCCAACGTAGGCCACATTTGGTAATATTTTTTGTTGGTATAATGGACGCAAAACCACATTCGGACTTAGTTTTTCTGGAGTTGTATCAATGATAGTTTCTAATTCTACTTTACTAAAACTAATTTCTGTATTTAGAACGTGGTAACGATCATCTTGTTTTTCAATACGTTCCCTTAAGTTTGGTTCTGTATAAAATACATTTATTAATCGTGGAGAAACCTGGGCACTGTATTTTTCTTTTAATTGGTTAATAGTTTCTGAAACAATTTCGAAAGAGGTGTTTTTAAATAAATCAGTTTTAAATTCTTCTTTAAATAATCCTTTTAAGTCTTTGTCATTTCCATCTAATGTTACTAAACCGTAATTTCCAAATAGGTCATTGACAAGGTATCTTGTAGCGTCGGCTAAATTTTCATTTTTTAAATACGCATTTGTAAATAATTCAATTAGTGAGGTTGTGTTTTCAGTATCACCTAAAATAGTTTTTAATTCTGCAATACCATCTTTTAGGGTTTCTGTTTTAAAATCCCCAACACTACCTTTTTCTTCAGAATTCCAAACTATTTTTTTTCCAAACACATTTGCGTGATTAATTTCTTCAAAATCATGATCCTCACTGGCCATCCAATATACTGGCACAAAATTTTTATTCGGAAATTTTTCGGTTAAGGTTTTGCATAAATTGATCGTAGAAATTATTTTATAAATAAAATACAAAGGCCCTGTAAATAAGCAAAGCTGATGGCCGGTAGTCACAGTGAAGGCATTATCGTTACTTAATAAACGAATTGACTCAATTGTTTTTGACGACGTGTTTCTTACTAACTGAGTTTGCTTTAATAAACTTTCAACTAAAACTGGTCTATTTAAATAATTAAAATGTTCTTCTCTAAAAAATGCTTCAAAATCTTTTTGACCGATATGGTATTTATAAAATGGCTTTACAGTTTCATCTTGCTGAATGTAGTTTTCAAACAGTGATGAAAAAAGTTTTGTTTTTTGGATTGAAAATTGGCGTTTTGTAAATAGCATAATTTTGAGTAATCACTTACCTGATTACAGTTATAAATGTAATTATAATTTTAAAAAGGTTTTTTAATTGTTGTTTTAATTCAAACAGCCTCAAACAAAAAACCCTAAACTATTTCTAGTTAAGGGTTTTTCTATTCAGCGGAGAAATAGGGATTCGAACCCCAGGTACCTCACGGTACAACAGTTTTCAAGACTGCCGCAATCGACCACTCTGCCATTTCTCCAGAGAGTGCGTAAAAGTAATGTATTTTTTTGTTTTACAACAATTATTTTCAATTATTTTTTTAGTAATTTTAGGAAAACTTTGACGTTCACTTCAATGTGATTATACAACCATGAGGATATTATTTCTGTCTTTTGCTATATTTTCTAGTATTATTGGTATTTCTAGCGTTAAAGTATATTTTAATTACGGAATATTTAATTCCATGTATTCAAATCCATATTTAGAAACTTACCTTACTATTTCTGGGAATAGCGTAAAATATTTACCAAAAAAAACTGGGTTACAAGCCAGTGTAACGCTGACTTGGGAAATTTCAAAAGAAAATGTAGTCGTTAAGAAACTTTCTTATAATTTATGGAGTCCTATTGCCAAAGATTCAATTAGTTCTCCTTCATTTATTGATAATCAACGATTTTCTCTGCCAAATGGCCAATATACTTTAAAGTTTAGTATTATTGATAATGCATTTCCAAATGCGATAACAACCCATACAGAAAACATTACTGTATCATTTCATCGTGATAAAAAAATTGAAACTTCTGATATTCAGGTCTTAGAATCTTATTCAAAAAGTAACGGGTCGAGTTCATTCTCAAAAAGTGGTTACGATCTAATTCCTTATACAGTCAATTATTTTCCTGCTACTCAAAACCATCTTAAGTTTTATTTTGAATCCTATAATATTGATACGTTATTAGGAAAAAATTCTAAATTTATTTATACCTATTATCTTGAAGATACTGAAACGGCAATTAAAGTAAAAAATCTTGCAGGTTTTCAAAAACAAAAAGCTAGCAGGATAAACCCATTATTAGCGCAATTTGACATTACTTCTTTGCTAACAGGAAATTATAATTTAGTGATTGAGGTACGAGATTCTGTGAATGTATTGCGTGCCCAGAAAAAATATTTTTTCCAGCGACAATCCGTTTTTAAGCCTGTTGCTAATGAACTATTTACTAATTCTACCATTGATTTATTTTTTCATTCGATTCAAAGTACCGATACATTAAAGGAGTTTATAGAGTGTTTATGGCCTATTTCAAAAACAACGGATCGTGCTTGGCAACAAACGCAACTCGAAAATAAAAATAGAACCAATATGCAAAATTATTTAATTGAATATTGGAAATCATACGCTGGCGATTCGTTAGATCCATTGACGGTATGTGTTCAACATTTAAAAGATGTCAAAGAAACGAATGCGATGTTTAAATGTGGGAAACAAAAAGGTTACTATACAGATAGAGGTAGAGTTTATTTGCAGTATGGCAAACCTAATCAACGCAATCAAGTCAATAGTTCGCCTAATACTTATCCTTACGAAGTGTGGCAATATTATCGAATTTACGATAAAACCAACAATCACTTTTTCACCAATAAAAAATTTGTATTTGCAAATTTCGCAATAGCCGACGACTGTTATGAGCTTTTATACTCCGATGTTCGAGGTGAAAAAATAGATCCAAATTGGAAGTTTAGATTAGTAAAGCGAATGCAAAAACAACAAAATGTGGATGACAATTCGCCAATAAAAACATACGGTAATAATTTTGAAGATGATTTCATTAACCCAAGATAGTATATGGTATTAAACGCTGATGTGGCCATTGTTATATTAAATTGGAATGGAAAATTATTTTTAGAAAAATATTTGCCAAGCGTAATTAAGCACAGTGAAGGCGCAACAATCTATGTTGCAGACAACCTTTCGACTGATGAGAGTAATTTGTTTTTAGAACAACACTATCCTGAAGTTCAAATTATTAAAAATTCTGATAATTACGGCTTTGCTCAGGGTTATAATATCGCCTTAAAGAAGATAGAGGCTGATTATTATATTCTTCTTAATTCTGATGTAGAAGTTACAAATAATTGGATTGATCCGATTATTTATTTGATGGAACAAGATAAAACAATAGCGGCATGTCAGCCAAAGATTTTAGACTTTAAAAAGCCATCAGATTTTGAATATGCCGGTGCAGCTGGTGGTTATATCGATAAATATGGTTATCCATTTTGTAGAGGCCGCTTGTTTAATACCATAGAAGCTGATCATCATCAATATGATGATGCAATAGAAGTTTTTTGGGCAACTGGTGCTTGTATGTTCCTAAGAGCTCATGCATTTTGGGAAGTAGATGGTTTTGATAATGATTATTTTGCCCACATGGAGGAAATTGATTTATGTTGGCGAATGAAAAATATGGGATATAAAATATACGTTGAACCAAAATCTTTTGTTTATCATGTTGGCGGTGGAACTTTGAATAAAATTAATCCAAAAAAAACATATTTAAATTTCAGAAATAATCTCATTACACTCATTAAAAATGCGGATTCGTCTAACTTGTTTTCCAAGTTAATTTACCGAATGATATTAGATGGCGTTGCCGCTTATAAATTTTTGTTAGAAGGAAATGGATTGCATTTCATTGCTGTAGCTAAAGCGCATTTTTCCTTTTACGCTATGTTGCCTGCAACATTACATAAACGAAAAGTCATGTTACAAAAACGAGGGTTTGCGTTTACTCAGTCCGCTATATTGCCAAAAAACATAGTTTTTCAATATTTTTTGAGAGGAATCAAACAGTTTTCGAATTTTGATTATTTTAAAAAATAAGAAGGTTTTGTAAATTGTTTACTTGTAACCAATCATAAATACAGCACATCCACTATAAGATCCATCTTCAGTTGGCGGTATGATGTAGTTGATGTAGACTTGACGAACCTTTGAAACTTCCCATTGTAATTCTTTTCTATCTAAGCCTCCATCTTTTGACGAAAATAGTAATTTACGGTTTTTAGAATCTTTGTCTTTATTGTAAATCTGAACTTCAATATTTTTTGGAATGGCTTCCAAATTAAAAATAAAACGGTATTTTTCTCCAATAAATAAAGGGATTTCAATCTCTTTAACGGTTTCAGTTTTTTTATAAATAATACGAGTTAATTCTGAACTATCATATTTGTATGGTCCTAATGCACTTTTCGCTTTTTCTTTCAATGTTTTAGAATCGCATAAAATATCTCCATTTTGAAATGAAGTAGTACTTATAAAAACGATTAAGGCACATGTTAAGTTTATATATTTTTTCATATCTCTTCTATTTCAAGTATTAGTTAATCATTTTAGTTCTTAAAGTTTTCACTAATTCCATAGTTGGAATCATGTCAGTATCTGTAAATTTCATTTTGTCAAAATTCAACTCTCTATCATTTTCTGTAGCTGATTTTACAGAAGGTATATTATTGAATGCATTATTAATTTCAGAGATAGCATTTAATAGCTCAGGCATTTCAGGTTCTTTTAATTTAGTTGCTTCTAAAGCTTTAATTAATGTTTTAGTAAATGTCAGTTGCTCGCAGATACTAGAATGTATTTTTTTATTTTTTTGTAGTTCATAAGCTTGATTTGCAATATAAATGCTCTCTATCCAAGCACCAGTAAAGGCAATAACTGTAATATGTTTTTGTTTGTTTTGTTCAAATAAGTTGTCTGTTTTTAATTGAACGTTAGAAACAATTTGAACGAGTGTATCTTCGTTACTGATATTTTTATCAAAACGTTCTGCTAATTTATCACTCTCAAAAGCTTGTTTTAATCCTAATGTAGCGCCCGTTTCGGTTAATGCTTTCAAGTACCGTTTCGATTCTTGATATTTTTTATTAAACAAACAGTTTGCTAAATCAGAGCTATAAACGCCAAAATTAACGGCACGTTTGTAATTACTGGTATTATACCTCGAAAGGTTTTCAGTTTTATTTAAAATAGATTCGTTGAAAGGTGCACCTGACTTTTTAGATACATAAGCAATTTGTAAAGCAGATGGTAATTTATAGCTAGTCTCATCATCTTCTTCAATGACAACTGTATCTTTTTGTTGATGAATTGTGTCTGTTACTTCGATTGGAGTTGTGTTTTCCTCTTGTTTATTATTTCCGCATCTTGTTGCGCAGAAAGAAAATAATGTAATTGAAATTAAACTTAGTGTTGTTTTCATAGATTCATTTTTTTTAAAATTACAATTTTTATTTTAATAATTCTTCAATCGCTTTCATAATACATTTATCATTTTTATTAATAATCGGAAAATAAGCGTCTTTATCAAATGCGTTTTTCCCGATTAGTGCTTTTAAATAAGGCTCTAAAGCTATATTAGATTGTTGTTTATTTAAACTTCCTAATTCCATACTCTGCTTTTTGCAGTATTCGTAAAATTCATCAAAAATAGCAGTTGTAATTTTAAACTGATTAATAAATGTTTTTGAATTCAAATATTTTTTTAGGACTCTTCTATTTTTATCAGCATATTCAAACGCAAATGTATTTATAAGTCCCGCATAAAAAACTTTATTTAAAAATGGATTTGATTTTGTAGTATCAATAGGCACGAAAACGTCTGGCATGATGCCTCCACCTCCATACACAGTTTTACCTTCGGGTGTTTTGTATTGCTTGGTTTTATCTAATTTAATACTGTCGGCATGTAGCAATTCACCGTGCTGATAGCGATCAAATTCTTCATTGTAATACTCTGATTTATCATCCGAATAGGGTTTTTGAATACATCTACCTGTTGGTGTATAATACCGCGCCACAGTTAATCTGATAGCAGAGCCATCTGGCAATTGCATTTGGTCTTGCACTAATCCTTTTCCAAAGCTTCTCCGACCAATGATTAATCCTCGGTCGTTATCTTGAATAGCGCCTGCTACAATTTCACTGGCACTGGCACTTCCCTCATCGATAAGAATAACGAGATTGTTTTTTTCAAAACTTCCTCTTTGTGTGGCTCTGTATGTTTTTTTAGGATTTGCTTTTCCTTGGGTATATACAATTTGTAGTCCATTCGTTAGAAACTCATCCGATATGTCAACGGCTGCATTTAAATATCCGCCTGGGTTTCCTCTTAAGTCTAAAATTAATTTCTTCATACCTTGTGTATTTAAATCATTAAAAGCTTTTAAATATTCGTTGTATGTTGTAGCCGCAAATTTGTTTATTTTTATATAACCAATATCTCCTTTAGTCATATATGCTGCGTCTAAACTATATAAAGGAATAGCTGCCCTTGTGATTTTAAATGGCATAGGATTCTTTAAACCATTTCTTAAAATTGATACGCTAACTGTTGTTCCACTTTTTCCTCTCAATGTTTCAAACACTTTTTTATTAGTTATTTTATTACCAGTCAAATTTTCAGCCCCAACTTTAATTAATTTATCTCCTGCTCTAATACCTACTTTTTCGGATGGCCCGCCTTCAATTGGATTTATAACACGAATGGTGTCTCTGATAATATTAAATTCAATACCTATGCCATCAAAATTACCTTCTAATGTTTCATTAGATACATCAAATTCTGCAGCTGGAATGTAACTAGAATGCGGATCTAGACTTTGTAACATTGCTGTTACCGTTTTTTCAACTAATTCAGATTTATTGATAGTGTCAACATATTGATAATCGATGAACTCTAGCAAACTATTTATTTTTTCATTGGAAGAAGTTTGCTGGTTTGGATTTTTCCCATTTGAAATACCTATTTTGATGGATAAAAAATAACCCAGCCATACTCCTGAAATAAGAACTAAAGACAAAATGATGGGAAGAAATATGTTTTGTTTTTCAGGTTTTTGACTCGGTTCAGAATTCATATAAGAATTGTATATTTGTGTTACAAATGTATTTGTTTAAGCTATATTCTAAATTAAACTTTCAAAAAAAAACAATCTTTTTTTTGTTTTTTTTTGCGATGATAATTTTCTCATGTAAAAAGAAAACAATTCAAGATCCAATTCCATTTCAAAATGTAAATGTAACGATTTACCCTAATGATCCCTTAAATTTTAAAATACAAGTAGTTGGCGGTTGGATGTATTATAATGGGGCAGGAGTTAATGGATTAATCATATATCGTAAAACGAATGTTGGCGCAAATGATTTCATAGCTTTAGAAAGAACTTCTACTTATTTACCTGATAACTCCAGTGCAAAAGTGAAAGTGCAATCCGATAATTTTACCCTAAAAGATACAGTTAGTGGAAGTAAGTGGCAGATTATTGATGGATCAGTTCTTTTAGGGCCAGCTTCTTTGCCTCTCAAGCAATATTACACTAATTATGATAGTGGAACTGGAGCATTAACTATTAGAAACTAAAAAATCCCTAATAGGGGATTTTTAACAACTAATATATTTTATGTTTTAAGCGTTTTCTGTTTTGCCTTTAGCTTGCGAAACAACGATTGCTCGCTCGTGATGTTCAGTGCCGTTTAAAGCATCTATCGCTTTTTGTCCGTCTTCGTCATTAGACATTTCAACAAAGCCAAATCCACGACTTCTGCGGGTTTCCTTGTCTTTGATGATTCTTGCGGAGGTTACTTCTCCATATTGTGAAAATAATTCAGTAAGGCCCTCTTCTCTTACTTTAAAGCTAATATTGCTAACAAAAATATTCATAACGGTCTTTAATTAAAATGGTTTAGATAAAATTATAAAAAAAAATTAAAAAAACAAATTTTTAACAAAAAATATGAGATTTTATCAAAAAAAACCGTAAATGATTCAATACTAAATAGTTAATTTTAAAAAACACGAGCCTCAACGCTTATTTCGACGTTGGCATCTTTTGGCAATCTATCGGCTTGAATAGTTGCTCTTGCAGGGAAATCACCTGTAAAAAAACTACTATAAACTTCATTTACGTGCACAAAATTATTCATGTCTGCTAAAAATATGGTTGTTTTAACGATGTGATCATAGTTCAAACCAGCAGCTTTTAACACTTCACCTATATATTCCATCACAATCTTAGTTTCTTCTTTTATAGTTGTTTTAACCAACTGTTTGGATTCTAAATCCATCGCTATCGTTCCTGATACATAAACACTGTCGCCAACCTGAATCGCTTGGTTATATGGACCTATTGGTGAAGGGGCGTTTGGAGTTATAATAATTTTTTTCATAGGAAGTAAAATGATTGGTTTATTGTAAAAATATTAAAAATTTCTTGATTATTAGTCATAAGAATTGAACAAATATATATTCGTAATAAAATGTTTTTTTAGTTTAATATATTTATAAAAACAATAGCTTTGTTATGATGCAACAAAAACCTTTAATTTTAGTAACAAATGATGATGGTGTGAATGCCTTAGGTATTTTACATCTGTCTCGTATTGCCATGAAATTTGGCGAAGTATATGTAATTGCCCCAGATAAGCCTCAATCAGGAATGGGTCACGCCATTACAATCAACGCTTCCTTAAGGTTACAAAAAACAAGTTACCACATAGGTGCAATGCAGGAATATAGTTGCAGCGGAACGCCTGTTGATTGTGTAAAAATGGCAGTGAATAAATTATTACCAAGAAAACCCGATTTAGTTATTTCGGGTATTAATCACGGCAGTAATAGTTCAATTAATGTTATTTATTCTGGCACTATGAGTGCGGCTATTGAAGGTTCTTTAGAAGGAACTTCAGCCATTGGATTTAGTTTAAATGATTATAACTTCGACGCTGATTTTACTGGAACAACCTTATTTATTGAAAAGATTATAACATCAGTATTAAAAGATAAATTACCTAACGGCATTTGTTTAAATGTTAATTTTCCAAAACTTAGTGCAGAAGAAATTAAAGGACTGAAAGTTTGTAGGCAAGCGAAAGCAAATTGGGTTGAAGATTTTGAAGAGCGACATGATCCACACGGTAAACCGTATTACTGGTTAACTGGTAAGTTTATTAATTTTGAACCAAACGCTGAAGATACAGATGAATGGGCATTGAAACAAGGTTACGTAACTGTTGTTCCAACCTTACATGACTTAACAGCTCATAATTATATTAGTCATTTACAGAATGTGTTATAACGTATGTTAGATAAATTAGATAAAATTTGGATTGGTTTATTAATAGGTTTGATTATTCCGTTATTTTCATTTTTTTCTTATTGGTTGTTTTTACACAGTCAATTGAATTTTCCGTTTGGATTTATTCGTTATTTAAGAGGTGCAAACACCTTTCAAGATATAGCCATCATTTGTGTAACAGTAAATTTATTAGTGTTTTATTTGTTCCTCAATAAAAAAGTTTATGATTTCAGTAAAGGTATCATGTTTGCAACCTTTGCTTATGTTGGGGTAGTTTTTTACATTTCTTTATTATAAAAATATGAAGTACTATATTGTGGCAGGCGAGCCATCTGGAGATTTGCATGCCTCAAATTTAATGAAGGAATTACTATTAATTGATAGCACAATTCAGTTTCAGTTTTGGGGTGGAGATTTGATGGAAGAGATCGCTAAGCAAAAACCTCGTAAACACATAAAAGATTTAGCTTTCATGGGTTTCGTTGAAGTGCTGAAAAATATTCGCACAATTTTCAAAAACATAAAGTTCTGCAAACAAGATATTTTGAGCTATAAACCGGATGTTTTAATATTAGTAGATTATCCGGGATTTAATTTACGTATCGCCGATTGGGCCAAGCAACAAGGTATAAGAGTGATGTATTATATTTCTCCAACCATTTGGGCATGGAAAGAAAATAGGGTTGAAATCGTGAAACGTAGCATCGAAAAAATGTTTGTAATTCTTCCTTTTGAAGTGGCTGTTTACAAAAAACATCAATATAACGCTGATTATGTTGGCCATCCTCTGCTTGATGCTATCGAACAAGAAAAAAGTAAATTACCAACCAGAAAAGAATTTACTTTAGAAAATAAGTTAGATGATAGGCCAATCATTGCTGTTTTACCAGGAAGTAGAAAACAAGAAATTGAAAGAATGCTTTCAATTATGCTAAACGTTGTTGGTGATTTTCAAGAGTATCAATTTGTCATCGCAGGTACAACTAATTTACCAAAAGAAGCCTATGATAAAGCGGTTCACATGGGAATAAAAGTTGTGTTTAATCAAACGTATGCATTAATGCAAAACGCCCATGTAGGTATTATTAAATCAGGAACATCCACCCTTGAAAGTGCATTATTTAGATTACCACAAGTTGTTTGTTATAAGGGCGGTGTAGTTTCGTATTCAATTGCTCGACTCGTTGTTGGCAACAGAGTAAAATATATCTCACTCCCAAATTTAATTTTAGATAAGACTGTTGTAAAAGAATTAATACAATCTGAACTAACTGCTTCAAATTTAAAGAACGAATTGAAGTCTATTCTTGCTGGTAAGAAAAGAGAAGAGATGTTGGAAAATTATGATCAGTTAATTCAATTGCTTGGAAACAGTGGTGCTTCAAAAAAGGTAGCTCAATTAATGTATCATCATTTGAATGCTTAAATACATTTTAAAATCGGGTTTTATTGTTTTGCTATTTGTAAATTGGCAATCAAACAGAAACTATGAATATATTCCCTTTGCAGATAATGATGAAGTTTTAACTATTAAGCTATTTTCACAAATTAAAGTACAATCTTTTACAATTAAACCAGAGATTGGTAATTACATTGTTTGGGCTAATGGTATTGAAGTTTTAAATACGACAGCAAACCCTTCAATTAAATTGACGTATATAAATGATTCTATAGAATTAAAATCTGCTGATCGTTTGGTTGGTAAATTTAAACGTGTAAAATTTTCCAGCTTAGATCAAGGAGCAACATTCCAAGTTAAAATGCTTTTACCAGAAAGAAAACCGCGTTTATATCAAGATAATATAATAGTTGATGCTGAACAAGGCTACTTAAAGTGTGTAAATGAAATTGAATTAGATAATTATATTGGTGGAGTTGTGCAAGCCGAATCAGGCCGACTCTCTCATCCTGAGTTTTATAAAGTCCAAACGATATTAGCGAGAACGTTTGCCTTAGCTCATATTCAAAAGCATGCGCTTGAAGGGTTTTCTTTATGCGACCACACACATTGTCAAGCTTATTTTGGAAAGCCAACAGAATTGAATATTATAAAATCTGTTTTTGAAACAAAAAATAAAATTGTAGTTGATGAAAACCTTAACCTCATAGAAGCCGCATTTCATAGTAACAGTGGGGGACAAACACTAAATTCAGAAGATGTTTGGGGAAGTAAATTGTCTTATTTGCGAAGTGTAAACGACACTTTTAGTTTAAAAATGCCAAATGCTAAATGGGAAAGAAAAATTGCCAAAGATGATTGGCTTTCTTATTTAAAAATTAAACACAATTATCCAATAGATGATGAGGATGCAAAGCTACTCGCATTTAATTTTAAACAAGATACTCGTAAACCATTTCTTGAATCTAAAAACATTAAAGTTCCTTTAAAAATTGTTAGAGTAGATTTTCAGTTAAAATCGACTTACTTTAGCATTGTGCCCAAAGGTGATTCGTTAATTTTTAAAGGAAAAGGTTTTGGACATGGAGTAGGGATGTGCCAAGAAGGAGCAATGAGAATGGCTAAATTAGGTTATACCTATTTAGACATTTTAAATTTCTATTATCAAAATACCCAATTAATTGATTTAAATCTTCTTGATTTTTTTAAAGATGAGTAGTGTTTTATTTTGATCCTGTGTGCCCAAATCCTCCACTACCTCTGTCGGTTTCGTTCATTGAGGTCACTTCCTTCCATTTAATTTGTTCGTGTTTAGCAATGACCATTTGAGCAATTCGTTCACCATCATTTATTATAAATGATGTATTAGATAAATTAATAAGGAGAACTTTTAATTCTCCTCTGTAATCTGCGTCAATAGTGCCAGGCGAATTCAAAACGGTTATTCCGTTTTTAAAAGCTAAACCACTTCTTGGTCTAATTTGTGCTTCATAGCCTTTGTGCAATTCAATAAATAATCCTGTTGAAATGAGCTGTCTTTCAAGTGGTTTTAATTCAATAGGTGAATCAATGTTTGCCCTTAAATCTAATCCAGCTGAAAACTCTGTAGCATAGCCTGGTAGATCATGTTTTGAATGATTTATAATATTAACTTTCATGATCGATGTGTTTAATTTTCTTTAAATTTTTAAATTCTAATAAATAAAAAGCGGTTGCAAATAGTATGAGTAAAAAATTATTCAAAATAATTTTTATTACAATATTATTTATCTCATTATAAGTGCATGAAATGAAATAAAGTCCAAGTGCTAATAGTGTAAAAACAAAAATACTTCTCAAATTATAATTTATTTTATAATATTTCTGCCCAAGTAAATAGGATAATACCATCATGATGCCGTAAGACATAAACGTTGCCCAGGCACATGCTATATAGCCATAATAAGGGATGAATAAAAAATTAATACTCAATGTTATTATTGCTCCTATGATGGTAATCACTGCTCCAAATTTAGTTTGTCCAGTTAGTTTATACCAAATAGATAAATTAAAGTACACGCCAAGAAATAGATTTGCTAATAACAATATGGGTACAACTTCTAATCCAGTTCTATATTTTTCGCTAATTGCAAATTGTATCCAAGGTAAATTCATCACTGTTCCTAAAAACAAGAATAAGCAAAATAGGATAAAATATTTCATTACTAATGCATTTAAATTTTTAGAGTTTTTTGCATTTGCACTGTTAAAGAAAAAAGGTTCAGCAGCAAATTTAAAAGCTTGAATAAATATGCTCATTAACATCGCTATTTTGTAGCAATTACTGTAAACCCCAATTTGATAATTCCCTTCGTCTGCTGGTAATATGTATTTTAAAACAATACGATCAAATGTTTCGTTTACCATTCCTGCTAAACCTAAAATTATTAGCGGCCAAGCATATAATAACATATTCTTCCAAAGCGTGAAGTCAAATTTGTATACAAACCCATTAAATTCTTTAGACAATAAAAATATACTGATGAGGTTTGCAATTAATTGGGCTATGAAGGCATAACCAATACCAACTTCAGGATTGTATAGTCTTGATAATACGGATTCATCACCGTTCTCAAATGCTTTTTTACAAACAATAAAGAAAAAAACATTTAATGCGATAGTTAGAATGACTGTCATGAATTTAATTCCTGCAAATTTTTTCGCATTATTTTTTTGTCTTAATCTTGCGAAAGGAATTTGCATAACCGCATCGGATGCAACAATTAATATGCACCAAACTACATAGTTGGCATGCTCTGGCTCTTTAATTAGCCAGGATATATGTTCTGAAAATGAAATTATAAAAAGAGTAAATACAACTGTACTCACTAGTATTGATATTAGCGCTGTTGAATAAACTTTATCTTTATCGCTTTCTTCAGCCTTACTGTAAAAGTTAAAAAAGGCGGTCTCCATACCATACAAAAATAAGATGTTAAAAAAACTGATGTACGCAAAAAATTCCGCATTTGGAGCTAGTTGTGCAGGTTCTTTAAATATATAAGTTAGGACAAATGAAAAAGCATAATTAATAAAACGAGGTAATATGCTTCCTAGTCCATAAATGGCCGTTTGTGATGCGAGTTTTTTTAATGGATTAGCCAATAGTTTATTTATTTAAACGTAGTAAAAATAGATTTTTTTTAATAAGTCATACGCAGATTCAAGATAAGATATTAACCTATAGGTGTCATTTCATTTTTAATTCAACATCAATATAAAAACAAAAAACCCTTCGATGCAAGACCGAAGGGTTTTCTGTTTAAAAAATATTATATTATTTTATTACGACTAATCTGTTAGTACCAACAATTTCAGTATTTGAACTTAGACTTACGATATATGTGCCTGAAGTTAGATCTTCAGTTCCTATTTGCATAAGTTGCTCTCCTTCTGGTAATTTACCTAAGTTTTTAGTAATAACTAAAATACCCTTTAAATCATAAACTGATAAAGTTAAATTCTCTTGTTTTTTAATAGAAAAAGATAAATTAACCATATCTCTCGTTGGATTAGGATATAATTTTATTTCGCTAACTAATGTTTTATCTTTTGGAGTAATCTCGTTTATTCCTACTGTAAATTGAGTATAATACGTGTCACTTGCCCATATTCCACGACCATGAGTACCTGCATAAATCATACCTGAATTATAGCTTTCTAAATTACTCTTCGTTTGCTGACGAATCATAAACACTGGCACATTTGGTAATTTATTATTGTTTTCTTTAGTCCAAGTTGGATTAGCAACTGTTATATCTGAAGTAGCATACAATCCATGTTCAGTTCCTACTAAGACACGGTTTGTATTTTTAACCTCAATTAAAGACGAGTAAATAGGATCACTTGTTATTAAACCTGTTGTGCCAGTCCCCATTCTTGAAGAAAATGAACCTAAACCTAAAGCAGTAGGGTGAGTTGCAGGATTTGCTGCATAATATACGTGCGGACTTGTTCCGTAGCCACCAACAGTAACAATTATTTTACTTCCGTTAATTGGATCAACCGAAATTGATGTCACTACGCCTCCTGGGAATGTTCCAATTTTTGTACAACGAATTGGACTTCTTTTTCTTTGAGCATTTCCAGCAGAATCTATCATGTTCGCTTTTAAAGAGTCTATTGATTTTACTCCTATCGAATCGTATAAAGATTTTAAATGAGAAATTCTGTATAATGTTCCAGATTGCGTACCTACATATAAATTGTCTCCATTTGGATCCCATTCCATAGTTTGAACAACACCATTGAATGGAGCATTTGCACCTGTTTCATCTCTTGAAACGCTACTAGCTACTGTACACCAATCTGGACTGATACTAAAGTTTAATGGTTTTTTAACAACTACAACTCTACTTGTTAATCCTATTGCTAATCGTGCCTGTAAAATATCTGGCACTAATACCTTAGATCTTGCTGGTAAAGTTGACGTTAATGTGTAAGGGAATTTTGTTCCAGATGTTACCTCACTTGTCACCTTAACATTTGCACCTGAATTAAATGCTTCAGTAACTAAAGTTTTAATTAACGCTCCGTTTGCAGGGGCAGAGGTAAATGTTATTTTTAATGAATCTATTTCGGGATAAATACCGAAGTCTAAACCAAATCTTGACGCAATAACAACTCCAGAATATGCTCCAATTGTAAATGGCACTGAAGTAGTATAGGTAGTTACAACTGTACCAACTTTTGTTGAATTAATAGGAGACGTATAATTTAATCCTGCTACAGGAAACCCTACAATGGTTAAGTAAAGAGAATCTAAAATGGCTGAATTATCTGTACGAACCACTTTTGATTTAAATATTTTTTGAGTTCCATCTCCTAAACCTGCTGTATTATTTGTTATTACAGGTGCAGCAAAATAAACAGAGTCTATTGATGTAAAATCAGATGTTGATTCCCATAATTTAATTGGAGTAACAAAACTTGCAAAGGCTCCAGTTCCTGGACCGCCATTAACTTTGCTATATTCTCCATCCACAAAATCACTTCCACCAAAAGGACCTTTGTTAGCAGCTCTATCAACTTGACCATAGTAAATTGAAGAAAAAACCGCATCGTTTGCAATGTTTGAGAATTCTAAAAAATTTCCATCTCCCCCACCCAAAGGATAGGAGCCTTTAGTGCCGTTAAATGTTCCTGGTACGTATGTTGTTCCATTATCTTGATTTCCACAAGCTACTCCTCCCATTGGAAAGCTAGACACACCTAATGCAGGATATCTTTCGAATCCAATAGCATAAGGTTGAGTTGCATTAAATCCTTTGTTAATTGCAGTGTAATTTAATCCGCCATCAAGGCTTCTAAACATACCACCATCGCAACCAACGATTAGTTTATTTGAATTAAATGGATCCCATTCAAAAGCATGAATGTCTGAGTGAACATATTGCTGAGAACCAACGGCAAATTGGTATGCAGCATAATTCCAGCTTCCAATTCCTGGAGAAACTCTATTCCATTTCCAGTAGGCAGCACCTCCTAAAAATAATAAACCAGGGTTAGCAGGGCTTACAGTTATAGCATTATCGTATTGACCTTGTCCATTCCCTCCAGAAATATAAGGGTCAAATGTTGTAGAACTTGCATTAGCAATTCTATACCAAGTTAAACCGCCGTTTTCCGTATAAATAACACCACCAAGTTTACTATCACCTCTAACACCTGCAGCATAAATAAAATTAGGGTTCGATGGAGCAATTGCTAATTCAGTTGAATAACGATCTGAATTGGAAATGACAGAAACTGAAGGAGTAATTGCCGAAACAAATTCATCACCAGCAATTGATCTATATATGCCAGCACTTGAACAAAAAACATAAGATCCATCTGTTCCAACTTTAATGTCATTTATAAATCCACTTGTAGCAACTGAAGCACTTGTAGTAGATAATTTTGCTGAACCCCATGTTGCGCCAGCATTTTTAGAAATTTTAAATCCATTTGAAAATGTGCCTAAATAAATAACATTAGGGTCTGTTTTATGACATTTTACATTTTTGATATCACGATATGAAACTGTATTTGTAACAGATGTAATAGCGTTTGTTGCTATGTTTAATTTAAATAAACCAGCGCCAATAAAGGCAGAATTTCCATCGCCACCAGAATTTTCTTCACCAGTGCCGAAATAAATATTATTTCCACTAGCATCTTGATCAATACAACCAATTACCATATTACTTAATTGGTCGTTTATTGGATTCCATGTACTTCCCCCATCAATAGATTTAAAAAGACCACCAGAAACGCCGCCAGCATAAATGACATTTTGATTGAATTTGTCAAACACAATAGCTCTAACCCTTCCACCAACGTTATCTGGCCCTAATTCTGTCCAATTTAAACCTAATGCACTATTCGTGCGGAATTTTGAAGTGTTTTGCATTCTTAATAATGCCTCTTGATCTGCCATAGCACGACCTTCTTCATTAATAAGTCCTGTACTAGGGTCAGCTTTTAACATTTGGTAGTATGACGCTGCGCCAGCCCAACTTTGAGCGTTATTATTTTTATCACCTTCAAAACGTGGCGAGTAGTGCGATGATTTGATTAATGTAATAGGAGCAGCTATCATTATTGCTCCGCTAACAAAGTAGGCTAAAGTTTTAAAATTTAGTTTCATGATGGTTTGTTTTATTTTATCCTAAAAAAAGTTCTAAACACAAATATAAATTATAATTATTCAAAATACTAACAAAATATTAAATGTGGTTACAATTAATTTACAAGTGGTAAGATATTTTTGTTTAAAATTAAACTAGCTATTTAATGTAAATACGCTTCAATTAAAAAACGTGTTTTTCAGCATGGTAAGAAGACCTTACTAAAGCACCGCTCTCAACATATTTAAATCCTTTGCTTAGTGCAATTTCTTTCCATTTATTAAATTCATCTGGGTGAACAAATCGGGCCACTGGCAAATGTTTTGGTGTTGGTTGTAGGTATTGTCCAATGGTAATAACGTCACAATTAACTGAGGCTAAATCGTTTATGGTTTCCATTAATTCTTCTTCAGTTTCTCCTAATCCAACCATGATACCAGATTTAGTTCGCACATTTGCTTCGTGCAATCTTTTTAAAACTTCTAAGCTTCTGTCATATTTGGCTTGAATTCTAACTTGAGCAGTTAATCGTCTTACAGTTTCCATATTATGGGAAACAATATCAGGTTTTACGTCGATAATACGTTGTAAATTATCCCACTTTCCGGCAAAATCTGGAATTAAACATTCAAATTTTGTTGAAGGGCTAATTTCTCTAATAGCTTTAATTGTTTCTGCCCAAATAATTGATCCGCCATCTTTTAAATCATCTCTATCTACTGAAGTAATTACGCAATGCTTAACATTCATTAATTTAACAGAGTTTGCGACGCGTTTTGGTTCGTCCCAATCTGCCGGTTTTGGTTTGCCAGTAGCGACAGCACAAAATCCACAAGAGCGAGTGCAAATGTTTCCCAATATCATAAATGTTGCCGTGCCTGCACCCCAGCATTCACCCATATTTGGGCAATTGCCACTTTCACATATGGTGTGAAGTTTATGTTCTGAAACTATTTTCCTAACCTTTAAATAATCTTCGCCTATTGGTAATTTTACCCTTAGCCAATCTGGCTTACGAGGTTTTTCTAAAAGTGTTTTTATTTCTATATTTTCCATGTTTTAAAACCATTTTTTTCCAAATACAAAACTAACATATAATGTCATAATAAAGTTTTCGGAAGGATTGTATGCCATTATTGGCAGTGCTTTTGGGTAATAATCGAAAATGATTCCAGTTTCGATTGCTTTAACATTATCCGGATAAGGTGCAAATTCGAAGCTTAAATTAGCTTTTGCATAAATCCCTGGATAAATTTTTGTTTCCGATAAACCATCTAAAATGGAACCCCTTCCTGAGATGCTATCAATTGTGTGCACTAATGGATTGTATTTAACTGCTTCTTGATACTTTACTCCAAATGCATTTTGTCTGTAAACGAGTATGTAATTAGGTTTTGCAAATGTTATATTTCCACCCAAATAATAGCAAGAGCGAATTTCTACAGATTTTCTATCAGCCTTTTTATAAATGGTTGTTTGATAACCAACGCCAGCTCTAAACATAAGAATGCTGTTGAGCTTACCGTAAACAAATCGTTTTGAATTATCAGATTGGTTTGAAACTTTGATTTCTTTAGGATGTTTTAAATTTAGTAATTCTAATTCCATTACTCTTTTCCTGGTTGCGGTAACGTGCTTAGCTCTCATGACATTTAAACCTAAGCCTCTACTATGCAAGAATACACTTCCAGACATTTCATTTCTATATAGCACATTTGGATCATTACCATTAGCAATTGCCTGTATTGTGCTTTGCGAATAGCTTAATGGCCCAACGACTAGGAATGTAAATAAATATGATAGTTTACCGAACATGATTAACAAAAGTAATTATTATTTTTAGTTAAGTGGAATTTGTTTTATCCAATATTTCCTTGAATTGAAAATTGCTTTTTATATATTTGAAAAAAAATAAAATGGTAATAAGTAAGATAGAATATTTAGGTGAATTAAGAACTGAAGCGACTCACCTTCAATCAAATTCATTGATTCATACAGATGCTCCAAAAGATAATCATGGGAAAGGCGAGGCTTTTTCTCCAACAGATTTAATTGCCACTGCATTAGGAAGTTGTATGATTTCAGTAATGGGAATTGTTGCTTTAAAAGAAGGAATAACAACTATTGAAGGTACTATAGCTGAAGTTACAAAAGTTATGTATACCGAACCTCGTCGTATTGGTGAAATTCACATTAAAATGCTGTTTCCTAAAAAGAATTTTAGTGAAAAAGAAAAATTAATGTATGAGAGAGCTGCACATACTTGTCCAGTTGCTAAAAGTTTACACCCTGAATTAAAACAAATTATTGAGTTTGTTTGGTAATCGCCTCTAAAATGGTGTTAGCTGAAATGTCTGTATGTGAGGATGAATAAAAACATTTTCCGTTTTTTATCATTAACACTTGTGGTGAAGCATGCTCAACATTAAATAAAGAAGCTATTTCGTTCGAAATATCACGATGATTTAATAAATCTAAGTAATAAGCAGGAATTTTTTCATCATCCTTCCACCTTGTTTCTAGCCTATTAAGCGCCATTGAACTAATTGAACAACGTGTACTATGTTTGAACAACAAAACAGCCAAATTTTCATGAGGCTGCTGATTTGATTGAAAAATAATATCCTGTAACTGATTTAGTTCAGTTAATTTATGCCAAAGCATCAGGGTATTAAATAGATTTTTTTACTGAATTAGTTGTGTTTGCTTTAGTATATGCAGGACATTTTTCGTGCGATTTACAAGCAGTGAAAACAGAACAAAAAACAATTGATAAAGCAGTAACGATTAGTAATTTTTTCATAAGTAAGATTTTATATTTAAATATTCTAAACAAATATATGGTAAATTGGCCAACTATAAAACCTATAGTTCTTAAATCAATTATTATTAATTAACAAAGTAAAGTTGAAACGATTAGATTGGCAGAGTTTTTTTCAAACAGAAAGAACAAGAGCATATTACATACATTTAGATTCGTTTATTAAATCCGATAGATTAAAAACAACTGTTTTTCCCAAAGAAATAGATGTGTTTAAAGCATTTGAGTTAGCATCTTTGGATAAATTAAAAGTGGTGATTATCGGACAAGACCCATATCACAAGGTCAATAAAGCGCACGGCTTAAGTTTTTCAGTAAATACTGGAATTAAAACACCTCCCTCACTTGTTAATATTTACAAAGAATTACAAACTGATTTAAATATTCCAATGGCCAATCATGGAAATTTAACTGATTGGGCAAAACAAGGAGTTTTATTATTGAATGCTACATTAACGGTTAGAGAGGGTCAGCCAGGCAGTCATCAACATCAAGGTTGGGAAATATTTACCGACGCAGTCATAACATACATTTCAGAAAACAAAGAAGGTGTTGTTTTTTTATTGTGGGGAAATTTTGCCAAATCAAAAAAAAACTTAATTAATGCTTCTAAACATTTAATCTTAGAAGCTGCACATCCTTCTCCATTGGCTCGTAGTGCATTTTTTGGCTGTAAGCATTTTTCCCAAACGAATGCGTATTTAATTGCAAAGAGTAAAACACCTATTGATTGGAATTTAAACAGTGCAGATTTGTTTTCCTGAATAAAAGTATAAGATTTGTGTAAATGTTAAATAATCATTTAAATAACAGTTAATTAAAAGTGAGCGGTATCTATATTCATATTCCTTTTTGTAAGCAAGCTTGCCATTATTGTGATTTTCATTTTTCTACATCACTGAAGTTAAAATCAAATTTAGTTGAAGCTATTTTAACAGAGATTGATTTACGACTTCCATATTTGAAAAATAAAAATATTGAAACTATTTATTTTGGTGGAGGAACACCTAGTTTGTTATCAGAGAAAGAATTGTTTTTGATTTTAGAAAAATTGTATAAAACATACAACGTTTCATCTCATACAGAAATTACATTAGAGGCAAATCCTGATGATTTAACTATTGAAAAATTAAAGGAGCTGAAACGATTGGAGATAAATCGATTAAGTATTGGTTTGCAAAGTTTTAATGATGAAGAATTAATTTGGATGAATCGAGCGCATACCGCAACAGAAAGTGAGGCAAGTGTGAAACGCTCTCAAGATAAAGGCTTTGAAAATATTTCGATTGATTTAATTTACGGATCAAAATTTAGCAATCTTACAAATTGGAAAAAAACATTAGATAAAACAATTGCATTAGATGTTAAGCATATTTCGAGTTATAATTTAACTATAGAAGATAAAACAAAACTTGGCCACGATTTTAAAGTTAAAAAAGAGATGGCTATTGATGATGAAAAAAGCTCCGAGTTGTTTTTAGAAATGATTGATCGTTTAGAAAAAAACAAATTCATTCATTACGAAATTTCTAATTTTGGTAAAGAAAATTGGTTTAGCAATCATAATTCTAATTATTGGAAAGGTATTGAATATATTGGCTTTGGGCCTTCTGCACATTCGTTTGATAGTGTTTCTCGTCAATGGAATATATCTAATAATAGTTTATACATAAAAAATGTAAATGATAAAAACGAAATATATTTTGAAAAAGAATTATTGTCTGAAACAGATCAATTTAATGAATATATTTTAACTTCTTTACGGACTATCTGGGGTATTGATGCTGAGCTTTTGAAAAGCAAATTTAATGCGGAAATTATAAATTCATTTAATCAAAAAATAAACGCTTATATTTCTAAGGAAATGATAATGTTTACAAATGATCAATATGTATTGACGAATAACGGAAAATTATTTGCTGATAAAATTGCGAGTGAATTGTTTATTTAGCTTCTATTCATTTAATACATCAAATACTAAATCCCTTTCATATCCTTTGCTCAAAGCATAATTTAGAACTTTTAGTTTTAATTTAATGGGATTTTTCTCATTCGTTAATCTTTGTTTTGTTTCAATTAATTTTCTCAGTGTAGTCAGGTATTCAGTATCATCAATCTGTGCCATGGCTTTTTTTATACAATAATCACTTACCCGTTTTTGTTTTAATTCGATTTTAATTTTGATACGACCCCATTTTTTGATGGCATGTTTACCATGCACAAATTGCATTGCAAAGCGTTCTTCATTTAAAAAATTAGATTCAATTAATGATGAGATAATATTTTCTACCACTTCGGGCCACAAACCAAAACCATATAATTTGTCACGAGTTTCTTGCTGACAGCGTTCTTGGTATGCGCACCAACTTTGCATTTTAATCAATGCAATTTCTGGATTGGTTATTTTATCGATTTGTTTTTTTTCGAACACATGTAAAAATAATATTTCTTTGTTACATTTGAATCATTATGTTAGAATTACCTTCATCCTTTTTAAGTTCCATCTCCAATTGTTGTGGATTCGATAGAGATACTTTTATAGATGCACATCAAATAGATTCGCCAACAAGTATTCGCATTAATCCGTTTAAACCTACTGTGTTAAATTTTAATTTAGACACCAAAGTTCTTTGGAATGAAAATGGATTTTATTTAAATGAACGACCGAATTTTACACATGATGTCTTGTTTCAAGCTGGTTGTTATTATGTGCAAGAAGCTGGTTCTATGTTTATTCAACATGCTTTGTTGAGTTGTGTTGATTTTACCAAACAACTGTTGGCTTTAGATGTATGCGCTGCTCCTGGGGGAAAAAGCACCTTATTGAATTCATTATTAAATGCAGAAAGTGTATTGGTGTCAAATGAAGTCTCGAAACCGCGCGCTGATGTTTTATCTCAAAATCTAACAAAATGGGGAACGAGTAATGTGATTGTTACAAATAACGACCCAACTGCTTTTAGCACAATTGAAAGTGTTTTTGATATTATTATTGTTGATGCGCCATGTAGTGGATCTGGCTTATTTCGTAAACAACACAGTGCTATTGATGAGTGGAGTGAAGATAATGTGAATTTGTGCGCACAACGTCAAAAACGAATTTTAGCTGATATTGTTGGGAGTTTAGCTAATAATGGCATTTTAGTTTATTCAACATGTTCCTATTCTGAAAAAGAAAATGAAGAAATTATGGATTGGTTTGTTGAAGAATTTAATTTAGAAAACATCAAAGTACCATTTCAAAAAGAGTGGGGCATTGTTGAAACGAAAGGGATTAAAACTGATTCGTTTGGTTATCGTTTTTATCCAGATAAAACAAAGTGCGAAGGGTTTTTTTGCTCCGTGTTTGCAAAAAAAAGTGATACTGAATACCTTCGAAATTCAAAAAAAAATAAACACGAAACCTTTACAGATATTAAGCTGAAAGAAAAAGAATTATTTGCTAATTGGATTAACAATATAAATGAGCATGTTATCATTAAGTTTAAAGACGTTTTTTTATTAACCAACGCTTTAGCAATTGACTTTATTAATAAACACAACCATTTATATTTGAAGAAAGTTGGAACTACGATTGGAAGCTTAATTAAAAATGAAGTAATTCCGCATCATGATTTAGCATTGAGTATTCATAAAAATTGGCAAATCAAAACGTATGATTGTGAAAATGATGAAGCTATTTGTTTTATGAAAAAAGAAAATTTTAAAATTTATTGTGATAATGGTTGGATTTTATTATCCCACAAACAGTTTGGCTTGGGTTGGATAAAGCAATTGGGAAATAGGTTTAATAATTATTTGCCTAACGATTTCAGAATTTTAAAATAACTGGTTAGTTGTTTTTTATACTTTGTAAAATTTCATCAACAATATCTCGCGTGTTATTTAATCGCGGAACTTTAAATTGCCCACCTAGTTTCTGGTTTGATTTCAACCAATTGTAAAACGTTCCTTTTGGTAGGACAGTAATAGTTGGTAATTGCAAAATGTAATTATTAAAACGTTTGGCTTCGTAATCAGAGTTGATTGATTTTAAATGGTCATCTAAAATTTTTGTAAAATAGTCTAAATGCTCGGGATTGTTTTCAAACTCAATTAGCCATTGATGTGCTCCCGAATTTTCATTCATAAAAATGGGTGCAACAGTATAATCTATCATATGTGTTTTTGTTTTTTCGCAAGCCATTTTTAAAGCTTGTTCGGCATTGTGAATCATGACTTCTTCTCCAAATACATTGATGCATTGTTTGGTTCGACCGGTAATAATGAAACGATAAGGTAATAAATTTGTAAATTGAATGGTGTCGCCTAATTGATATCGCCATAGGCCAGCGTTGGTTGTAATGAGCATAGAATAATTTTTATACAATTTCACTTCCGACAAATGGTAAGTACGAGGATTAGATTCATCTAAATCGTTCACCAAAATAAATTCGTAATAAATGCCGTAATCTAACATCAATAACATTTCATTACTCACTTTTTCATCTTGAATACCAAAGAAACCCTCTGATGCACTGTATAATTGCATATATGCCACTTGATTATTATCAAATAAATTTTCGAATAAATGTTGGTAAGGAGTAAAGCTCACTCCACCATGAAAATAAACTTCTAAGTTTGGCCAAATAGCTTTTAATGTTTTTTCATTTTTAATTTCTAAAATGCGTTTTAAAAGTACTAACATCCAACTTGGAACGCCCGCTAAACTTGTTACATTTTCATTTGCCATTGTTTGCGCAATTTTTTCTAGCTTCTCTTCCCAGTTTTCCATTAATGCAATGTTAACATCAGGCGCTCTAAAATACTCTGCCCACATAGGTAAATTTTGAATAATAATGGCACTTACATCACCATGATATGAATTATAATCGCCAAAATGATCAGTTTTATAACTTCCACCTAAGGCTAAATTTTTACCTGTAAATAATTTAGTTTCTGAATTATTGACACATTGAAATGTAATCATATCTCGTCCTCCATTATAGTGACAGCCATTTAAAAACTCCTTGCTTACGGGAATAAATTTACTTTTATCGGTTGTTCCACTACTTTTTGCAAACCATTTAATTTCGCTATTCCACAATAAGTTTTGTTCGCCTCTTCGCGTGCGTTCAATGTATGGTTTTAACGACTCATAATCTTGAAGTGGAACTGATTTAAACTGTTCAGTATTTGATATTTGTTTAAATCCGTGAAGTTTTCCGAACTCAGTATCTTTTCCCAGTTTTATTATTTCAAGAAGCCATTCGTTTTGCACATCATGCGGGTATTTCATAAACAACTCAATTTGGTGCATGCGTTTTTTCATGAGCCAAGATGCTATTGAATTTAAAATTGCCATATGAGTTTGTCTTAACTTTTAATTTACAATATCTTCATTTAATTGAGTTATGTATACCTCATCAAATAATTCAACATAACTATCTTGTTGTTTGTATCCTTGAATTAAGAATGTTTTTGATTTTTCAAAATACAATTTGGCTTTTTTAAAATTTTGTTTTTTGTATTTGTGCAACATGCCTAAATAATAATTGGCTTCAACTGGAAACTGACTTTGATTAATCGCTTTTTTGTAAAATATTTCGGCAAGTTTCAAGTTATTTAGTTTATCATAATTTCTGGCCTTATAAAAATAAATATATGCGTTTACATTTTTTTTACCAAAATGATTTTTCTCGAACACCTTATTTTTTTCAAACTCAAGAATTGATTTTTCAAATTCATTTAATTGATAGTAGCATAAACCTTTTAAAAAATGAATATTTTCTCCAACTGGCGCATCAATAACACCAGGTGTTAAACTATCGTAATGATTTAAATGTAATAATGCTTTTTTGTAATCTCTATAATAATATAATAGAACCCAGCCATAGTAGCCTTCCATTTCTTTTGGTGCAATAGCTAAGCTGTTTTCTAAACCATAAATGGCTTCTGCATAATTCCCATTCTTGGTATTTTGCACCGAATATGTATGCCAGTTTCCTGCTGTAATTGAATCATTTTTTTCAATACAAAGTTTTGCTAATTTGTTGCCACAATAATCGTTTCCATGATAAGTTAAATAAGAGGCTGCGTTTATAATATGTTCTTTTTTATAATGATTTAATTCAAAATAATGTAATAATTCATTTGGATTACATGCGGTGATACACCTTTCGTATGTGTCATAGAAAGAGCTTGTATCTTTTTGAGCAGATAGTTGATAACTCAAAAAAAGAACTATTAAAAAATAATTATTTCGGAAGTGTTTCAATGAGTTGTCCGTTATTAAATTTAAATGAATAAAATTTTCTGCAATTCACTGCGTGATTACTTTCGTCTAGCATTGGCTTCCAAGGCCCTGAATTTTTTACGGCTTCTGAAATTTGATTGCACAGTGTGTCGATATCTTTTGTCATTGAAATTGTTTTATAATTTAAATCACATAATTGAGTTTTATAAAAGTTTGTTTCGCCTTTGTAATTAATAAAAAAAATGACAGTTATGATACCGTTAAAATTTGTTTTGGCAGTAATTGATTTTGCAAATTCTTGCTTAATGGTATAAAAGTCTTTCCCATTACTTGGCGATGAAGGATAATAATACGGATAAATAATTTTATGATTAAAAAAAATACAACTATCGGTAAGTGTTGATTGTGCTAATAAAACATGGCCAATCAGTATAAGACACATACTCATCCAACGTAGTAAATATTTATTTTTTTGTTTCAAGATAGGTTTCAAATGTATTTAAATTCATGGCATTTAAACAGTTATCTTTTGTTAAAAGTCCTTTACGTGCGGCTAACGTACCATAATACATATCGTGATACCCTTTTAGTTGATGCGCATCAGGATTGATAGAAATCATAACGCCTTTTTCTAAACAATATGGAATCCAACGCCAATCAATATCTAAGCGATAGGGATGTGCATTTAATTCAATCACAACATTATTTGCTGCACAGGCATCAATTATTTTTTTATGATTGATTGGGTAACCGGGACGACCTAATAATAACCGACCAGTTGGATGTCCTAAAATGGTTGTGTATGGATTTTCAATAGCTTTTAGTAAACGCTGTGTTGCTTTTTCTTCATCCATTTTTAAATTAGAGTGAATAGAAGCAACAATAAAATCAAATGATTTTAAAACATCTTCCTCATAATCCAAATTCCCATTTCCTAAAATATCACTTTCAATACCTTTAAAAATTTTAAATGGAAATAATTGTTTGTTTAACGTATCAATGTCATTGTGTTGTAAGGTAATTTCTTCAACTTTTAGTCCACCAGCATAACTTGCACTTTTGCTATGGTCACACATTCCCAAATATTCGTATCCTAATTGTTTGGCATATATAGCCATTTCTTCGAGTGTGTTTAGTCCATCACTGTATGTTGAGTGATTGTGTAAAATGCCTTTCAAATCAGTTAATTCAATCAGTTTTGGTAAAGTATGATTTGTTGCTTTTTCTACTTCAAATAATCCTTCACGCAATTCGGGTTCGCAATATTGAATGGTTAAGTTCGAGTAAATATCTTTTTCTGAATTGTATTTTTTTATGTCGAGGTTTTGAAAATGAATTCCAGAAAGATGTTCTTTGGTTGAAGATGTTTCAACGAGTGTTCTATAAAAAATGGTTTCGTTTACTTGTATAAAGTTGACTGGAATGTGTTCCGAATAGTAGTCGTCTAAGTCAATGGTTTCATCTCCCACTAAAATATCAATTTCATCAATTACTTCACACTTTCTGTGCATCGCGCCTGTTAACGAAACATAATCAGTATGTTTTAAAAGGGCTTCAATAATGGGTTTAGCAATTTTTTCGGCATAAGAAAAATGAAATTTACCGGCGTTACTTTTTTTAAATTCAATATTTTGAATAATAGTTTGTTGTGTTTTTTCACCAAAGCCTTTTAGTTCCAATAACCTGTTTTCATGGCAAGCGTACAGTAATTCGGTTACACTTTCTAAGTTTAATTCTAACCATAATTGCCTTACTTTTTTCGGGCCTATTCCTTTAATGCCAAGCATCTCCAAAACACCTTGTGGTGTTTTTTCTAATAGCTCTTCTAATTCTTTTGTTGTATTACGTTTATTTAAATCAATTATTTTTTCAGCTAAACTTTTACTTATTCCTTCAATCTGAGTAAGTTCTTCAATGGATTTATGGTTTAAATCGATGCGCGTTTTACTAAGTCTGTAAGCGGCACTTGCCATCGCTTTTACTTTAAACGAATTTTCGTTGTGCAACTCCAATAATTTTGAAGTTATTTCAAAAGCATCTGCTATATCTTCGGTAGTCATTATAAATAAATTTCAGCGTATTTTAAATCACTAGGTGTTGTAATTTTTATATTTTCAGTGTTTCCTTCTACTAAATAAATTGGTTCATCAATTCCTTCCAGTACAGTGGCGTCATCTGTAAAAAAAGGGGAGAACGGTTGTTCAAATGCTTTTTGAATTAACGATACTAAAAAACATTGAGGTGTTTGCACTACTTTATAATCATCTCTGCTTACAGCTTTATTTATACCATTGGTTACAAGTCTGATGCTTTCTGCTACATCAATAACTGGAATTGCATTTCCTTTTTTTGAAGCTGTTTCAAAACATGTTTGAATGGTTTGATGAGATACAAATGGTCGAGCCGCATCATGAATGCCGACAATGTCATTTGGATTTTTAATTAGGTTTAATCCATTTTTTACTGATTGAAATCGTGTATCTCCACCAATAACAATGTGTATATCTTTGCCCGGAAAATGTTCTGCTATCATAAAATTAGCATCTGTTATATAATCTTTATGAACACAAATAATGACGTGCATGTATTCGTCAAATTCTAAAAATTTTTCTATGGTATGTATAATAATTGGTTTTCCTTTTATTTCCAAAAATTGTTTAGGAATGTTGGATTGCATGCGTGTTCCTGTTCCACCTGCAACAATGATGATATTATAATGTGATGTCATAGTGTGATTTTGAAATGAGAAGTTTTATTTTTCTTTAAGGAACAATCAGTTAGTCATTGTTAAGGCTTTGCTCGTGGCTTTTAAAAGTAACTATTATTTATAAATAGACAAAAATCTTGTTATTTGTTATGATAACCATTGCCAACAATGTAATGTTTATAAACACCTGAGTCCGAATTATTATCTTTCTTTTTTTGATTTATTTTTATTACATGAACTCAATAGACACAAAGTCTGTATGGTTCATTATCTTGTTTTAATCTGTTTACGTTTAATTTAAAATAAAATTATGATCAAACCACTCATTATTCTATTCAATACTTTTGTTGTTTTTTTATTCAGCATCTTGTTTGTTGATTCGCCGATAACTGTTGTTGGTAATTTTCCCAGAAGCGTAAATCCTGGTTATGATTTTGTAGCTGAAATCACGATTAAGGAAGCAAAGTTAAATGGCTTTGCAAAATTATCATTTCAAGTGCCTAAAGGATTTTTAGTAAAGGAAAAAGAAAGTAAAAATGGTGTTTTTGCATTTAAAAAAAATGTAGCCACTTTAACCTGGAAAACATTGAAGTCAAAGGGTGATTTGAAAGTTAAATTTTTAGTGACTGCCAATGTAAAAAAGATTGGGATTAAAAAATTAGATGCTAAGTTTTCATACATTTTGAATAATAAAAAAATGGCAGTTACCATGCCTTCTTCCGAAATTTTTGTGGGCGAAACAGAAGAACCAATTATTGCTCCGGTAGATACTATTAAAAAAGGAGCTATTGATAATAGTAAGAAAAATAGTCTAGATACAATGGTTACTAAGGTAACCGTTTCTGCCGATAAACCTTCTTTGGATAATCCTATTGAACCAAATTCTACTATCGTTTGTAATCGCACTTATGTTAATGGAAAAAAACCAAACGAAGTCATTGTTGAGGTTAGTATTGCTAAAGGATCTATCACAGGTTTTGCTAAATACCAAGATTTATTACCAGTTGGTTGTAAAGCAAAGTCAGTTGCTACAAATGGAAGTTCATTTTCTGTCGCTGATGGAAAAGTAAAGTTTGTGTGGGTTACATTGCCCGCTGATGAAGAATTAAAAATCTCGTATGCTTTAGAAAAAATGCCGACAATGCCTTTAGAAGTATTGTTGGATAAAGGAGAGTTTTCTTATCTCGAAAAAAATCAAAGTAAAAAAACAAGTTTACCAAGTATCGCTATTTCATATTTGGCTGCGACTCCATCGATTGCAAATGTCGATTCGAAATCAAACAATATAAAACAAACTAACGAATCTAAAGCAGTAAAGAAGTCGGAAGCTAAATTTTCTAAGGAAGAAACGAACGCACCTATTATTCCAAAAAATGACGGGAATGTTTCTTTTTTAGTTCAAATTGGTGCTTTCAAAGCAAAAATAGCAGCTGAGAAATTAGCTTCTCTTTATCAGTTGAATGAAATGATTAAAACTGATATGCATGATGGTTTTCATAAGTTTATGATAGGTAATTTTGAAGCATACAAACAAGCGCGTTTACGAAGAGATGAAGTAACACAAAGTGGTTGCAATGGAGCCTTCGTAACAGCTTATAACGGTTCGACTAGAATTACGGTGCAAGAAGCCTTGATGATTAGTAATCAAAAATGGTTTAAATAAAATAAATTTTATTTCCAAAAAGGTTTAGTTAAACTCTTTTTGAATACAAATGTGTTATTACACTAGTTATAATATATAGTATAATAATGGCAGCTATGCCTGAGTAATTAAGCAGAGCAATTAGTAGAATGCTTAAACTTAAGAATAGGTATTTAATGCGATTGCCTTTCCATCCAAACGTTTTAAATTTTAATGCAAACAAAGGTAGTTCTGATATTAGAAGAAAACTAAAAAGCATTGATAAACCAATTAGTAGAAATGGATTAAATAATTGCGTAATAATAGCTTGATTAGTAATTAATGGAAGCGAACAAATAAATATAGCGACAGCTGGTGTTGGCACGCCAATGAAAGAGCTGGTTTGACGCGTATCATTATTAAATTTTGCCAATCGAATGGCGGAAAAAATGGTGATACTAAATGAACTAATAGCTAATTCAATTGGAATCATAGTTTCGTGTGTTGCGTTGTGATGTGTTATTCCAATCAAAAGGAGTTTATACATGACAACACCCGGTACAAGTCCAAAAGTTACCATATCTGCCAAACTATCTAGATCTTTACCAATGGCAGATGTGACACGAAGTAATCGGGCAGCAAACCCGTCAAAAAAATCAAATATAGCCGCAAGTCCAACCAAATAGGCTGATTGGACTAAGTTGTTTTCAAAAGCCGATAGAATGGCTAAACAGCCACAAAATAAATTACAGCAAGTGATCGCATTAGGTATATGTTGTTTTAGTTTCATATGTAGTGTAAATATAATATATTTTCAATCTAACTATGTGTTGTTGAATTGGCTTTTTATCAACGCAATAAATAAGCTTCATCCTCGTTTTTAATAAGCTAAGGTGTTTGGCTTTTTTTTGTATTTTTATCCTGATTTAAGTTTTATATGAAACAGTTACTTTTTTTATTTTTAATTATATCCATTACCTCTACTGCTCAAATTGCAAAGTATAGTAATGAGTTTTTAAACGTCGGCGTAGGTGCGCGTGCTTTGTCGATGGCTAATGCAAATGTAGCTTCAGTTAATGATGTTACTGCTGGTTATTGGAATCCTGCAGGATTATTAATGCAAACAAGTAAACTTCAAGTAGGATTAATGCATGCAGAATATTTTGCTGGTATTGCTAAATATGATTTCATTGGAGCATCGAAGCGCATTGATAGTAATAGTGTTGCCGGATTAACGTTTATTCGCTTTGGTGTTGATAATATCCCTAATACAACTGAGTTAATTGATGTGAATGGCAATATTGATTATTCTCGTATCAAAACATTTAATGCAGTTGATGCAGCCGTATTATTATCCTATGCTCGAACTATTCCTAAATTAAACGGGATAAAAATTGGATCTAATGCAAAAATCATTCGCAGAAAGCTAGGCGAATTTGGTGGAGCTTGGGGTTTCGGAATTGATGTCGGCGCAATGTATGATTTTAAAAAATGGCGATTTGCAGCTATGGCAAGAGATATCACCGGAACGTTTAACGCTTGGAGTTATACACTTTCGGACAATGTTAAAACTACGTTTAATGCCACAGGAAATGAAATCCCAAGTAATTCAATTGAGGTAACGGTTCCGCGCTTAATACTTGGTGGTACAAGAACCTGGATGACATGGAGTGATAAAATAACGTTTGCTAGCGAATTAAATTTAATCAATACGTTTGATGGTAAGCGTAATACGGTTATTAAAACTAATACATGGAGTATGGAGCCAGCTTTAGGATTAGAATTGGGTTACAAAAAATTTATTTATGTAAGAGGTGGTATTGGAAATATTCAAAAATCTAAAACAGTATTAAATAAAAATGTAACAACCATGCAACCAAATATTGGAATAGGCATAAAGTATAAAGTGTTTGCTTTAGATTACGCAATGACAAACATTGGCAATACATCTACCTCGCTTTATTCTCACATTTTTACGGTGAAAATAGATATTAATAAAAAATTATTTTAAGAATTGATCAATAGAGCGTATCGCATTCAATGGAATGTATTCTACTCTGTTTGTCAATTGAATTTTTGTATTTAATATTAAGTCTGTGCCTAAATTAACTTGTAAGCTCTCGGTGAAATAGTCATTTAAAATAGTTCCGTATTTTCTCACGCCATTGTTTAAAACAATCATTACTTCTGTTGTATTCATCTTTCAATTTTTTAGTATACCAATACTAACAAAAGAATTATACATTAGGAATTATCTTATCAATAAATAACAACGTGATAATGAATTTGTAACCTTGTGTTTGTAAAAAGGTAATGATTTATTAAACTTCCTCTTTTCTTTGTTTCGATTCTTTTTTAGATCCTGAGTACATTTCGTATTTTAATAGCTTACATTCCAATGAAGCATTAAATAGAGTCATTTTTTTACTTGGGTGTAAGCCAATGCACTTCATGGCTTCCATGTTTGATGTGATAATCCAACAGGTCCAACCGCCAAAATCTTTTTTAAGTTTATCACCTATTTGTTTATAAAACGCATTGGTGTCTTCCATTTTAATACGCTCATCATATGGCGGATTCAATAAAATAGTTCCATGTGGTTTATTGGGCATTAAATCAAAAAAAGAAATATGTTCATATTGAATCACATCATCTACTTTTGCCACAGCACCGTTTCGCTTTGCCATTTCGAGTGGAATAATTTCGATGTCTGACGAAATAATATTTGGCATATCGTCTTTAATGCGATTAATACTACTCGTGTAAATGGTATCCCATAATGCTTTATCATAATCGCGCCATTTCATAAAACCAAACTCTTCTCTAAAAACGCCTGGAGGAATATTATTAGCATACAAAGCAGCTTCAATACCTAAGGTTCCAGAACCACACATGCCATCAATTAATGGTAAATGTGGTTGCCAGTTTGATAATAAAACCATGCCGGCCGCTAATACTTCTTTCATTGGAGCCGTATCAATATCAACGCGGTAGCCACGTTTAAATAACGAATCGCCACTGCTATCTAAACTTACATTTACAAAATTTTGAAATATGTGAACGTAAATGCGAATAGTTGGTTTATCTAAATCAACATCAGGGCGAACAGAAAATTTATCTACAAAGCGATCACAAATAGCATCTTTTGTTTTTTGCGAAACATATAAGGAGTGATTAAAAATTTCAGAATTTACTGTTGCGTTTATAGCTAAGGTATCATCTGTGCCTAATAATGTTTCCCATTCAAACTTTTTGATGTTTTCATACAATTCATGCTCATTATCAGCGTGAAACGAAAATAAAGGAACTAACACTTTTAAAGCTGTTCTTAAACATAAATTTGCTTTGTACATAAAGCCTTTATCACCCGTAAAAGCAACACCACGTTTAAACGGTTCAATATTTTTTGCACCTAATTTTAATAATTCATTTACCAAAACATCTTCCAATCCATGAAAGGTCGTTGCTTTCATTTCAAAATCGCCTTCGTATTTTTTTTTCTCTATCACGGTTACTAATTTACTTTTTTTAGATGGCGAAGTTACAAAACTAATTGCTCAAATTGGAATTTACTGAGATGTTAATTGCTATTACATTTTAATAGCTCAATTGAATAGAAAGAATTGACCTGATATTTGTATAGGTATAAAACTTGCATTTAAAAATACAAATCATCTGTTTTCAATCGAAGGTATTTCCTTACTGAGACGGCCGCGCTTAATCCTGAAATTAAAATTCCTAAAATCATGATGCAAACAAATAATAGCGCTAACATATTTGGATTTTGTAGTTGTAACAAATCAGGAATGTAAGATGTGCTCAGTATTAAAAATCCTGCTAGTAAAAATCCTGCCAATATTCCTGCAATCAAACCTTGACGAACACCTTTTAAAATAAATGGAGTTCTAATAAAGCCTTGTGTGGCTCCAACTAAATACATGGTTCGGATTAAAAAACGCTTCGAATAAATAGAAAGACGAATGGTGTTATTGATTAAAGCAATGGCAATAATGAGCAATAAACCACTAAAAACTAAGATGTAAATACTGATGATTTTCGCATTACTATTTACTTGATGAATCATGTCTTTATGATAGATAACTTCTTTTACAAAATGTTTTTGTAAAATTTGTTTTTCAAACACAGATAAACTGTCAATGTTGGCGTATTCCGAATTTAGTTTAACATCAATAGAAGAAAGTAGAGGATTGTAGCCCAAAAATGAAATAAAATCTTCTCCCAGATCTTTTTGCAATTTTTTAGCAGCTACGTCTTTACTAATATAATCAGATTGTTTGGTAAATGGTGAGGCGTTTATTTCTTGTTTTAATAGATCAAGTTCAACCTGACTCGTTGTGTCTTTTAAAACAATTTGAAATCCTACATTTTCTTTAATATGATTTGAGAGTTGTCTTGCATTTACTACAATTAAACCAAGAAGTCCGAGCATAAATAAAACCAATGCTAAACTAATAACAACAGTTATTTGTGATGACACTGTTTTTTTTGATAAGGTTGTTGATGCCACGGTTTCGCTAATTTTTGTTTAACGAAGTTACCGGTTTAAGTAAGAAAGAAAATGATAATTGAAAGTAATAATTAACAGTGAACTGTTGGTTTTATAACTCCGGACGTTTCATTTTTGTTCTCAAAATGGATTGTTCGTGTTTCCACTCATCAATTTTCTTACTATGCCCACTTAATAATATCTCTGGTACTGTCCATCCATTGTAATCTGCAGGTCTTGTATAGGTTGGAGGAGACACTAAGCCATCTTGAAACGAATCTGAAAGTGCAGATGTTTCATCATTTAAAACACCCGGTAATAATCTAATAATGGCATCGCACATAACAGCTGCAGGCAATTCGCCACCACTTAATACATAATCACCAATAGAAATTTCTTTGGTAACAATGTGATCTCTGATGCGTTCGTCAATGCCTTTATAATGTCCACATAATACAATGATGTTTTTGAGAGTTGAAAATTGATTGCAATGTGCTTGTGTTAATTGTTCTCCATCTGGAGCCATATAGATGATTTCATCATAAACTCTCTCTTTTTTTAAATCATTGATGCAATTTGCAATCGGTTCAATCATCATCACCATGCCTGCACCACCACCAAATGCGTAATCATCAATTTTTTTGTTTGGAGGCAATCCATAAGCTCTTAAATCAATGATATTGATATCAACTAATTCTTTCTGAACCGCACGTTTAACAATGCTATGATTAAACGGGCTTTCTAATAATGGTGGGTGAACTGTAATGATGTCAATTCGCATGATTTTTTAATAAAAATTTGCAATAAATTTACTATTATTTTAATTATATATGAGAGAGTAGTATATTTGTCATCTATCGTAAAAATGATTTGAATTTTTAACGAAACAAAATCAAGCAAAAGAAAACAAAAGAGAGAGACTATTGTTATATTATTAAATTAAAAACACAAAAAATGGCATCAGATAATTTTCAAGCACACGATTATTACTTAATGGATGAACTATTAAGCGATGAGCATAAGTTAATTAGAGATACAGCTAGAGCTTGGGTAAAAAAAGAGGTAACTCCCATAGTTGAAGAAGCTTGTCAAACTACCACATTTCCAAAACAATGGATAAAAGGCCTAGCTGAAATTGGAGCATTTGGACCATACATTCCGGCAGAATATGGCGGACCAGGATTGGATCAAATCTCTTACGGAATTCTTATGCAAGAGTTAGAGCGTGGCGATAGTGGTTTGCGTTCAACAGCCTCTGTTCAAAGTTCGTTAGTGATGTATCCTATTTATGCATACGGTAGCGAAGAGCAAAAGAAAAAATATTTACCAAAGTTAGCAACTGGAGATTTAATGGGTTGTTTTGGTTTAACAGAACCTGACCATGGAAGTAATCCAAATGGAATGCTAACTAATTTTAAAGATGCAGGAGACGGCAAAAACGTTATTTTAAATGGCGCTAAAATGTGGATTAGTAATTCTCCATTTGCTGATATTGCTGTTGTTTGGGCTAAAGATGAAACTGGAGAAATTCGCGGCATTATTGTTGAACGTGGTATGGAAGGATTTACAACACCAGAAACTCATGGGAAATGGAGTTTACGCGCCAGTGCAACAGGAGAATTAGTGTTTGCAAATGTATTAGTTCCTAAAGAAAATATTTTACCAAATGTAAAAGGATTAAAAGGACCATTGGGTTGTTTAAATTCAGCACGATTTGGTATTGCATGGGGTGTAATTGGTGCTGCGATGGATTGTTACGATAGCGCATTGCGTTATAGTAAAGAACGTATTCAATTTGGAAAACCAATTGGAGCATTTCAATTAACACAAAAAAAATTAGCCGAAATGATTACTGAAATTACGAAAGCTCAATTATTGACGTTTCGTTTAGGTCAACTTAAAAATGAAAACCGTGCTACACCTGCACAAATTAGTATGGCAAAACGTAACAATGTGAATATGGCATTGCAAATTGCTCGCGAAGCTCGTCAAATACACGGTGGAATGGGAATTACAGGTGAATATCCAATCATGCGTCATATGATGAATTTAGAATCGGTTGTTACTTACGAAGGAACACACGATATTCATTTGTTAATCACAGGAATGGACATCACTGGATTTAATGCATTTTCTTAAAAATAAATTATAATCATAAGAATAAAAAAATCTCAATCAATAATTGTTTGAGATTTTTTTATTTAAACCAAAAAATAATATCATGTTTATATATAGTGTAACGGTAAGTATCGAGAAAGATTTGGCTGATGAATGGCATCAATGGATGAAAACAATTCATATACCTATGGTGATGGAAACTGGTTATTTTACCGAATATAAAATGTGTAAGGTTTTAAATGTAGATGATGAAGGACAAACATTTTCTACCCAATATACTTTTAATCAAATGGAAGATATTGAACATTATATGGCAAAAGAAGCCCCACGTTTACAGGCCGATATGAAAACATTGTATGAAGGAAAGTATATTGCTTTTAGAACATTGTTAGAAATTGTTTAATGAGGTTTGCTTTATTGATACTGTTATTATGTTGTTTCAAGAATTCTGTTGCTCAAAAAATTCTTGAAATAGATATCAGCCATTTTAATAAATTCAAGAAAGTACAATTATTTAATAATTCGTATTTAGAATATAAATTAAAGGGTGAGCATACTTACCGAATTGATAAAATGGTAGCTATTAATGATAGTATGATTGTGTTTAAAAACGATTCTACAATTTTTATTTCACAGATAAAATCAATCAAATTAAGAAACGCAAGTGTTTTAGCTAAGTTATTTGGTTCGTTTTTTTTAATTGGAGGAACAGGATTTATTTTATTGGACACGTTTAATAATATTATCAATCGTCAGGCTAAAATTATTGACGAACGAGCTGTTTTTGCCAGTGCTTCATTGGTTGCAGCTAGTTTAATTATCAAACAGCTTACCATAAAACGAATTAGAATTAATAAACACCACTCACTACGTGTTTTAGATATCAATTACCAATCCTTAAATAAATAATATTTTGAGTCAGCCCATTAAAGCAAAAAAACATTTAGGCCAGCATTTTTTACATGATTTAAACATTGCGCAAAAAATAGTTAAATCATTACCCGAAACAAAAGATGCTGTTATTGAAATTGGACCCGGAACAGGTGTTTTAACTCAATATTTAATCGAGAAAGAAAATTTCAGAGCATTTGATATCGATCAAGAGTCCATCGATTTTTTAAAAGAAAAATATCCACAGCATGCTCATAAAATTTCTTTTCAAGATTTTTTAGAGGCTGATTTAAATACTATAGTTGCTGATAAGCATTATAATATTATCGGAAACTTTCCGTATAATATTTCAACGCAAATTATGTTTAAGGTGTTAGAAAACAGAAATAATATTAACTATGTCGTTGGTATGTTTCAAAAGGAAGTAGCTCAGCGTATTGCGGAAAAACCAGGATCTAAAACCTATGGTATTTTAAGCGTTTTATTGCAAGCGTTTTATAAAATAGAATATTTATTTACAGTGCATGAGCAAGTCTTTACGCCACCACCAAAAGTAAAATCAGCAGTCATTCGCTTAACTCGAAACGCGATTCAAAATTTAGAATGCAATGAAGATTTATTTTTTAAGGTAGTAAAAGCATCTTTTAATCAACGAAGAAAAACCATTCGTAATTCAGTAAAATCAATGGTTGGTAATCATACGGTTGACTCTATTTATTTAGATAAACGAGCAGAGCAATTATCGGTTGTTGAGTTTGTTCAATTGACGAATGCCATTGAGAACTCATTAAAATTATAGTTCACCTACAAAATGAGGTCTTTTACCTCTGTTTTTGTTTTTCTACAATTAGTTTTTTTACTTTCGATGTGTGCAAATGAGGAATAAAAATAGTTTAATTCATGTTATAGGGTGTATTCTATTTTTAAGCTTACCTTTCTTATTCTCGCCAGAATTAACCTCAAATCCCCATTTTATTTATAACCCACATTTTCATAGGTCATTTATAAGTGCGTTAATGTTGTTGTTGTTTTTCTATCTTAATTATTATGTTTTTATTCCTCATTATTATATTTCAAAAAAATATATAGTGTATGCAATATTAATTTTATGTTCTTTTCTATTATTTTTTATTGTTCCAGAATTACAAAAGTTTTGGAGACCATATCTAATTGAACATCCTCCCTCTGCTTTAATGCCACCGCCAAGACCCTTTAATAATATGTTAAGCCATCGTTTACTTGAGTTTTCAGGAGTTTTAATTTTTTCATTACTCATCAAATTGAGAGAAAGGTTAAAACTCATAGAGGTTGAAAAATCGAACGCAGAACTATCCTATTTGAAAGCCCAAATTAATCCGCATTTTTTGTTTAATACATTAAATAGTATTTATTCGTTAGCACTTACTAATAGCTCTAAAACAGCTGAATCTATTGTGAAGTTATCTGACATGATGCGTTATGTTTTGAGTGAAAGTAATTTGGAGGAAGTGTTAGTGTCGAAAGAAAAAGAATATATTTTTAATTTTATTGAATTGCAAATACTACGGTTATCGCCGTCAGTTAAATTAAGTTGTAGTTGGGAAGGAAGTGCAGATCATTTAAAAATTTCTCCGTTGTTAATCATTCCATTTATTGAAAATGCTTTTAAGCATGGCGTAAACTCGGAGGAAGATTCTGAGATTAGTATCAATGTAAATATCAATGATTTTGAAATGCACTTACAAATAAAAAATAAAATAGTTACAGAGAATAATGCCACGTTAGAGAAAAGTGGCATAGGAATTGGAACAACTAAAAGACGATTAGATTTATTATACCCAGAAAAACACACGTTAAGTTGTTTAGAAAAAGATGGATGGTATTGTGTTGATTTAAAAATTAAATTAAATGATTAAAGTAATTGCTATTGACGATGAACCACTAGCATTAAGCATTGTTGAGGGCTTTTGTTCTCAAATAGATTATATTGATTTGCAAAAAACATTTTCTCAGCCTAGTGAGGGTTTAAAGTATCTTGAGAAATATCCAGTAGATTTGTTGTTTTTAGATATACACATGCCTGCCTTAAACGGCATTGATTTATATAGAAATATAAATCAGAATACATTAGTTGTTTTTTGCACAGCTCATAGCGAATATGCAGTAGAAGGATTTAATTTAAACGCGGTTGATTATTTGTTAAAGCCATTTACATTCAAGCGGTTTTTAAAAGCATGTGATAAAGCAAAGGATTATTTTAGTGCAATCGATGTTAAGAATACTTCAGATATATTTTTGCGAGCAGATGGAAAATTGCATAAAATAAATTTGAATGTAATTACTTGCATAGAGGCCTTAGACGATTATTTAAAAATACACCTGTTAGATCAAAAAACCTTAGTTGTTAGACTGACAATGAAAGTCATGTTAGAAAAATTACCACCGAGTAAATTTGTTCGTGTTCATCGTTCTTTTATCGTGCCTATTGATAAGGTGCAATCTTTAACGAATAAGGTAATAAATCTGAAAGATAAGGTAATTCCAATTGGAAAAAATTATGAAGAAGATGTTTTGTTATATTTTAACAAGTAATTTTAAAGTACTCTGCAAAATTTGGTTATACTTTATGTCTTCCTATTTTAATGTTATAACGAATCGCATCCCAATATTCTTTGCTATAACTCACAAAAATTTCTTCACCTGCTAAAATAGCTCTTGTGCTAGAAATAAAGCATTTATTTTTTTCAATCCGATATACGCAATTGTTTTTTAACCCTTTCACTCGTCCTAAACCGGCAGCATCATTGGCAAATCTCGCCTTATGTTCTGGCGTATGAAATGCATCAATGCAATTTTTTTTATTTATAAAAAACAGATAACCATCTTGATCTAAATCAACACGTTTTTCATATTCTTTCCAATCAATGATTTCGCCTTTGTATTCAATTACGTTTTCTCCTTTTTTTATGGGGGTCGTTGTAAATAAACCTTTTCCAGAATTAGGAAGTTGAGATGTTTTAACTATTAATGCCATAGATTACAAATATAATAGCATGAGTGGAATATTTAAAAAATAGTTTTCACTATCTCTAATTTCTATTACGCTTTTTTTACTTTAGTTGGCTTAATGCCTAATTTTTTCATGTTGCGTTTATTTTGTTTTTTAAAATCTCGCTTCATTTTCCTTGTTCCTTCTCTTTCTTCTTTAGCCATTTTTGAACTTGGCTTGTCTTTCTTTTTTTTATCTAAGTAAGGATTAAATGCCATTCGCTTTTTACCTCTTTTTTTTGCCCGCATCGATTTTTTCCATATACGTTTTCGCTCTTTCCTTTCTGAAAATTGAGCTTCTAAAGGCGTTTGTATAAAAAACAAAAAGAGTAATAAATAGGAAAATATTTTTTTCATATAACAAATAACGTATATATCTTAAAAAAGCAACATGAATTGATGATATTATTATTAACACTTTTTTAGGCGAAATAGGTTTTGTGGTTTGTGGCTTTTGTAGTAAATTTGTTTGAATTAGAAATAAAAAAAATGGCAATTAAAGATTGGACGAAAGAAGAAATTTTAGAAGTGTATAATACACCTTTGATGGAATTAATTTACAAAGCGGCAGAAGTTCATAAACAACATCACACAGTTGGCGAAGTGCAAGTTAGTTCATTATTATCTATTAAAACTGGAGGTTGTCCCGAAGACTGTTCTTATTGCCCTCAAGCGGCTCGTTATCATACAGAGGTTAAAGTTCATAAATTAATGAGTGTTCCCGAAGTGGATGAAGCTGCAAATAATGCAAAAGCAGGTGGTGCAAGTCGCATGTGTTTAGGCGCTGCATGGCGCGAAGTTCGGGATAATAAAGATTTTGACACGGTATTAGATATGGTGAAAACCATTAACAGTAAAGGATTAGAAGTGTGTGCCACATTAGGAATGGTAACAGAAGACCAAGCTAAGCGTTTAGCTGAAGCAGGGTTATATGCATATAATCACAATATTGATACAAGCGAAGAAAATTACGATAAGATTATCTCCACACGTACGTTCGATGATCGATTAAACACGATTCATAATGTTCGTAAAGCAGGCCTAACGGTTTGTTCAGGCGGAATTATTGGTATGGGTGAAAAAATTGAAGATAGAGTAGGGATGTTATACACTTTAAGTTTATTAAGGCCACAGCCAGAATCTGTTCCAATTAATGCTCTCGTTGCAGTTGAAGGAACGCCGATGGAAGATCAGCCACCAGTGCCAATTTGGGATATGGTTAGAATGATTGCAACAGCTCGTATCGTTTTACCTCGAACTGCTGTTCGTTTGTCTGCAGGCCGTTTAAGTATGAGTATGGAAGGACAAGCATTATGTTTTATGGCAGGCGCCAATTCAATTTTTGCTGGTGAGAAATTATTAACGACTCCTAATCCATTGTATAATCAAGATATGGAAATGTTTAAGATACTTGGTTTAAATACAAAAAAAGCCTTCGTAGATAAATTAAAAAAAGAAGAATTAGTTTAATTAATTAGTTATTTAAGGCCCTAAATGAATTCGAATAAAATCATTTAGGGCTTTTTTAATTTAAACGCATGATGTTTTTTCCTAAATCATTAAAACATAAAATTGAACAAGTAAAGGAGAAGCATCAATTTCGTTCTTTAAAAACGAATTATCCTTCCATTGATTTTTCAAGTAATGACTATTTAGGATTTTCTTCTCAAGGTTATTTATTAGAGGAGTTAAAAACGCTTGGATCAAACATTAAAGCAGGCTCTACTGGTTCACGTTTAATTAGTGGGAACTCATTTTTATTTAATGAAATTGAAAACGAAATAGCACAGTTTCATCACGGTGAGTCCGCTTTGATTTTTAATTCTGGTTACGATGCAAACTTAGGTTTATTATCTAGTGTTCCACAAAAAGGCGATTTAATTTTAAGTGATGAATTAATTCATGCGTCTTTAATTGATGGTATTCGATTGAGTTTTGCAACTCATTATAAGTTTAAACATAATGATCTTAATTCGTTGAAAGAATTAATCACTCGCCATCAATCAACATTCAAAGAAATTTATGTGGTTGTAGAAAGTGTGTATTCGATGGATGGTGATTGCTCTCCGTTAGTTGAATTAGCTAATTTTTGCAAGGTAATTCATGCACATTTAATTGTGGATGAAGCTCATGCTATTGGTGTGTTTGGCAAAAATGGAAAAGGTTTATGTTATGAATTGAATATAGAACAACTTTGTTTCGCCCGAATTTACACCTACGGTAAAGCAATGGGTTGTCATGGAGCTTCAGTTGTTGGAAGCGAAGAACTTAAACACTATTTAATCAACTTTTCACGTTCCTTTATTTACACAACAGCAATGCCCGAACATAATTTGTTGTCAATAAAAGCAGCTTATCAGTTATTAAAAAAAACAATAGAAGTTGAAAAGCTAAAAAGTCATATTACTTATTTTAATACTTTGATGAGCAATTCACATCACAATTTTATCGCCAGTACAAGTGCCATTCACTGCCAAATTTTGAAAGGAAACAATGATGTTCAGTTTCTTGAAGAAAAACTGGCAAAAAGAAATTTTTTCGTAAAGTCAATAAAAAGTCCAACAGTCAGAGAAGGAGAAGAGCGAATGAGATTGTGTCTTCATTCATTCAATACTAAAGATGAGATAGCTGAATTATTATCACTCATGCATGAGTAGGTGGTACGACTTTATTCAGTTGGTTTACTTGATTCGTTTTGTGATTTGAAAGCATCAAAATCAAACGTTAGTGTAAAACGTAAGGTATTTTGTAATGGATTTCGTTGGGTAATCGGAATTAAATAAGCCATATCTAAACCAAAAACATTATACCTTAAGCCAATACCAGCAGTAAAAAATTTACGATTTCCTTTTGTTTTAGATTCATTAAAATACCCAGCTCTAACAGCAAATTGTTTAGCATACCAATATTCAAAACCAACACTATAATTTATTTCTTTTAATTCTTCGGCGCTTCCGCCTGGAGCATCATTAAATGATTGAAAAATGCCTTTCGTAATTCCAACATTTGGATCTTTTCCTGCTAATATTATTTTTTCTTGAGTTATAGAATTAATAGAATCATTTCCACGAGAATCTTTGAGATAAACTGGTGGAGTAGGAACTAATAATTTATTAATGTCTCCGTAAATTCCAAATGTATTGTAGTCATCAATTAAAAATTTTAATCCACCTCCTAAACGTAAATTCATAGGAATAAAATCTTTTTTGACTGAGTAACTAACTTTTGCTCCAATATTACTAAATACTAGTCCGCCAGTTGCGATGGATTTTTTACCATTTAATTCGAATTTTTTAGATTGATAATAAAGGCCAAAGTCAATAGCTGCTGATGTGCCTGGTTTTACTGCTTGCCCATTCGTTAATGTATAATTTCCAGTTAGGTTAGATCTTAAGTATCTTAATGCTAAACCTGCTGAAAATGTTTTTGATAATTTTTGTGAATAAGCAATATCTAATGCAAATTCATTTGGTCTAAACTGCCCGGTAGTGTTTCCAACAATATCTGTAAAGGTTATATTTCCTAATGAGAAGTAACGCAAAGAAGCTCCGATAGCTTGTGTTTTGCTTATTTTACTATATCCAGATAGATAGTATAAATAAATATCTGGAACTAATTGTTTCAACCAAGGAGTTACATTAATAGTTGCTCCTGATTTTTTTTCTGCAAATGCCATTTTTGCAACGTTCCAATGAATGCTGTTTCCGTCAGCGGGGCTAGCGGCTCCAACTTCTCCCATTGCCCCATTTCTTGAGTCAGGACAAATTAATAAAAAAGGTACAGCGGTTGTTATTGTATTGACCCTTCCACTTAATTCTTGTGTGGTTAAATTACTTGAAGTAGTTTGACTTAGCATAGAATTTGCTACGAGAACACTACTTCCAAATAGTCCTAAAATTTGTTTTTGCATTAGTTTCTTTTTTTAAAAGAGAAGTTCAAAGATATAATTAATTTAGTATTACAAGCTTCTCAATTTTTTCTGCTTTTTTATTATCACTTGTAACAACAGAAACTCTATAAATATAAACTCCTCTTGCTAATTTATCTCCAAAATCATCTTTTCCATCCCATTCAATTCCATCAAAACGAAAACCCTCGTTATTTATTGTTTGATGAATTGATTTTACTATTTTACCTGATATAGTGTAGATTTGAATAAGTACTTTGAGTGAAACGCAACATTGATTATGTTCAATAAAAAATTTCGTTTTTGTTGTAAATGGATTTGGGTAATTTAATATGTGACTTAAGGCTAAGTTTGCTTCTTTCGAAACAATAAAATCGGTATACGCTGATGAAGAATTATTTTGAACGTCCCACACCTTTATACTTAATTGATGCTTTCCTTCAGTTAAAGAGTTTAAGCCATATCTAATTTTTCCTGATTGATAGGTATTTAAGTTGGCGACGTAATAATCGTTTAACACAATAGGATTACTTGATTTTTCATCTAAAATAGCAATCACATCATGACCAATCCCATTTCCTACTGTATTAATTCCACTTGAATCTGTAATCAATGCATATATTTTTGGAGTTTCATTTGTTGTTCCACCAGTCACAAATTTTTCATCGTTAAGAAATAATTTAATTTCAGGCCCTTTGTTATCAGCAATGGCATTGGCATCTGATCCGCCAACTACAATTTTATCATAATAGCCATTTGCATCCGTTATTCCATTATGCGCATAATAGGTAATTTTACCTTTCCCAAAGCTATAAGAAATGTCTTTTGGAACTAAAAATGAAAATGAAAACTCTCCATTTTTAACACTAGATTTTCCTTTATAAATAATGTTTTTTTGTAATTTAAAAGTGTCTACTAGAGAACCTTGAGGGTTAGGCGGATTAGGATCATTAGCTTGTGTTACAAGTTTTATTTCTTTATCGAAAACTGTTGGAAAAACAACCCCATTGAAATTAGTTAATTTATTTCCGAATTTATCGCCAACAAATCCTGTTATAGTCATTTTCTTTAATGCTTTTAGCGTGTCGCTTGATAAAATATTGAGGGTTTGTGAATTAATGGTTGTTGTGTAAACTTTTTGTTCTGGATATGCTAATTTTAATGCAGGATCACCTAAAATAACAAAGTTCATATACTGTCTATTGAAACCAATATCACTTTTTGTTAAACGATACAAATCACCAAGGTGAGGCATTTTTCCGTTTGCCATAGGCGTTAAAGCATGTCTGTAAAATGCAGTATTCAATGCAAAGTTCAATCCTGAGAATGCTAATCTAACGGTTGTCATTAATCCAACAGCTCCTCCATTTGGATTTAATAAACAATACTCTCCTGCAGAAGTTCTGTCTGGGTCATCAAATCTACTAAATTCGCAAGTAGCCGTAATCATCAATGGTAAATTATTGATGTTTTTCCAATCTAATATCTGTGGTACTTCAATATATCTCTCTGCGCCTAATCCTAATTCTCCCCCATGCCCGGTGTAGTTCCAGATTAAAGAACCTTTTTCAAAACTTCTGTTTATGTCGTTTACAACATCAGGATATCTATCACCACCAGGCGTCGAGTATTGTGTGTAAGAATCTGCGTGAATTTTATTCACGTTGTAATTTTTGTTGTTATTATAAACAGTATTAGCGAGCGCATCTGATTGATTGAAGTGTTCGTTATTATCCTCGTCATCAGACACAAAAGTTACCCAGTTTCTCCAATCGCCTTGAGGATAGTTTGTCGAATTGGCATCGCAGGATGTTTCTTCAGTTTTTGGATCAAAGCTAAAGTTACGTTTATAATATTGTTCAATTTTAGTAGTAACCGCATCTGCCTCGTTTTTAGATTTGACAGGAAAGCGTCCAACACCGATGTCTGGCAAATCGCCCGACACTAGATCTCCTTCACCATTATCCATCATAGCGAAGTAATCGTCTGTCACAAATGAATCGGTGTAGGATGTTGAGTTAAATGTTTGATAGGTTGGTATCATAGCTGAATTTCCTGAAGATGAAATTTCTCTATTTTTATAAGACCCATCACCTAAAAGCAATAAATACTTTGTTGCTTTAGTTGGATCAGTGGGTTTAAAATATAACATTTTCACAAACTCTCTTATTGCACCAATATCAGGGGTTCCAGAAGAAAATTCGTTATATATTTCGTTCGTGGTAACTACAGCATAGGTCAATGAATCGTAATCACTATGCAATTTAGCAATACGATAGGCGTTATCTAAAAATAATGGGTGTGTTACAACGACAAAATCTGCCTGTAATATTCCATGTAAATTTTGATTTTTAATTAAACCAATAGCTGTAGGTGTAAAAGCTATATTTTCATTAAATATGACGTATTCATTAAGAGAATCAGACTTACTAATATATTCAAAATTAGTAGCAGAGGTAATGGTATATAATTGATTTTTTACATTTAACGGGTTAGTAACGTCCCATATTAAAGGAAATGAGGATGCATTATTTGTTAGCATGTATTTTGCGTAAGTACCTGCACCGCCTACAACTCGCCTATCTCTGAATGTAAATTGATTTGAGTTGAATGTTAAATTACGTCTGGCATTAATTTCAACATAATCTAACCATCCAATAGCGCTGCTTGTTTGTTTTGATACATTGATGTTAAGAAAATTAGATGTTAATATTCCACCAATTTGATTTTGGCCAGGAAAACCTAAGTCAGATACATAATATAATAGATTTGTTGGAGCACAAGAAATATTAAATGATTTTGAAGCAAATGAAACTAAGTAGTTTGAGGGTACATCACATCTCGAAAGTACGCGAGATTTTACATAAACACTATCTCCAATAATTCCATCTGGAATTAAAAACGAAAAGTTATATGAAGTTGTGTTGTCAAATTTTTCTCCATAAAATTCTCTGCCACTTTTTATGGCATTAAACGTATTGACTTCATGAATATCATAATAATCCTGACTATTTGTTGTTATATTAGCAGTATTACTTAATGAGTTTTGTTGTAATATTCTTTTTCCGGAGGTATTAATATCTACATTAATAAAATAAAATGATGTGTCGCTAAATGAATGAATTTGACTATGATATGGAATTGAATAAATTGAATTTCTAACCCATGTGTCAGTGCTTTGACCGTAAAATAAAACGTAATCAGTATTATTAAAAACGCCATCACTTTCTCCAAAAACTGTAATCGCATTTTCAATTAAATCATCAAATTTAAAATCACTGTTTTTCTCCGACATTAATTTTCCACCATTTCCATATATTTTTAAGTTACGCGGATCTATTATCGATACATCTATACCTAATTTTGTAAAAAAAGATTTATCTAATTTATATACGCCATTTTTTGTTACACCAATTTTATACCATTTCCCAAATGCTAATACAGATGCACTAGCACTAGATGATTTTTTTACTTTTTGATTAGATAGTTCGTTTTTTATTTTAGCCAATTCACCATAATCCCATACCACTGTATAAGATTCAAGATACTCGTATTCATTATTTACATTTAATCGAATTGGCATAATTTTCGCAAATTCTATTTTTTCATTTCTGGCATAACCGATTTCTAAAGTGATATCAAAATTATTAGTTATGAAATTTTTAAATGGTTCGATTTGAGTTTTTTCACTATTACTTAAAGATCTTATTTTGATATTATTTAATTTACAATTAGGAAGGCTATTGTTGTTGATTGAAGTTTTTTCGCAATAATAGGGAGCGTTTTTCTTTGAAGCATCAAAATGACAGTTTTTAAAAAATAGTGATGCGTTTTCCAATCTTATAGATTCTGAATTTGTTTTTGTTGCGCCAAAACTTTCATTTTTTTGACTGTAACTGAAAAAGTGAAAAAACAGAAATGAAATTAAAGCTAGTGTACTACAAGTTTTATTAAAAATAACCTTTTGCATATATAATTATTTATTTAGATGTTTTAAACGGCAAAGAAAATAAATTATTGTTGTTAAAAACTTTTATTTATTAAAATAATCTGTTATGTTTGTATTTAGGATTTAGCTTTTTAGTAAAATTAAAAAATATATGATTAAGAAATTTTCTTTTTTGGTTGTGATAAATATCTTTCTAGGTATTGTTTCAGATGTGAAGGCGCAAGATCCTCAATTTACTCAATTCTATGCAAATCCAACCTATTTAAATCCTGCATTCGCTGGTACAGCTCGTTGTCCGCGTATTTGTATGAATTATAGAAATCAATGGCCAAATATATCAGGCACTTATGTCACCTATGCAGCTTCTTACGACCAACATATTGAAGCGATTAATGGAGGAATAGGAATTAATGTCATGCAAGATGATCAAGCCAGAGGGACGCTAAAATCTACTTCTGTAAATTTAATGTATTCTTATTTATTACCTGTAAATCGTGAATTTTCTTTAAAGTTTGGCTTACAAGCTGGTTTTTTTCAGAAAGCATTAGATAAAACAAAATTGAACTTTGGGGATATGATTGATTCTCGCAGAGGTTTTGTTTGGAATACTAACGAAATCATTCTTCAAAATAGTAAAAGAGGTTTGGATTTTGGCGCTGGTGTATTAGGATACAGTAAACGTTATTTTGTCGGCGCAGCATTTCACCATATTACTCAGCCAGATGAAGGTATGTTAGGTCCTTCAAAGTTGCCAATGAAAATAACTGGTCATGCTGGCGCTATCATTCCTTTGGAGCGAGGAAATGCATCCTATATTTCTCCAAATGTATTATTTATGCAACAACAAAACTTTACTCAATTAAATCTTGGTTTATATTTTGTGAAAAATAATTTTGTAGGTGGCGTTTGGTATCGTAATTCAGATGCTTTTATTGTTTTACTTGGTGTTCAAACTGATCATATGAAAATTGGTTATAGTTATGATGTCACAGTTTCCAAATTATCAAGCAATACTGCTGGGTCTCATGAAGTATCTTTGCAAATGCAATTTGAATGCCGTCCGAAGAAAAAGAAATATAGAACCATAAGTTGCCCATCTTTTTAAAATAATTTGTAACTTTTTAATAAAACTTTCGTTATAGCCTTAAATAAAATAAAAATTATGCAGTTTAAATTCGTTAAAAGTAAAAAAGCACTAGCAATTATATTATCTGTTTTAGCAGTTTCGTGTGCTAAAGAACGCTCTAGTGTAACTGGTTGGTCATACAACGAACCAGATAATGGTGGTTTTGAGAAAGTGCCTTATGAAGAACAAGAAACGGGTCCAGGTCTCGTTTTAATTGAAGGCGGTTCATTTTCTATGGGTCGTTCAGAAATGGATGTGACTTACGAATGGAATAATGTTCCGCGTAGAGTTACTGTTTCTTCATTTTATATGGATGAAACGGAGGTTAGTAATTTTTCTTATTTAGAATATTTATATTGGACAAACCGCGTATTTGGACCAACTTTCCCAGATATTTATCAAAAAGCCTTACCTGATACTTTAGTTTGGCGTGAAAAATTAGCTTATAACGAGCCTTATGTAGAATATTACCTTCGTCACCCATCTTACCGTGATTACCCTGTGGTAGGAATTGACTGGTTGCAAGCAAACGAATTTTGTGCTTGGAGAACGGATCGTGTGAATGAATTTATTTTAATTCGTGAAGGATTATTAGAGCACACACCTGTTTCGACGGATCAAGATTATTTCAGTACTGAAGCTTATTTATCTGGTAAATGGCAAGGCCAGTTAAAACAAAAATTACCTTCTTTTAATAATGAAAGTCCAGAAAGAGATGTAAGGATGGAAGATGGTATTTTCTTACCAAAATATAGATTACCGACAGAAGCTGAATGGGAATACGCAGCTTATGGATTAGTAGGTAATACTATAGGTGAGCGTATTACCGATAGAAGAATTTACCCTTGGAACGGTCATGGCGTTCGTAATTCTGATGAAAAATATATTGGACAAATGAATGCTAACTTTATCAGAGGTAACGGAGATATGATGGGTAGTGCAGGTTTTTTAAATGATAATGCCGATGTAACTGCTCCTGTGTATTCTTATTGGCCAAATGATTACGGATTGTACAATATGGCAGGTAACGTATCTGAATGGGTAATGGATGTTTATAGAGCCTCTACTGCTCAGGATGCTGATGAATTCCGTCCATTCCGTGGTAACGTTTTTGTTACTCAAATGAAAGATAGCGCTGCTGGTGGAATTTTAACAAATACAGAACAACCAAACTGGCAAAAATTTAAGCATAAAGTAAACGTACCTTCAGCTCATGGCGTGAGTGGAGAAACTACCGAAGTTGAGGATAGTGTTTTAACAACTTTAACTAAAGACCCTCAAGGATATGCCAATGCTCCAGCTGATGGAAAATCTAATATACCAGGCCGTGTTGTTTGGAGAGAAGTTACCGCTGCTGTTTCATCGGATAATCTAGATGAGCGCAGAAATTATAAAACATCCGATTATATTAGTTATTTGGATGGTGATGTAAACTCTTCTCTTTACTATGAAACAGGAGAAGATGCATACGGCGATAAAGCAGACAAATTAATGTATGAATATGCAAAAACCTCATTAATCAATGATAAATCTCGTGTTTATAAAGGCGGTAGCTGGAGAGACAGAGCTTATTGGTTGAATCCAGGTACACGCAGATATTTAGATCAAAGACAAGCAACAGCTTACTTAGGCTTTAGATGTGCTATGGTTAGGGTTGGAAGTCCCGTTGGTTTAGGAAAATAATACTGTTGAAAACTAAATAAAAGCCCTTTCGAGAAATTGAAAGGGCTTTTTAATTTTATAGCATGAATACATTTATTTCTCTTAGTGAATTATATACACTGCTTATTAGTTGTAATCAAAAAATAACAACAGATACGCGCCAAATAGAAAAAGGATCTATTTTTTTCGCATTAAAAGGTGATAATTTTGATGCTAATACATTCGCTGTTTCTGCCATTGAACAAGGCTGTTTATTTGCTGTTGTGGATAATCCGAATTTGGCAAATGGAACGTCTATTTTACTAGTTGAAGATGTTTTAATTACCCTTCAAAATCTTGCAAAATTTCATCGCAGTCAATTAAAAATCCCGGTAATCGGAATTACTGGAAGCAATGGAAAAACAACGAATAAAGAACTTATTCATGCTGTACTTTCAAAAAAGTATAATACTTATGCTACTAAGGGAAATCTGAATAATCACATAGGCGTTCCTCTTACCATTTTAAAAATTCAACAAGAGCATGAGTTTGCAATTGTAGAAATGGGAGCAAATCATCAAGGCGAGATTGCTATGTTGTGTAATATTTGTGATCCAGATTTTGGCTTAATTACTAATATTGGAAAAGCACATTTGGAGGGTTTTGGTGGTGTAGAGGGAATTAAAATTGGAAAAAGCGAACTCTATAAATTTATTGAAAAGAAAAATGGTAAAATTTTTATCAATGGAAACGATCCTGTTTTGATAGAGTTATCGAGGTCTATTGATAAAGTATATTTCGGCGAAAATAATACTTTTGATGTTTATGGAGAATTAGTTAATAATAGTGAGTTTGTTGAGCTTAAATGGAATACAAAAGATGCAAGTTTAGAGAACACCCCTTTGATTAGCACCCATTTATTTGGTCATTATAATTTTGTCAATGTCATATGCGCAATTTGTATTGGAAATTATTTTGGAGTTGAAAAACAGATGATTAATAGTGCAATTAGCAATTATTTGCCTGAAATGAATCGCTCTCAAGTAAAAAAAACAATTAAGAATACTTTAATTTTAGATGCTTATAATGCCAATCCATCAAGTATGATGTTAGCCATAAAACACTTTGCACGTCAGGCTTTTCCAAATAAATATGTCGTTTTAGGAGATATGTTTGAATTAGGTGATTATAGTTACCAAGAACATAAATTAATTTTAGATGAGTTATACCTTTATCCAGAAATAAAGTGTTTACTGGTAGGTACACATTTTTATCAGTTTAAAAATAATTTCTTAGGATTCTCATTTTGTGAAAATATTAAACTTGCTCAAAATTTCATTGAAAAGAGTAATATATCTGCTTTTACTATATTAATTAAGGGTTCGAGAGGTATTGCGCTCGAAAAATTAGTTCCATTACTTTAGTAAATAAACACGTTAAATATTCGCAATTCAATTATTATTTTATTAAATTTGTGTTAAATGATGTTTAATTAATAAAATTTAAAACTATGAAGAAACAGTTACTTTTTGGTTTTGCAGCGTTAGCAGTTTTATCTGGAAATGCTCAAAAATCAAGTAAAATGATTGCCAATCCAAAGGCAAAAAAAATGGATACATTTAAAGTAATGCCAACAGTTGAGGCAAATTTTACATCGCCATCATCTACTTCATCTGGCAAAGCTACAGCGGCTCCTTACAAACGTATTGGTGGCTCTGCAAATGTATTAGGCGTTATTGTTACTGAACAAAGAAATGTTAATTACGTAGCTGGAACCAACACGACTGGTTTTATTCACAGAGCTGGAGCAACTACGATTGGTTCTTTAGGTTCAACAGGTAATACAGGAACGATTATGTATACTTGGACTTCTAATAATGGAACGACTTGGGATTCTACAATTTTAGCTACTGATGCTACTCATTTTAATCGATATCCTACTGGAGCCATGTATAATCCTACAGGTAATACAAATGCTTCAAATGTATATGCAGTTGGTTCAGGTCCATGGCATCCAGGTGCTAACTGGCAAGGAAATTTTTTCGCCTCTAAGCAATTAGGAACGGGTTATACAGCAACTCCTGGCTCTTCTATTTATATGGATAATTTAGCATTGACTGGTGCTCAGAAAAAAAATGACTTTTCTCGTATTGAAATGCAAGTAACTAGTAATGGTGTTGCACATGTATTAGGAGGCATTTATACTGACGCTAACTCTACTACAGCTGCAGGTCAAGCATGGAGAGGTGCTATGATAAACAAAGGAACATTTAGTGCTGGTGCATTTACTTGGACACATGATTCATTAAAGCCTAACTTTAAAGTTGATGGCATGGGTGCTAAGCAAGCATATAGTTCATATCAACAGGCTTGGTCTGAAGATGGTCAAATTGGGTATGTTTTTTTCTTTGGTGTTGATGCAAATGCACTTCCAAATACATCAATGAACTCTTTTCAACCCTATGTTTATAAGACAAGTAATGGTGGAACAACATGGGCACGTCATGCAGCATTATTTAATTTTAAAACTTTACCAGCAGTTAACGGCAGAGTTATTGATTTAAATGCAGCAGGTTTAGCAAAGCCTTTTATTGCTCCAGGCGAGGGTGCTTCTGGAACAGTTGACGTTGCAGGTAATTTGCATTTATTTGTTTCAATGGGATCAGCTTATTCAGATAATATTGATAGTTTAGGTTTCACCTATTCTCCTAATTATAATCAAGTTTGGAATTATTTATTTGATTTTAAAACAACATCGACTGGATGGGATGCAATGATTATTGACTCATTAAATTGCGCAGGTCCTGTAGCAGCTGAATCTAATTGGCCATCTTCAACAGGAAACATTGTTTATGATGCTCGTTTACAAATTTCTCGTACACCTGATGGAAAAAACATTTTCTACAGCTGGGCAGATAGTGATTCTAATATCGTTCAAGCTGCTGTACCTCACGTAAGTACAAGTCCAGATATTTTTATGAAGGGTTATGATGTGACTACAAATAAGATGACTTGTAGAAAGAATATGACTTCAGGTAAAGTTGGTATCCAATACAGTGCATTCTTCTTTTTTGCATCGCCAACCGTTGCTAAGCCAAATGCTTCAACTTATTTAATTCCAACTACAGTAACCCAAGGTGTTGGTGGTGTTCCCAATGGTGATACTGAAGTTGACCATTATTATATTAATGATAATACGTTCACTCAATCTGAGTTTACTGTAACTGTAAACGTTCCGGGTTGTGTTACAGGCACAGGTGTTGGTGTTAAAGAAGAGTCAGCAATAGTTTCGAATTTAAATTTTTATCCAAATCCAGCTTCAACTGATGGAACAATTGAGGTTGTATTAGCAGAAAATGCTAAAATGGATATTGTTGTTTTAAATAGTGTTGGACAAACAGTATTTACAACTTCAACAATTGGTATAGCTGGAAGCAATAAAGTGAATGTAGACTTGAATAATTTAAGTAGTGGTTTGTACTTCTATCAAGTTAGAATCGCTAACAGTACATCTATGACTAAGAAATTTGTTGTAGGTAAATAATACTTTAATCAAAACATCAAGAAAAAATCCATTCACATTGTGAATGGATTTTTTTTATAAAAAACTTTTTTTTATTTAAAATAAGTGTATATTTGCACTCTAAATTTTTAAATCTATATTTAGAAATTCGGGGTGTAGCGTAGCCCGGTATCGCGCCACGTTTGGGACGTGGAGGCCGTCAGTTCGAATCTGGCCACCCCGACAGAAAGCCTTGTTTATACAAGGCTTTTTTTATTTAGTTTTTTCAATACTTAGTATTATGTTTTTTGCACGATATTTAAAAGCATATCAAGGCAATACATTTTATTTTAAACTAAACCGTATAGTTAAACTTTAGTGAAATTAAATTATTTTTAAAAATTTAATTATTGGCTTAGTATTTAAATTTAAAAAAATAAGTATTGAATAATTCATTCAGTTCAAATCACTTAATTCATAAAATAAATAAAGACACGTTTGAGCGTGCCTTTATTTATCAAGTCATGTGCTCTAAATATTATTGTATAGCCGGCTGACCTTGCTGCTCTTGAGGCATAAGCTCTTCCATTGGAACGTTAGCTGTTAAGCGTTTCATTAATTCTTTAGAATAAGCTTCTTGTCTAAATTGGTCAGCAAGCATGGTTAAACGACGCATGATTTCTTTAGATTGCCCAATTTCTCTATTAAAAGATGAACGATGCACAGCCTTTTGTTTGTTAAACACTTTTAAGTCATTTTCAAAAATATCAAATAATTGGGTTGATAGCTTCATCGCCTTATCCATTTTTCCTAATTGGTAATACCCAGCAATGATGGTATAAAGTGTTGCTTCAAAACGAACATTTGCATCTGGCATTTTTTCTAAACATAAGTCAAGTACTTTTTCCGCTTTTGCTTTTTGCCCTTTATTAATTAAAGCACTTGCTAAGGTTGCCATTTGCATGCGCATATTTGATGCCATTCGCGTACAATTTTCGTCTAAACTAACGCCGGGTTTATCCAATCCACCCCATTCAAATTTCATAATGTTATCGTACATGATGTCCGTTTTCACTCGACCACCTTGTTGCATTTCGTCTTGTGTATTTTTTATTGGGACTAAACGGTAAGCTAGTCCTTCTAATTGAAAATAGTCTTCTAACCCTAAATACGCTTCAGCACCCGTTGTAACGGCAAAGTAAATAGGTCGTTTCCAATTATTATGAGCAATTAAATCTAAAACCATTAAGTCGTTTTTTGTTAAGTAAGATCTACCAATAGTCCATTTGATGGTTTTAGTCAAACGAGCAGTGTCTCTTATAGGAATCACTTTGTTTTTCATGACTTGCATCGAATCTACATTAACGTAGAACGATGTGGCAGGAATGTAATCGTAGTATTTTCCTCCATTTTCAAATTTATTATTGACATCATCCGATTCAACAAAATCAATGGCTTTCTTTAAATTATATGGACCAGCATTTTTATCCATTAAATAAACAACTTCGCGTTTGTTTTGCACTAACTTTTCTGGCGCAATGGTAAAAGGCACAGGAGCTGATTCGTAGGCCGCTCTGCGCATTTGAGCAATATACCAATCAGTTTGCAGTAAACTTAAGTTAACGACTCTTACATCTGTTCTAATCCCTTCTACTTCTTGCGCATACCATAATGGGAATGTATCATTATCTCCATTGGTAAATAGTATGGCATTAGGTGCACAAGAATTTAAATAGTTTACAGCAAAATCTCTGCTCATGGTTCGTTTCGAACGATTATGATCTGCCCAACCTTCAGTAGCCATTAAAGTAGGGATGATTAAACTAATTAATGTTGCTAACGATATGGCGGTTTTTGCATTAACTTTTGATGCAAGAAACTTAAAAATAAACAAAACACCAAGTCCTATCCAAATGGCAAATCCATAAAAAGATGCAACATAAGCATAATCTCGTTCGCGAGGTTGATAAGGATATTGATTTAAATAAAACACAACGGCAACACCATTTAGTAAAAACAATAAAGCAACAACCCACATGTCTTCTTTATTGTTTTGGTACATAAATAACATGCCTAATAATCCTAGAATAAAAGGAAGGCCATAAAAAGAATTATTGGCTAAGTTATCAGATGTATTATGTGGTTCAAAAGCCGTATCAGTGTCTAAAATAAAATCATCAAACCCTTTAATTCCTGTTTTCCAATTTCCTTCTAATGGATTTCCATTTAACCCTTGGATATCATTTTGTCTACCAATAAAATTCCATGCAAAATAACGCAAGTACATGTATTTAATTTGATAACTAATAAAATAATTTAAGTTTGCTGCAAAGGTTGGAATTTGCACTTCTTCCATTTCACCGGTCCGATCATTCATTTTGGTTTTTGTTTTGTGATGATTTTGAACATCTCCCCAATATCTATAAGCAGCTTCGTGATTGCCTTGTTGGCTCCACATACGAGGGAAAGGCGTACAATATTCTTCTTCATAAACCGGGACTGATTTTTTTCGATCATCTGTTACCTCATATTTTTTTGATTTCTCATTTTTTGCATAAATAGGATCTTTATCTCCAAAGGTGTTTTGTGATTTTGTTGGAGCGTTATAGTATTGTCCATATGTTAAAGGCCAATCTCCGTATTGCTCGCGATTTAAATAGGACAACATCGTGATGGCGTTTTCAGGATCATTCTCATCCATTGGCGTATTAGCTTGCGAACGAATGATTAAAACAAAAAATGATGAATAACCAATTAATAATGTTGTGAAACCAATTAATATAACATTCAACGTATTTATGTTTTTAGTTTTTAAATAATTAATACCGTATAATAACCCTCCTAAAACAACGGCACGACTCAACATGGCACCAAAGCCATTTCCTGAAATAGCTGCAATTGCAGCAAATACAATAGCTGTGTAAAATCCAAGTTTATAAAAAGATTCTTTTTTATTTACCGTATAAGCTATTAATGATGACAAGGTTATAATTAATAAAATAAAATAGAATATTGAACCAATGTTAAAGTCAATGTGTAATTTATTAACGAAAAACACTTCATAGTCAGCTGCAAATTTTACAATTTTAGGAATCATTACATTTTGAATTCCACCTAATAATATCAATGAAATGAAACCTGTAACAAAAAATGATTTCCAAGTGAAAGGATATTTTTTGAAATAATAAATAAAACAAATAGCTGGTATAGCAAGTAGATTAAGTAGATGCACTCCAATAGAAAGACCCATTAAATAAGCAATTAAAACTAACCAACGCATCGAACCTGTAGGATTGGTTGTGTCTTCTTCCTCCCATTTTAAAATAGCCCAAAAAACTAAAGCTGTAAAAAATGATGACATCGCATAAACCTCACCTTCTACTGCTGAAAACCAAAAAGAATCAGAAAACGTATAAGCTAAACCTCCAATAGCTCCTGCCATTAAAACTGCCCATTGCTTAGCAGAAGTAAATTCTTCTCCTTTTTTTACTAATGATTTTATTCCGATACGAGTGATACTCCAAAACAAAAATAAAATAGTGAATGCACTGCATAATGCAGACATAATATTAATCATTTTACCAGCCATTGCAGGATCTCCACCAGCTAGTAAAGTAAAAAATCTACCCACTAACATAAAGAAAGGTGCTCCCGGAGGATGACCAACTTCTAGTTTAAAAGCGCAAGCAATGTATTCTCCACAATCCCAAAAACTAGCAGTGGGTTCAATAGTAGCGATGTAGGTAAATGCTGAAATTAGAAATACTAACCAGCCAATGACATTGTTTAATTTTTTAAACGACATATTCTTTTTTTTAATGTGTAAGATGCGAATTTAATTAAAAAACTCTGCTTAAATGTATGAAAATTTATTTTTATGATTTTTTTGTAAATGAATAAATTTTGCTATTTTTGTGCCCCGAACTTTTTATAAGTTCTAAATTGTCCGATGGTGTAACTGGCAACACGACTGATTTTGGTTCAGTAGAGTCTAGGTTCGAGCCCTAGTCGGACAACCAATAAAAACAATAAACCCTTTACTATCAATAGTTTAGGGTTTTTTGTTGGGGTTGTTTCCCCACATAATCCCCACAATAAATAAAAAAGCAAGTTTTGGCTCGCTTATTGTTATTGTTTTAATAATACATTATCTAATTTAAATACCTAACTTTAAGAAAAAAACATGAAAACATTATTATTTATTTTAATCGTTGCATTTCAAATTAATTTAAACGCTCAGAGTACTAGTTTAAAGCTAGCGAAGTGGGAGGCGGGAAACAAGCAAGTTGATAAGAATACGGAAAATGGCAAAGACACTTATTCTTTTTGTTTTCAAAACAAAGAATACTCTCACATTATTGATATCAAATGTGTAGCTTTTAGCGACTTACAATCAATAAATAAGTTTGCGAACTTTTTAGATAGTTTACTTGAAATTCCATTACAAAAAGACCAAACAATGAGTGGGATTAAATACAGGTCTTTCGAATTGTCAATTAGTACTTTAATGGGTAGAAATTTAATTACATTTTACCCTAATCCTAAATTATCCGACCGCACATGGTTAGGTAAAAAGGACGTTAAGGAATTTAGAAAATTAGCAGAGGAAAAAAAATAATAACCTAAAATCTTAGGGATTAAGCTTTAAATAGTTAGATAGCCATTTATCTAATTGAATATCTCTTAATTTATCGACCTCAACTTGCTTTTGTTTCAATCTCAATAATCTTAAATTCCTTTTAGTAGGCTTGCCCTTATAAGTGGTTGTTTCTCTTTTATTGCTCAGCTCATTAATCGTATTTTCTAATTTAAAGAATAAGCCATTTAAACGGTATTCTTTTGAGTATGTTTGTGAACTGTAATAAATCCTTTGATTATAAGCTTTACGGCATTTAAACCTTTCAGAGCCATAGCATAAATATAATACCTTACATCTTAACGCACTCTCAGGGCAAATAAAGTATAAATTAAACCCTTTGCCCAAATTAGATTTTACCTTTTGAATAAATACCTTATAATTAAATTGCCTTACTTCATTAGTCTCCTTATTAGTAATGGTATACAATAATTGTAAATAAATATCGGTATCGTTATAAATTGAGTTAATTTTTATCTCAGAGCCATTTGTCCATTTCATTAAACAACTAATCTCTTTGTTTTTAACAATGGCTTTTGTCTTAACCAAATCGTTAATTGATAATCTCATTATTGAATTTATAGTTATTGCCGTACTGTTTCCGCGTCCTTTCATTATCGGTTTGTTTTAAATTAAAAAATAAAGTTGTTTTTTAGGCTACATTATCTACATGAGCTACATTTTTAGTAATCGTTTCAATTAAGTAATCGGCTAAATCTAAACCGTTAATTAATTGCTCAGGGGTTGCAATTCGTTGTAAATAGTCTGAAATTGAAACCTCAGCAATATGTTTAAATTCGTTTGCCTTTTTTTGCCATATTTCAAAACCTTTGTTGAGGTCGGGAAACAAAACAACTTTGCGACCGCTTAACACTTTGAATTTATCAATTGACAATCCATTAATATTGCCCGCACTTAGCCAAACGTATTCGGGTATAAAGTGGCTACAAATGATAGCCGATTTTTCGCTCTCAACTATTGCAATAGGTTTTAACTTAAATTGATTAATCAAATGTTCGCCAAAAAAACATTGCTTTAATTCATGGCTATCTTTTAAAACGTCTTTATGTACCCAACTAATATGGTCGTATGGTTGCTTGACTCTTTTGTTTGTCTCAATATCATAAAGCATTATTTTGCCAGTCTTTACAATACCGTTTAAATCAATTTGCCAAAAGATATTTGCACCTTGCCATTTTTTTGAAGTTCCTATTTCGTATAAAGTCAATAGCTTAACCGCATCTTTATAGCCAAACAGTTTCAATAAGATTAAAGCGAAATTATTATTATCATAGTTTTTTAATGTAGCGTCTAATTGCTCAATAGGGATTGTAAATATTGGTTTTATAGGCGGTGCAACTTTCTTTTGTTGAGGTTTATAAACATGAGTATAATCATTATTATCGGCAAAAAATTGTTTAGGTTTAAAATGATACTCGCATTTTTCTATTTTATTGCACCGCCCCACATGGTCGCCTAAATATTCGTTTGTTTCCGTGTCAATGTATTTAGTAAATGATTTTTTACCATTGCATTTCGGACAATCAAAGCGAGTTTTTAAGCCGTTGTATTTTTGTAAAATGTATCTCATGTAGTTTATGTAGCTTAAAAAACAAAACTTTTTTTCATGTAAATAGCCATTCCATATTCTTTGCGTATGGTTTCAAATCCTAAACCTTTTTTAAGGCGGTCGCTAAAAGTATTTATTGAAGTAACTCTATATCCATAATCTAAACAGTAAGCTTTATACTCGCTATAAACCTCTTTTAAAGGCTTTAATTCGTTTGCATCAATAGTATAGCTATTGTCGTCTAAAAACATTTTTACACTATCTGAGTGTTTTTTATAATTTTCAAGTGCTTGTTTAACTTGTTCACTTTCTGAAAACTTTTTATTTTCCAATATTCGTTTTAAGCCACTTAGCACCCAGTTAAAAACCCCCGACAATTCATTGCTAATTATCTTTTGAGGCAATTCACTATCTCGCTCATTTTCGGGAATAGTTACATCAAAAGGAATAATTAAAAACCGTCTAAAATAAGCGTTCGTATGTTCGACGTCGGACGGTAACTTATTACAATTAAAAATCAATTTAGCATATTTTCTAATCGTAAAAGGGTTTCCGTATGGTAAACGTGCGACAACTGGCTCGCCACTAACTAACTGTTTAAATATTGAGGCTTCAAGTTTACCGTTTAACTCACTAGCATAGTTCACTAGCTTATTAGCAATTGTCGCCCTATGATAGCCAGTTTCATTTGTAAGGTTTTCAAGTGAATGGTTTGAAGTGTTTTCAATTCCTAGTAAGGCGGTTACAACCTCAAAAAATACGCTTTTACCGTTTGCACCGTCGCCATACAATAACAAGGCTTTCTCTAATTTTAAAGTGCTTGTATCGGTAAAAACATAACCTATAAACTCAGCTAAAATATTTTGAGCGTTCACGTCTGGCAATACTCTATTCAAATAAGCCTCAAATATTGGTGCGGTTGCACTTGAATTATACTCGAAAGGCAATTGATAGGTTAAAAAGTCGGACGCTTTAAACGGCTTTAAAATCGTTTCTTTTGGGGTTATTTCAAACGTACCGTTTTTAAGATTAATTAATACCGTGTTATTATTTTGTGTGGGGGTGGGTAAATACGATACCGACATAAACTGTTTAAATAGTTTCTCTCTAAATGGAAAAAATCTAGCGTCGTATTGTGAAACCCCCAAAAGATAGGACGCCTCGCCTAAAAAACTTTCGAGGTCGGGTTTATCTAAATTATTCCAATAAGCACCGTTATACAAATAAATGAAATCATTGTTTTTACATAATTCCCACTTATTATGATATGCCAGTGAGTGTACTTCGTCAATAGTAATAATTAGTTTGTGTTTCTCTTTTGCGAACATTTTACTCAAATCTTTCTCAATCCTTTCTCGTTCGTCTTTTAGACTTTCTCTATTTTGACAATCATTTGAAAGGGTTAATTTTTCAATCTCTTTTAATCTTAGCTCTAATTTTTCCCTTTGCGGAAACGCTATCAAATCAAAATCAATAGGCTTAATTTTTGAAAGTAACTCGTTTAATATTCGTTTATGTTCGGTTTGTTCGGGTAGTTTATTAATTAAAGTTTCTGTGTGTTTCTTTAATTCGTTGAGGTTAAAATTTGTTTCCATTTTAAAAAAGTTTAGTTTGTTTATCAATAGGGATTAATTCGGGGTTTGTAGTGTAATGGTTTACATACCGTTTCGTTATTTTGCAAAGCCCCTTTTTAAATATTGCTAATTGATTGTTTTTTCTAAATTCCCTACAAAACCAACAAATGTTTGCCCTATCAATATTTAATTTAATTGATAGCATTTTCATTGATTGTGGCTCATTAAAAAAACCTTTGTAAACTTCTTTTAATTGGTCTTTAATTTTATTATCTTTACGTTGCTTAATCATAAAAGATATTAAAGGGGCTGGGGTGCGTTTGGTTTTCTTACTCATTACTAGTCCCCTTTCTTTTGTTCAAACAAATTATTGCGTTTTCTATTTCAGCTCGCTTATAATAGGTTCGGTTACCAATTCCATAGCTTGTTAATTTACCTTTCTTTGTCCATAGCCATAAAGTTGAAAGGTCGCATTTAAGCAACTCGCTTACTTCATTTCGTGTTAAATACTCAGGTGGGGTTTTAGGCTCAAATTTTTCATTAAGCTCTTTGATTTGGTTTTGAATACCCTCAAATAAACTTGTTATTTGCTCAGGGGTTACATCGTGTAAAATTGTGGATTGTTTCATTTGTCTTATAATTTATTAGTTTATAAGTACAAAGGACGTGCAAGCGAAAGCCTTTTATAGATACGGTTTCATGCTATTGTAACACGTTATTGTGTTATTTTTTAAACACAAAATAAAGTTACTTTATTACAGTTTGTTTCAATGTTAAATAGCTATTCATTTTAGAAGTTGTTTCACAATTTGAGATTGTTTTAAGTCTAGTAATATTAATTTCATACATACTTAAAAAATCAAAATAATGTGAGTGTCTAATATCTTTTATCAGTTTATCTTTTATCATTATTCTTATTAAATAACTGTAATTAGTTAAATGGTTTTTAGTATCTGTTTTATACATTGCGTGCCAGTCTAAAAATAATTTATAAGCGTAGCCATTTTCAAAAATATGAGTATGTTTATTTATAGGCTCAATACTTTCAATAACTTCATTACTTTGTTGAGGTTTACTCAATTCATTTATACGCTCGTTTATAATCTCTAATTTAGTAAGCTCATTTGTTTCTTTATAAAGTAAGAATGAGGGCTTGCCGTGAAACAATTTAATATTCAATTCTTTTGCTCTATTTATGGCTTTCTCACATTCAATTTTTTTATCATTTAAAAATTGTAATTCGGTTGCCAGTGGATTATTTAATTCAATTTTCCATGAGTTAAGCTCACTTTCCAAATCCTTTTTTAAATAGTCTGAAATTATTATTTTCAATTCATTGTTATACCATGTATTGAAATCGTATTGTATTTCTTTGCTTAACTTTTTTTCAATATCGAAACCTTGTATTATTAAATCTTTTGTGAAACTTAACCATTGGCTCATATTATTACACGTCTCTTTGTAGTAACTATATTGAACTTTGATAGCGTCCATAACCTCAACTCTATTTAAGCCGTTTAATGATTGACGGAATATTAAACCGTTCCTTTGAATAGCTTTATTTAAAGTATCGGCATAATCGTTTATTGTTTCAAAATGGCTATGTAATCGGTTTTTAATACTTTCAAAAGCAGAATGAGTAACCTCATAATAAAAAATACCGTTCGGCAATAATTCATTGTCCAACTCTTTTTTCTCAATATCTGAGATATGAAAATATTTAACTATTTCGTTTTTAGTTCTATTTACAATATCAAACATTATTTTGTATGGATTGTATTCATTTAAACTTTCAAATCGTTCAATATTATCAGTATAAAATTTAATGTAAGCGTTTAACATAGGGTAAAACCTATCTTTTAAATCCAACTCAATAGCTTTTGAGTTATTAGTTTTATTAATTTTTTCGCTCAATTCAAGTCTAAAAGAGTTAAAATTTTCGTTGGCATTTTCAATATCATTTGTAAATATTCCGTATGGTCGATTATTATTAATACTTTTTAAAATAGCGTCTATGCTATATCTCTCAGCCATATCAATAAATTTATTTAACTCTATTTCAGAATTCCAATATTTACTTTTTTCTTTTTTCATGTAGCGTATGTAGTTTATGTAGGAAAAAAAACAACTTTATTTTTAAAAATATTCGGCTAATTGCATGGCTTTTTGCGTGTCGCTTTTGCCTATGTATTCTAAAAACATACTTTCGGTGCTATGCCCAGTTGCACCAATTAATAAAGCCGTCGGGATTTTACCATAGTTATTGGTTGCAAACGACCGCCTACCAATATGAGAGGTTACCAATTCCCACTTTTCAAAAATCCCACTTTCTTTGCGTGTAATACTATCTTTCGTGAATGATTTTGAGCCTTTAATCTTTTGGTTAATCTCAGCTATTTTACAAACCTCTTTTATGTATTCATTATATTTTTGGTCGCTAATAGGGTAGGGAAAATTATTCTTTCTTTTTTTCAGAATAGCAATAACCTTTTTACTCAATGGCACAGTCATTATTTTATTTGTTTTTATTTGAGTAAATTCAATCAAAGCCTTTTTGTTTTCGTATCTAATCATATCCTTTGTAAAACGCATGAAGTCGGAAACCCTTTGCCCAGTTTCACATGATATTAATAGCCAGTCTTTCGCATTATTTAAACTATCAGTATCATAGTTTGTATTTTCAATTATTGAAAGTTCGTCAATAGTTAAGTATATTTTTTCTACTCTCTCAGCTTTTGTGGTTTTAATCAAATCCACTTTTGAGCTTATTTCAATATCATTTAGCTTTGCATTAAAGCATATTGTTTTTAAGTAGGTAACCGCCCGAGCAATGTAATTAAGGGAATATTTTTTATTTAAACAGTATTGCTCAAATTTTAAAGCAAAGTTTGTATCAATATCTTTAATCAAAAAAACGCATTTGCTATCAGTTTGAAACCTATAAATTAAATTCCTAGTTGCTTTATTTCGTTTTAAAGTTCCGCTCTTTATATCTTTTGTTTTTAATTCGTTGTAATAATCAATAAAGGGGATTAATTTATTTGAAACCTGAGTTACTTTTTGAGGTGGGTTTATGAAGTCTTTTAGCCATTGAGTATTTATCTCTAATTTGTTTTGAGTATCGTTATAATGGTTTAAAAGCCTTTTGCTCAAATCCTTTAATTCGGCATCAATAACAATTAATTGTTCGTCTCTTAAATTTTTCGGTTGTCCTTTTGCCGAACTCCAATCTTTTGAATTAATGATTAATTTAGTTTTAGCGGTTACATCAATTAACCGCCCCTCTTTAAACCTCAAATAGATACTTGCCGTTTCTGAGTTACTCTTTACTATAAACTTTATTGTAGCCATGATACAAATATAATAAATTCCCCTCATATTCCCCACATTTTCCCCACATAATAAAATTTATTCAAATTGATTAAAACTTTGTTTATATTTGCTTAACCCTTAACATAGTTGAATTTATAAAGGAATTAATGATTTTGTTGAGGTTTGTTAAAAGGTATCATTTTGTAATATGTAGCCCTAGTCGGACAACGGAAAAGCCCCTTTTAGGGGCTTTTTTTATTTATTGATTTTAATTTAGATTTTCTATCATTGTTTATTATTATTATTTTTTAGTGTTTTTTAATTCATGTTAGAACAAAACACGACTTTTTGATCGTTCTCGATGTGACATTTAACACCAAAAAAACCCTGAATCATATTTTTTTATATTTTAGTACAAAAATCAATCACTTATTTTTACCTTTCAAATGACCACTATTTTTAAAATCATTATTTACAGTAGTTTACTTTTTTTTATATCGTGTAAAAAAAAAGTGATTGAAATAATACCTGTAATTGAATATGAAGACATCTCATTAAAAGGTGTATCAGCCGATGTTAATTCTTTTTCGTTTCCAACGTTAGAAACAGGGTACGCTGTTGCTAATGGATTATATAAAACAATGAATAGCGGCGCATCTTGGACTAAATTAGCTATTACAGGTGTTATTACAGATGTTGAGTTTATAAATCCTACAATTGGTTTTTGCATTTCTGATGGTTATTTATATAAAACAATTGATGGAGGACAAACATGGGTTTTAAAAATTTCGGCCGATTTTGTTGAAGTTGCACAAAATGGAAATATTGTCGCAGCAAAAGAAACAACCTTTATTGCGAATTTAAGAATAAGCACAGATAACGGAAACACTTTTGTAAATGCTCCAACACTTTCTCTTAATGGACATCTCGCCGGATTAAAAGTTTGTGATAATAAAGCTTATGTTTTTGACACGCAAGGCTTTTCTTCAAACATGATTAGTGGATTAAATATCGCTGATGCTAATAAGTATGTTAGATTGCAAGTAAATGCAAAGGCTGCCGAAAATGCAATAGATGTTTATTATTCTGGTGGAGCTGGTTCAGTGGTTGGAGGGAAAGGCTTTATTGCAAATTCAACAAGTGTATACGGAACCTATTATCTTGCTGGATTTAGTCGATCGTATTACGGACACACTTATCCATACTATTCAATTGATGGATACGAGGGCTTAATGGTTGCTGTTGGTTATCATTCAATAGCAACTAATTTGGATATACAAAACAAAGAACCTTGGAATGAAGTATTTGACAAGAATAGAAATGGTTTTGAGCAAACATTTTTAAAAATAAAATGTTATAACAATTCTACTTTTTTTGTAAGTGGTAGTAATGGATTAATTTGGAAAGCAACACTATGAGAGCAATAGTAATATGTTTAATGAGTTTGTATTTAGTTACAACAAATTTTATTTATGGAAATTCGGATAGTCTAAAATTTGAGCAGGTCGATAGATTTAGAATACACGCCGATTTTATGTTATCTCTTTCATCATATAAGTTAATGGGAGTATCTGATATTTCTAGTAGTTCGTTAACAATTATCAATAACAAAGAAGTTACAACACAACCAAATTATAAATACGTTGAAAAAAGAGTGTTTGGCTTTAATCCACTTTTACATGTAGGGCTTAATATTCCAATATATCGAAAGAGAAATTGGAGTACTGGTTTTAAAATAAATGGTGGAATTGGATATCAATACGGTATTGTTGCACAAGATTTTTCATCTGTTATTTTTGATTTTCCGCAATATGTGTATTTTAGAAATTATAAAAATGATTTTGATTATACTATTCTTGTTGGCTATAAACAAACCTTAGCACCAATATCAACAGGTTTATTTTTAGTTGGATTCGATTTTAATTTGAGTGATAGAACTGCTCTTCGTTTTTATGTTTCACCTTTTAGGACAACGTATTATAGTAAACTAACAAATGGTGATTTAAAACCAGCTATTAGAGCCATTGAATTTGGGGCAGGTATCGTTTTTTAAAACATATCCAATGTTGTATTAATTTTTGCATTTATATTTTTTAGCAAATATTTAATCGCGTTTAATATTTCCATTTCCAACCCCCTCATATTTCTAAATGTTTTCCGTTATTTTTATTAGTTTTTTTATCTAAATTAGACCTCTATTTACAATCAACATAAAATGAGTATTTACGATACATATAAAGCAGTCATTGGTTTAGAATGTCACATTCAGCTTTCTACTAAAACAAAAATGTACAGTAATGATATTGCAGAGTATGGCGCATTGCCTAATTCTAATATCAGTGCTATTACGTTAGGTCATCCTGGAACCTTACCAAAGGTTAACAAAAAAGCCATTGAATATGCTGTAAAGCTTGGATTAGCGATGAATTGTAATATTCGTGAAGAAAATCAATTTGCTCGAAAAAATTATTTTTATGCTGATTTGCCTAAAGGTTATCAAATAACGCAAGATAAGACGCCTATTTGTAACGGCGGCTGGGTTGATATTACCTTGAAAGATGGTAGTACAAAAAAAATTAATTTAACGCGTATACACATGGAGGAAGATGCGGGAAAAAGTTTACATGATGCTGATCCTTTTGAAACCTTAATTGATTTAAATAGAGCAGGCACACCTTTATTAGAAATTGTTACAGAACCTGATTTTACTGGCGGAGAAGATGCTTATATTTATTTAAACGAAGTTCGTAAACTCGTGCGTTACTTAGATATTTGTGATGGTAACATGGAAGAAGGTTCGTTGCGTTGTGATGCCAATATTTCTGTGATGAAGTTAGACGCTACTGAATACGGAAAAAAAGTTGAGGTAAAAAACATGAACTCGTTTAGAAATGTGCAACGAGCTATTGATTTTGAAATAAAACGTCAGATTGATTTATTAGAAAATGGATCCGAAATTGCTGGCGAAACACGTAGTTTTGATGCGAGTAATGGTTCTACATTTTCTTTAAGAAGTAAGGAAAACGCAAATGATTATCGCTATTTTCCTGAACCTGATTTACAACCCGTTCTTGTTAAACAAAATTATATTGATAGCATTAAGGCTATTATGCCTGATTTGCCAAGTGATTTATTGCGTCGTTATACAAAAGAGTATGGTTTATCAGAGTATGACGCTAATAATTTAATTGAAACAAAATCCATTGCTTTTTATTTTAATGAATTAGTTTCTTTTACCAAAAATCATAAAGCTGCGGCAAATTGGATGATGGGAAGTATCAAATCGTATTTGAATGAAAACGCTATTGCGATTGATAAATTTAAAGTACTTCCAAAAACAATTGCTGAAATTATAAGTTTAATTGATGAAGGAAAAATTAGTAATGCTGCGGCTACTCAAAAATTATTTCCCGAATTAATGATTAATCCAACTGAAACGCCATTGAGTATTGCACAACGGATTGATATTATACAAAGCAATGATACAGGTGCTTTACAAGAATTAGTAAATCAAGCTTTAGCAAAATACCCAGAAAAAATTATTGAATACAAATCTGGGAAAACAAATTTATTAGGATTATTTGTTGGAGAGGTCATGAAATTAGGGAAGGGAAAAGCAGATCCTAAAATGGCGAATCAACTTGTGAAGGAAGCATTAGAAAAATAAATTGTTTCATGCATATCGAAGAGTTACGCGATTATTGTTTGTCAAAAAAAGGAGTAGAAGAGTTTATGCCCTTTGGACCAGAAACCTTGGTTTTTAAAGTCATGGGAAAAATTTTTCTGTTAGTTGGTTTAGAAAATAATCCCATTCAATTTAATGTAAAATGTTTGCCAGATTTAGCCATAGAACTTCGCGAATCATATTCATGCGTTATTCCTGGTTATCATATGAACAAACAACATTGGAACACTATTATTTGCGATGGTTCTGTAAATAGTACACTTATTTTTAGTTGGATAGATGATAGCTATCATTTGGTGGCAGATAGCCTAACTAAAAAATTGAAATCAGAATTAGATACGTTATAAAACCTCGAATGCAATTGATTTTACAGTCTGCAATGTTTTATTTCTATACTTTGTTTTTTTTATCATTTTTTTTGCCATTGGTAATTCAAACACTTCTTTCAGATTTCTTATTTTACCAATAGGTATATCATTAGCAATACATTGCTTATAAATGCTATGAAACGTTTTTGTTTTTATTTTATTATTTAAAATACTAAATAAAAGTTCTCTATTTTTAAGACGTAATTGATTCGTAACATACAATGGATTTTTCTTTTCTTTAGTAAGCTCTAACACATCTAACAGCGCATTGAATTGAACATTAGAGCCAATTGCAAAAGTAATTTGATGTTTGTCTTTGGTAGTGAAAATTTCTCCGTAAGGTGCAATGTTTGGATGTAATGAACCACTTGCTTGAGGTAAATCATTTGCGATTAGCCAATTGGTTGCCTGATTTGCTAAAGATGCTATGGCAGCATCAAATAAAGATACTGTAACGTGAGCGCCAACTTCTGAATTAAATCTTTGAATTAAAGAAATAAGAATTGCCTCCTTTAATTGATGCGCTGCTAAAATATCAATCATAGCAACTGGCATTTTTAATGGTTGTGATTTTTTTTCGCCATTCATAAACATAAAACCACTCTCTGCTTGTAATATCAAATCGTAAGCAGTACGATAAACGCTAGAACCAAAGCCGGAAATGGAAGCGTAAATTAAGCTTGGATTAATTTTTTTGACCGTTTTGTAATCTAACTTTAATTTTACGTCGTCGCCTGTTTTGAAATTAGTAATGAGGATGTCTGCTGTTTTTATAAATGTATATACTTTATTTAAATCAATAGGATTTTTAATATCCAGCAGAATACTTTTTTTACCAGTATTTACGCTCCAATAATAAGCACTTTCTGTATCTTTTTCGTTTTCAGTTTTTAATTTCCACGAGCGTGTGACGTCGCCCTTTGTGTTTTTATTTTCAATTTTAATAACGTTTGCACCAAGTTCTAAAAAAAATAAACCTACCGATGGACCAGCCAAAACACTTGACAATTCAATGACTTTTAAATCAGAAAAAACACTGTTTAGTGATTTATTTTTCATAGTATAAATAATAGAATAATTTCAGAAAATAAAATGATAAAAATATATCTTACAAGAAGTGATATCTAAAAACCTAATACACTTCTTACGAGCTCTAACTTTTCTTGTGCAATTTTTTTAGCTTTTGTTTCACCAATTAGTAATTGCTCTTCAATTAATTCAGGATTTGCCATTAATTCAGAATATTTTTTTCGAGCTTGTTCAAATTTAGAAAGTAATGCCTCGTAAAGCGCTTGTTTAGCGTGCCCATAACCATATCCTCCATTTGTATAGTTATTTTTCATCTCCTCAATTTGATGTTCGCTTGCAATTAATTTATACAAATTAAATACGTTGCAGGTTTCAAAGTTTTTAGGATCTTCTAATGGCGTACTATCCGTTTCAATGGTTTTAACCACTTTGAGTAGTTCTTTTTCAGTTAAAAATATATTGATGAAGTTGTTATATGATTTGCTCATTTTCTGTCCATCAATACCTGGCACAATCATCACATTTGAATCAATTTTTCCTTCAGGTAAAATAAAAATTTCTTTTCCGTATTCGTGATTTATTTTTGCAGCAATATCTCTGGCCATTTCAATGTGTTGAATTTGGTCTTTACCAACGGGTACAAATTGGGCATCATATAAAATAATATCTGCTGCCATTAAAACTGGGTAAGTAAATAATCCAGAATTAACTTCTTTCAACCTATCCGATTTATCTTTAAACGAATGCGCATTTGCTAACATGGGAAATGGCGTAAAGCAATTTAAATACCAAGTTAATTCGCATACTTCAGGTATTTTACTTTGACGGTAAAATATATTTTTTTCTGTGTCAAAATCAAATGCTAACCAAGTTGCCGCAACAGAATTTACACTATCTTTCCTTGCTTGTGCATTTTTTTGTGAGGTTAAGGAATGCAAGTCTGCAATAAAAAAAAGTGATTCGTTATTCGAATTTTTGCTTAATTCAATTGCAGGTAATATGGCACCTAAAATATTTCCCAAATGGGGAACATTTGTACTTTGAATGCCAGTGAGTATGCGTGCCATAATGTTTAGTTTAAATTCCTTTGATGATTCCGTCTGTCGAATTTTTAATAAATTCTACAATTTGATTTTTAATAATTGAATCAGGAATTTCTTTTGTCACAAGTTCTAATGCGTTAGTGATATTATGCCCTCTTACAAAAATCAATCTATAAATATCTTCTATCTGATTAATAGTTTCTTTCTCAAATCCTCGACGTGCTAAACCAATAGTGTTGACTCCAATGTATTGAAGTGGTTCACGCGCTACACGAATGTAAGGCGGTACGTTTTTTCTTACTTTAGAATCGCCTGCCAAGAAGCTATGCGCACCAATGGTTACGAATTGCTGAACGGCTCCCATTCCTTCAATAATAACGTAGTCTTCAATTGTTACGTGTCCTGCTAGGCCCGTGTAATTAGCGATGATCACATTATTACCAATTATGCAATCATGTGCAATGTGCACGTAAGCCATCAATAAACAATTGTCTCCAATTTTTGTGGTCATTCTATCGGCTGTACCTTTATGAATGGTAACGTACTCTCTTATAATGGTATTATTTCCAACTACAGTTGTTGAACGCTCTCCTTTATATTTTAAATCTTGAGAAACAATTCCAATGATCGCGCCAGGAAATATTTGACAGTTTTCGCCAATAATTGTATCAGGATAAATTAATGCGTTTGGATGAATGTGTGTATTGTCACCAATTTCAACGTTTTCATATACCGTTGCAAAAGCTTCAATAGTTACGTTTTTTCCAATTTTTGCTTTTGGGCTAACGTTTGCAAGTGTAGAAATCATAATTTTAATATTTGATGAATTAAGCTAGTTGCGTTTGGCTTGATTTTATTTCTGTTTCTTTTACTTTCACAATTTGAGCCATCATTTCAGCTTCCATTACGGGTTTGTTATTAACGTATGCTACGCCTTTCATGTGACAAATGCCTCTACGAATTGGCGTCAATAAATTTAAACCAAATACAACGGTATCACCAGGAATAACTTTCTGTTTGAACTTAACATTATCAATTTTCATGAAGTACGTTAAATAGTTTTCTGGATCTGGCACCGTTTTTAAAACTAAAACACCACCGCATTGCGCCATGGCTTCAATTAAAAATACACCAGGCATAACAGGATTATCAGGAAAATGACCTTTAAAAAATTCTTCGTTAAGCGTTACATTTTTTACACCCACTACGTGTGAATCAGAAATCTCCATAATTTTATCAACCAGCAACATGGGTTGACGGTGAGGTAAAAGTTTCATAATATCAGTGATATTTAAAACGGGAGGTAAGCTCAAATCTATTTTTAAAAAATCTTTTTCTGATTTTTGTTTTTTAGCTAATGCTTTTATTTTTTTAGCAAAGTCAATATTTCCTGCATGCCCGGGTCTTCCTGCTAATACATGCATTTTTAATGGTCTTCCAACTAACGCTAAATCGCCAACAATATCTAGTAATTTATGACGTGCTGGTTCATTAAAAAATCTAAGTTTAGTATTATTTAATACACCTTTACCTTTAACTTCAACGTCAGGTTTATTAAACACTTTTCGTAAGTAGTTCAATTTCTCTTCTGGCAATTCGCTGTCAACAAGCACAATGGCATTATCCATATCACCACCTTTAATTAAATCATGTTGAATTAAAGCTTCTAACTCACGTAAAAATACAAACGTACGGCAAGATGATATTTCGTTTTTAAATTCACCCAAATTATACATTGATGCGTGCTGCGTGCCTAAAACTTCACTGCCATAATCAACCATTACTGTAATTCTGAAATCTTCTTGAGGCACAGCAAGCATTTCAACTTTTTTAATGGGGTCTTCGTAAGTTATATTTTCTTTTAATTCAAAATAATCTCTCAAGGCATCTTGTTCTACAATACCGGCCTCTTCTAATATTTCAATAAAATTTAAAGAACTTCCGTCCATTATTGGCATTTCAGGGCCTGTAACTTGAATCAAACAATTGTCAATACCTAAGCCCACTAAGGCTGCTAATACATGCTCAGTTGTATGAACACGTGCTCCATTTTTTTCGAGTGTTGTTCCTCTTGATGTATCAACCACTAAATCGCAGTCTGCTTCAATAATAGGTTGTCCTTCTAAATCTGTACGTTGAAATTTATACCAATGCCCAGTTTCGGCTGGGTTAAATGTTAATGTAACTGGTTTCCCTGTATGTAAACCTTTTCCTGTAATGGATACAGCTTTTTGTATGGTTCTTTGTTTATCGCTCATTACGTATTGAGTTTTGTTTTTTATACCGTTATCTAAATAAAGTTTTTTTATTTATTTTTTTCAAGGGTTTGTATTCTATCGTTTAATTTTGGTAGGTTTTTAAATAAAACATAGCTTCTTCTAAATTCTCCTAAACTAAATGCCGGTGAGCCTTGTACTATTTCATTCGTTTTCTCTATTGATGATCCAACACCAGCTTGTCCTGCTATTTTTACGCCGTCTGCAATTTTAAGATGTCCCGCAATTCCCACTTGTGCGGCAATCATACAATTTTTTCCAACTTTTGTAGAACCAGCAACACCAGATAATCCTGCTATCACCGTGTTTTCTCCAATTTCAACATTGTGGGCAATTTGTACAAGGTTATCTAATTTTACGCCTTTGCGTAAAATAGTTGAGCCAAGTGTAGCTCTATCTATCGAGCAATTTGAGCCAATTTCAATATTATCTTCAATTATTACATTTCCTATTTGAGGAACTTTTGCAAATTCTTTTCCATCTTGAGGAGCAAAGCCAAATCCATCACTTCCAATCACAGTATTAGAATGGACAACAACGTTATTTCCTATTTTACATTCATGATATATTTTAACGCCTGAAAAAAGAGTTGTATTGTCTCCAATAGAACAATTATCGCCGATGTAGGTATGAGGATATATTTTTACATTATTTCCAATTTTCACATTATTACCGATATAAGCAAATGCACCAACGTAACAATTTTCTCCAAGGGAAGCATTGCTACTGATAAAAGATGGTTGTTCTATCCCTGTTTTTTCGCCTTTTACTTCATTGTACATTTCCAATAATTTTGCAAAACTGGCATAAGAATCTTCAACACGAATTAATATACAGCTTGATTTTATTGGTTTTTCAAGTACTAAGGATTTATTGACGATAACAATGGTTGCATTTGTTTCGTAAATAAAATTTGTATACTTAGGATTAGCTAAAAAAGATAAAGTGCCAGGAATACCATCTTCAATTTTTGATAGATTAGATACTTTAGCCTGTTCGTCGCCTTCTACAATGCCTTCAAGTAATTGTGCTATTTGAGCTGCTGAAAATTCCATAGATCAAATATAATGGTTTTAAAGTTATTTTAATCTACAATTTTATTTAAGATGTTAAAATAAAAACCAGCGTTTTTTTATTTTAATTTTTTTAAGGAAACTGAATTGCACCTGCATCAATAGCCGGAGAACGTGTCGTTCCAATTATATCTGTTTGAACGAACACATATGGAAAAATACCTAATAAGGAAGCATCTCCAATCGCTCTCGCCGCAGACGTGCTACCTAACTTGAAGTCGTAATTTTGAGTATCAATAAAACTGGCGGATTGGTTATATGTGTTATTAATAAAAGCTGAACTTGTTATTGAAGTTGTTTTGAGTAAACAACTATTAAATTTATAATTTTTAGTATAACCTGAAGCATTATTGATATCGAGTTCTAATTCATTTGATTTAGATCCATCAATGATGCAATTACCGAAATAAGCGCTATCTAATGGAAAATAGGTTGTTCCAGAATAGTTGTCAATATGAACGCAGGGCTGATTGCCTCTTCCACCTTCTTTTGTGAAATAGTTAGCAAAGGTGGAATGTAAAAATGTATAATTCCCGCCCAATGTAAGTGCAGCACAATATTCTTTACAATTAACCACCATATTATTACTTCCCCAAACATGAAACGCAACGCCGTAAATCCCCCATTTTGAAAAGTTTTTAATGATGGTATTTGTTAAACGTAATCGCTTGGGTTGTGCTGTATTTAAAAGTACTTCAGCTTGAACACCAATGTATCCATTTTTTATGATGGCGTAATTAATATAATTATCTGTATGCCCTTCGTTTATCCAAATTCTATCCCATTGACCTGGAACATCTGCGTAGTCTAACTCACGCCTATCACCTTGAAAAGTGACTTCATTACCTTTTGTTCCATTCACTTGTAAGGTTCCATATCGATAGACCCACAATCCCGCATTTTGATGAAAATAGATTTTGACACCAGCAGCAATGGTTAATTTTTGTGTAGAATCTACTACTAGCCAACCATAAATAACATGCGGTTTATCGTTAACCCAATTAACAGTTACGTTTGTTCCTGAAGATATGGTTGAATAGGGGAGAAACCCATTTTTATATTGAATCGCTTTATTTGGAAAGTGATAATACGCATCTTGCCCCCATGCTTCCAGTGCAACGCTCTGTTCATTTCCATTTACATCAAATAAAATTTTGTCTTGTATAACGAAAGGACTTAAATTACTAGTTGGATTGACATTCACTTGAATAAATATATAAATACTGTCCTCAGCTAGAATTTCAACATCTGAAACGGATTTGCCAGGCGTTCCATCTACATTTAAAGTAAACATGGAAGAATTTCCATTTTGTAATCTAACGGTAGAAATATTAATCTTCTGTTTATTCATATTTCTTACTCTAATTTGGCGAGTTGTAGAGCCAATAGTAGTAAAAACGGTATCAAATAATACAGAATCCTGAGAAAATGATATCTTTGCATTGGTATCGGTAAGGAATTTATCTTTCTTACAAGAGATAAAAGTTGCTGATAAACAAGTTGTTATGAATATGAAAGAGAAAATTTTGTTCATTGTTCTAAGGTATAAATAAGAAACGTTAAAACTATAAATTTATTATATTTTTAAAAAAAGTATTGTTAATAAAAGATTTTTATTATCTTTGCCTTCCAAATTTCGAATAATATAATTTAAAATAAAATGAAAGCAGAAATTCACCCAGAAAATTACCGTTTAGTTGTATTCAAAGATATGTCTAACGGATATACTTTTTTAACAAAATCTTGTTCTGATACTAAAGATACTATTGTGCACGAAGATGGTGTTGAGTATCCATTAGTAAAATTAGATATTTCAATGACATCTCATCCTTTTTATACTGGCAAACAAATGTTAGTAGATACAGCAGGTCGTATTGATAAATTCAAAACGCGTTACGCTAAAAAATAATTTCATTAAAAGAAATCATATTTAATCCATTCACTAATCAGTGAATGGATTTTTTATTTTTACCTTAGCACGAATGAGGTTTTTATTTTTATATACTGAAATAGCAGAATATTTTATTGCTTGTTGCAATGAGTTAACAGAATATGGTGATGTTCATATTATTCGTTGGCCTGTAAATAAAGAAGCTCCTTTTAATTTTGCCGAGAATACTAAATTGAAAATCTATTCAAAACCTGATTATGATTATAATGGTTTAGAAAATTTAATAAGGGAGATTAATCCAACTGTTATTATTTGTAGCGGTTGGATTGATAAGGACTATTTAAGGCTAACTAAAAAGTATTTCAAAATTATTCCAACCGTTATGACGTGTGATACACATTGGCGGGGGGATTTCAAACAAAGATTTGCCATGTTGGTAAGTAGATTTACGCTTTTAAACATATTTTCACATGCATGGGTTCCTGGTGATATTCAAAAAAAATATGTTTTAAATTTAGGTTTTAAAGAAAGCCATATTGAGAAAGGTTTTTATAGCTGTGATTTGGATTTATTTAAAGAAATATATCAAAAGCAAAAAGCAGAAAAAGAACTTATTTTCCCGAAACGCTTTCTTTATGTTGGAAGGTACTATGATTTTAAAGGCATTCAAGAACTTTGGCGGGCATTTATTGAATTGCAAGATGAAGAACCGAATGAGTGGGAATTATGGTGTTTAGGGATTGGTGATATTGAGCCAGTGCAACATGCTAAAATAAAACATGTTGGTTTTGTTCAACCTAAAGATTTGGAAACTATTATTGCTCAAACAGGCGTGTTTGTTTTACCAAGTAGAAAGGAACCGTGGGGCGTTGTTGTTCATGAATACGCGGCTTCAGGCTTTCCATTACTTTTAAGTAATCAAGTAGGTGCAAAGGACGAGTTTTTAATTGAAGAAAAAAACGGATTTGTATTTGAAGCAGAAAATGTTTCTGAAATAAAAAATGCGCTCCGTAAAATTACTAAACTAACAACCACTCAATTGATAGAAATGAGCGAGGTTTCAAATAACGTATCTAAATCAAATTCTCCAAAAATTTGGGCAGACCGTGTATCAAAATTTTGTATTTAGTTTTTCGAAGGTACTTTTAAACAATTTAAATTAAAGTCAAAGAAAATCCCGCAGATTATTATCTGCGGGAAAATTTTATTTGTATGGATTAGTTATTTAGCATGACTGGCATAACCAACATTAATACATCTTCCGCTGGGTTTGATTTTTGAGTTGGAACAATAATACCCGCACGATTAGGTGCACTCATTTCAATTGTAATTTCATCACTTTCTAAATTTGAAAGCATTTCCATGACGAATTTCGAGTTAAATCCTATTTCCATATCTTCGCCAATGTAGGTGCACATTAATGTTTCATGACCTTCATTTGCAAAATCTAAATCTTCTGCAGAAAGTGTTAATTGACTTCCAGCAATTTTTAAACGAATTTGATGCGTTGCTTTATTTGCAAATACACTCACACGACGAATACCTCCTAAAAATGTTAAGCGATCAACCGTTAGTTTATTTGGGTTTTGTTTTGGAATAACAGCTTCATAATTCGGGTATTTGCCATCAATTAAACGACAAACTAAATTGATATTTCCGAAATTAAAATAAGCATTCGTTTTATTAAATTCTACTTTTACGGCATCATCTATACCAGCTAATAATGTTTTTAAAACATTTAACGGTTTCTTAGGCATAATAAAAGATGCTGACGCTCCTGCTTTCGCATCATTACGTGTATAACGAACGAGTTTATGTGCATCTGTTGCAACAAAAACCGAGTTCTCTTCATTAAACTGACAAAATACGCCGCTCATTACAGGGCGTAAATCATCGTTACCTGTTGCGAAAATAGTTTTATTAATTGCATTGGCTAATACATCACTTTTAATAATAACAGATGTTGCATCCTGAACTTTTGGTAATTTAGGATATTCATCTCCATTATGCCCTGTTAAGGTGTAATCTCCAGTATCTGTTTTTAATTTTGCGCTAAATTTTTTAGTATCAATAATAAATGAAACGGGCTGATCAGGTAAATTACTTAGCGCTTCTAACAAAGTTTTGGCTGGTATTGCAATGCTACCATTTTCGTTTGATTCAACTTTAATGCTTGTGGTAATGGTTGTTTCCATGTCACTTGCAAATAATGTTAACGTGCCATTATTTAATTCAAATAAAAAACAATCTAAAATTGGAATCGTGTTATTAGTATTAATAACGCCATTGATTGATTTTAAATGTTTTAATAATAAGGATGATGCTACTACAAAATTCATATCTTTTTTATTTCAAATTTAATGATATGCCATCGAGCAGACTTAAATAAGTCTATTAACTTATAAACTATTTTTAAACATTAAACAGGTAAAACGCACTTTATTTATTAGGAAGGAAATAAGCGTAAGTTTGAAGCATTTTTCCAAAAACGTAAAATTGGCCAATCCCAAAAGCTTGATTATTATTATACTTTACATACAATCTATCTGGATCAAATTTGTAATCTACGCCGTATTCAACATTCTTTTTCAAAGTGGCTTTCTTATGATAAAGGCTCACACTTTGTTCTTTTTGATTTCTGTCAGTGATAGTTATAGTGGCAAAAGGAAGGGCTTGTTTTGAAATAGAATCTGCTAAGGCGCTTTTTTGATCTAAAACAGTTTCACAGTTTACATTTAAAAAATAAGCAATAAATTGTTTTATTTTATGTTCATCAAATGGAATAGCTTTTCCATTTGATGATTTTAGAGAAAATCGTTGCATACTTATTAAATCAATAACATAGGAAGAGTCAGGCATTTCATGTAAATCCATTTTTATGTATTTAATTTGTGGCGGCCTAATAGCAAGCACTAATCGATCTCTCCATTCTAGTTCATCTGTTACATAGCGGGTATTCAAAAAGCCATCAAATCCTGGTATGTGAGTAATAAAAGGTTCTTCATAATTTTGATCTGTTTCCAGATTGGTTAAAAGCATATAGGTACCTAAGTGATCTTGTGTTGTGTGTCCAACATAATATTGTTTTATTTTATCACCTTGACTATATATTTCTACTTTTATTGATTTAGAAGACATTAATTTAATGACATTTTCTTTGCCTTGTTTAGAAATTGGTGATTTGATTTCAACATTTGCAATCGTACTTAATAATGTTTCAATAATATCAGGCCTTGCTTTATAAGTATTGTTAAGCATCCAAACCCCGTTTATTTTTTCTAATGTTAGCGACTTTCCGTCTTTATCTGCTAAAAATATTTTATCAATTTTTGCAGTGTCTTTATACCTAAAATTACTAGCCTCTTTGTCTAACGTAGTGGAGCTGTTTTTTGTTTTATAAAAATAAATTGAAACACTGGCTAATAGCGCTAGAATTATAATTAAAAAAATGGATGATTTTTTCATAATAAGAAAATTAGAGTTTTTTATTTTGGTTATTTAACCGAATATTTTTTCTTTCGGATATAAAATTGAATTAAACCTAAAAAGATTAAACCTATTAATGGATAAAAAACATTAATAAGTTTCCATTTAGTTTCATGTGTTGCTATTTTCTTTTTATCTAACAATCTCAGCTTTACTTCACGTGAACGAAGTTGTAATAGTCCTTGATCATCTAATAAGTAGTTCATGCAATTCAGTAAAAAAGTTTTGTTTGCAAATTGTTGTTTTGTGCAAATATCATAACCTAGTGGATAGATCATTCCAGTGCTTCTTTGGTATTCGTTTTTTGCAATGTCGCCATCTGCTACCACAATCATGCGCGTTGGTTTACTATCGCCCCTATAGTTATATGCGGAATCATTCATGAAAACGGATGAAATTCTATTTTTATAAACCGATTCAAATGTTCCTTCAAGCAAACAAGCTACGTTTTGAAAAGAGTTTTGATATTGTGTTTCATTGGGTTTGTTTTTTATCATCCCTAAAGAAACTCTAGCAGGTGTTGGTTGTGTTTTGGTGTACTTAGAAGTTTGCAGTAAAATAGTTTTTTTTATATTTTTTGTATTCAGTGTATCAATGGTTCCAATAAACTCTGTTCTAATTAAATCTAAATTTTTTACAATAGGATGATTGGTTGTTGGAAGCAATAGTGGATTATACATCCATGGAAACAATTGAAAATCTGGTTGTCCTGCTTTAAAACCAACATTAACAGGTATTCTAGAGCATTGTAAATCTTGAACTAATACAGGATTAAGTCTAACTCCATATTTAAATAGAATATCATCTAAGTTTAATTCGTTTTTAAAACCAAGTGTATAGCCTCGTTTAATAAGTGTATCTCGATTTGTATAAACAGGTTCAACTAACCATAGTGCTTTACCACCGTGCATAATAAATTGGTCAATGATAAATTTATCTTTCTCGTCAAATGCCGAATCGGGTTGAGCGATCACAATGGCATCAGCTCCTTTTAATGCATATAATTTATGATTAATGTTTACTCGAGAAACATTATAATATTCGGTTAATGATTTCATGAAATCAGCACCACGAATAGTGTCTAATTCATCATGACCTTCAATAAATAAAACTTCTGGTTTTTTTATTTGTTGAGTTTTTCTTATACTATTGGATAAACCATATTCTAATTCTTGGACAGAATTGTTAATATTATTTTCTTGATCTATACCAATTGAACGTTGATAAATTTGCCAAACCGTTTCTTTTCCTTTATAGCTTACAATAGCTCCAGGCCAGATTAGTGTTTCAGATGTTTTTTGAGATGATTTATCAATGATTTGTTCGGGCATAATGCCTTTCGTGTAAATTTGTTTTTCTAGCTTTTCGGTTTCTTCTTTGCTTGGATTATCAAGTGGATTAATAAATTCGTAAACGATATTTCCTTCCGAATAAGAAACGTATTCATCTAATAATTCTTTCGTTTCGTTTTTTAAACGCGTAAAACTTGGATTAAAGTCGCCTTGCAAATAAATTTTTAAATACAAAACATCATCTAAATTTTTGATGAGTTTTTTCGTTGATTCAGAAAGTGTATAACGTTTTTCAGCTGTTAAATCAAAACGTTTAAATAAAAATGAGCCAACAAAATTTAAAAGTATTAAAACAGAAAACACAACCACTAACATAATAATGTCGTTTTGTTTTTGTTTGGCTTGTTGCTTTTTCATTTTTGTAAGTTATAATCTTGTTACTATTTATAATTGCTGGTTGTTTTGTAATTTCAAAAAAGCTTCCATGTCCATCCAACCAATTTCCCAAATATGACCGTCTAAATCTGAAATTGCTCTTGAATACATAAATCCTTCATCTTGAGTTTCTCTTGCTTCAATTGCGCCTAATGATAATGCTTTTATAACAAAGTCATCAACTTCTTTCTTAGTGTTTTTTGTAATAGCTAATAATACTTCTGTTGTTTGATGCGCATTTGCAATTTCTTTTTTAGTGAATTTTTTAAAGTGCACATGTTCTAATAGCATAACGCTCGCATGTTCGTTAATAACAAGACATGTTGCAACTTCATTTGAGAACAAAGGATTAAATTTGTATCCAAGTTGTTCAAAAAAAGGATTTGATTTTTTAGTACTATTGATGGGAAGATTAATAAAAATTTGTGTTACCATTTTCTACTTTGTAAAACTATTTTTGATAAAAAATTAAACACACAAATGATACTTAGAAAGTAAATAATATCACGCGTGTCAATCACACCGCGACTCATACTGACATAATGTTGGTTCATGCCTAACCCTTTTACAAATGAATCATATTTCCCAAAAACACCTGAAGCTGAAATAAAATCAAAACCAACATACATTATAAAGCATAACAATAATGCTATAATAAATGCAATAACTTGATTTTCTGAAATAGCTGAGGCAAAAGTTCCAACTGAAACAAATCCAGCACCCAAAAATAATAACCCAATGTAAGAACCCCACATTCCTCCCGTATCTAAGTTTCCCTTAGGATAACCTAACTGATGAACCGAGTAATAATAGATGAGTGTAGGTAAAAGTGAAATTATAACTAAACTAACACCTGCAAGGTATTTAGCTAGCACAATTTGCATTTCAGTTAATGGCCTAGTTAGCAGTAATTCGATGGTGCCTGTTTTTTTTTCTTCTGAAAAACTTCGCATCGTAATAGCTGGAATAAGAAATAAATAAACCCATGGCGCTAATATAAAGAGTGGGTCAATGTTAGCAAACCCATTTTCTAAAACATTAGAGCCCGCACTTTCTGATGGCACAAGCCACATAAACGTTCCAATGCCAGTTACAAATACTCCTATTGCAATGTAACCAATAAGTGAACTTAAAAAACTGCGAATTTCTTTGATTAATAAGGTAAACATATATATATCAAAAATAGTAATAGATTTGATATTTTAAACATCAAAATAATAACTTCTAAAAAAAATTTAATGTAAATTTATGCCTATTACCATACTATGAGGTTTTTTGCGCAATTTTTTTCATATATATTTCATCCATTATTGATGGTAACCTATTTTTGTATGCTCATTTTTTTTGGAATGAATACAAGTATGTTTTATATGTTTACTCCTATTAAGGTAAAAGTGATTCTTACAGGTATTGTTTTTGTATTTACATTTTTAATTCCACTACTTAATTTGTTTATTTTAGTCAAATTAAAATACGTTTCATCTATACACATTGAAGAAAGAACACAAAGAACGTTTCCATTAATTGCAACAGCTTTTTGTTATTTTGGATTGTATTATATGTTATCAGATTTTTCTATTTGGCCTTTTTTCAAACTCTTTATTTTAGCATCATCAATTAGTATTTTGGCTGCCTCTGTTATAAATTATTGGTGGCAGATTAGTACTCACATGATTGGTATTGGAGGTATTACAGGCGTTTTAATCATTATCGGAATATATATACAGCTTCCTATTCTAAACGTCTTATCGATTAGTTTTATAATCGCAGGCATCGTTGGATTTTCTCGTTTGAAATTAAGCGCACATAATTCGAGTCAAATTTATGTTGGATTTTTAGTCGGTATAGGTATTCAAATGATACTATTTTATTTAGCTCATCAAACCCAACTTTTATGAATTTAATAACTGGTGCAACAGGAACTATAGGAGCACATGTTGCTTTGAAGTTATTGATAAATAACAAATCTGTTAGTTGTATAAAGCGAACCAATAGTGACATTAACAGAACAAAAAAGTTGTTTTCATATTATACTCATGATTTCGAGAATTTATTTCAGCGCATCAAATGGATTGATGCTGATGTGTGTGACATTTATTCACTTTTAGATGCTTTTGATGGTGTTGAGGTTGTTTATCACTGTGCAGGATTTGTTACTTTCGACAAATCAAAAGAAACAGAATTATTTAAAATCAATGTTGTTGGAACTGCCAATGTGGTGAATGCTTGTATGGAAAAAAAAGTAAGTGCACTTTGTCATGTAAGTTCAATAGCAGCCATTAATAATCCGGATATCATAAATGATATTTCTGAAACAGTCTATTGGAAATCAAGCCCCAATATTGGCAATTACGCAATCAGTAAATACAATGGCGAACGTGAAGTTTGGCGTGGTATCGAAGAAGGATTGGATGCTGTTATTGTAAATCCTGGTATTGTTTTAGCTCCTGGTTTTTGGAATCAAAGTTCGGGTAAATTATTTACAGCTTGTAGTAAGGGTATGTTATTTTATACCAGCGGAAAATGTGCTTTTGTAGATGTGGAAGATGTAGCAAGTTGTATGATTGAATTAATAGATAAAAAACAATTTAATAATCGATTTATCTTATCAGAAAGTAATTACACGTTTAAAGAAGTTCTGAGTAAAATACATATTGAATTTAAGCAAAGGCCACCACGTTTTCTAGCAACTAAATTCATGTTATTTGCAGTTAGTTTCTTGGAGTCTATGTTTCGTATGTTTGTTAAAAAGGAAGCTATGCTTTCAATGGAAGGTGCTCGTTCAAGCATGACTACAAATACCTATTCAAATCAAAAAATTAAATCTACTATTCATTTTTCATTTAAACCCATTGATACGAGTATTGCATTTATTTGTAACTGTTTTAATAAGGATAAGTTGAAATGAAAGTAAAAATAATATATTCAGTTTTGATAATTGTTGCGATTGCATTTGTATTAAGCATGTGCTCAACATCACATTCTGTTAACAATGCCATTGATAATAAAAGTGAACCTGTCATTCTTGATAAAGATTTTAAGGCTCCTAAAAGTGATGAACCGGTAATAATAAATTACATACCTGATTCTATCACCGAAATGACAATAAACTTAGTGGGTGATTTAATGTGTCATTTACCGCAAACAAAAAATGCACAAACGGGTTCAGACATATATGATTTTAAACCCAGTTTTGATTATGTAAAATCGTACTTACAACAAGCAGATTTAACCATCGGAAATTTAGAGACGACGTTTGCTGGAACAAATCAACCTTACGCTGGATACCCTGCATTTAACTCACCAGACGCTTACTGTGAGGCATTAAAAGATGCGGGCTTTGATTTTTTAGTAACAGCAAACAATCATAGTATGGATACACGCGAAGCCGGTTTATTAAGAACAATAGAAATCATTAAAAAAAATAATTTAGGATATGCTGGCACATATATGAGTGAGAAAGATATGGACTCCATAAGAATCATTACACTAAAAGGAATAAAGTTGGCAATATTAAATTTTACTTATGGAACTAATGGTTCTTATCCTTCATCCGAACATCGTTACATGCTCAACCTCATCGATTCAGTTGGAATTACTCGATCAATATTAGCGGCTAAGCAAAAAGGTGCTGATGCTATTTTAGTTTTTTATCACATGGGAACTGAAAATATATCAGAGCCTACAGCTTCACAAAAAAACGCCGTTAAATATGCTATGGATGCTGGCGCAAATTTAATTATTGGCGCTCACCCACATGTTGTTGGTCCAACAACGATGCAGTATTCTAAAGCTATCAACGATAGTGTTTTTATTGCGTATTCTTTGGGTAATTTTTTGTCTAATCAATATTGGCGATTTACAGATGCTGGTGTTATTTTAAAAATTTGTATTCAAAAAAATGTAACAAAAAATAAGACTAAGTTTAAAAAAGCGGAATATACTCCAACGTGGGTTTATAGGGGTGATGGCATAAAAAAAATGCACATTATTTTTCCAGCCCATTTAGTATTTGATAGTTTGAAAATCCCTGTATATTTAAATTCAAATCATAAACAAAAAATGGAGGAAGCTTTCCACGATACGAAGTTGATTTTCGAGAAATATAACCCAACTATTTTTTTAAATACGTTACAGAAATAATTTCAAAATCAATTAAAATGAGTCTGAAAAAAAAGTTTTGGTAAATTCTAATAAAACAGTAAATTAGTGTAATATAATTTAAAAAATACTTTAAGAACAAACGTTTATGCATATAGCAATTGCCGGTAATATTGGGTCAGGAAAAACAACATTAACTTCCTTATTAGCAAAACATTATAAGTGGACACCACATTATGAAGATGCTGATGATAACCCATATTTAAATGATTTTTATGATGATATGCAACGCTGGTCTTTTAACTTACAGGTTTATTTTTTAAATTCTCGCTTCGGTCAGGTTCAAGAAATTAGACAAGGCAAACAGAAGGTTGTTCAAGACAGAACAATTTATGAAGATGCTTATATTTTTGCCCCCAATTTGCATGCTATGGGTTTAATGACTACTCGTGATTATGACAATTACTTTAATTTATTTAAATTAATGGATAGTCTTGTAAAGGCACCCGATTTAATTATTTATTTAAGAGCATCGGTTCCTACTTTAGTAAAGCATATTCAAAAGCGCGGACGAGATTATGAAAATTCAATTCGCTTAGATTATTTAAAAAGATTAAATGAGCGCTACGAAGCTTGGATTACTACATACGAAGGTGGTAAAGTCTTAATAGTAGATATTGACGAAATTAATTTTTCGGAAAGTAAAGAAGATTTAGGTAAAGTAATACGAATGATTGATGCTGAAGTAAACGGATTATTTAAATAAACTATTTTGACTCAAAACGGATATAACGAAAAACAGTTTGTTCATGAGTATTATGAAAAGCTGATTTTAGACACGCAAGAGCGTGAGAATATCCTAGTATCTCATATTGGAGAATTGCATCAAGGCGTTATTTCAACCTTAGAAAATAATGTTGAAGAAAGGATATCATCTTTGCAGATTTCGAAAGGTCCTATTAAAAAAATATTTTTTATCAGTGTAGAGATTCTTCAAAACATGTTTATACATGGTCAAAAGAATAAACATGGAGAGCAACATAATTTTTTTATTCTTTCCAAAAATGATGGCCTCGTTAATATCATTTCTGCGAATTTAGTTTCAAACGATTCTATTACAGCTATTGAAAAACAAATTGAAGTCATCAATTCATTTGAAATGGAGAAAGATTTAAAGGCTTATTATTTAGAGCATTTAGAAAATAATACAATGAGTGATAAAGGTGGCGCAGGATTAGGTTTTATTACTATTGGAATGAAGAGTGGTAATAAATTAAAAACAAATTTTAAGAAAATAAATTATGATTTTTCTTTATTCACTTTAACTTCCTCTATTAGCATCATGAATGAGTTAGTAAGCAAATAGGCTTAGCTTAATTTTTTCACTTCAAACAATCCACGATTTTCTGTAATTAAATTTAATCCGCAAGCTGTATTTATTTTAATAGTACCTAACGTGTTTTCAATCCCTAGAAACTTAGCACCATTATAGGTCGCCATTTTTAGTAATGTTTCAATGGCAATGGCTGGATAATATTTTTTTATTGTATTGATTTCATCTATAATTGATAAATTGGAATTACTTGCCAAACTATCAGTTCCTAGAGTAAGGTTACAATTCATTTCTAACAACAATTCGATATTTGGCAATGTGTTTTCGATATATAAATTCGCATTTGGGCATAAGCACCAAAATAAATGCTTATGAATTTGATTTGCAATTTCAATATCTTGTGCATTTGTAAATGTATTGTGAACTAGTAATGTATGAATATCAGTATTTAATACATTTAAAATACTTTGTAAACTAGTTTTAGATGTAGGATTAAAAAAGTCAATTGGAATATTTAAATCAGCATACAAGTTTAATATTTCGCCACGTTTAGATATGAAAAAATTATTTTCAGAAACGCTTTCTTGATTATGAATGCTTGTTGGTTTTTTTTCTTGACTACAACTATTTGTTATCCTTTCTATCAACTCTTTAGAGACAGTATAAGGCGCATGTGCAGACATCGAATTAGATAATTGAGATTCTGTAAACTGACGAGTTAATTCAATACCTTGTTCAAAAATAGGATCTGCTTTTTCAGGGTTTAATCCAATCAATTCTACAAATGTATGGTAATAAATAGCTGATTCTTTTTTTTTCGGTAAACTCATGGTTGTATTGCTAATATCACCAACTGCAACAATACCTTGTTCATACATGTGTTTATCGGCATTATTTATTGCCTCAACTTGCAATTCAATATTTGTATTATGTCTTGTTTTTATAATATCTAATGCAAAATTCACAATGCCTGTTTTTTGTGAAATTTTGTTTTTTAAATGACTTAGTTCTAAATGGCAGTGTGTATTGATAAAACCTGGAGAAATAATCCCATTATAATGCTCAATTCGTTCAATATCCAATTGTTGTTTATCAATTAAATCAATGACTACATTTTTATCATTTAATACAATAACCGTATTAGATGGTAAAAAAGATTGCCCCGAAAAAATTTGCTTAGCTGTAATGTAACGCATAACACAAAGTTAAATAATATTTGAAACCAATCACACCTTAATCTAAGTTACAATCTTATTCGAGTTAAGTTATAGTTTGAAAAATTAATGAGTAGCTTTCTTTTCATTAAAATTAATATCCTAACTTTGCGTCAAATACATGGAAATAAAAAAAGATATACGATCCTTATCACTTCCCGAATTAACGGACTTGCTTAAACAGAAAGGTGAAGCATCGTTTCGTGCAAAGCAAATTTACGAATGGCTTTGGCAAAAAACAGCTCACTCGTTTGATGATATGAGCAATCTTTCTAAGTCACTGAGAGATTGGCTCAAAGAAGCGTTTGTTATTCATGCAGTTACTATTTCCGACCAACAAATAAGTAGCGATCGTACCATTAAATGCGCCATGAAATTAGCCGATGGCTTTGTGGTGGAAAGTGTTTTGATTCCTACTAAAACTAGAATGACTGTTTGTATTTCATCTCAAGTAGGTTGTAGTTTAACGTGTGCTTTTTGTGCAACTGGTAAATTAAAACGACTACGTAATTTAAATGCAGATGAAATTTATGATCAAGTGGCTTTGGTAAAAAATTTGGCTGAAACAAAGTATAATCAAGCGCTTACAAACATTGTTTATATGGGGATGGGCGAGCCATTACTTAATTATGCAGAAACCATTCGCTCAGTGGATAGAATTACATCGCCTGATGGCTTAAATATGAGTCCGAGCAGAATAACAGTTAGTACGGCGGGTATTTCAAAAATGATTATGAAACTTGGGGATGACCAAGTGAAGTTTAATTTGGCACTTTCCTTACACGCAGCTAATGATGAGAAGCGTAATCAGATTATGCCAATAAATGAAACGAATACTCTAGACAATTTAGAAGAAGCTTTAAATTATTTTTACCATAAAACTGGTTCGCGTGTCACATTCGAATACATTGTTTTTAAAGATTTTAATGATGGAATTCAAGACGCAAAGGAGTTGGCTGATTTCTGTAAAAAAACAACTGCCAAGGTTAATATTATTGAATATAACCCAATTGATAATGGTACTTTTAAACAAACCACACCTGAGCGTTTAGAAGCTTTTGTTAATCATTTAGAATCTAAAGGAATTATTGTCAATGTGAGAAGAAGTCGCGGGAAGGATATTGATGCTGCTTGTGGCCAATTAGTCAATAAGAACAAATCTGCAAGTCAGGTGTTTAAATGATTTTTTTTAGGGCGTGACCCAGCCAAAATAGGCAGGTTGGGTACGGCTTTTCATTACAATTTTTTATTTGTGAAAAACAAATAAAAGGATTTCCATTGCAATCCTTCACGCAAACAAAACCTTACACTATTTTACATTTAAACCTTATATTTACGCTAGTTTTAAAAATATGAGTTCAGCAGTAGATCAAATAAAAGCGCCCATTACAAAGCACATGGATGTGTTTGAAATTAAATTCAAACAATCTATGAAAAGTAGTGTGCCGTTATTAGATAAAATTACTGGATATATTGTAAAGCGAAAGGGGAAACAAATTCGTCCTATGTTTGTTTTTTTGAGTGCTCAATGTGTAGCACCAATTAATGAAAGTACATACAGGGCAGCTTCCCTCATCGAATTGTTACATACCGCTACCTTAGTGCATGATGACGTAGTTGATGATAGTAATGAGAGACGTGGTTTCTTTAGTGTAAATGCACTTTGGAAGAATAAAATAGCTGTATTAATCGGCGATTTTTTATTATCAAGTGGATTATTACTTTCTTTAGATAATGACGATTTTCATCAATTAAAAATCGTTAGTCATGCAGTAAGAGAAATGAGTGAAGGTGAGTTGTTACAAATTGAAAAAGCAAGAAAATTAGATATTTCAGAAGAAATTTATTTTGAGATTATTACTAAAAAAACGGCAACTTTAATTGCAGCATGTTGTTCGGCAGGTGTTGCATCTGTTACCGAGGATAAGGATTTAATTAAAACATTTCTCGACTTCGGTACGTATACAGGAATTGCCTTTCAAATAAAAGATGACTTGTTTGATTTTGGAGATGATACCTCTATCGGAAAACCAACAGGGATTGATATTAAAGAGAAGAAAATGACTTTACCTTTAATTTATGCTTTAAATAATTGCACTTGGCTTGAAAAAAGAAAGATTATTAATATTGTAAAAAATCATAATAACGATCCTAAGAAAGTAAGTGAAGTAATTAAATTTGTTATTGAAAAAGGTGGCATTACATACGCAGAATCTATCATGAATACCTATCGCACTAAAGCATTAGATTGTTTGAAAAATATTCCGGATAGCGAATCAAAAAAAAGTCTTATGCAGTTAGTGAATTATTCTATTGAACGAAAAAAATAATTACATGAAAAATTTAGTAATCATATTTACACTTGGTTTGTTTTTTACTTCATGTAAAAATGAAACCTACACACATGAAGAAGTCACTGTGAAGAAAGAAGACACGATGAATGTGGCTAATTTGAATGCGACTAAATCTCCTATTTCACCCCCAGATATAGATTATACAGGCGATTACGTTGATAAATATCCAAATGGGGTCATTCGTTTTTCTGGTTTTTTTAGATTTGGTAAACGTCATGGGCAATGGCTTGCATTTTATGATAATGGCATCAAATGGAGCGAATGTTTTTACGATAATGATAAAAAAAATGGGCAATCAACCGTGTATTATCCAAATGGAAGCATACAATATACAGGTTGGTTTAAACAAGACTTACAAGATAGTTTGTGGTTTTTTTACGACATTAATAACATTGAAATTGATAAAAGAGCGTTTAGAAATGGCCAAGAAACGGGGTTGGTAAATTAAGATAAAATGAAAAGAAAACCAGTAAAACAAGTAGCAAAGCCACATCGTATTTTATTACAAGCCATCGTAAATTCATTACATGTCATATTTACTGAAGCTAAATATGCAGATAAAGTGATTGAAAAAACGTTGAAAGAAAATCCAAAGTTTGGAGGACGAGATCGACGATTTATCGCAGAAACAACGTATGACATTGTTCGTAATTATAGATTATTAAGTTATTTAGCAAATACCACAACTGATTTTTGGCAAATACTTGGCGTTCATTTCGTTATTAAATACATGCCAATTCCACCCGAAAGAGAATTTAAAGATCTTGATGAGAAAAAAATATTAGATACTAAAAAAGCACTCACAGATGAAAGTATATTACAGTCTTATCCTGAATGGTTATGGAATACGTGCCAAACTGAATTAGGAAAAGTGAAATGGGAAATTGAAGCGAAAGCGCTTAACGAGCAAGCAAAAGTTGTTTTAAGAGTTAATACACTTAAGACAAAAAGAGATATATTAAAAAAACATTTAGCTGAACAAGAAATTGAAGTGGAAGTTATTGATGGCTATGAAAATGCATTAATGTTGACAGAGCGACAAAATATTTTCGGTAACGAATTATTTAAGTTAGGATTATTTGAACTTCAAGATGCGGGATCGCAGGCTATTTCGGAATTTTTAGAGGTTGAGCCGGGTATGCGCATCATTGATGCATGTGCTGGTGGTGGAGGAAAAACCTTGCATCTATCGGCCTTAATGCAAAATAAAGGGCGTATTATTTCGATGGACATCACCCAATGGAAATTGGATGAACTTAAAAAACGAGCACGCCGTGCAACAGCCAGTAATGTAGAACCACGACTTATAGAAAGTAGCAAGACTATTAAACGTTTAGAAAACACAGCAGATCGACTTTTATTAGACGTTCCTTGTAGTGGTTTAGGAGTTATTAAAAGAAATCCTGATGCGAAATGGAAGTTAGATGTAGATTTTATTGATAGAACGAAAGCTATTCAAAAACAAATTTTGAATGATTATAGCATCATGACAAAAAAAGGAGGCTATTTAGTTTATTCAACATGCAGCATTCTACCAAGCGAAAACAGAGAACAAGTCGATCAGTTTTTAGAGAAAAATAAAAATTTCGAATTCATAAAAGAGAAATCTATTTTTCCAAGCGAAGGATTTGATGGGTTTTACATGGCTTTAATTAAAAGAAATGCATAGATTACTTTAAACGATAATTTATTAATAATATAAAAAAATATAAAAATGAAAACTATATTCACTGTAATTCTTGTATTAATATCTACAATTAGTTTTTCTCAAACAATAATAGAGAACGTTGATGCAGTCACCTTTAAAAAGTTAATAAATGAACATAAAAGTGTTTTAATTGATTTGAGGACAAATGATGAATTAATTCATAAGGGTTTCATCAAAGATGCTAAGCAAATTGATTATTTTTCTAAAGACGCAGAAGGTATCATTAAGAAATTAGATCGAAAAAAAATATATTTGATTTATTGTGCTGGTGGCGGTAGGAGTGGTGAATGTGCCGAATTAATGAAAGAAAATGGATTTACTCATGTTATAAACTTAGCAAAAGGCCTTGATGATTGGAAGAAAAAAGGTTTTGAAATTGAATATAAAAAGTAACTATTTTACTAGTTTGCATTTATTTTTGCCGTTAATAATATCTCTGAAAAATCTTCATTTGTATCGTTTGATCTGATTAGAATTTTTTCAGGAAAAATATGAGTTGAAATATCGACTAAGCCAAATCCTTCTGTTTTAATATCTGACATTATTTTATTAGAACTCAATGCTTTTAGTTGATCTAAATCAAATAGTTCTATAAATTTAATTTTTTCTTTAGCGCAGTTAATGTTGTTTTTATTTGATATGTTAAACGTTCCTATATTAACATCTTCATTTTTCCACTCTAAAAATAATTGGCCGATTGCTTCGTCATCTAGTTTAAAGGCATGTTTTTTTATATTTTGACTAAGCTCAAGTAAAACCGCTTGAGTTTGATCGATTTTGGATTGCTTTATTTCACTATCATTTATAATGTCACTGATGGCATCGTCTAGGTTTTTAGAAAAATCACCTCCGTAAAACAAAGTCCTATTATTTGAGTTAAAATTTTCTTTTAGTTTTGTAATTAAATTATCGTGAGAAATTGTTTTAGGCTGTCCCGAATTATCTTCTCTAAGAGATATTGAAAAATTTAAAGAATAAATGGAATGCGTTTCGTTTTTTGTTTGAAATGTATACGTTAAATTGTTCTCACTTTTTCTTGCAATTTCAATTAACCCAAGACCTGCGCCTTTCGCAGTATACTTATTAGAGATTAATACTTCTTTATAGATACTTTTTAATTCTTCCTTATTTTTCCCAGATAGGAAATCGAGTTTATTTTTTAAATCATGCATTCTATCATTTTTAATGATATTTTGGGTATAAATATTCAAGCACTGATTATCGCTATACATCAAAACAAAATCATCTGAAGTTAATGCATGAGTACTGTATCTTTCGATATTTTGTAATGCTTCAATCAAGGTAAATATGATTTTCTTTAACTGTGATTTTTTTATTCTTGATTTAAAATGCTGTTCAACTATTGTAATGATACTAATAGTTGGGGATTCGTTATAATTGCCTTGGTAATATAATACAAAGGGAAGCTTTGAGGATATACTTGCTAATTTGAGTTTGTGTGGCATAACTTATCCCAAAAATAAGCTTTTTAGTCCTTTGTTTTTATATTTTAACACATACTATTTTTTTTTAATACAAACACATCTAAATCCTAACCATGATGCTGATTTTTGGTAAATAATTTCTTTACCAACTCGGCAATCCTCAAGATTATTGATCCAGCTACCGCCTTTGCTAATCCCTTTCTCAGAAACCATTTCAGCTACATTGCCTAATAGGTTATAAATTCCAAAACTATTTTTCCAATACGATTTAACAGGTGCGGTTACATCCGAATTAACCACACAATCATATTTCTTAATTCCAGTATTAACATTAAAATGAAGGCAGTTTATGGAATACAATCCTTTTTCATTTTTACCATTATTTGATAAAAATTGACTAGAAGATTCTGCGACCATTTCCCATTCCTTTTTATCCGGTAATCTGTATTCGAAATTTTGATTTTTGAAGTCTTTTTTAATCGTCAAAAATGATTTCACACGATCCGTTCTCCATTTGCAAAATGCGTTTGCTTGCTCGTAATTGATGCCAACAACTGGAAATTCGCGGTAAGCAATATGTCTGTAATAATGAATCACATAGGGTTCATTGTAAGATAGTTTCTCTCGCCAACATAATGTATCAGGCAGCACTGCAATATGTTCTTTAGATAATGTTCCATATTTTGATTTCACGAAAAATTCATATTCTTGCCAAGCAAAATTTGTTATTTCACATGCGTCTGCAAATAGGGTATCATTTATCTGCACGGTTCCTGGCGGAATAAATGATTTTCTTTTTTTTGTAAATGAAAATGCAATAATTGAAAGAGACGCAAATATTAGAATTAGTTTAGTCATGAATTTAGATGCCTAAAGCTTTTTTAAAATCAAACACATTGTCTATTTCAGAACTTAATTCACTCAAATTAATTTTATATTGTTTGTTGGAAGTGTTTTTAGAAAACGTTTCAGCGTTACATAGGTATGTTTTTCCATTAGCAATAATACACAAACTATATTTTTCGTTTGGATTAAAACGTAAAGGTTCTTTTGGATTTAGGTTATAAACCAAATTTCTAGTGTTGCATATTAAATAAGTGCTTGTTACATTCAATAAAGGCGTATTTTGATTTACTAAATAGATAGGATTTAAAGTTTCGCCTATTGGTAATGAGTTTGGACAATCTGAATTATAAATACCGAAATTTGATATTTGAAAAACACGAACTACTTTTTGATTATTGCCAATTGAATTGAATTGATTTGCTAACTCTTTTTCTTGCTCTTGTCTTATTTTAATACGCTCTTTTAGTAAGTCGTCATTTAATTTTTTTTGTTGAGCAAGGTATTCAGCTTGTTTTTTCTCAAATTCTAGTTTTAAACGTTTTTCTTCGGCTATTCGTTTTGCTAATACATTTTTATATTCGCTGTATTTTGTGTCGTATATTTTAATAGCTGTTTCATAATCTTTACCAGATAGAGCAGGGTAGACAATTAATTTTTCGATGCGATCACGAAGTTTTAAGGTCAACAAATAATTTTTTCCTTTCTGATTTCCTTCACTTATTTCCGCACTACTCCATGTTATATCTGATAAATTTGGGTTATAGTTTTTATTTTCTGAACCAACTTCAAACACCATATTTTTAAATGTAGCTAATTCAGGAAATTCTTTTGCACTCACATCTAATTGAAATTTTGGTCTGCCTTCTATAGCTTTTGTTGGCTTTTTTGGTTCATTTACTTTCTGTAATTGGTTTATTTTTTTTAAATAAACTACTTTTTCTAGTTCAATTTTAGGAGGGATTTCATCAATTTGTTTTCGCAGTTTTTTTGTAATGACATTTTCATTCTTAACACTATCAACTTGTGCTAACGTTCTCTTAACTACCTTCTGTTCTTTTTGTCCCTTTAAAGAATTATCTCTGTGTAAATAAATCCAATTTTTAGCAACAGTATCTAACGCGTACATATTAAATTTATCAGCGCTTTGTGTTGATTGTAATTCAACTGTGATTTCTTTTTTAGGATTTATGAAAATGGGCTCATTATTTTGAAAACCTTTAATGTCAATCATTCCAGCACTTTCTAGGTGCGATTGAATTCCAGTGCTATCATATTTCATTGATATTCCACTTGCAATAATATCTGCTTGATTGTGAAACTCTCTAAATTGAATTTCAACATCACCAATTATGTTGTCGCCTTTTTTATCTATAAAAGCATTTTTAGGAACTATAATTTTTGAGTTCGACTGTGTTTTAAATGTGGCACCTTTTTCGCTTTTGAGTTTAAACTTCTGGTAAGGAATATTCAGTTTGGATATTGGTGGTGCAATAAAAGTCTTATTTAACTTAGTGTTTTGTGCATTTATTTGAACTGGAATAGTAGTTATTTTATCATATGTTGATTGTTTAGTTTCTTTATTTTTGAATACTGAAAAATAGGTTACGGTACATAAAACGGTTGCTCCTGCTATAATCGCCGTATATGTAATTTTTTTATTTTTTAAAAAATGAGTATCATTTCGGGCTTTTTCGATACTTTGTTTTTTAAACGATTTTATTAATTCTCCAAAATCTTTATGCGAATTAATTTCTTCATCAGGTACAGGTTTTCTATCAATATTAAATTTAGTTCCCATGTTTATTTTTTTTAGTAAGCGTTTTTTTTACTTTTTCAAGTATGCGGTATAGTTTAACTTTTGTGTTTGTTTCAGTTAAACTCAGGATTTCTGCAATTTCTTTAAATGCTCTTTTTTCAAAGAATCGAAGTTCTATGAGTTGTACATCATCCTCTGGTAAATTTTTTATTACAGTCATTAGAATGGATTTATATTCTTCCATATATTCTTGCTCTACTTCTTCGCAAATATTTCTTAAATCACTAATGTCTGCATTAATAGTCCTTAAGTTTTTCTTTGTTCTAAATGATTGCATAACTTCACTATGTGCAATTCGGTATAACCAACTTGCAAATGGAACGCCCTTGTATTCATATTTTTCAATATTCGTTAAGGCTTTTAAAAACACTTGTGACGTTAAGTCAAATGCACTGTCTTTGCAATCCATGCGCTGGTATACGTAACCAAAAATTTGTTTGTAATATTTATCATACAAAGGCCCAAAATGTTCTGGGTTTTGTTTCGCAGCCTCAATCAAATGTTGCTCTGTTTGCAACATATCGGCGGTATGGTGGTATCGCGGGGAAAATTCCATATAATAAACTGCGTTTAAGAGCATTATAGAGTTATAATGATAAACTTGATAAATAGTTACAGTACAGTTTCACTTATTTTACTCTTAGTGATTAACTCATTGATTATCAATTCTATTATTTTTAACAAGAATGAGTGAAATTCATATTTTTTAATGTAAAAACTTATTTTGATTGAGTGAAATAAAAAAACGGATGAATTTTTTATTGAAAATTCACCCGTTTTTATAAAATAAATCTCAATTTGAGATTTAGAATACCGATTATACGGTTAATATTTCTTTTTCCTTTTGAGATAAATGTTTGTCGCATTTTGCTGAAAATTCGTCAACAAGCGTTTGCATTTTTGTTTCACCAGATTTAGCTTCATCTTCCGGCAATCCTGCTTTTTGAAGTGTTTTAATCTTATCAATAGATTCTTTACGAATATTTCTTAAACTTACTTTAGCTTCTTCGCCAGCTGCTTTAGATGTTTTTACTAAATCTTTTCTTCTCTCTTCCGTCAAAGGCGGTACAATAATTCTAATTAAAATACCGTCGTTTTGCGGGTTAAATCCTAAGTTGGCTGCTTGTATTGCTTTTTCGATTGGTGTAAGCATTGATTTATCCCAAGGTTGCACTATGATAGTTCTTGAATCTTGCGTATTCACACTTGCTGTGCTACTTAATGGAGATTTACTTCCGTAGCAATCAACCATAATACTATCAAGCATCTGTGGATTTGCTTTACCAGCTCTAATTTTTGCTAAATCTGTTTCTAAATGAGAAATGGTTTTCTCCATTTGAGTTTTTGCACTTTCTAATACTGTTTTAATGTCGCTCATTTGTTTTTATTCTTTTTGTAAATATAATTTATTTTTCAATACCATTAAACAGCCACTTCCGCTTTTATATGTGGGTGTGGGTCGTAATTTTCTAATTCAAAATCGGATATTTCAAAATCAAATATTGATTTTTTATTGGGATTAATTTTTAAAGTTGGTAAGGATCTTAAATCTCTAGTTAACTGAAGATTAGCTTGTTCAATATGATTTGAATAAATGTGAGCGTCGCCTAATGTGTGAATAAAATCACCCAATTGCAAATTACACACCTGTGCTACCATCATAGTTAAAATAGCATAAGAAGCTATGTTGAATGGAACACCCAAAAATATATCAGCACTTCTCTGGTAAAGCTGACAACTTAATTTACCATTAACAACATAAAACTGAAAAAAGGCATGACATGGAGGTAATTTCATGTTATTGATATCTGCAACATTCCATGCGCTTACAATTAATCGTCTTGAGTCAGGATTATTCTTTATCATATCTATGACTTGCGAAATTTGGTCAATGTGTTTACCGTCTGGGGTTGGCCAACTTCTCCATTGATATCCATAAATGGGTCCTAAATTTCCTTCCGAATCTGCCCATTCATCCCAAATTCGAACATTATTTTCTTTTAAGTATTTAATATTTGTATCCCCTTTCAAGAACCAAAGCAATTCATGAATAATCGATTTTGTATGGAGTTTTTTTGTTGTTAATAATGGAAAGCCTTCTGCTAAATTATAACGCGATTGGTAACCAAAAACACTAACAGTTCCTGTACCAGTTCTGTCTTCTTTTTTCTCTCCGTTTGATAATACGTGACGCAGTAAATCGTGATATTGTTTCATGCAATTTTTTCTATTTAGTAAAATATAACTGCTTAATTATATTTTACTATAAATGTAAAAATCCTTTCTGTATACAGAAAGGATTTTTTTCAAAAGATATAAAAGATTATTAAAGCACCGAGATATGTCCCACAAATTCTCTTAATTTATGTCTGTAATCTTTGATTTCAATTTTATATACATAGACGTTAGTAGCTGCAATTTTACCACCTTTAACTGACCCGTCCCATCCTTTAGTAATGTCATTTGTTTTAAATACGAGTTCGCCAATTCTGTCGTAAATTTTTAATTCAAAATCATCGGTTACATATCCAATTCCAGTAATTTTAAATACATCATTTATACCATCGATTTTTGAAGGAGAAAAACTATTAGGAATAAAGATAGAAAATTCGTCTTCTACTTTTACAATTTTCATAACAGAATCAATGCAACCAAAACTATTGACAACAATTAAAGTAACGCTGTATGAGAAAGGGTTTTCGTAAACATGCGAAGGATTAGGGATGTTAGAGGTATCTTTACCCAAAGGCCCAAAAGCATCTCCAAAATTCCAATGCCAACTGTTAAATGGTAATCCAACAGACGATTGATCAGAGAAACTTACTTCATTAACTAAAACAGTAGGATTATTAGGCGACCAATTAAAATCAGCTATAGGATTAGGATAAACTGTAATAAATGAATTATTCATTAATGAGTCAACACATCCGTTTACATCAGTAACGGTTAGTGTTGCGCCATAAACGCCGTGTGTAGGAAAGCAAAAGTTAGGATTACTACAACCGCCATAAGCTAAATGGTTAGAAAATCTCCACTGACAATTAGTAGAAGTTGGCACACTGGTTGCGTTGATATCGGTACAAAAAATTTCACAACCCCTATCTAAAGAACTAAACATTGAAATAACAGGGGTAGGATTCACAGTAACGGTTACGGGATAAACTGCAGTTGCTGTAATCGGGCAATTGGCATCAAAAAGAGTAACAGAATAGGTTGTTGTTGTGTTTCCAAGAACACTAGTTGTCCCCGAATTAGGACTCGTTAAATCAGTAATAGGAGACCAAGAGTAATTATAAACGCCGCTACCACCATTTCCACTTGCATGCAATAAGCCTGATTTTCCAGAGCAAAGTGTCGTATTATTAGGAACCATATTAAATGAAATAGGATTGTATACGTTTACAGCAACGGTTCCAACATTAACACAAAGCCCAGTAGTAATAATAACCGTATAAGTTCCATTATTAATTGTATTGGCGCTTGTAATTACAGGGTTTTGAACTGCGGCAGTAAAACTATTTGGTCCTGTCCAATTGTAAGATGTTCCTCCAGTTGGCGCTAATAAATTAATAGTTCCATTATTACAAATTGTTGGAATATTTGTCAGAGCGGCTGGGGATCCAGGAACAACGAAGACATTAGAAGTATTAGTATTTACGCAGGTGTTTGTTCCAACAACGTAATATGCGGTAACTGTGTAAGTTCCTGATTGATTAAGATTAATTAAACTAATGGTCGGATTTTGTGCAGAAGAAATAAAGCTAGATGGCCCAGTCCATGAATAGTAAGTTGCTCCAACTGCATTTGTATTTGTAAAAATTTGTGTTCCTCCTTGGCAAACTGTATAAGATGGCGTAGTGGTAATGCTTGGCGTTGGAATAAATCCGACCGTTGTGGTATTAACAACCTGACAACCTTGAGCAGTTTTTCCTGTAACCGTATATGTTCCAAGCATACTAGGTGTTGCGTTCGATAATGAAACTCCTGAAATTGTTGTGGTTGATGTAAATGCTGGTGGTCCAGCCCAAACATAACTTGTAAATCCCGGACTTGCAAATATATTGATACTTGAGTTTGGACAAATCAAATTAGCACTTGTTACTGTTAATGTTGGCAATGATAATACAGTTACAGTTCCGGTGTTTACAATAACAGTAGGAGTGCTTGTACTTGGATTTATTCCATTAATGGTTACTGTGTAAATAGTTGTCGCACTTGGACTAACTAATATAGAACTTGTGGTTGCTCCACCAGGAGACCATGAATAAGTTGGGCTAGTAAGATTTGAAGACGCAGTTAATGAAGCTGTAGCAGTTGGACATATTGTTTTACTTGATACGCCTGATGATAATAAGCCACAATTGGTTGATCCAGTGCTAGATGGGCTCTGTCCAAATGTAATATTTTGACTAATGCCTGAGAAATTAGTAATGAGTAACATGTAATATTGCCCAGCAATAGCGCTTGCTATAGTACAAGTTTCTGTTGGAGAGGCTGAAAAACTGCAGTCAACTGTATTTGCAGCAGTTAAACCACTACATCCACCAGTTGCACTTGTAAATGGACCCCAACATATGAAATCTACGTCTCCGCCACTTGTACCTGCAATATTAATAACTATTGATCCGCTAGTTGAAACTTGAAAATAATACCAAGCTGGATTTGGTTGACTAAATAAGCAACCATAGTTTGGGCCAACAGGTGCCGATGTGCCACCTGTGCTCGCAGGAAAAGTATAGGATGTTGATCCTGAACAAAAAGGAGATGCGCTACCACAACCTTGAGAATAACCTTTAATTAAAGGAATCAATAGTAATATTAAGTGTAAGTATTTTAGTTTTTTCATTTTTATTAATATTATTAAAGCACCGAGATATGTCCCACAAATTCTCTTAATTTATGTCTGTAATCTTTGATTTCAATTTTATATACATATACGTTAGTAGCTGCAATTTTACCACCTTTAACTGACCCGTCCCATCCTTTAGTAATGTCATTTGTTTTAAATACGAGTTCGCCAATTCTGTCGTAAATTTTTAATTCAAAATCATCGGTTACATATCCAATTCCAGTAATTTTAAATACATCATTTATACCATCGATTTTTGAAGGAGAAAAACTATTAGGAATAAAGATAGAAAATTCGTCTTCTACTTTTACAATTTTCATAACAGAATCAATGCAACCAAAACTATTGACAACAATTAAAGTAACGCTGTATGAGAAAGGGTTTTCGTAAACATGCGAAGGATTAGGGATGTTAGAGGTATCTTTACCCAAAGGCCCAAAAGCATCTCCAAAATTCCAATGCCAACTGTTAAATGGTAATCCAACAGACGATTGATCAGAGAAACTTACTTCATTAACTAAAACAGTAGGATTATTAGGCGACCAATTAAAATCAGCTATAGGATTAGGATAAACTGTAATAAATGAATTATTCATTAATGAGTCAACACATCCGTTTACATCAGTAACGGTTAGTGTTGCGCCATAAACGCCGTGTGTAGGAAAGCAAAAGTTAGGATTACTACAACCGCCATAAGCTAAATGGTTAGAAAATCTCCACTGACAATTAGTAGAAGTTGGCACACTGGTTGCGTTGATATCGGTACAAAAAATTTCACAACCCCTATCTAAAGAACTAAACATTGAAATAACAGGGGTAGGATTCACAGTAACGGTTACGGGATAAACTGCAGTTGCTGTAATCGGGCAATTGGCATCAAAAAGAGTAACAGAATAGGTTGTTGTTGTGTTTCCAAGAACACTAGTTGTCCCCGAATTAGGACTCGTTAAATCAGTAATAGGAGACCAAGAGTAATTATAAACGCCGCTACCACCATTTCCACTTGCATGCAATAAGCCTGATTTTCCAGAGCAAAGTGTCGTATTATTAGGAACCATATTAAATGAAATAGGATTGTATACGTTTACAGCAACGGTTCCAACATTAACACAAAGCCCAGTAGTAATAATAACCGTATAAGTTCCATTATTAATTGTATTGGCGCTTGTAATTACAGGGTTTTGAACTGCGGCAGTAAAACTATTTGGTCCTGTCCAATTGTAAGATGTTCCTCCAGTTGGCGCTAATAAATTAATACTTCCGTTATTACAAATAGGTAATATAATTGGTAATGAAGCCGATGCCGCTGGGACAACGATAACATTGGAGGTATTAGATGTAACACAAGTTAAAGTTCCAAAAGCAAAACTCGTTAATACAGTATATGTTCCACTATGTATTGGTAAAGCGAAAGTGGAAACAGTTGGATTCTGCACGGTCGAATAAAATGCTGAAGGGCCTACCCAATTATAACCACTAGGTGTTATGGAAGTTGTAGATGTTAATTGTAAAATTCCTCCTTGACAAACAGTATAGGTAGGAATCATGGTAACGCTTGAAATAGGTATTAAGCCAATAGTTTTTGTCGCTATTGCTGTACAAGTTTGAGCCGTTCTTCCTATTAAGGTGTATGTTCCAATAGTTCCAAGTCCAGCACCTGAAATAGAAACGCCAGCAACAGAGGTTGTTTGAGAAAAGGCTGAGGGACCATACCATGCATAATTGGTAAATCCGGGACTCGCAAATAAATTTATACTTGTATTAGGACAAACTAAACTATTTCCACTTATTGATATTGTAGGACTAGGTAAGACAGTTACGGTACTTGTAGTCACATTGGTTGTGTAGGTTGATGATACGGTATTTGTTCCTCCAACTGTTAGGGTATATACAGTTGTTACTGTTGGAGAAACTGTAATAGTGGGCGTGTTTAAACTTCCAGGCATCCAAGTATAAGTTGGAGTGCCTAAGTTTGAAGTTGCCGTTAATGTTGCGGTTCCTAAAGGACAAATCGTTTTACTAGCTGTTGAAGAAACTGGAACACAAGACGTGCCAGCTGTGCCAGAGAATGTCATATTTATAGTGCCATTAATATTACTAAAGTTTGTAATGCATAAAATAAAAGATTGGCCTGCAGTTACGGCCATTGCTGGTTCAAAATTTCCAGCGTTACCGCCTGCCGGAACAGTTCCCATTCCTGTCCCTCCTGTCGACGTGAGATTCCAATTACAAGCTACAGGAGCCAATGTATTGTTTTGGATGTTAGCACAAGTGCTTGCGGTATAAGGCCACATAGCCCAGTCCGTGAAGCCAAATTGAGTGATGTTAAATTGCAGAGTCCCCGGACTACTAATATTCACAGTTACCCATGTTGCGTTTAATTCTCCAGAAAGTAAACAACCCATATTACCGCTTAATGGATTTGGATTAGTTGAAGGATTACTAATACTACTGGTTGAATTGCCCGGTAAATCCATAACAGCACCATAACTTGTTGGTGATGTATTTGTTGTAAATGGAAAAGAAGGGTTACCTGAGCATGCAGATACCGTTGAAGTAGAGCAATCTAAAGGGGATTGAGCTAATACATAATTGACATTACTTACAATGCAGATAAACAATATTTGTAATCTTGTTTTCATTAGCGAGTTAGTAAAGCATTAAACGTAGAATAAATCTGATTTGTTTCAATGTTTTTATTTAACAAAATACCATTATAATCAAAAATAACATTTTTGACTTCACTACTAAAGCCTAACTTGTACAATTCAGAATTAGAAGAAAACGCTTTAAAATCACACATTAAAAAACGCGTATTAATACCATCTTTTTTCAAACAAATGTAATAAGGAATTTCTTCGGTGTCGCTTGATATTGATACAAAAACAATACCTTTTAGTCCCCCTTTTAACTTAGCGCCTTCATATATTTTACAAACACGATGAAATTCTTTAATATTTTCTCTTAAAACAGGATCAGTGGAATTCCAATGACTAATGACAAGTAGTTTATTTGAAAAATCAATTTCAGGATAACTAGACTTTAGTTCATTACTAATCATGTTATAATTTAAGTTCTGAGAACTTAATTGACATGAAAGCATTATTAGAGAACTAATGACTATAAATTTATGCATTTTAAAAAATCTTTATAATGCAAGTTAATGTTTTTTTGCTTTAATGCATTATATCTTAATCATTGAAAAGCACATGTAACTCATAATTATTGGAGTTTTAATAAGTTTAGTTTTTATAAACCTCCAAGCATGCATATCCTATCAAACTCTTCTAATTTAACCACTCCAACAGATAGTCGTTGAAGTTTTATGAGTTGCATATCTTTTAGATACTCATCTGCTTTTATTTGAGCTAATGTGATTGGAGTTTTAAATGTCTTAAATGGAGCAACATCTACACTTACCCATGTATCTTCTGTGGAGGTCGGATCTTTATAAAATTCTTTCACAACTTTTGCGATACCTACTATACACATGCCTTCATTACTGTGATAAAAAAGCAATAAGTCACCTTTTTTCATTGCTTTTAAATTGTTACGAGCTTGATAATTTCTTACACCATCCCAACACGTTTTTTTATCTTTTTTAAATTGTTCCCAACTATATTTAAAAGGTTCTGATTTAATGATCCAGTAATTCATTTTTATTATTTATTAAGTATTTCCAGTAAAGTTTAAGTTAGTCTTAAGCTAATTTAAAAATGATAAATTATTAGTTTAAATACAAAATAAGTTTGTAACAATAGATTGAATAAATTAATTTAAAATAAGTTTGTTTTCATATTCAAATTATTAGATTTGTTACGTATTAAATACATAAAAAATGGCACATTTATCAGATAGAGTAAACTTAATTTCAGAATCGCAAACAATAGCGATGGCGAGAAAAAGTCGAGAGTTAAAAGCGAGTGGAATAGACATTATAAGTTTGAGTTTAGGCGAACCTGATTTTTCAACACCAGAAATTATAAAACAAGCTGCTATTAGTGCTATCAATGATAATTTTAGTTATTACACACATGTAAGTGGTTACTTAGAATTGCGAGAAGCAATAGCAAAGAAGTTTAAAAGAGATAACGGATTAGAATACACGGCTGATGAAATAGTTGTATCAACTGGAGCTAAACAGAGTATTGCAAATGCTGTGTTGTGTATCATCAATCCTGGTGATGAAGTCTTGATTCCATCACCTTTTTGGGTAAGTTATCTTGAAATATTAAAATTGGCAGGTGGTGTTCCGGTTTTAATTGATACGGAGTTAGAAAATGATTTTAAAGTAACGGCTGCACAGTTAGAAAAACATATTACTTCGAAAACACGTATGATGATTTTTAGTACACCTTGCAATCCAACTGGTTCTGTTTACAATAAACAAGAACTTCGTGAAATTGCAGATGTGGTAAAAAAATATGATGAGTTATATATCATCAGCGATGAAATATATGAGCATATTAATTTTGTTGGTGGGCACGAAAGCATGGCCCAATTTGAAGATATTAAAGATCGTGTCATAACAATAAATGGTGTTTCAAAAGGATTTGCGATGACTGGTTGGAGAGGTGGAATTATGGCAGCACCTAAATGGATTGCTCAAGCTTGTGACAAAATGCAAGGACAATTTACGTCTGCTACATCTAGTATTACTCAAAAAGCAATGCACGCTGCCATGGATTTGCCTTCAGAAAGCACAAATTATATGCGCGACGCTTTTCTTAAACGAAGAAATCTTGTTTTAGATTTAATGAAAGAAATTCCTGGATTTAAAACTAACATTCCGCAAGGGGCATTTTATGTTTATCCAGATGTTTCTGCTTTGTTTGGAAAGTCATACAATGGTTATATTATTAATAATGCCACTGATTTATCTCTTTATTTATTAGAAGAAGCACATGTGGCTTTGGTTCCAGGTGCAGCATTTGGAGATGATAAATACATTCGTTTTTCTTATGCCACCTCTGAAGATAAATTAACAGAGGCTTTAAAACGAATGAAAGTTGCTGTTGAAAAACTAAATTAATATTCGATAGGAAATAGTAAATAACACATGAAGAATTTTTCGGTAAAAAAAGAACACATTCGTGAAATTTTTAAATCATTTAATAATTTAAATGTTTTAATTATTGGTGATGTAATGATTGATAGTTACATGTGGGGAAAGGTAAATAGAATATCACCAGAAGCTCCAGTTCCTATTGTGGCTGTTACGAAGAAAGAAAAAAGATTAGGAGGTGCTGCAAATGTCGCGCTCAACATACAGGCAATGGGTGCTAATCCAATTTTATGCTCTGTAATAGGAATAGACTATGAAGGTCAAAATTTTTTAGAGTTATTGAAAACTCAGAAATTAAGTCAGAAAGGAATTCTTAAATCGCGGACACGTATTACTACTGAAAAAACGCGCGTCATTGGAAATAATACCCAGCTTTTAAGAATTGATGAAGAGGTTGATGAGGATATAACACCAGCAGAAACACAGCAACTGATCACCCTTATTTCCTACATTATTCAGCATGAAAAAATAGACTGTATCCTGTTCGAGGATTACAACAAAGGTTTAATAACTCCTAAACTCATATCGAAAGTAGTTGAATTAGCAAAAAGTAAAAGCATACCAACTTGCGTTGATCCAAAAAAGAAAAACTTTAATGCATATAAAGGTGTTACATTATTTAAACCTAATTTGAAAGAATTGCGTGAAGGTTTAAAACTTGATGTTAGTTCAGATAATATTAATGAGTTACAAAGAGCTATTAGTAGTTTTAGAGTGAAACAGAAGTTCGAATCTGCACTTGTTACATTAGCAGAAAAAGGTGTTATTGTAAATTCAAGGTCGATAAAAGAACATACGCCCGCACACATTCGTTCAATTGCAGATGTAAGTGGAGCAGGCGACACGGTAATAAGTGTCGCAGCTTTATTAACAGCATTGCATGTAAATCCAACTATTACAGCTCACATTTCTAATTTAGCAGGTGGTTTGGTTTGTGAACAAATAGGTGTTGTGCCAATTAATAAAGAACAACTTTTGGAAGAATCTTTGAAGTTGAATTTCGTAAAATAATATCATTCAACATAGGTTGAACTAACTAACTAACTAATTATGGCATCAGTAACTCCTTATAACAATTCCGATTCAAAAAAAAATCAAGTGGCGCAAATGTTTGACAACATTGCCTTTAGATATGATTTTTTAAATTCTTTACTTTCATTAGGAATTCATAAAGGTTGGAGAAAAAAATGCATCAAATTAATTGAGAAAAAAACCCCTCAATACATTTTAGATGTAGCAACTGGAACAGCTGATTTTGCGATAGAAGCTTTAAAATTAAATCCGACAAAAGTAGTAGGCGTTGACATCAGCGAAGGCATGATGAAGTTTGGCAGAGTAAAGATTGAAAAATTAAAAGCTCAAAATAAAATTACATTACATTATGGAGATGCTGAAACATGCGATTTAGCTGATAATTCGATGGATGCTATTACAGTTGGTTTTGGTGTCCGTAATTTTGAGCATTTAGAAAAGGGACTAATTAATATGAATCGTATTTTAAAGCCAGGAGGGCAAATATGTATCTTAGAATTTTCTACACCTCGTAAATTTCCATTTAAACAATTTTATAAATTTTATTTTAAATACGTAACGCCTACTTTAGGGAAAATATTTTCTAAAGATGCGAGAGCCTACACCTATTTACCCGAATCAATTAAAGTATTTCCAGATAACGAGCATTTTGTATCAATTTTAAAAAATTGTGGTTATGTAAATGCAAGTTTTGAATCTTTGAATTTTGGTTTAGCGGCTATTTATTTAGCAGAAAAGAAATAATTTTTTACCTAAATAAAGCTACTTTACCATTTCTGACAACTTTTTTATCTGAATTTTTTTGTATGACTTCTAAGTGATACACGTAAATATCATCAGGACATGGATTGTTTTTAAATTTGCCATCCCATTTACTATTGATGTTATTTGAGGTGTAAACTACATTTCCCCATCGGTCCGAAACAATCAATAAACAGTAAGAATACTCACATTGAAATGTGGGAGAAAATAAATCATTTTTTTCATCCTCATTAGGCGTAAAACTATTTGGAAGATAAATTTCACAATCGCAATTTTTATATTTTACGAAAACACTATCTGTTTTTGAGCCACAATTTTTTGATACTGATCTTACCCAATAAATTCCTTCTTTAGTTGCATTTATTGAGGCTAAATTAGACCCAGTATTCCAATACAGTTTCACATCGCTATTTGCCTTAATGGAAAGGGTTTTATTTGGTTCACTTTCGCACACAACTAATTCTTTTCCAAAATTCGGTATAGAACCAGCAATACTTCTTACTCTAAATGTGTCAGTAAAAGAGCATCCTTTGTTGTAGCACTTTAACCAATATGTATTAGCTTTTTCTATTTTTATTTGATCCGTTGTTTCGCCTGTACTCCATAAATAGTTAGCTGTTTTTATTTTAGGATTAATTAATAATACAGATCCAGAGCATAAGGATGTATCTCTTATTTTAAATTTCAGGCGTTCAAATGTTTTTACAAAAGTTGTTTCATAATAGGTTTGTTTTCCATCTCTTATTTTTAGTAAATACTGGCCTTTATATTTTATATAATATTGTTTGGAATTATAAATTGAACCATAAGGCGTGTCCCACTGTATCACCGCATCTTTTGTTAAAGCCGATGTTTTAAAATCAATTAAAATAGAATCTCCCAAACAGACATAAGTCGTATCTTTCAAAAAAATACTTGTATTAGTTTGAGCTTTAAGGTCATGTGAAAACATGAAAATGAAACCAATAATAAGGTAGGATATGTTTTTACTAGAGGACTGCATTATTTTTTATATAGTACGGTTTAATTATTTTTGATTTGACAATTAGATTTGTAGTGTGATTGTTATAATCGTTCCATGATCAGACTCATCATGGTCTTGTTTATCAATAATTTCTACTTTTTGATTTTTTCCAGTTAGTTTGGTATTTAGTTCTAAAATATTTTCAATAGTTTTTGTTCCTAATGATTTATGATCAGATTTGGCGTGCTCTTTTGCTTTTTTGTATCCAATACCGTCATCTTCTATGATAATTAATAGTGTTTTTTTATTTATTTTTTTCAATCGAATAAATAAAGTGCCATGTTCATGTTTTGGCAATATACCATGTATGATAGAGTTTTCAGCATACGGCTGAATAATCATATTTGGTATTTTTATTTCATCAGTTTTTAACTCCAAATCCACATCTATCTGGAAGTCAAATTTTCCTTTAAACCGTTCCTTCTCTAACTCTAAATAATAGTTTAATCGAACAATTTCTTCACTCAGTAAAATTTCACTTTGTGATGCCTTTTCAATAATCATACGAATTAACCTCGAAAATTTAGCAAGGTATTCGCTCGCTTTTAATGAGTCGTTGATGTTAATGTAATTTTGTATGCTTGTTAAAGAGTTGAAAATAAAATGTGGACTCATGAGCGAGTTCATGGCTTGATGTTTTAATAAGTTAACTTGTCTATCTTCTTGAACACGTCGAGTAGCATTCTTTTTAATTCGCTTAATTACGAAGTAAGAGAATATACTTAATACAAATAAAGAACCGAATATTAAACTAAGGTTAAACCATATGGTTTGTTTAAATGGAATGTCTTTTTTTATAGAAATTAAAATTGGATCAGACCAATTAATGCCATCATAAGAACACGTAATTTCAAGGCTGTGTTTACCACCTTCCAATGAAGTTAAATGAACTTGTGTGTTTTCTAAATTTAACCATCGGCTCTTATCAAATTTATATTTATAATATTGTTTATTAGGCTTTATAAATAACGGACTAATAAATGTGATGACAATATCACTTTCTGAACTGTTTAAATATAGAATATCATTAATAACATGTGTGGTTTTTTCATCTACTTCAATAGCGGATATAAATGGTTTTTTCGCGATTTTAATATTAGATAATAAATCACTAATGTTACATATGGTGGTGCCTCTATTAGTGCATATACAACAGTTATCATTGTCAAATACCACATCATTAACTGTATTAGATTGAAGCCCATTTGTTTTGTTATAAATAACAATGGGGTTAAATTTTTCGTCGCAAATAAATAATCCGTCTAACGTAGCTACCCATATTTTATTTTTGTAAAATTTTATTTTTTTAACTGATGTTAATCTATGTTCTCCAATTTGTTGAATAATGGTTGAGTCTTCTAAAATTGTAATACCGTTATCATGAGCCAAGTATGTTCTGTTTTTATAGTTTTGAATGTGATTAATGTTATAGTTAAATAGTTCTTTTTTATATTGCTTAAACGTTTTTGATTTTAAATTATAAATAGACAAACCTTCTGATGTACCGATATATAAATTACCATTCCTATCATTTAAACTATTTATTTTTGTTCTGTAATCGATATAAGAAATCAAGGTATCCGTAAGAACAAATTTTCCTGAACTATAATTTTTTATTTTATATAATGTGGCCGTTCCATCAGCTATGTATGCTTCGTTTGGTTTTTCAGAATATTCGAATAAACGAGATTGAATGGGAACAAAGTTGTAATATACTTCGTTCATTAAAACTGATTTTGTTTTATTTGAAATTGAATTTGTTTTCGAGTAAATCACAGTTTTACCAATCGGTTTAATGTCGAAAATTTCTTCTCGAAAAATATCGTCAGGAGATACAATTGTTTGTGTGTTACTTGTTTTTTTATCGTAAACAAACAACCCATTTATGGTTCCTACGCAAACATTGTCGTTTACAAAAGCAGCACAGGTTACTGGTAATATTTTTCTGCCCGATGTAAAATTTACATTCTTGAATAAGGAATTTTGAATCAAGTAAACACCATCATTAAAAGTTCCAATCCAAATATTTTCATCATTGTCTTTTACAATGCAATTAACTAATACTTTGTCGATTCCTAAAATATCAAAAACATTATACGTGATATCGTTTTCAATAACGTATAAGTTATCATCTGGTGCGTTTGAAAACCAAATCCTATTATACTTATCAACAAGCAATTTGCTGACATTTGCCACATTATTTGAACTAAAAAAACTATTTGCTTTTTGTGTGTTAACACTTATCATTTTAATGATTTCATTCTCTTTTAAGCATAAAATAGCATTATCTGTTCCTAAATAAATAACGCCATCCTCATTTTCCGTGATTGAATAAATAGGGCATTTTTTATCGATGTTGATTTTTGCTTGTTTATCACCATTAAAAAAATACAATCCATTTGTTCTTCCGATTAAAACTTTGCCTGATTTTGTTTTAAAAATGCAATGAGCTCTATCGTCTTTATTAGCAATAAACAAATCATCTCCAGTTATTTTGTTTGTTTTTATCTCAAGAGACGATACACAAATTTGATCTGTGATTGAATAGATGTAATTTTTTGTAAAAATTAATTCATCGACGGAGTTATTAAATTTTAATTTTTCATTTAATGTTGCTGTATTTGTTTTATTATTAAAATTATAGACACCTTCTTTTCTGTTAATAATAACTAATTGATTTTCTAAATTAAATCCAATATTTCTAATGTAGTTAGACTTTAAAGACGTTTTTGGTTTTATTTTTTGAAAATTATAACCATCAAAATTATACACACCATTTTCTGTTGCTAAATATAAAATATGATTAGCGTCTTGTTTGATGGCGAAAATATTGGCATTGCTGAGCCCATCCTCCGGACCAAAATGCTGAAACGAAAAACTTCGGTTTTGACCAATTGAAGTATGCGTAATTAATATTACGGCAACAAAAAATAGATATTTATAAGCGAATAGCCTCATACATTTAATAACAACTTTTTAATGTTGTTAGGTTCCTAATAATTTATTAATGTTTTATAAATTACTTTGGCGTAACGGCTCTGGTTTTTAAGAACTCAGAAAACTCTTGTGAGCGAGCTTTTGAAACTTGAATGCTTGTGCCATCTGACATAATAATCGTTCCACCCTCCGCATTAGAATATTCTTTGATATAATCAATATTGATCAAGGATGAACGATGAATTCTGAAGAAAACATTTGTAGGTAATATGGCTTCAAATTCTTTCAATGTTTTTGAAGCTACAATTTTTTTGTTATTGTTGTTACTTAAAAAAATATTCGTGTAATTATCTGAAGCTTCTAACCAAACAATGTCTTTATAATCTATTAATGTAAATCCTTTACTGTGGTTAATTAAAACAAGATTTTTATCTACGTTAGCAGTATTGGTAACAACTGTTTTTTGTTCATAATTATGCACCACTTTTTTTACTGCCTCTTGCAGTTCTTTTAATATCAAAGGTTTTAAAAGGTAATCGATGGCTCCAGCTTTAACAGCATTAATACCATGTTCACTATATGCCGTTAAAAATATTAAACAAAAATCTCGATGCGCCAATCCATCAATCATCTCTAAACCAGTCATTCCGGGCATATTGATATCACAAAAAACAACTTGTGGTTTCAAGTCTTGTATCAATTTTTTTCCTTCCATACCGCTTGAAGCTTCTGCTATGACAACTATTTCCGGACAATAGCTTTCAAGCATCGTTTTGGTGTTGCTACGACTATTTTCTTCGTCGTCAATGATTATGGTAGTATAGGTTTGCATCTCTTATTATTTTTAAGCTAATCTAATCAAATTTAAACTAAAATCCAATACTTTTATTCAATAATTTACCTTTTATATCTATTCGTGTTTTTTGAAACAGAGTATTTATTAACTTGCACTTTTATTAAATATTTCATTATGATTTTAAGATTGATTATAGTTGTTTTTTTGACGACTTTTTTAGGAAATATGTTTGCGCAAAAAAACATATCAGTAGAAGACATTTTCACATTTAGGAAATTTTCCTCCAAATCTGCCTCTGGTTTCAAGGCCTTAAAAAATGGGATGCATTATACCGACATCCTCTCCGAAAATGGGAGTAAACAACTTGTGAAGTACGATTTGAAAACTGGCAAAAAGCTAGCTATTATACTAGATGATAAAAGCCTGAAAGTTGCAGGAAATCCTATTGATATAAGCGATTATTCTTTCAGTCCGGATGAGTCAAAAATTGTATTTAAAATAAACGTTGAAGAGATTTACCGTCGCTCATCTAAAGCTGAATATTTTATTTACGATATTAATAAAGGTACACTGTCGGAATTATCTAATAATGGCAAACAAATGTTTGCTACTGTTTCTCCTCTGGGCAATAAAGTAGCATTTGTTCGCGATAATAATTTATTAATCAAAGATTTAGATTCTAATCAAGAATCACAAATCACAATGGATGGAAAAAATAATGAAATAAAAAATGGTTGGGCTGATTGGGTTTATGAAGAAGAATTTAGTAAAGCAGATTATTTTGAATGGAATGCGGATGGATCGAAGCTTGCTTTCGTTCGATTCGACGAGCGGAAGGTAAAGGAATATTCATTTGATGTATATAACAATAATTTATATCCGGATAAAGTAACATTTAAATATCCTAAAGCTGGAGAAGATAATTCCTTAGTTTCTGTGCATATATATGATGTAAAAACGGCTAAGATAATTAATGTTGTATTAGGTACTGAATTAGATATTTATATTCCGAGAATTAAATGGACAACAGATCCAAATTGTTTATCTATACAAAAAATGAATCGATTGCAAAATAAGTTAGAGTTATTTTATGCTAACGCTTCAACGGGTGATGCCAAAGTTATCTTAACTGAAGAATCAAAAACGTATGTGGATGTAAGTGATGATTTAGCGTTTTTACCAAATGGGAAAGGTTTTATATGGACGAGCGAAAAAGATAATTTTAATCATTTATATGTTTATGATAATAACGGAACCTTAGTAAATCAAATTACTAAAGGAGCTTGGGATGTTATTGCTTTTTACGGATATGACTCACAAACTAATCGGTTATATTATCAAAGTACGGAACAAGGACCAATTAACAGAGTCATATATAGTATCAGTTTAAATGGAAAAACAAAAAATAGTTTATCTTCATTGTCAGGTACTACAGACGCTGAATTTATTAATGGTTTCAAATATTATGTGAGTACATTTTCGGATGCAAATACTCCGCCAGTGTATGAGCTGCATAGTGCCGATGGAAAGTTGATTAAAGTTCTAGAAAATAACGCTGATTTAAATTTAAAAATGAAAGATTACAGCTTATCAAAAAAAGAATTCTTTTCATTTAAAAACTCAGAAGGTGTTGAGCTAAACGGATGGATGATGAAACCACGGGATTTTGATGCTTCAAAAAAATATCCAGTTTACATGTATGCATACAATGGACCGGGTTCTAACAAATGTAATAATGCTTGGGATAGAACAGATTTTTGGTGGCATTCATTGCTTAATCAAGAAGGTTATATGGTTGTATGTGTCGATGGCAGAGGCACTTTAGGTAGAGGAAGAGAATTTAAGCATAGTACGTATTTACAGTTAGGTAAATTAGAAGTTCAAGACCAAATCGAAGCCAATCAATACATTGGTAATTTGCCATTTGTAGATAAAACACGCATTGGTTTCATGGGTTGGAGTTATGGTGGTTATATGGCCTCATTGTTAATTAGTAAAGGTGCAGATTATTTTAAAGCGGCAATCGCTGTGGCACCTGTTACCAATTGGAAATTTTACGACAATATTTACACTGAACGTTTTTTGAGAAAGCCCATAGATAACAAAAGCGGCTACGAAGATAATTCACCAATTAATTTTACTAAAAAAATTAAAGGAAAGTTTTTATTAATTCATGGTAGTGGTGATGATAATGTTCATTTTCAGAACTCAATGGAACTGTCTCGAGAATTGGTAAAAAATAATATCCCATTCGACTTCATGACATACCCAAATAAAAACCATGGGATATCTGGTGGTTTAACGCGCACACATTTATACAATAAAATGCTAACGTTCATCAAGGTTAATTTATAATATAGTATTTACGGAAGTGAAAAACACCCTTAGTTTAATTTTCTTTATAGGCTTATTCTTGGAGATCAAATCCCAAGTTTTCTATCCTGTAGATAGTAGTTATATTTCTGTATTAACACATGAACAAAAAACAAATTATAAGTCATTCAAGTATCAAAAAATAGATACATCAATTAGTCATATTCAAAATTACTCACCTCGCAATACGAATGGCAGTTATGGTTTGCCATCCTCGCCACTATGCTTTAAATACGAAACATACAGACTTGGTTTTAATTTTTACCGTGCTCCTTATCAAAATGATGTATTCAATCACAATCAAATTGTATATCATCAAACGAAAGGCCCTTATGCTTGTTTAACTGGTATTGCTGGCAGTAAGCAAGAACAGAATTTCGATTTTTTATTCAGTAATACTTTAAAAAATAAATTAAACGTCACATTAGGGTTTAAACGTTACGGTAGTTTAGGGTTTTACAAACTACAGCAAACATTTACTAATAATTTTTACACAACTAGTCATTATAAAAGCAAATCCAATAGAGTCGGCTACTTTGCTTTTTTTCTATTCAATAAAAATAAACACCTTGAAAATGGTGGATTAAAATACGATACCGTTTTTAAGGAAAACATTAATATCAATAAACAACTCTTAGCCTTGAATTTAAGTGCCGCAAAGCGAGAGTTAAGGCAAACAACGGTTAATTTTAATCCTTGGTATCGCTTAAATAGAAAAGAGGATAGTTCAACTATTTTTTCACATTATATTAATTATGAATTGGAATATCGAGGTAATTATTCAAAGTATTTAGATAATGGCATTTCAACAGATAAGTATTATAACGTGTTTTATTTCGACACTTTAAAAACAAATGATTCTAGCCACTGGCGTAATTTTTCAAATGCAATCAATTATGTATTAGATATAAAGCCCATTCAGTCTAAATTACAAGTAGGTTTTAGAAATGAATTTAATCAAACCTATCAACATGGTTTTGATTCTGTTATTAAAAATAGTAGTGTGCAGGCAGGCTTTTATATTAATGACAAAAGTTATAATGGTTTGATAAAGGCAAGTTATATTGTGAATGGTGGTAATGCAACTGATTATCAAATTGAAATTAATAATGAAATAATCAAGAAAATAGTTATTAAGGATAAATCATTTTCATATAAATGGCTAATTAATTTTTCGAGAGAACAACGCCATGCCGATTATATTTACAGTAGGTGGATTAGTAATCATTATCAATGGAAAAATAATTTTGTACCAATTGAAAAAGTTCAGTCGACTATTGGCATATCAAGTTTAAATAATCGTTTTGGATTTGGTGTTATATCTCAAAACATAAAGAATCAAATATATTTGAATGAGCTTGTTCTACCTGAACAAACATCCGCAACGATTCAAAATATAACTGCATTTATTTACAAAGATTTTTTAATACTAAAGCATTTAGGTTTAAATGTAAAATATAATTACCAATCATCTTCCTATCAAGCAATCACTTCTTTGCCAACTCATATTTTAAATTCCGCATTATTTTACCAAGGGAATTTATTTAAAAACGCTTTACAACTTCAAGTTGGATTTAACGCCACGTATTTCAGCGAATTTAACGGTATGGCTTATTCACCTGCTTTAAATATGTATTACGTTCAAACTCAAAAAAAGGTTGGAAATTATCCTTATGTTGATTTCTTTATAAATGCACGAATTAAACCCGTTCAATTTTTTATTAAAATTGATCATGTGACTCAAGGCTTTTTTGGCAGCAATTACAGCCTCACCCCAAATTATATTCAGAATGACAGAGCCTTTAAATTTGGTATAAATTGGTTGTTTTTTGATTAGTATAAATTGATATTAATTTATTAATTTAGCCTACATTAAAAAATAAAATCCATATGTCGAAAATTCATAATTTTAGTGCAGGTCCAGGTATTTTGCCTTTAGAAGTATTACAACAAGCATCGGATGCGTGTTTAAATTTTGATAATTTAAATTTATCGTTACTCGAAATTTCTCATCGTAGTAAAAACTATGAGGCTGTTATTGATGAATCTCATCAATTGATTAAAGATTTATTTGAAGTTGGTGATGATTATGATGTGATGTATTTGGGCGGTGGCGCAAGTCTTCAATTTGCCATGGTTCCTTATAATTTGTTAAGAGAAAGTGGGACTGCTGCTTATGTAAATACAGGCGTTTGGGCAACTAAAGCGATAAAAGAAGCTAAAATTATAGGTAATACGAATGTGATTGCTTCCTCAGAAGATAAAAACTTTAGTTACATTCCTAAAGGATATGAAATTCCGAAAGATGCTGATTATTTGCATATCACATCAAATAATACAATTTACGGAACACAATTAAAAGAATTTCCTAAGTGCGATATTCCTTTAGTGTGTGATATGAGTTCAGATATTTTCAGTCGCAAAATTAACGCTAAGGATTTTTCATTAATTTATGCTGGCGCGCAAAAAAATATAGGACCTGCTGGAAGCACCATGATTATGGTTAAAAAAGGTATTTTAGGTAAAACGAGCCGAAAAATGTTATCCATGTTGGATTATCAAGTCCATATCAAAGGTGGAAGTATGTATAATACACCGCCAGTGTTTCCAATTTACGTAACTATGTTAACATTACGTTGGTTAAAAGAGCACGGTGGAGTAAGTTGGATTGAAGCCATCAATCAACAAAAAGCAGATTTGCTTTACAATGAAATCGATAGAAACACACAGTTCGTGGGTACAACAGTGAAAGAAGATAGAAGTAATATGAATGCGTGTTTTCTTCTGAATAAAGTTGAACTGGAATCTGAATTTGATAAGTTAGTAAAAGAAGCTAATATCAGCGGAATTAGAGGGCATAGAGATGTTGGTGGTTACAGAGCATCTATGTATAATGCGTTGCCGTTAGAAAGCGTACAAGTGCTTGTTGATGTGATGAAACATTTTGAATCTAAATTTGCTTAGTGCAAAACCGAGTTTCATATTTAAACAATAATTACAAATCGTTTTCGTTTTCCACAATGAAATGTATCATTGTATGGTTCGTGTTATTTTTTACTTTGTCATCATTAGCTCAAGAAGACATTAAGGTAACAAGTTTGCCTAAATTTTCAATACGTGCTAATGTTGGTATTCCGAAAGTCGCATCAAGCAAGGCACTTCGGAGTTCTTTTTCAGGCGTATCATCATTAGATATAAATGTTAATTATAAATTATTTGGTGGTTTTTTTGCAGGAGTAGGGTTCAACCATGTTTATTATAAATCACAAAAACATTTTAGAGAACAATTTATCAATACCTCTATGCAAATGCAAAATGGTTATTTGAAAATTGGCTACGATCATTTTTTTAGCGATAGAGGATTTACCACAATGAGTTTAAATACTGGATTTGGGTCAACTCAGTTTTCTGCTATTAAATACAAAAATGATTCCTTGATTGGAAAGTATCCAACACAGTTTACTAGTTCGTTTATTGAACCAACTGTTGGCGTTAATTTTTTAGTGGAGTCTAATTTTGCTTTTGGAGGATACATATCATACCATTATAATTTTTCTCAGTTTAACCCTGCCTATGCTGGATTTGATAAATGGCTTGATTATACCCATATCAGTAATAAATGGAATACTAGTTTAATTACAGTTGGTTTTGGTTTTTATTATGCTTTAGGAAAAGTTAATTAAATAGTTATGATAAACATTGCCATTTTTGCATCAGGAGGAGGAACAAACGCCGAAAATTTATTTCAGTATTTTAATAATGATAAACGCGTAAAAATAAAGTTAGTTGTTACTAATAATGAAAAAGCGGGAGTTATTGAGAAGGCTGAACGTTATAAAAAAAACATTCAACTTATTAGTAAAACTGCGCTCAACGAATACACCGATAAAATTATTGAATTTTTACATACCGAAAATATTGATTTTATTGTATTAGCAGGTTTTTTACTAAAAATGCCTGAAGCATTTATCAAAGCATTTCCAAATAAAATAATAAATATACATCCTTCGTTATTGCCTAAATACGGCGGAAAAGGCATGTATGGCGCATTTGTGCATGAAGCGGTTATCGCTAATAAGGAATCTAAAAGTGGTATTACCATTCATTTTGTGAATGAAGAATACGATAAAGGCGAAATTATTTTACAGAAAGAATGCAACATAGATGAAAATGATACTGCTGAATCTTTAGCAAAAAAAATTCATGAATTAGAAATGGAATTTTTACCAAAGGCGATTGAAACCTTATTGTAGTTTTTATTTGCCTTCTTCTTTCCACCTGTAATAACAGTCCATTACGCGGTAATACAAATCGTATCCCTCTGTATTAATAATAAAATCATTGCTTAAATAATAGCAGTATTTTCTGAACTTTTCAAAATCAATTGTTTCATCGCCAGTTAGTTTACGAAGGGTTTCTCCATTAAATTTTTTTCCTACTTCTTCTTGAATAAATATCTCTTCAAAAATTTTCGCTAATTTTTTTTGTTCTTTTCCTTTTTTGCTAAACTCCATATATAAAGCACTAATCGGACTTTCAACTGCATTAATGGTTTTTAGTTTCGAATTTGAAATAACACGTTTCATGTAATCCCTTTCGTAAGGTTTTAGTTTAAATTCACTAACAACGACTTGATTTATTTTATAGGTAGTTTCTTTCATAATGACTTTGCAAATCTTATCAATTCCTACATATAGTTTTTTTACCGGTATTTTCAGCCTCTGATAACCAATAAAAGAAAATAGTACAGAGTCAGAAAGGTTAGCCGTAATAACGAATTCACCATTCATATCACTCAATTGACCTTGTCCGGTTCGCGTGTTGATAACATAGGCAAACGGCATGACGCTGGCGCTATCAGAACTAACAATTGTACCTTTTAATGAAATTTGTTGAGCTGCAGATGTAACAACGCAAAATAGTCCAATTAAAAAAGATAAAAGATATATCGAGTTGTTAAAAAACCTCATATTTCAAATATAGATACTTATTCACAATCAGTTGATAATTTAACCTTTTTTATCGCCATTTTTAGTGTAAATTTATCTCCGAGATATGGATAATTTTATAGTTTCAGCCCGAAAATATCGTCCTCAGTTGTTTAATACAGTTGTGGGTCAAAGCCATATTACCGATACTTTAAAACAAGCCATTAAAAACGGGAAAGTGGCTCAAGCCTATTTATTCTGTGGCCCCCGTGGTGTTGGTAAAACAACCTGTGCGCGTATTTTTGCAAAAACGATTAACTGCACCAATTTAACATCGGATGGTGAAGCTTGTGGCGCTTGCGATTCATGCGTATCATTTGATTCAGGCGCGTCATTAAATGTTTATGAATTAGATGCGGCATCAAATAATTCGGTTGACGATATTCGAAATTTAGTGGATCAAGTAAGGTTTGCGCCTCAGCTAGGAGATTATAAAGTATATGTAATTGATGAGGTTCATATGTTATCACCTTCTGCATTTAATGCATTTTTAAAAACATTGGAAGAACCACCAAAGCACGCTAAATTTATTTTAGCTACCACCGAAAAACATAAAATTATTCCTACTATTTTATCGCGGTGTCAGGTGTTTAGTTTTAATAGAATACGACCAGAAGACATTGCGGTTCAATTGGCTCATATTGCCAAAACGGAACAAATTACCTACGAACAAGAAGCTTTAAATATTATTGCGCAAAAAGCCGATGGTGGTTTGCGTGATGCCTGTTCTATTTTTGATCAGATGGTTACATTTACAGGTAATCATTTAACATACAAGGACGTTGTTGAAAATTTACACGTGCTTGATTATGATTATTATTTTAAGCTAACAGATGCTGTATTAAATAATCGCATGGGCGAAGTGATGGTCACCTTTGATGAAATTTTAAAGAAAGGATTTGATGGTCATAATTTCATTATTGGATTTGGAGAACATCTTCGTAATTTATTAGTGAGTAAAGATCAATTTACGGTTCAATTACTTGAAGTGAGTGATCAATTAAAGCAACGTTTTTTAGATCAATCAAAATTGTGTGAAGTACCTTTTTTATTGAATGCATTAAATTATATCAGTAAGTGTGACGTAAACTATAAGTCTGCCAAAAATCAGCGACTCCAAGTGGAAATGACACTTTTACAAATTAATAATTTAACTGCCGCACTTTCAAATGCGGAAAAAAAAAAGATGAATTCGTAAATTCGGTTAACGTTAAAGTTGCTAGCGACATAGATCAAGCCACTACTCCTGTTGCAAAGTTTAATGCTATTCCGCAAATTCAAACAACGCAAACACCTGTCGTTGGATTTAATGAACTTAAAATTAAATCACAGTTTTTGTTGAAAGAAAATGGCGTTCAACAATCAGTAAGTCCTATCAGTGTTTCTGAGCTTGTAATACCTTCCGTCGCTGAAGTTGAAACCGAGTTAACAAGTGAACATGCTTTACAGGGTGTTAAACAGTTTGCCGAATTAAAATTGCAAAGTGGAAATAGACAATTATACGCCACATTAACATCTAGTAAAATTAGCTTTCAATTTCCAACAATCTTGATTGAATTAACTAATGAAGTTCAACGTGAAATGCTTACAACCATTAAGCAAGATATGTTGGATGAAATCAGAACAATTTTAAAAAATAAACAAGCGCAGTTAGAAATCAAAGTATTAGAAACCGTTGATTCGCTTAAGGCATATAAGCCAATGGATAAATTTAAATTAATGTCTGAAAAGAATCCTATGCTTTTAGAACTTAAAAAAAGATTTGATTTAGATATCGAATATTAAAGATTCTACAAATTGTAGCAATACACTCCTATAAAACGCATTACTTTTGATTTATAAAAAATCAGAATATGTCGAAAACAAAAACCTCTTATTTTTGTCAAAGTTGTGGCGCTCAAGCTGCTAAATGGGCTGGAAAATGTAATAGTTGTAACGAATGGAATACATTAGTTGAAGAAGTCATTCATAAAGAAACTAAGAATGATCGCTTGCAATTATTTTCGGCAAGTAAAAACGAAAATCATAAATCCAACCAATCCATTCTATTACAGGAAATTGGTATTTCGGAATTTCCTCGCATCCCTGTTCCTGGTCAAGAGTTAACACGAGTATTAGGTGGCGGCATTGTGCCAGGAAGTTTGGTTTTATTTGGAGGAGAACCAGGCATCGGAAAATCAACCTTAATGTTACAACTTGCCTTAAGATTAAAGAATTTAAAAGTGCTTTATGTAAGTGGCGAAGAAAGTGAACAACAAATAAAAATGAGGGCAGAACGTATTGGCGTTACTACCGAAAATTGTTTTATTCTTCAAGAAACAAATACTCAAAATATTTTTACTCAAATCAATATTGTTCAGCCGCAGTTGGTTGTTATTGACTCTATTCAAACCATACACACAGCTTATATTGATAGCAGCCCGGGAAGTGTGAGTCAAGTAAGAGAATGTGCAGCTGAATTTTTACGGTTTGCCAAAGAAACAAATGTGCCTGTTTTTATGATTGGACATATTACAAAAGAGGGAAGTTTGGCAGGTCCAAAAGTGCTAGAACACATGGTTGATACCGTGTTACAATTTGAGGGCGACAGAAATCATATTTACAGATTACTCCGTGCTACAAAAAACAGATTTGGAAGTACCAACGAAATGGGTATTTACGAGATGAATGGTGATGGTTTGAAGGAGGTTTTAAATCCATCTGAAATTTTAATTACCGATAGAAATGAAGCAACTAGTGGCGTTGCGATTGCGGCCACATTAGAAGGAAACAGACCATTATTAATTGAAACACAAGCTTTGGTAAGCACGGCAGCTTATGGCACGCCACAACGCTCCTCAACTGGTTTTGATTTAAGGCGATTATCGATGTTGTTAGCTGTTTTAGAAAAACGCTGTGGGTTTAGGTTAGGTGCCAAAGATGTGTTTATTAATATTGCTGGAGGAATAAAAGTAGAAGATCCAGGAATAGACTTAGCATTAGTTTGTGCGGTGTTATCAAGTAACGAAGATTTACCAATTCCTCAAAATGTGTGTTTTGCTGCCGAAGTAGGATTAACGGGTGAAATTAGGCCTGTTAGCAGAATTGAGCAGCGTATTTTTGAAGCACAGAAATTAGGATTTGAAAAAATATTTATTTCAACTTATAATTTAAAAGGCTTAAATTTAAGGCAGCTAAAAATTGATGTGGTGGCGGTTACTAAAATGGAAGAAGTATTTAGTAAACTGTTTGGATAGTTTTTTTAAAATAAATCGCAGTCTTTTTTTTAGTTTTTAATTCGAAACAAAAGCAGAAATGAATTCCTTGATAAAAAAAATGAGTAAGCATTTGGCAAATGCATTAACTGAAAACAACATACTTGAACCAACAGTATTACAACAAAAAATAATTTCAAAAATTAACAGTGGAGCTGATTTAATTATTGAAAGTGAAGAACATTCTGGTAAAACTACCGCCCTTGTTTTAACTACTATTCATAAGCTGAAAGAACCCTTTGAAGATGCGGCTCGTGCTTTAATTATTGTTCCAAGTATAGACCATGCCATTGAAATGGAAAATCAATTTAAATTATTGTCTGTTGGAACTAAATTAAGAATTCATACTGCACACGAGGGCGGAAAAATTGACAAACAAAATGAAGACATTTATGTTGGCGCCGATGTTGTGATTGGAACACCAAAGCGAATCATGGAAATTTATTTCCGTAAGAATATTAATATTACAAAAGTTAAATTGTTTGCGATTGATGATACAGAACTAGTCGTTAAGAATTTACACCAAGGTTATATACATCGTTTAGCAGATAGTTTACCCAAATGCCAACATTTAATTTTTACGAATGCCTATTCTGAGAGAATTGAAGCCATGATTGAAAAATTCATGGTGGCACCCCAATTTATTGAATCATAACATACATACATTAAACATGATTCACACTCAAATAAATCAAAACATTACAAATTGGTTTTTAAAAATTGGAAAAATAGAAGGCTATAGTTATTTAATTTTAGTTTTCATAGCGATGCCTTTAAAATACGTATTCCATATTCCAGAATACATTCGTCCTGTTGGTACTTTGCATGGTGTTTTATTTGTGGCCTTTATGATTTTATTAGCCCTTATGTTCGTTAAAGTCAAGATGTCGTTTAAAAATGCTGTTCTTTCTTTTTTATTGTCATTAGTGCCTTTTGGAACTTTTTTCTTAAAAAGGTTAGTTTAGATTTTACTTTATTTTTGAAAATTTATTTGAATATCGGTATTCAAATTTTAAATCTTTTACTGAATATGTTTTTGATTTTGAATGGCATTTAAAATCAATGTTACAATCATGGATTGGCCACCAATTTATTTTAGAAGGTGTTTTTTCTACTATAAAAGTGACAAGTTTAAAATTGTAAATAGGATGTGATAAACTTCCTATCATATTGATGTAAGTCAAGCTATTTCGATAATTCATTTTTCCTTCAACGCTAATGCTCGATAGTAAAATGATATATGTATTTTGAATCTTGTTTGGCAAAATAATATCAGGAAAGTCAGTATGCTTGCCAATAAAAAGTGTGTCTATACTTTGTTTATGTTTAGAATGTATAGCTTTAATGAATTCGGAAATAGCTTCTTTATAAGCGTTTGATTCATTCTCAATCACAAATTCAGAATTAGTTTGACCAAAAACAAACATCGGAAAAATAAAGAGTAAATATATTTTTTTCATCGGTCTAAATTAGGATGATTCATAAATACAAACAATACTAATCTGTTAAGATTTATTAAAACAAAAAATCTAATTATGGCCCTTTTAAATTTGAAATTACTTCAATCTTTCTAAAACACCTTTGCGTTTGACGATGTTCAGATAATCTTATTGTATGTTTTTTGATTTTTTAAGCCATCGTTTTTTAAATAAAAAAGCCTTTTTATTCCCTCAATTTTTTTATATTTAGTGCATATTATTTATTTTAAATATGAACGCATTACAAAATTATGCTTTAGGGCAATGGGCAGCTGGTTCTGAAAAAGGACAAGAATTATATAATGCAATAACAGGTGATGCTATTGCAACTGCAAGTAGTAAAGGATTAGATTTTGGAGCCATGTGTCATTATGCGCGCACCGTTGGTGGACCAAAGTTACGCAACATGACGTTTCAACAACGTGGTTTAATGTTGAAAGCGTTAGCACTGCATTTGCAAAGTAAAAAAGAAGAATTTTATAAAATATCGTGGGCAACTGGTGCAACTCGCGTTGATAGTTGGGTAGATATTGAAGGTGGTATTGGAAATTTATTTACCTATGCATCGTTACGTCGTCAATTTCCTAACGAAACATTTTGTTACGATGGGGATGTAGCACGTTTGTCTAAAAACAATACATTTATTGGTCACCATATTTGTGTTCCAAAAGAAGGTGTAGCCATTCATATCAATGCATTTAATTTCCCGGTTTGGGGCATGTTAGAAAAAGTAGCCGTTAACTGGTTGGCTGGAGTTCCTGCTATTGTTAAGCCTGCAGCTTTAACATCTTATTTAACAGAAGCCGTTGTAAAAGAAATCATAGCAAGCAACATTTTACCGGAAGGAGCTTTGCAATTAATTTGCGGAAGTGCAAACGGAATTTTAGATCATGTAGAAAGTCAGGATACCATTACGTTTACTGGTTCTGCATCAACTGGTAAAATGTTAAAGGCACATCCACGCTTGTTGCAAGAAGCTGTTCATTTTAATATGGAAGCAGATTCTTTAAACTGTTGTGTATTGGGTACAGATGTAACACCATCAATGCCTGAGTTTGATATTTTTATCAAAGAAATTGCTAGAGAAATTACAACGAAAGCAGGACAAAAATGTACAGCTGTTCGTCGTATTATTGTTCCGGAAAACATGGTTGAAGATGTTCAAATTGCATTAGGTAAACGCTTATCGCAAAATATCATTGGTGATCCAAACGTGGAAGGTGTTCGCATGGGTTCATTAGCTGGGCAATCACAATTGATTGAAGTGAAAGAAAAAGTGGAGTTACTTTCTAAAACACAAAAAATTATCATTGGTAATTTCGAAAACTTTGAAGTAAAAGGAGCGGATAAACACAAAGGGGCATTTATGCCACCCATTATTTTTTATAACGATAAACCTTTTACAAACACGGACTGTCATAATGTAGAAGCCTTTGGACCTGTTAGTACCATTATGCCTTACAAAACGATTGAAGATGCCATTCAATTATCTAAGATGGGAAAAGGATCTTTAGTTAGTTCAATCATTACAGCTGATACTACGATTGCTCGTAAATACACAATTGGTGCAGCTTGCATGCATGGTCGTATTTTGGTTTTAAATAGTGAGTGTGCAAAAGAAAGTACTGGTCATGGTTCTCCAATGCCAATGCTTGTGCATGGCGGTCCAGGTAGAGCAGGAGGTGGCGAAGAAATGGGTGGAAAACGTGGCGTGTTTCACTATTTGCAACGTACAGCCATTCAAGGTTCTCCTTCAATGATTACATCTATTTTAAATAGCTACCAAGTAGGTGCTAAAATGATTATTAAAGATGTTCATCCGTTTCGCCAATACTTTGAATATTTAGAAGTGAGTGAAACAGAAATCACGCCAACATATACCGTAACCGAAGATGATTTAGTAAACTTTGCGAATTTAACAGGTGATAAATTTTATGCACATTTACAACCAGATGCATTAGAAGGCACAATTTTTAAGCGCACCGTGGCGCATGGCTATTTTATTTTAGCGAAAGCAGCCGGTTTATTTGTTGATCCACCAAAAGGTCCTGTATTATTGAATTACGGTATTGATGAATGTCGTTTTACTCGCCCTATTTATCCCGGAATGACCATTGGTGTGAAATTTACTTGCAAAGAAAAAATTGAAAATGATAAACCATTAACTGCTGCTAATGGCGAAGAAGTAAAAGTAGGCATTGTAAAATGGGTCGTTGATATTTATGATGCAAGTTCAATGGATATTTTAGAGAAATACGATGCTGTTGATCAAGCGGGTCAAACAGTTGGTATTGCCACTATTTTGACGATGGTAAAACTAAAAAATCAAAATTAGAAGTTTATTTTACATCAACTCTTTTTTAACAGATTCAATCACTTGTTTTGAATTACCTATAAAAATTTTAGTATTGACTAAAATCACAGGTCGTTTTAGAAAGGTATATTCTTCTAAAATATAATTTTTAATATCAGTTTCTGTTAATTGTTTTGAAGATAAATTCAGCTCTTTGTATTTACGTCCAATCCTGCTAAATAAGGCTTCGAAAGAGCCAGCTAATTTCTTTAGGTCTTCTAATTGAGAGGAAGTTATTTTTTCTGTTTTTATATCTTGAAAAACAAATCCTTTTTCTTTTAACTCTAATTCATTGATGATGCGTTTACAGGTATCGCATGAGGAAAGGTAAAATATTTTTTTCATAAGGATGAGGTATTGATGATTCAAATTTAAACTTATTACATGAGTCATACAATTAAAATGAGTTGGGCGTTGCCTTCGGCCAGGCTTTTCACTGCAATCTTTTGTACTACGCAAGCTTCGCAAAAAAGGATTTCCGTTGCAATCCTTAACGCAGACCTTCCGTGTTTTTTATGTGATGATTTTTTAAATGATTAGGGCGTTGCCTTTGGCCAGGCTTTTCACTGCAATCTTTTTGCTCGTTCCTCTCAAAAAGGATTTCCGTTGCAATCCTTAACGCAGACCTTCAGTTTTTTTATGTGATGATTTTTTAAATGAGTTGGGCGTTGCCTTTGGCCAGGCTTTTCACTGCAATCTTTTTGTTCGTTCCTCTCAAAAAGGATTTCCGTTTCAATCCTTAACGCAAACATTTCAGTTCTTTAAAAAAAGAATAAAAAAAATGTGTTTGACTATTCAAACACATTTTTAATGATGATATGTTAATTTATTTTATCCTAACATCTTTAAGAAATCAACTTCTTTTGGTGTTAAAAAACGAAATTTAGAACGTGGTAAATCTTTTTTAGTTAAACCAGCAAAAGCAACTCGATCAAGTTTCATTACTTCATAACCCAAGTGTTCAAAAATACGACGAACAATTCTGTTTCTTCCACTATGAATTTCAACACCAAGTTCCGATTTTCCTTCGCCAACATATTCAATCGCATCTGGTTTAATAAAGCCATCAGCTAAATCAAATCCTTCTGCAATCGTTTTAAAATCTTCGGAAGAAATACGTTTGTCTAACACAACATGGTAAATTTTTCTTACCCCAAATTTAGGGTGCGTTAATTTTGCCGTTAAATCGCCATCGTTTGTAAATAATAAAACCCCTGTTGTATTTCTATCTAATCTTCCAACTGGATACAAACGTTCTTTACATGCTTTACGAATTAATTCCATAACCGTTTTACGTTCTTCTGGATCGTCCATGGTTGTGATATAATCTTTTGGTTTATTCAACACCAAATATTTTTTCACTTCATGTTTAATTGGCACGCCACCATAATTCACAACATCTGTTGGGTTTACTTTGTAACCCATTTCAGTAATTATTTTTCCGTTAACCGTAACAACGCCTGTTGCGATTAATACATCCGCTTCTCTTCTAGAGCAAACGCCTGAATTAGCAACGTATCGATTTAAACGAACGGCATCATCACTGACATTTTTTTGTGTCGATGTTTTTGAAGGACCGATTTTTTTTGAGCGCTCTACAATTTTTTGATCCTTCGATAATTTTGGTTCGTAAGGTTTATCAAAATCTCTGTATTCGCCTTTTACTTTTCTATCTGCTGTAAATGGTCTTTTTTCTCCATCATCAAATGATTTTCGTGGTCTTTTTCCATCTATTCTGTCCCCTTCACGTTTTGCATAAGGTTTTCTTTCTCCATCACCAAACGATTTACGAGGACCTGCACTTTCGTATTTTCCATCTTCACGTTTTGTGTATGGTTTTCTTTCGCCATCACCAAACGATTTACGTGGCCCCGAACTTTCGTATTTCCCATCTTCACGTTTCGTATACGGTTTTCTTTCGCCATCACCAAACGATTTACGAGGGCCAGAACTTTCATAACTTCCACCTTCACGTTTTGCATAAGGTTTTCTTTCACCATCACCAAATGATTTACGTGTTCCAGAACTTTCGTATTTCCCATCTTCACGTTTCGTGTATGGTTTTCTTTCGCCATCACCAAACGATTTACGAGGGCCAGAATTTTCATAACTTCCACCTTCACGTTTTGCATAAGGTTTTCTTTCGCCATCACCAAACGATTTGCGTGGACCTGCACTTTCGTATTTACCATCTTCACGTTTTGTGTATGGTTTTCTTTCTCCATCGCCAAATGATTTGCGAGGACCAGCACTTTCGTATTTACCATCTGCACGTTTAGTGTATGGTTTTCTTTCTCCATCACCAAATGATTTGCGAGGACCAGCACTTTCAAAGCTTCCGCCTTCGCGTTTTGTATAAGATCTTTTTTCACCACCTTCCCGTTTTTCGTAAGGTTTTCTTTCTGATGAATCCGATTTTTTTGATTTATCTGAACTTGAATACGATTTTCTTTTATTAAAATCTGACGAACCACCTTTTGAAAACGTTTTTCTTGGTCCTTGACTATCTCTTGACATGTTGTAATTTTTTTACAAATGTAAGCCTTTTTTAGCGATTTCGGGTCGATTAAATAAAGCAAAGTCTTACCTTTGCAAAATGTATGACTTAGAATATCAAAAAGCACTTACGGATTATCTAGATGGTTTTGTGAGTGAACGTAGAAAAGGTAGATTACTTGAGGTTTTAGGCGAACGCACGAATCATTTAACGGTTGTACTAGAGGATGTATATCAATCTCATAATTTTAGTGCGGTGCTCAGAAGTGCAGATATTTTTGGTATTCAAAATATTCACTTTATTGAAAATAGAAACAAATATAAAATTAGCGAAGATGTTTCGATGGGTTCTACACAATGGTTGACTTTAAATCGCTATCAAAAATTTGAGAATAATACCCGCGAATGTATCACGCAACTAAAAAATAAAGGCTATCGCATTGTTGCAACATCATTAAACGAACGAAGTGTTACCTTAGACCAACTGAAAGTAGATAAACCAATCGCTTTGATATTCGGGACTGAGCTAACAGGCATTTCGGAAGATGTGCAAGACATGGCGGATGAGTTTGTGTATTTACCCATGTTTGGTTTTACAGAAAGTTTTAATATCAGTGTGTGTGCAGCCCTGTGTATGCACGAGTTAAGCACCAAAATAAGAGCCCAAGTTCCTGATTACAAATTAACAGAATCGGAAAAAAAAGAAATTTATTTAGAATGGTTGAAAGTGTCTGTAAAAAAACACGAGTTAATGATTAAAGAATTTGACGCAACGTATTTTAAAGATAAAACATAGTTCAATCAATTGTTGGTTTAGTCTTCGTCTTCAAATTCTAGCTCTGCATCTTTTTCCCAAATTTCCATTTCGCAAGGTTTACAATTAAATTTTAATTTGTATTCCAATTCGCCTTGTTTTAAGATAAGTGGCTCAACTACTTTTTCGCCCATGGTTTCTCTTTGAAAACGAGCACATTTTCCTAATTCGTATTTCACACAATATTTGGTAACCATTACTCTTGATTTACCGGGATCCCATTGTAATTCAAAAGCTTTTTCAATATCAGTTACGCCATGTCGTTTGTAAAAATTACGCGCCATTTGATTAGATACATTGTAAGTAAAATCTAATTGAGAAACTGGATAAGGATGTTCTGTTTTTGTAATGGGTAGTTCAATGCGATGGTATTCGGTTATTCTCACATCAATTAATTGTTCTAAAACAATTCTTCTTATTTCATTGATTTTAGAAATAGGTAAAAACCAATTGTTAGAAAATGTAATATGAATATCGTCAACAATGAAAGGCGTATTTCCTGTTTTTGAAAGATTTTTTTTGATGTTTGGAATGGTCGATTCTTCATTTTTCGCGACTTCTTTTTCTGTATCAAACGATGCAACACTTTCATGTCCATCTTCATCTTTTGCTACTAATTGAAAGCCAGTTGTGGTTTCTGTAAAGTGAAGCGTTACACCAATTTTACGAATGACACTATCTTCTCGTTCCACTAATCGGTTAAAGTTAGCATCCGAATTTCTATAAATAACGGTGCCAGGTTTAAGAGGTTTAAAGGTGTTAGGTACAACAATATTATTGATAATGATATTGACTTGCGCACCATCTGGTTCATTGTTTTCATTAAGAAAAAATAGTCCATCGCCGTTGTTAAGCAATTCGCTATTTTCAATCACATATCCATTTGCTTTAACTTCTAACAATTTTCCAATTAATTGTCCTTGTGATTTTGGACTTTCCCAAGAACCAATTTTTTCCGTACGCTTATTTACAAAATAATCGGTGTAACCTCTGTTAAAACTTCGATCCATCTCTGCTTCGAAATTATAGAACGTTCGGCCTGATGATGCTTTTTGATAATGTTCATTGTTTTCTAAAAAGGCATCTAATTTTTTTCGTAAAAAAGAAGTGTTGTTTTTTACATACACCATGTCTTTTAATCGGCCTTCAATTTTAAATGACGTGATACCTGCTTCAATTAAATTAGGTAATTGATTACTTAAATCTAAATCTTTAATGGATAATAAATGACTATTAGCAATAAGTGTTTTTCCTGTACCATCCACTAAGTTATAAGGTAATCGGCAATTTTGAGCACAAGAACCTCTGTTGGCACTGCGTTCGCCATTAGCAATACTCATGTAACAATTACCACTAAAGGAAACACACAAGGCACCCGACACAAAAAATTCTAATTCAACATCGGTTTCTTTACTAATGTCTTTAATCTGATCTAAATTTAATTCTCTGGCTAAAACAACGCGTTTCATCCCAGCATCTTTTAAAAATTTAACGTGCTTTGGATCGCGATTATTGGCCTGTGTACTCGCATGAATTACAATCGGAGGTAAGTCCATTTCCATAATGGCCATGTCTTGCACAATCAAGGCATCTACGCCAATGGCATACAATTGATGAATGAGTTTTTTACAATCTTCCAATTCATGATCGTACAAAATGGTATTAACAACCACAAAAACTTGGGCTTTAAATAAGTGTGCATACTTCACTAATTCTTCAATATCTTCCAGCGAATTGGTGGCATTAGAACGCGCACCAAATTGTGGAGCACCAATATAAACTGCATCTGCACCCGCATTGATGGCCGCCATGCCTTGTATTAAATTTTTGGCTGGCGATAGAATTTCGATTTTCTTTTTCATACAAGGTGTAAAGGTCAGTATTTATTTGTTTGATTGCAAAAAAACAAGATGGGTAAAAAAATAGGCTGAGTAACGGCTTAATACCATTTTACATTTAAATACACCTGTTGATTAATATCAATGGTGTTATCTTTTGCATAAAAGTAAATGGAATGACCCAATTTGGTTTCTGCAAAATATTCATAACCATAGCCATTAAAAAACACATTGGTAACCGTTACTTGTAATAATGCTTTTTGTTTGGTGTCAACTATTTGTAATTGATTAGGCCTGATGTAAGTTTGCTTTTTGGCTAAATTTGTTTTATTCGAAATTAAATCGTCTTGACTCAATACAAAATAACGACCCATGAGCGAAGCAATGTTTTTATTTTTGGGTTGGTAATACACCTGAAACGTTGAGTCGTGTTGTGTTAGCTTTCCATTATCCATCACGGCTGTTTCATCAGCATAACGTAAGGCTTCTTCAGGCTGATGCGTTACTAAAATAACGGCTGCATTTTCTTTTTTAATTTGCGCTCTGATGTAGGTAAAAATTTTATCACGCAACGGTAAATCCAAATTACTAAACGGCTCATCTAACAATAATACTTTTGGAAACTCTGCCAACGAACGCGCAATAGCCACGCGTTGTTTTTGTCCAGATGAAAGTGTGATGGCTTTTAAATTTTTAAGAGCCGTGATGTCTAATAATTTTAATAATTGATTGGCGCGTTTTTGTTTATACTCATCGGTATAACCCATCAATTTGTCTTTGATGTTTTCTTCAACCGTATGATTGTCTAAAACATAAAAATCTTGACTCACAAAACGCATATCAGCATGTCCTGGAATTAAATTATACGCAGGTCCGAGCACAATTTTATGATCAATGGTAATGTTACCAGCTTCTAAATCTGTTAACCCATAAATACATTTAAGGAGTGTTGTTTTTCCGCTTCCACTTTTACCAATAATGGCTAATATTTTTCCAGCTTCTAAAGTCAGAGATACATCGCTAATTCCTTTAAAATGTGAGGAATTAGGATAATTATAAGCTATTTTAGTGACAGTAAGAATGGTCGTGTGTTTAGTTTGTAAAATTAAATCGTGTTTAAAAAATGAATGGTATTGACATCATCCGCAAAATCAAAAACACCCGGTTCTTGTGTTTTTCCTAATGGTAACGTTTTCATACCTTCTAATTCAAAATTACTCACAACGCATTGTAAATTTTCCTTCAGTTGAGATATGTTTTCAACAAGCGAACTTTCATTAGTATACATTTCGTAAAACAAAACCGAAGTAGGGGCGTGTAAACTTTTATTCTCGGTAATCATTAAAAAATTATTATCCAAAAACGGTAATAAATCTAAGAGGTAAATCGCGCGATTGTATTCGTAATTATTATTGTACTTTTTATTATCAAGCACGTATTTATAATCGTAAAGGGATTCAAATAACGCATCAAATGTATAATTTTCGGGCACGTATAATTTAGATACATTACGGCAACCTAATCCAAAATAATAAAAAATGTCTTTTCCTAGTTCTTGTAATTCTTCACGCGTTTCTTTTCCGTTTAAAATCGCAATGGATTTTCTGTTTTTACGAATGATGTGCGGGTATTTGCTAAAGTAATATTCAAAATGCTTTGCTGTGTTGTTACTTCCTGTTGCAATCACGGCATCAAAATCAGTTAATTTTCCATCCGAAAAATTGATGCGCGTTGCAAATTGTGGTTCAAAGTAAATGAGCATACCAGCTAAAAACGTAATCAGTGCCGTATCATCGCTCGATGCTTTAATTAAAATGTTGTGTCCGCTTAGTAACACACACATCATGTCATGAAAACCAACAGCAGGAATATTGCCAGCCATAATCACGGCGACTGTTTTGGGGTGTGTGGGTTCGTTTACTTGTTTGGCAAATTCGGTTAAATCGGTTTCGTGAAGCATAACCGTTAGGCCTTTCAAAGCTCTTTCAATGTTTTCGGGACTAAACCAGCCATTGTATTGATAGGCGATATCCACTAAAGTGGTTAAATCGTTGTGAAATTTTTGGTGTTTATCTTGATGGTTCTTTGAGATATGATCATTGATAAAAATACCTAATTGAACAAAAGCTTGAATTCGTTGTTTTAAAGTCATAAAAAATACTCTTATATTTGCAATCTTAAATTAAAGCATAAAATTACTCAAAAAATGGCTATTAAAATTACAGACGAATGTATTAATTGTGGTGCTTGCGAACCCGAGTGTCCAAATAACGCAATATATGAAGGTGGTGCTGAATGGCGTTTTGCTGACGGTACAAAAGTAAAAGGACAATTTACTGGTAAAAATACCGGATTAACTGTGGATGCAAACGATCCTCAAGTGCCTTACAGTATGGATGTGTATTACATTGCTACAGATAAATGTACAGAGTGTGCTGGATTTCATGATGAACCACAATGTGCTGCGGTTTGCCCAGTAGATTGCTGCGTGCCTGATGATGATCACAAAGAAACTGAAGAGGTACTTTTAGCGAAAAAAGACAGCATGCATTTGTAGGCTTTCTTTGAATTTTTTTTAAATTTTTTGGGCGTTGCCTTCGGCCAGGCTTTCCGTTTCAATCTTTTTGTTCATTCTTCTCAAAAAGGATTTCCGCTGCAATCCTTAACGCAGTGTCATTATTCATGATTATATTTTCAGTCATTGTTGGTGTTTTTTAGCCTTTGTTGGTGTTATCACCAACAAATATTTTTCTTAGCCATTGTTGGTATTATCACCAACAAAGCTTACATCACCAAAAAAAAACATTAATGCGCCTCTAGCCAATTGATTCCAGTGCCCATTCCAACTTCAACGGGTACTTTAAGCGGTAAGGCATGTTGCATGTGTTTTTCTACAATCGGTTTAATCAATTCTAGTTCTGGTTTATACACATCAAATACTAATTCATCATGCACTTGCAAAATCATTTTCGATTTAATGTTCATCGATTTTAATTCGTTGTGAATATTAATCATCGCTACTTTAATCATATCAGCTGCCGAACCTTGTATTGGTGCGTTAATAGCATTACGCTCAGCAAAGGCACGTTCCATTTGGCTATTAGAGGTAATGTTTTTTAACCAACGTTTTCTTCCCATTAAGGTTTCAACATAACCATGCTCGCGAGCAAAATTAATTTCTTTTTCCATGTATGATTTAATAGAACCATATTGTTCAAAGTAATTTTCAATTAGCTCTTTGGCTTCTGTGCGCGATATAGCAAGGTTTTCAGCTAAACCAAAAGCACCTTGTCCGTATATAATTCCAAAGTTGACACTCTTTGCTTTGTAACGCATGTCTTTAGTAACTTCGCTTTCTTCAATGCCATACACTTTTGCCGCCGTGGCCGTATGAATGTCTTTTCCTAAGTTAAAAGCTTCACACATGTTTTTATCTTCACTGATGGAAGCCACGACACGTAATTCTATTTGCGAATAATCGGCACATAATAAAATGTAATCTTCATTACGTGGTATAAATGCTTTACGAATTTGTTTACCTCTTTCTGTTCTCACAGGTATGTTTTGTAAGTTTGGATTATCGCTGCTTAATCGGCCAGTAACGGCTACTACTTGATTAAACGTGGTGTGCAAGCGATTCGTTTTTTCGTTTACCAATAATGGTAAAGCATCCACATACGTTGATTTTAATTTAACCAATTCGCGGTAATCTAAAATTTTTGCAATAATAGGATGTTTGCCTTTTAACTTCGATAAAACATCTTCGCCAGTGGCATACTGTCCTGTTTTTGTTTTTTTTGGTTTCTCAACAATTTTTAAATACTCAAATAATATTTCTCCAACTTGCTTAGGCGAAGAAATATTAAATTTTGTTCCAGCTAATTCCTGAATTTCAGCATCTACTTTTGTAATGTCATCTTGCAGTTGCAACGAAAATTCTTTGAGCGCTTTCACATCTAAATTTATTCCTTCACGTTCCATGCCTGCTAAGGCTTCAATTAAAGGCAATTCCACGTCGTGAAATAATTTTTCTACACCAGCTTCTTTTAATAAGGGTTCAAAGACATGTTTTAATTTCAAGGTTACGTCTGCATCTTCGGCCGCGTAGTCTTTAATAATATCTAAAGATACATCGCGCATACTTAATTGATCTTTGCCTTTTTTACCAATTAAATTTTCAATGCTGATAGGCGAATAATTTAAATACGTTTCAGCTAATACGTTCATATTATGACGCATATCGGGCATAAATAAAAAGTGCGCCACCATCGTATCCCACAATTTATTTTTTATTTCAATGCCATAATTTTTTAAAACTTGTAAATCGTATTTAATATTTTGACCAACCAATGTTTTTGTTTCATCTAAAAATAGAGGTTTAAATAAATCCATCAAGGCCTGAGCTTCTTGTTGATTAGCTGATACAGGAATGTAATACGCTTGATTTTCTTTGATTGAAAAAGATAAACCTACCAGTTCAGCGTTAATGGTATTTAAATCAGTTGTCTCGCTATCAAAACAAAATTCATCACTTGCCTGTAATATGGAAATAAGATCTGAAATAGACTCAGCTGTGTTGCATAATATATAATCAACAGAAAAATCTTTAATCGTTTTAAAAATAGGAGCTTGCGGTTCTTCGTTATCTTGTTCAAAGTTAGTTGCCTGTTCTTCAGCCGAACTAAATAAATCATTTACCACTTCTTTAGTTCCTGCAACTGGCTTAGAAACAGTACTTGGTGCGCTGCCAATATCTTCACCTAATAGTTTTTGAGCAATACCTCTGAATTCAATTTCAGCAAATAATTCGCGCAAAGCCTCTTTATTGATCTCTTTTAAACGTAATACATCTTCATTAAATTCAACGGGCACATCCAGAATAATCGTTGCTAATCGTTTGGATTGCAAAGCCATTTCTTTATTATTATCAACTTTTTCTTTTAATTTTCCTTTTAGTTTACTGGTATCTTCATACATCTTTTCGATGGTGCCATAATCTTTAATCAATTGAATGGCTGTTTTTTCTCCAACTCCAGGTATACCTGGAATGTTATCTGCTGAGTCGCCCATTAACCCTAAGATGTCAATTAATTGATCCACACTTTGTATGTCCCATTTTTTGCAAATCTCTTCTTTCCCTTGTATTTCTGGGGCATTGCCAAAGCGTGCAGGTTTATAGATGAAGGTATTGTCATCTACTAACTGTCCATAATCTTTGTCAGGCGTCATCATGTATGTTGTAAAACCTTGTTGTTCGGCTACTTTAGCTAATGTACCAATGGCGTCATCTGCTTCAAATCCTGGGGTTTTAATCACTTGAATATTGAAACCTTCAATTAATTGATGAATGTATGGTAGGCTAGCGCGTAAATCATCGGGCATTTCTTCGCGGTGTGCTTTGTAGGCTTCAAACTCTACATGTCGGGCTGTTTGTTCTGGTGTATCAAAAACGATGGCAATGTGTGTTGGTTTTTCTTTGTTTAAAATTTCGAGCAAGGTATTTGTGAAACCAAAGATCGCTGAGGTATTAAGCCCTTTTGAACTTATTCTTGGATTTTTGGCGAAAGCAAAATGAGCTCTGTAAATGAGTGCAAACGCATCCAGTAAAAATAATTTTTTGGGAGTATCTTTGGTTATCATGATTTAAATAATGTAAGTAAGAATCGTATGGTAAAATAAATAGGAATAGGAAAGCGGTTAAATATATTAGGGTTGCAATTTTAGTTCATAAATCGTTGGCCACATTTTTCCCGTTACAAAAATATTATCAGAAATAGAATCGTAAGCAATGCCGTTAGTTTCCAATGAATACATGTTTTTTGATTTACACGCTTGAAATAAATTCGAAATATCTATTTTTCCAACCACTTGGCCTGATTCAGGATCTATTTTCACAATCGTACTGGTTGTATAAATGTTGGCGTAAATAAATCCTTTGATGAATTCAAGTTCGTTAAGGAAATCAACCGCATAGCCATTTTCAGAAACATCCAATGTTTTAGTGACATTAAAATGTTCATCAAAAAATGTTAGGTAATTAGAACCATCACTCATGATTAAGTTTTTACCATCGTGCGTTAAACCCCAACCTTCTTTATTTTGGTAACTGTATTTTGCAATGGGTTTATACGTTTTAGCATCGTATACAAAAGCAGTTTGATTTTTATATGTCAGTTGGTATATTTTATTATTTAAAATACTAATGCCTTCACCAAAATAAATGGATTTATCAATTTCTACTTTTGTTTGAATGTCTCCCGTTTTCAAATCAACCATACCAAACAGTGATTTTGTTTGTGGTAAATTTTCGGGTGCACCAGTGCTTTCAAATAATTTTCCTTCATGAAAAAGAAATCCTTCTGTAAAAGAGCTGATGTTGTGTGGATATGAATTCACCACACTGTAAGAAATGATAGGTGTTTCGGGCGTTTCAACCACAGGTGTTTCGTCTATTTTTTTGATGTCTTTTGGTTTTTCTGTTCCACATGAAAAAAGAATCATGGAAACCAAAAGTGTAAAAAGTAGTTTAAAATGAGTCATGTTTTTAAATCTGTTTTTTAAATACTCCATGTTACGCCTTCTTTTCCGTCTTTCACCTGAATGTTTGCATCTGTTAATTTATTTCTAATTTCATCCGACGTTGCAAAATCTTTGTTAGCCTTTGCCTTAGCTCTTAAATCTAAAACTAAATTCATAACGGTTTCTAACGCTGTGTTTGCTTTGCCATTTTCCTCTTCTTTTTTCAAGCCCATGATGTCAAATACAAAATGTTGAAATATGTTTTTTAAGGTTGCAATATCTGATTCGGTTAAACTTACTTTTTGATCGTGAGCAGAATTAATAATTCTTATCGCGTCAAATAATTGGGCAATCACCACAGAGGTATTGAAATCGTCATTCATCGCCTCGTAACAATTTCTTTCCAATGTTTTAATATCTTCAGTGGATTGGCTTGAAGCTTTGAGTGTTTGCAATGTTTTATAAGCTTCCATTAATTTAATGTAACCTTTTTCTGATGCCGTTAAAGCATCATTACTAAAGTCTAACGTGCTTCTGTAATGTGTTTGCATCATGAAAAAACGAACGGCCATTGGACTGAATCCTTTTGTTAATAAAGGATGATTGCCAGTAAATAATTCCATTGGTAAAAAACTATTACCTAAAGATTTACTCATTTTTTGTCCATTAACCGTTAGCATGTTGGTATGCATCCAATAGTTAGCAGGCGATTCGCCACAGTAAGCCACGTTTTGAGCAATTTCATTGGTGTGATGCGTTGCCTGTAAATCCATGCCACCGCCGTGTAAATCAAATTTTTTACCTAAATATTTTGTACTCATGGCTGAGCACTCAATGTGCCAACCCGGAAAACCAATTCCCCAAGGACTTGGCCATTTCATTAAATGTTCTGGCTTTGCTTTTATCCAAAGGGCAAAATCCAATCGGCCTTTTTTATCTTGTTGTCCGTCTAATTCGCGCGTGTTTTCTAATAAATCATCGAGCTTTCTTCCAGTAAGCTCTGTGTAATTATTTGTTTTAGCATATTTTTCTACATCAAAATAAACGCTTCCGTTATGTTCGTAGGCTAGCCCATGTTCTATAATTTTTTTGGCGATCTCTTGTTGTTCAATGATATGGCCTGTTGCAGTGGGTTCAATACTTGGTGATAACGAATTAAATAAGGCCATGATATCTCTAAAACCCACGGTGTAACGTTGTACGATCTCCATAGGTTCCACTTGTTCAAGCTTTGCTTTTTTTGCAAATTTATCATCACCTTCATCACTGTCGCCCTCTAAATGGCCAGCATCAGTGATGTTTCTCACGTAACGTACTTTGTAACCTAAATGAAGTAAGTAACGGTAAATAATATCAAACGACATAAACGTACGGCAATTACCTAAATGCACATCACTGTATACTGTTGGCCCACATACGTACATGCCTACGAACGGAGGATTGATGGCTTTAAATTCTTCCTTTTTTCTTGTGAGGGTATTATATATAAATAGCTTTTCCATAATGTATTGAGTTTATAAATTTAGCAAAAAAAAAGACGGTAATATACCGCCTCACATTCTTTTTGGTTAAATAATTTGCTTAATTTTCAATGGGGGCATCGCCCACGTATTGACCATTTTTATAAACAGATATTCTTTGTAGCAACCCGTTTTCATCATATTGGAATGCTTTACCTTCCATTAATCGGTTGTCTTTAAAAAGGCCATCTTTCGTAATCTGTTTATTTTTATTATAGGTAATATTTTGACCATTTAAAATCAATGGGCCTTTTGCACCATTTACTTTTTCATCTGATCTTACATATGCTTTAGGTCCATCAAGGTGTTCGGTATTTTTTACAAATGGTTTTTTTGGTTGAAATTCTTTTACAGAAGCCATGTCTAATAAACCATCATTAAACATTTTTTCTGCTTTGATGTCGCCATTTTCGTAATACTCTTTGATGATACCAACTTCTTTTCCATTAATGAAATTGCCCTCTACAGCAAGTTGTCCATTTTCATAAAAATATTTTACAGGACCTTCTCTTTTGCCATTTGGGTTATAATTAAATTGGTGTTGAATTTGTCCCGTTTCATAATACAGTTTGTAAGATCCAACCCATCTATTATTTCTCCAAATACCTTCTTCGTAAATTTTTCCATTGCTGTGATACATAACGGCGTAACCATCAGGTTGACCATTTTGAAAGGTTAATTGATTTTTCAAGCTGCCATTGCAATGGTATTCTAGCCATTTACCAATCTTATTATTGTTGGTATATTTCCCTTCTTCTGTTTTTTGCTCAGGCTCGTAGCATGTACCAGGTTTATGCTTTCCTTTTAAAATCCACTTACCTTGTTTTTTACCTAATTCATCTACTAAATTTAAGGTATCTTTTCCATTGGGCGCTATTTCATACAATCGAGATTGGCAATAACCAATTCTAAAAATCAATAGTATAGATATGAAATACAGTGCTTTCATCAAAAAAATAGATTGTTTATAGCTAATTCCAAATTAAATAATTAAAACTTATGTATCAATAAATTTTAGATAAATGATAAAAAATAATCGATTAATATTATTTCAGTTTTGGGTTAATATTTAGATAAATTTTCGAGCATATTACTTACTAATGACTCTAAGTTATAAGTTTGTTTCCATCCCCAATCTTCTTGCGATTCAATTTCGGAAATACTTTGTGGCCAACTGTTAGCAATATCTTGTCTGAAGTCAGACTTGTAAGAAATTTTAAAATCAGGAATGTGTTTCTGAATTTCAGCAGCAATTTGAGCAGGGGTGAAACTAATTCCAGCTAAATTATAAGAACCTCTGATTTTAATTTTTTCTGCTGGTACGTGCATAATTTCAATCGTTGCCCTGATAGCATCTTCCATATGCATCATAGGTAAGGCCGTGTCGGCACTTAAAAAACATTCGTATGATTTATGTTTTAAAGCTTCATGAAAAATATGAACGGCATAATCTGTTGTTCCACCGCCTGGTGCTGATTTCCAGCCAATAAGACCTGGATAACGCAGACTTCTTACATCAACATTGTGTTTACGGAAATACCATTCGCACCAGCGCTCACCAGCTTGTTTTGTAATTCCATAAATAGTTGAAGGTTCCATAACTGTGTATTGTGGCGTATTAAGGCGAGGTGTAGTTGGACCAAACACCGCAATCGAGCTCGGCCAATATACTTTTTGGATGTGTTTTTCTTTTGCTAAATCAAGCACATTAAATAATCCTTCCATATTTAATTTCCAGGCAAACATTGGATTTTGCTCACCTGTAGCGGATAATAAAGCAGCTAATAAATAAATATGTGTAATACTATGTTTTTTAACCACTGAAAATAAAACGTCTTTATTTAAAACATCTAATTCTTCAAATGGATTATTTGGTAAACTTAAAATGGGTTTTAAATCAGCTACAATAACATTTTCGGGAGAGTATAGTAAACTTAATTCTTGAGCTAATTCAATTCCTATTTGTCCGCCTGCTCCAATGATTAAAATTTTTTTTTCTTTATTATACATGATAAATGTTAGCTTAGTTTTTTGAGTTTTTAACTATCTTTACAAACGTAATTAAATAATTTTAAAATTAAAAATAGTATAACCTGCAATTGTATCTATTTAAGTTATGACAGAATTAAGAAACCGAGTTAATAAAAATGAACTTAAAGTTCGTTTGGCTCAAGAACAAATTGAGCGTGTCACATTTTCATTTTATAAATACGTGCCAATTGAAAATCCTAAAGAACTTCGTGATGAACTATTTATCCAATGGTCAGCACTAAATTGTTTCGGAAGAATTTACATTGCACATGAAGGCATCAATGCACAAATGAGTGTTCCAAAAAATAATTGGGATGATTTTGTTAATCAATTATACAAGGATGCTCGATTTAACGACATCCCTTTTAAAATAGCCGTTGATGATGATGGTAAGTCATTTTATAAACTTGGCGTTAAAGTGCGCGAAAAAGTAGTTTCTGACGGTATTGATGATGATACATTTAATCCTTCAAACACGGGGACTTATTTAAACGCCGAAGGATTTAATAAAGCCATTGAAGATCCAAACACAATTGTGGTAGATATGCGTAATCATTACGAAAGTGAGGTAGGTAGATTTGACAGGGCTTTTTGTCCAGATGCTGATACATTTAGAGAAGAATTGCCTTTGGTGGTTGAACACTTAAAAGGTCAGGAAGATAAAAAAGTTATTATGTATTGCACAGGTGGTATTCGCTGCGAAAAAGCGAGTGCATATTTGAAACACAAAGGTTTTAAAGATGTGAATCATTTGCGTGGTGGAATTATTCAATATGCTAAAGAGGTTAAAGAACAAGGCTTAGAAAGTAAATTCAGAGGAGTGAATTTTGTATTTGACGAGCGAATAGGGGAGAGAATCACGCCCGATGTTTTATCTAATTGCCATCAATGTGGGAAGCCTTGCGACACGCATGTTAATTGTAAAAATGATGATTGCCACTTGTTATTTATTCAGTGCGATGAATGCGCCACAGACATGAATGGTTGCTGTACGCCAGCATGTCAAGATATTGCAGCCATGCCAATTGAAATGCAACGCGAGTTAAGAAAAGGCAGAATTAAAAATGGTCCTGAATGTTTATCTGTTTATAAAAGCAGACTTCGACCTAATTTAGCAGAAATTATAAAAAATAACATATCTTTAAAATAAAAAACAGTTATGCCTATTTATCATAAATTAGGAAATATTCCTCAAAAAAGACATACCATTTTTAAATCACCTCAAGGAGATTTTTATTATGAACAGTTATTTGGAACTGAAGGTTTTCATGGTCATTCATCTTTACTTTATCATACACACAGGCCAACTCAGGTTAAAGAAATTTTAAAAAGTTATTCTGTTGAACCAAAAGTAGCTATTGGAAAAAACATTAAATCTCTGTTATTAAAAGGTTTTGATATTAAGCCGACGGCTGATTTTTTAGAAAGTCGTAAAACGGTTTTATTTAATAATGACTGCCACATTGGATTAGCTGCGCCAACAGAAAGCATGAAACATTATTTCTATAAAAATGCAGATGCCGACGAACTCATTTTTATTCATAAAGGAAAAGGAAAACTAAAAACTTTTATGGGAAATATTCCATTTGAGTATGGCGACTACTTAGTTATTCCACGTGGAATGATTTACCAAATTGAATTTGAAACAACAGACAATAGGTTATTGTATGTGGAATCATTCGAGCCTTATTACACACCAAAACGATACAAATCTACTTCAGGACAATTATTAGAACATTCGCCGTTTTGTGAGCGTGATTTTAAACTACCAACTGAATTAGAAACGCATGATGAAAAAGGTGACTTCATTATCAAAATAAAAAAAGAAGGTATGATGCATGAATTTTTATATGCAACCCATCCTTTTGATGTGGTTGGTTGGGATGGTTATAATTTTCCATATGGATTTAGCATTCATAATTTTGAACCAATAACTGGACGTGTGCATCAGCCACCTCCCGTGCATCAAACCTTTGAAACTTCCAGTTTTGTGGTTTGTTCATTTGTTCCTCGCTTATACGATTATCATCCACTATCTATTCCTGCACCATATAATCATAGTAATATTGATAGTGATGAAGTATTGTATTATGTGGATGGCGATTTCATGAGTCGTAATAATATTGAACAAGGTCATATCACCTTGCATCCAAAAGGCATTCCGCACGGACCAGCTCCTGGCGCCATGGAAAGAAGTATCGGACAAACCATTACGCAAGAACTTGCCGTCATGGTAGATACGTTTAGACCGCTTAAAGTTACCGAAGAGGCTATGGCCATCGATGATGGTAAATATTATAAAAGTTGGGTTGAGTAATTTTAAAATAGAGTTATAAAAAAAGTGGAGAAAATTTTCTCCACTTTTTTATTTTATAGATTTACTTAAAAAATTAAACTAATTGTTTTGCTTTTAAAATAGCAGCATCCAATCCTTCTAATTTTGTTCCACCTGCTTGTGCATAAAACGCTTGGCCACCGCCACCGCCATTAATTTCTTTCGCTAAATCTTTAATAATATTACCCGCATGTAAGTTTTTTGATTTCACTAATTCATCATCAATTATAACAGACAGACTTGGTTTTCCATTGACTTCGGCAGCTAATACACACACGCAATGTTCTACTTGATTGCGAATTTCAAATAGCATATTTTTGATTTCATCAGCGCTATTGAATACAATTTTTTCCGCAATAAAATTGATTCCATTTTTAGTTTCAATTTTTTGGAGTAATTGATGTTTGATAATTTGAGCTTTTTCTTTTAATAAAACTTGAAGTTGTTTTTGTAATTCACTATTTTCATTTAATACATTACTCAAACTTTTCACAACATCTTTGTTATTTTTCAATAACGTTTTTACCTCGTTTAAGGTAATGGTTTGATTTTCAAAATACGATTCAAATTGAGAGGCTGTCACAGCTTCAATACGTCTGATACCTGCAGCAACGGCACCTTCTGAAATTATTTTAAAATAACCAATTTGCCCAGTAGCATTCACATGCGTTCCTCCGCATAATTCAATCGAATAATTTTTATCAAATTCAACAACACGAACAACATCACCATATTTTTCACCAAACAAAGCCATTGCTCCTGTTTTTTTAGCATCATCAATACTCATTTGCTGAATATTGCTTTTTATGTTTTCACGAATTTTTGTATTAACTATTTTTTCAATCTCATGTAATTCTTCATCTGTAATTTTCGAGAAGTGCGAAAAATCGAAACGTAAATTTTCGTCGTTTACTAAACTTCCTTTTTGTTCAACGTGTGTTCCTAAAACTTGACGAAGAGCTGCGTGCAATAAATGTGTGGCACTGTGATTATTTTCAGTTAATGTACGTTTGTTAGCGTCAACTTTTGCTGTAAAGCTTGCTGTCATATTATCAGGTAGTTTATCGCAAAAATGAATGATGATTCCGTTTTCTTTTTTTGTATCGGTAATCATTATTTTTTCATTAATGTTTTCGAGAGTTCCCGAATCTCCAACTTGTCCACCACTCTCAGCATAGAAAGGTGTTTTGTTTAATACAACCTGAAACTGTTCTTTATTTTTTGCTTTTACTTTTCGGTAACGAACGATTTTTGCATCGCACTCTAAATCAGTATAGCCAATAAATTCTGTTAGGGTTTTGGAATCTTCTTGTGTTTCTAAAATAACCCAGTCTTCTGTATCTATAACCGTTGCTGCACGTGAGCGGGCTTTTTGTTCATTTAAATAAAAATTAAATTCTTCTTCGTTGATACTTAAATCATAACCACGTGCAATGAGAGAAGTTAAGTCTACAGGAAATCCAAAGGTGTCATATAATTCAAAAACGGTTTTACCATCTATGATATGGCTTGCCTCAGATGTTTTTAAATCTAGGCAAACTTGCTCAATGCGTTTTAATCCAATTTCTAAAGTTTTATAAAAAGAAATTTCTTCTTCTTTAATCACTTTTTCAATCAATGTTTTTTGAGTCTGTAATTCAGTGAATTGTTCGCCAAGTTGATTAACTAAAGTTGGCACAATACGGTACATAAACGGCTCTTTGATATTGAGTGATTGATATCCATAACGAATCGCTCTTCTTAAAATACGACGAATGACATAGCCTGCACCAGTATTGCTTGGTAATTGTCCATCTGCAATTGAAAATGAAATGGTACGAATATGATCAGCAATAACACGCATCGCAATGTTGATGGTGAGTTGGTCTTTATGGGCATTTTCGTTTTCTGGTTTATACATTAAACCACTTAACGCTTCAATTCTAGTTAGTAACGGTGTAAATACATCTGTATCGTAATTTGATTGCTTGCCTTGTAAAACGCGCACTAATCGTTCAAATCCCATTCCAGTGTCAACGTGCTGTGCCGGTAATTTTTCTAATGATTTATCGGCTTTACGCATAAACTCCATAAATACATTATTCCACACTTCAATCACTTGTGGATCATCATTATTTACAAGTGTTGCGCCATCTACTTTTTGACGTTCCTCGTCGCTTCGTCCATCGTAATGAATTTCGGTACATGGTCCACAAGGTCCAGTATCACCCATTTCCCAGAAGTTGTCTTTTTTATTTCCTTTTAAAATGCGGGCTTCATCAATGTATAATTTCCATGTATCATAAGCTTCTTGATCAAATGGAACATGCTCTTCAACGCTACCTTCAAACACAGTCACGTATAATCTTGATTTGTCAATTTTATAAACTTCGGTTAATAATTCCCAAGCCCAAGCAATGGCATCTTTTTTGAAGTAATCTCCAAAGCTCCAATTACCAAGCATTTCAAACATAGTATGATGGTAAGTATCCACACCAACTTCTTCCAAATCGTTATGTTTACCACTTACACGGAGGCACTTTTGAGTATCAGCTACTCTTGGGAATTTAATAGGCGCATTACCTAAAAACAAATCTTTAAATGGAGCCATCCCACTATTAATAAACATTAATGTTGGATCGCCTTTTACCACCATTGGGGCAGAAGGTAAAATCTCATGGCCTTTAGATTTAAAAAAATCGAGAAACGTTTTTCGTACTTTATTTGATTCCATAATATAAAAAGAAAGTGTGAATATAAGAAAATCAGTGGCATCAACCATCACAAATTATGTACTTTTTTGTGTTTTGAACCGTTTTTTAATAGACTTTCATTTTGGTAAAATAAGAAGCGGGTTAGGTTTTCTAGTTAAATATTTAATTATCTTTACTTTGCTTTTACAAGCAAGAGTTATGTCGAAAGTAAAATATAGATTTAATACCAAATCCTTAACCTACGAAAAGGTAAAAGTTTCATTTAAAGTGAGGTTTTTACAAGTACTTTCGTATTTGGCTACTGGTATTGTATTTGCTGTTATCACCATCGCCTTAGCTAATAAATTTTTACCGTCGCCTCTTCAGAAAAAACAAAATAGGGAATTGGAAGTGGTTAAATTACAATACGATTTATTGAATAAAAAAATGAGTCAAGTACAAACGGTTTTAAATGATTTGCAAGACCGCGATGATAATATTTACCGCGTAATTTTTGAAGCAGAACCCATTGCAAGTTCAGTAAGACAAGCCGGTTTTGGAGGAAGTAATCGTTATAAAGATTTAGAAGGTTATGAAAATACAGAGCTCATGACTGAAACCACCAAAGCCTTAGATCGCATAACGAAGCAGTTGTATATTCAGTCTAAATCATATGATGATGTGATTAAAATGGCGAAAGGAAAAGAAAAATTAATTGCTTCTATCCCTGCCATTATGCCTTTAAATAATAAAAATTTAAAACATGCGCCAAGTGGATATGGATGGAGAACGCATCCTATTTATAAAACACAAGAGTTTCATCCAGGAATGGATTTTACAGCGGAACAAGGTACACCAATTTACGCAACTGGTGATGGTATTGTAGAACGAGCCGACGCAGCCGCTCAGGGATATGGTAATCATGTGGTGATTAATCATGGATTTGGTTATCAAACATTATATGGTCACATGAGTAAAATGGCAACCAAGCCAGGTGCAAAAGTGAAGCGAGGCGATTTAATTGGATACGTAGGAAGTACGGGATTAAGCACAGGTCCACACGTGCATTATGAAGTGATTAAAAATGGAGAAAAAGTAAACCCGATTAATTTTTATTACAATGATTTATCTCCAGAAGAATATCAAATTATGTTAGAACTTTCTTCTAAATCAACCCAATCATACGATTAATGAACTCTGTTTATAAGATTGGTTTTTACACAGCTATTTCATTGGTGATTGCTAATATGATTGGCACTGGCGTATTTACAAGCCTTGGCTTTCAATTGTTAGATATTCATTCCGTCTTTAGTATTTTAATTTTATGGCTTTTAGGTGGTATTATTTCTCTGTGTGGCGCCTTAGTTTATGCCGAGTTGGGTGTAACTTTTCCGAAGAGTGGAGGCGAGTATGTGTATTTATCTAAACTCATACATCCATTTGTTGGGTTTTTATCAGGTTGGGTTTCTTCAACCGTCGGTTTTGCCGCACCAGTGGCATTAGCTAGCGTAGCATTAGGAACCTATGTGCATGTCATGTTTCCGCAAATCAATATAACGGTGTGCGCACTGAGTGTTGTTGCTATCATCACATTGATACATGCCACCAATTTGAAATCGGGTAGTGGTTTTCAAAAAATTTTAACCTTACTGAAAATTGTATTCATCATTCTTTTTATCATAGCTGGTTTTTGTTATGCACCCGCACACGTTATTTCTATTTTGCCACAAACCAATTCAGCAGACGAACTATTTAGTCAATCATTTTGGGTTAGTTTAATTTATGTTTCTTATGCTTATAGTGGTTGGAATGCAGCCTCTTATTTAGCAGGCGATATGAAGGATGTGAAAAAAGATTTGCCAAAAGCATTAATCATTGGAACACTTATTGTGACAGCTATTTATGTTTTATTAAATTATGTATTTTTATATAGTACGCCTGCATCTGAGTTAGCAGGTGTTTTAGAAATTGGACACGTTTCTGCTAGTCATATTTTTGGAGCATTTTTCGGAAAATTTATGAGTTTAGTCATCGCCTTTTTATTGGTATCTTCTATCAGTGCTATGATTATGGCAGGGCCTCGCATCATCAAATCAATGGGGGAAGATGTGCCGATGCTTCATTTTTTAGCCATTACTAACAAAAACAATGTGCCTTATTTAGCCGTTGTATTACAATCTGCCATTACAGTTATTTTAATTTTAACTTCACAGTTCAATTCGGTGTTAACCTTTGTGGGCTTTAGTTTAAGCATCTTTACATTTTTAACGGTGATGAGTATTTTTATTTTAAGATTTAAAAAAATAGAAAACACATCGTATAAAACGTGGGGCTATCCTGTTACACCCATTTTATTTTTAGCCTTGAATGGCTTTACTATTTATTTTGTTTTCATCAATAAAACAGAAGAATCATTGTGGGGACTTTTAAATGTAGTTATTGGCGCAAGTATTTATTTTATCGGTAAACAATTTTCAAAAAAAAATCATGTCTAAATTATTTTTTTCGGTGTTAACAATAGCGTTAACTATTAGCAGCTGTCAAACATCATCTGATCAAACAGAATCTAAACCTAAAACGGTGTTGCATAAAGATAGTGTTGCAAGTGAAGCAATAGATTCATTAGCATTAAAACCAATGCCTTGCGCAAACGATTCTTTGAATGCCATTGCGAATGTGATGTCTGGTATAGCTGATTCGAGTATGGTTTACAAGGATGTTCAACATTCATCATCGTTTCAAACATTTAGTGCTAATTTTAATAAACGTTGGATGAGTTTTGACTCGAGTCGATTAACAAACCTAAGTACCTTTAGAGAAAATGAAATTTCGAAAGTGGTAAAAAAGCAATCCACTTTATTTTATCCGTTCTCAGGTCCTGATATTTTGCATGCCCAAACTTTTTTTCCGGATGCTGATAACTATGTGATGATAGGACTTGAGCCAGTGGGCAGTTTACCAGCGTTTAAAAATTCTCAGGTCGATTCTTTAATGCCTTATTATAACACAATCAACACATCGTTAGATGCCATTTTAAAATTTAGTTTTTTTAGAACAGTAAGTATGAGTAAGGATTTAAAAAATGCTGAGGTAGATGGTACTTTACATTTATTATTTTTATTTTTAAAACGCACGGGTAATTTAATTTGTTCGGCTAAGCCTGTTACTGTTGATAGTTTAGGACATGTCGTTTATTTGAATTCATTTTTGGAATTGAAAAAAAGTAAATCGTTAACCAAAGGTGTTGAAATAAAATTTACGGATAAAAACAATCAACCAAAAACAGTGAGTTATTTTTCGTTGAACGCTGCCGATGGCGGTATGAAACAAAACAAAGGATTTATGACGTATTTAACCAACATGGGAAAGATTAACACGTATTTAAAAGGGGCTTCATATTTGATGCATAAAAGTTATTTTTCGATGGTGCGTAACGTGATACTCAACCAAAGTGAGCACGTGATACAAGATGATAGTGGTATTGCTTTTCATTATTTTACAGAAAGTAACAGTGCATGGAGTTATACATTTTATGGATCATATATCCGTCCAATTGCTATGTTTTCTGCATTTTACCAAGCCGATTTAGATTCTACCTATAAACAACAAGGTTCTAAAAATATCGGTTTTGGTATTGGTTATAATTTTAGAGATAAGAATAGCAATTTTATGATTGCAACGAAGAAGCACTAAATACAATGCTTTTAAGTTATGAACGAAGATTATCTATATCTACTTTTTTGTTATTTGATTTTTGTTTTAACGTTGGGATTTTTTGCAATAAGAAGTAACAACTGTTTAAGAATCTTAACAATCAATTTGCTCATAGCAGTATTTTACAGCACACTATTTTTTTACCAATTAACATATAACAGTTCGGGCGGTTCAGGGCTTGTTTGGTTAATGTTTTTAATGTTTGCAATTGGTGTACATTGGTTGATAAACTTAGTAGGTCTTTTATTGACGTTGAAGAGAAAATAAGAGGTTTATATTATCTTTTTCATATTTTATTAAGTTATCGTAAATGTTAAAAATTTCACTCTAACAAAAATGTAATCAGCTTTTTATTATATTTGATTTTTACGTTAATCATAAGAAACGCTTAATGAAAATAGAAATGATTTGCCCTATAGTGCTTATACATAAATAATTTAAGACTTTATGAAAAATTACATTTACGAAGATAACTTACAATCCAAAAGACTAATTACTAGAAAATTAGTTGAAACTGATATTATCATATGGGAAGAATTTTTTGAGGATAGTGAAGCTGTTGAATTTCTTTATTTATCTTCATTGGGATTAAACTCCAATTTAGACTATTCTACACATATGATTAAAAAGCAGCTGGAACGTTACAAAGAAAACAGATTTGGGCACCAAGCACTTATTGATAAAGATACGAATGAGTTTATTGGAATTTGTGGGCTATTGACTCAGGAAGTTGATGGGGAAGAAGAAATTGAAGTTGGATATCACATTTTAAAAAAATATTGGGGACAAGGATATGCTACAGAAGCTGCGAAATTATTTATCGATTATGCTTTTAAAAATGAATTAACAACTTCGATTGTTTCGGTAATAGATGTTGAAAATGTTAAATCGCAACAAGTAGCAAAAAAAAACGGTCTAACTATTCATAAGAAAATAAAATGGTTAGATAATGAAGACGTCTATATATACAGAATAATTAAGGGCAATTAGAAATAAAAACTATGCGCAACAAACAATTTTCAAAATAGATGCTTTAGTTTTTTTTATTGTTGCTATCCTCTTCAACAATAAAAAACTACCTTAAAATAACTAAGCGGTTGGCGTCTAGTTTTATAAAAATAAATAATAAAATAGTAAACGACCAAAGGGAAGAACCTCCGTAGCTGAAGAATGGCAAAGGAATTCCGATTACTGGCATTAAGCCAATCGTCATACCAACATTAACCGCCACGTGAAAAAATAAAACAGAGGCTACGCCATATCCGTAAATTCTACTAAACGGAGAACGTTGCCGTTCGGCCATAAATATGATTCGTAGAATTAAAAACAGTTCTAAAATAATTACAGCTGAAGAACCTACAAATCCCCATTCTTCGCCCACTGTACAAAAAATAAAATCCGTGTCTTGTTCTGGCACAAAATCATATTTCGTTTGCGTGCCTTGTAAATACCCTTTCCCAAAAAAACCACCCGAGCCAATGGCAATTTTTGCTTGGTTCACATTGTATCCTTCTTTTTTCAAATTCACGGTTCCTCTTCCTAGTAACACATCAATACGAATACGCTGGTGATCTTCTAAATGATTGTAAACGTAGTTTGTTCCAAACACCACGCCGCAAGCGGTAATTAAAATCGTAGAAATAATGATGATGTTTTTTCGATTGCGTTTCACAAACAATAATGATAAAGCTGCTATACAACCTAAAATAATCATCAAGGTATTTTGATCCATCACTAAAGATAATACAAACAACAAGGCAGAAAATAATCCAAAAATTAAAAAGTTTACCGACAATCCTTCTCTGTAAAGCGTTATGATAAAGGCAACAAATACAATGGCTAGTCCAGTTTCATCTTGCAGTAATTTGATGATGATTAAAGGCATACCTAAAAAAATCGCTGCAATGATTGTGTTTTGATAATTCTTAAGAATATCACTGAGTTTATTTCTTCTCGATTCTTGCACTTCGATATTGACATTACTTAAAAATTTGGCTAGTGCTAAGTTGGTCGCAAATTTCATAAACTCGGCTGGTTGCACACCAAAGTCGCCAAAACGAAACCAAGAGCGACTCCCTTTTACTTCCCTACCAAGGTAAGGAACGGCAATACATGCTAAGAGAAGTATTACATAAAACACATAGGCAAACACCGTAAAAAATCCAGAATCAATAATTAAGATAAACATCGCAATGAGTGCAGCGGAAGAAATCCAAATTAATTGCTTACCATATTTTTGGGTTGTATCAAAAATATTTTGATGATCTTCATTGTAAACAGCCGCATAAATATTTAGCCAGCCCATCAAAACTAACAGTGCATAGGTCAATACCGTTATTTTATCGACACCAAAAAATAAACTATGTTCTTGTTTTCTCATGGTATTAAGTTAGTGATGTCCAGAGCCTAATAAATTTTTTCTATTAATTAAATCGGCTTCTATGATTCGTTTTTCTAAATCAGGTCGAGTAACTTTTCCCGTTAAATATTTTTCAACGATTAAACTCACAATGGGCGCGCTCCATGTGCCACCAAATCCTGCATTTTCAACCAAACACACAATAGCAATTTTAGGATTGTAACGTGGTGCAAAGCAGGAAAAAACGGCATGCGAATCACCATGTGGATTTTCGGCAGTACCTGTTTTACCGCAAGCAACGATACCTGGTATGCGAGAGGCATATCCTGTTCCTGCATCAAAACACTGTTGCATACCATCGTGCACATTATCATAAGCTGTTTGACTTTGCACGTATGTAAAATGTTTTGCTTTAAATCTTGGATCTAATTTTTTTTCTAATCCAACGCCTTTGATGCAATGTGGTGTGTAATAAAAACCTCTATTTGCAATAGAGGCCACAACGTTAGCCATTTGCAAAGGAACCAAGGTTAATTCAGCTTGACCAATGCCTAAGGACACAACCGTATTGCTTCGCCAATGATTTTTTCCAAAAACTTTATTGTAATATTCTACGGATGGTACATTACCTGGTTTGTCATAAGGTAAATCACTTCCTAATTTTGTGTTGGGACCAAATGAACGAACGGCATCACGCCAATGATTATAGCCATCTTCAAATTTTGGATATTTTTTTTGATCAACAATTTCTCTAAACACATAACTGTAATAGGAGTTACAAGAGGTTGCAATGGATCCAGTTAAATCAACACCAGGATGAGCATGACATTTCGGATGTCCACCCATTGGGGGATAACCGCGATTACAAGGAAAAGATGTTGAACGCGAAATTAAATTATCTTGTTGTGCAATTAAGGCATCAATCAATTTAAAGGTTGAGCCTGGCGGATACATGGCCATTAATGCGCGATTAAAAAGTGGTCTATTAATAGAATCGTAATACAGTTTAGTGAAATTTCGAGAGCGTTCTTTTCCACCTACTAATAAATTGGGATCATAACCAGGGCTTGAAACTAAACACAATATTTCGCCTGATTGTGGATCGATGGCAACAATAGCACCTCGCTTACCTGTCATTAATTTTTCTCCATATTCTTGCATCTCAATATCGATGCTACTAAATAAGGCTTTACCAGGTCTTGCCAATGTATCGTAAAGTCCATCCATAAAACGACCCTTCGTTTTATTATGTACATCCACCATAACAATTTGAGTTCCTTTTTTTCCTCTCAACTCTTCTTCATACGATCGTTCAATGCCTGATATGCCGATGTAATCACCTTCTTTGTAGTAGTTATCTTTTGCTGCTTTATCTTTACTAACCTCACCTACATAACCTAATAAATGCGCGGCAATGGGGCGTGGGTATTTTCTTACATTTCTCGATTGAAGGTCAAAGCCTTTGAATCGATATAATTTTTCTTGAAGGGCTGCATAAATTTTTGGTGATAATTGTTTTTCAAAAATACTTTCTTTACGCGGCGAATTGGGAGCTTGCGTTGCTTTTTTCATTCTACGTAAAAACTCTGTTTTTGTAATTTCTAAAATTTTGCAAAGCGCCATTGTATCGCAATTCTTCGCTAGTTTTGGAGTAATCAATAAGTCGTAAGACGGTTCGTTAAAAACAAGTAGTTTACCATTTCTATCGTAAATATAGCCTCTTACAGGGTATTCAGTTCGATATCTAAACGCATTGTTACGCGCATCTAATTTATATTGGTCGTCAACGAGTTGTAAATAAAAAAGTCGTGAAATATAAATGATGGCAACAACAATAAAAAACGTGGAGATGATGATTTTTCTATCTGATAAATTTGATTGATACATTATTTTACTTTATTTGATTTATAAAATAAAAATTGAAGAATGTAAACAAAAATAAATGTGCTGATTGAACTAATGAAAACACGCAGAAGCGTTCTAAAAAATTCGTTGAATCGAAAAATTTCGATGTAAAAAACAAATAGGTGATGGATGAAAATAATAGTTAACGCGTAGGTTACAAACCATACAGAACCCATACTATCAATAGTAGGTGTTAAGCCTACATCGTAACCTTCACGCGGAGATAATAGTTTTAGAATATAATACCTCAAAAATCCAATAACCGTGCAAGCGGCGGCGTGCATGCCTGCCGTGTCGTAAAACATATCTATGGTTAAACCCGTTAGAAACGCTAACAGTAAAACCAATAATTTTGGCGTTTCAAAGGGAAGAATTAAAATAAATAAAACATAGGGAAATAAAATAATGTATGAACCTAATCGAATGTTTTGTACAATAAGTACTTGCAATAGGATTAGAATTAAGAAACGAAAACTATTTTTTAAAATATTATTTATCACCTTGCGTTTGTGTTTTAATTTCTAAACTGTCTTTTTCTGTTTTATAGATATACTTAATAACCGAAACATGATTCAGTTTTTTGAAGTCAGGATTTAATTTAATCTTCACCGTATAAAACGATTCATTTTGTCTTCTTTCGTGACTGTCTACAAAACCTACTAAGATGCCTTCAGGAAAAATCCCTGACAATGAACTGGTAATAACACTATCCCCTTTTTTTAATCTTGCATGTGTTGGGATATCAATTAAGTTACAATATTTATAATCCAAACCTTCCCAAAGTAAAGTGCCATTGATGCCTTCTTTTTTTAGTTTGCAAGGAACAATAACATCTTTATGTAAGACAGACATAACTGAGGAGTAATTTTCTGAAACTGCTTTTACAACACCAACAATCCCTTCACTATTAATCACTGCCATGTCTTGCGATATTCCTTGATTAGAGCCTATATTTAAGGTTAAATAATTATTTCGCTTGTTTACGGTGTTATTAATCACCTTAGCATTGATAAATTCAAATTCTTGCCTGTATAATGTGTCGTTTTGTTTATAATTTTTTAAGGATAGAATAGCGAATCCAAGTTTTGTTTGATTCTTTAAAATATTATTTTCTTTTGCTAAACGATCATTTTCTTCCTTAAGTTGCAAGTATTCTTTAGTATTAGCAGTAAACTGGTATACATTAGCACTTAGTTCATTAGATGAATTAATCAACTTTGAACCTTGGTAACCTTTGTTTTTAGAAATAATAACAATGCAACAAATTTCAAGAATTAAAAAAATAAAAAAGAAATTATTCCTGTATAAAAAAGCAAATATATTATTCATTTCTATTTATTTATTTCACCAATTAAAATTTTAATACAAACAAAAAATTGAGTTGATTGATTTTAATCTAAAGTAAAATGAAACTAGCTATTTATTTTATTAGAAATGGGAATTTGTGAACATTATTAAGTGCAATACCTGTACCTCTTGCTACTGCTCTTAAAGGATCGTCACAAACATGAACGGATAATTTCGTTTTTAATGAAATACGTTTATCAAGCCCACGAAGTAATGAGCCGCCACCTGCCATGAAAATACCTTTACGGTATATGTCTGCAGCTAATTCAGGAGGAGTCATTTCTAAGGCATTTAAAATAGCTTCCTCAATTTTTGCAATAGATTTATCTAAGCAATGAGCAATTTCTACATAACTTACAAATACTTCTTTTGGTATCCCACTCATTAAATCTCTTCCTTGAACGGCGTAATCAGCAGGAGGATTATCAATTTCTGTCATAGCAGCGCCAACTTCAATTTTTACTTGTTCAGCACTTCTTTCACCAATTAAGATATTGTGCTGACGTCTCATATATTCTTCAATATTGGCATTAAAATCATCACCTGCAATACGAATTGATTTATCACAAACGATACCTCCTAGTGCCATTACAGCAATTTCAGAAGTTCCACCACCAATATCAATAATCATGTTTCCAACAGGTTCTTCTACATCAATACCCATTCCTATGGCTGCGGCCATTGGTTCATGAATTAAATACACTTCTTTTGCTCCAGCGTGTTCAGCACTATCTCTTACCGCACGTTTTTCAACTTCAGTTATTCCACTTGGGATACAAATAACCATTCTTAACGAAGGTTTAAAAAATTTATTTCCGGTATTAATCATTTTGATCATACCTTTTATCATTTCTTCTGCAGCTTGAAAATCAGCAATTACTCCGTCTTTTAATGGACGAATGGTTTTAATATTTTCATGTGTTTTACCATGCATCATTTGAGCTTGTTTTCCAACCGCAATTACTTTTCCTGTTGTTCTATCCACTGCCACAATACTTGGTTGATCAACTACTACTTTATCATTATGAATGATAATGGTGTTGGCTGTTCCTAAGTCAATGGCTATATCTTGTGTTAAAAAATCAAATAATCCCATATTCAGTTTAATGTTTTTTAGTTAAAAATTCTTGTGCAGATGGTTATTTAAATCTACGAAATAATTATAAAATAATATATTAATGTTTAAAATGTCTTGACCCTGTAAATACCATACTCATGCCATTGTCATTACAATAGGCAATGCTATCCTTGTCTTTAATTGATCCTCCTGGCTGAATCACAGTATTAATGCCAACCTTATGAGCAATTTCAACACAATCTGCAAAAGGGAAAAAGGCATCACTCGCCATTACGGCTCCGTTTAAATCAAAACCAAAACTTGTTGCTTTTGAAATAGCATGTCTAAGTGCATCTACACGAGATGTTTGTCCTGTACCACTGGCCAATAGTTGATTGTCTTTTACGATAACAATGGTGTTTGATTTAGTGTGCTTGGCTAATTTATTGGCAAATAATAAATCTTTAATTTGTTGTTGAGTTGGAACAACTATTGTAACTGGAGTCAAATTGTTTTCTGTTTCAGTTACTAAATCTTTATCTTGTTCCACTACACCGTTTAATAAGGTTCGAATCAATTTAGTTGGCAAGGCAACTTGTTTTTGAATTAAAATAATACGATTGTTTTTTGATTTCAATATTCTTAATGCGTTTTCAGAATAAGACGGTGCAATTACAACCTCGCAAAATAATTTATTCACTTCTTCTGCTGTTTCAAAATCAATTTCGGTATTGCAAATTAAAATACCACCAAACGCAGAAACAGGATCACCCGCTAATGCAGCATGCCAGGCCTCTAATAAGGTTGAACGAGATGCGACACCACAAGCATTATTGTGTTTTAAAATAGCAAATGTTGGTTCAGTTGTAAAATCTGCTATCAAGTTTACTGCTGCATCAACATCTAATAAATTATTATAAGATAATTCTTTACCATTTAATTTTTCAAACATCGCATTTAAGTCACCGTAAAAAACACCTTGTTGATGAGGGTTTTCACCATAACGTAATGGGTTTACTTCATGTATACTTTGTTTTAATATCGGTAATTTTTCAGTATCGTTAAAATAGTTAAAAATGGCAGCATCGTAATGGCTACTCATAGCAAATGCTTTCGCGGCATATGATTTTCGATCAGCTAAATCAGAAAAACCATTTTTACTTTCGAGTAAATTGTTTAATGATGGATAATCGTTTCGTGATGATACAATGATAACATCGTTGAAATTTTTAGCGGCCGCTCTAATCAATGAAATACCTCCAATATCTATTTTTTCTATAATATCTTCTTCATTAGCACCGCTAGCAAGCGTTTCTTCAAATGGGTATAAATCGACGATTACTAAATCGATTTCAGGAATGTCATGCTTTGCCATTTGTGCGACATCCGTGTTTAAATCCCTTCTACCTAAAATTCCGCCAAAAATTTTCGGGTGCAAGGTTTTAACCCTTCCTCCTAAAATTTCAGGATAGGATGTTAATCCTTCAACAGATTTTACTGGAACTCCTAATTTTTCAATGAAAGACAAGGTTCCTCCTGTGCTATATATGGTTACGCCTAAAGCGTTTAATTTTTCAATGATTGGCTCTAAATGATCTTTGTAATAAACAGAAACTAGTGCGCTTTTGATTTTCTTTTGTGAACTCATAAATTGTTGTAAAGTACAAAGATAATCGTTGGTTTTGCTTATTTGAACTTTGTTGAAAAGTGCTTAAAAATGCATTAATAACAAGTTTTTAACAATTTGATTTATAGAAAAGAAACATTGAATTGTTTTTTTGATTATTTTTAAAAATGTTAGATTCACTCAAACTTATCGATAAAACTATTTTACTTGCTATCAATTCTTTTCATAGTTCCTTTTTGGATGTAGTGATGTTTTACCTTTCTGAAATTTGGATTTTCACACCACTTTTTTTGTATCTCATTTACTTAATTTATAAAAAAATAGGCGCAAAGAAAACGACTATTTTGATAGTATTTGTAGCTCTATTAATTTCACTTTGTGATCAAACAGCAACGATAACAAAAAAATCAGTGAAGCGTTTTCGACCTACTCATAATATCGAAATAAAAGATAGTTTATTAATCGTGAAAAATTACAGAGGTGGCACATATGGCTTCTTTTCAGGCCATGCAGCTAATACGTTTGGCATAGCCATGTTTTTATTTTTATTATTTAATAAACAAACTAAAGCATCTCGATTCGTGTTTTTTATTTGGGCTGGTTTAGTTTCATACTCTCGCATGTATCTTGGCGTTCATTATCCTTCCGATATTTTTGTAGGTATGCTAGTTGGTTTATTTTTTGGATTTGTTGTGTATCAATTACAAAAATTGTATTTTATTAAAACATATAATGAAAATATTTCTATTTAGTTTTTTTATTTCGAATTGTTGTTTTTCTCAAATGCCAGAAACGGATATTTGGGTTGTAAATCTTATTAAAAAAGAGGGTAAATATAGTTTTGAAAAACCTTTGAACGTTACTAATCGCAAAGGATACGATAATCAACCAAGTTTTTCGTCTGATGGAAAAGTGATGTATTATGCGAGTAATAAAGATTCGAATCAAACAGACATATTTGTTTATAATTTTAAAAATAAAACGACTCAATTACTTTGTCAAACTATTGAAAGTGAGTATTCACCTACCTTGACTAATGACAAACGTTTTTTGACCTGTGTGACAGTTTTGAAGGATTCTTCGCAAAAGCTAGTTAATTATGATATTGAAAATAAAATAGCACCTATAGAAATTAGTGATAAAATAAATAATCCAGATTCGGTGGGCTATTTTACTTGGTTAAATAAGGATACGGTATTGTATTATAAATTGACCAATCCGCATTCTCTTAGAGCTTGGAATATTCATACAAACAAAGATGTTTGGATTTGTGATAATCCAACACGCGCTTTTAAAAAGTTTGGCAATTCATCACAATTTATTTACGGTCTAAAAAAAGATTCTTCTTCAGTTGAATTTAGAATTTACAATCCAACGTTGAAAGAAAGTAAAATATATGCTTCCTATCCATCCTTAAATGAAGACTTTGTTTGGAATGAAGAATTGGGTTTAATAAAATCTGAGAATGCAGAATTATTATGTTATCATCAATCCTCAAAAACGTGGCAAGTATTATTTTCTTTTTCTCAATTGGGTATCAAAAAAATTACACGCTTTGTTTTTGATACTAAAAACAAGCGTTTAGCCATAGTGAGTCATTTATAGTGAAGCTATTTTTTTATTTTTCAGTATCTAATACTTTAATGATTTTTACAAACTAAATGATAATTTGTATATTTATCTAAATTCAAAATTTCAATGAATCTTAATCAATTATTTCGAAAAAAAAACATTTCAGATATTTTAGCGAAGGCTGAGAGTGATAGTAAATTAAACGGAGGTTTAGCAAAACACCTTGGCGTAAAAGATTTAACAGCACTTGGTATTGCTGCCATTATTGGAGCAGGTATTTTTACAACCATCGGACAGGCAAGTGCGGACGGTGGTCCAGCAGTTATTTTTTTATTTATTTTTACTGCAATTGCTTGTGGTTTTGCAGCTTTTGCATACGCCGAATTTGCAAGTATTTTGCCCGTTTCAGGAAGTGCGTATACATATAGCTATGTTGTGTTTGGCGAATTATTTGCTTGGATTATCGGTTGGGCTTTAATTATGGAATACGCTATTGGTAACATTACCGTAGCGATTGGTTGGAGCGGTTACTTTACAGGACTTTTATCGAGCATGGGACTACATTTGCCTGAATGGATGACAATCGACTATTTATCTGCCTCAAACGGATATGCGGAAGTTGCTAAAGAATTAGCAAATGGAAAATTATTGTCTGATTTTAGCTTTAATGCGCAAGAAGCTTATTTAGCTTGGACAAGCGCTCCTACTATGTTTGGTTTTCATTTGATTGCAGATTTGCCCGCCTTATTAATTATATTTTTAATTACGTGGTTGGTATATCGAGGTATTAAAGAATCAAAGCATGCCAGTAATGCGATGGTGATTATTAAATTAGCCGTTGTATTATTAGTCATTGCCGTTGGCGCATTTTATGTTGATACGGCAAATTGGCATCCATTCGCACCAAATGGAGTAGGAGGTATTTTAAAAGGTGTTTCAGCCGTTTTCTTTGCATACATAGGCTTTGACGCCATCAGCACCACTGCCGAAGAGTGTAAAAATCCCCAAAGAGATTTACCTAAAGGAATGATGTGGGCTATTATCATTTGTACCATTTTATACGTTGTTATTGCCTTAGTTTTAACCGGTATGGTTAATTATACCGACTTAGCAGTGAATGATCCTTTAGCATTTGTATTTGAAAAATTAAATTTGAAATGGTTATCAGGTATTATTGCCGTAAGTGCGGTTGTTGCTATGGCCAGTGTTTTATTGGTTTTTCAATTGGGTCAACCTCGTATTTGGATGAGCATGAGCAGAGATGGATTGTTACCAAAACGTTTCTCTAAAATTCACCCAAAATTTAATACACCATCTTTTGCAACCATCGTGACAGGTTTCATTGTTGGTGGTGGAGCCTTGTTTATGAATATGTCTACGGTGACAGATTTATGTAGTATCGGAACGCTATTCGCCTTTGTTTTGGTTTGTGCTGGTGTTTTGAAATTAGATACAATGCCTGATAAACCAGAACGAAAATTTAAAACGCCTTATATGAATGCTCAATACATTGCACCCATTATTTTTATTGGAACAGTTGTAAGTATTTATGTGTTTAATAAGGAAAACATGCTTTCGTTTTTATGTTCAACCGATGCATCCTCTCATCGTTTTGATTTTTTCGTTTTCATGTATAATATTCCTATGTGGATTTTTTCTTTGATTTCTGTTTATATGACTATACAGTGTTATAAGAAAAAGCACTCATTGATACCGGTGTTAGGCTTAATCAGTTGCTTGTACATGATGGCTCAAATTGATTTAAAAAACTGGATTGGCTTTGTAATTTGGCTTGTTATCGGCCTTATTATTTACTTTACATACAGCTATAAAAAAAGTAAACTCAATACAGAAACTCAACTTGTAAAGGATTAAAAAACGAACACGCGTTAATTTTTCAAAAACTGTTTGTCTGTTAAAGAATTTAAGAAAGCTTCCAAATCTGATTTTTCTTTGACACTTAAGTGAAGTGGTTTTTTTAGTAGGCTATCTCTATTTATTGAATTTGAAACGAATTTATCGGGTTCATCATAGTAATCAATCACCTCTTTTAATGATTTATGCATACCGTTATGCATATAAGGCCCCGTAATACTTACGTTTCGTAATCCTGGTGTTTTAAATTTCCCTAAGTCTGTTGGTTTTCTTGTTACCATAAATCGACCACTGTCATTTAATTCTTTACCATTAAATAAGCCAATATTTCTAAATTGATCACCTGTAAAATCAGGTCCAAAATGACAATCAAAGCATTTTCCTTTTTCGTTAAATATAATTCTACCACGTTTAGCTGCTGCCGAAAATTGTGTTGTATCTTTTTCTGTCATGTAATTATCAAAGGCAGAATTATTTGTTTCTAAGGTTCTTTCGTAGGCTGCAAGGGCATCAACTACATTTTTTTTATCTGCAATTTTACCAAACATGGAAATGAAAAATAATCGGTATTGTTCGTGTTTATTTAATCGACGAACTACTTCAGATAAAGGTAATGCCATCTCTACTGGGTTTTCAATTGGCCCAGAGGCTTGTTCTTCCAACGTTTCAGCTCTTCCATCCCAAAAGTGAAAAGAACGACTGCTTAAATTCATTGTACTAGGTGTATTTCTTGCGCCTTTTGCACTATCCACTCCAAAGCTTAGAGCTGTGGTATCAGAAAATGCGAATTGGGGTTTATGACAAGAGGCACAACTTACTTGATTTCCTCTTGATAATAATGAATCAAAGAATAGGAGTTTTCCGAGTTCTTCAATTGAATTTGGTTCAATTAATTGCTTTTCAGCAGGAGTTGATTCAGAACATTGACTAATGAAAAAAATAAAAACGATATAAAGGCTAAGTTTAATAACGATTTTCATGATTCAACGCAAATACTTTAAATGATTTATTTTTTATGTTAGATAAAATTGGCCAAAAAAAAAGCTCAACACTGTTGAGCTTTTAAATTTAATCCTTAGCAGGATTTCTATAATAGGTTTTATCTTCCAAAAATTCATTGATAGAAATCAATGCTGGTTTAGGCAATTTTTCGTAATATTTAGAAACTTCAATTTGTTCTCTGTTTTCAAAAATCTCTTCAAGGTTATCAGAATTGCTTGCAAAGTCAGCTAATTTAGCAGATAATTCTTCTTTCATTTCTGAACTAATTTGATTAGCACGTTTCGAAATAATAGAAATTGATTCATAAATATTTCCTGTTGGCGCATCAAAGTTTCTGATGTCGCGTGTTACAGTGCTTTGGTCGGCATTAGTTTTTTTAAAATCCATCTTATTGTTTATTAATGTTGTTTTTCATTTGTTCGCAACTTTGGTAAATGCTTTCCGCTTTTATTAAAAAGTTACTTTTAGGGTACAAATCTACTAATTTTAAATAACTTTCCATAGCTAAATTTAATCTTTCTAACTTTTTGGATTCCAGACTGTTAACTGCTAAAAGATAATATGAATTGATTGATAGGTACATTAATTCATCTACTTTTGGAGATTCTGGAAATTCAGTTATAAAATTTTTAGTATTGGCAATCGTTGCTTTATAATCGCCAATGTGAAAATATTGATTGGTAATATCGTATTCCTTACGTTCTAGTTTACCTCTTAATAAATCGTATATTTTGTTGCAAGAATCAATTCTAGCGCTTTCAGGAAATTGATCAATAAAATATTGTAATTCCGCCATGGCATTTTTTGTGTCTGTTTGGTCGAGCGTGTAGCCTGGTGAATTTAAGTAATAGCAATAAGCATTCATAAATAAACATTCTTCGGCATGTTTGCCAGAAGGAAAGTTTTTATAATAATTTTTAAAGTGAAATTGTGATAAACTGTAATCGCCTTGATAATAGTTGCAATACGAAAAATAATAATAAATGGATTCTGCTTTATCTGTTCCTTTATAAACAGGAATTAATTCTTCATACAAAGCGGTTGCTTTTATGTAATTTGCTTTTTTGTAATACTCATCAGCTTTCTCCAGCTTCAATTCGTAATTAGAGCTTTTTAATAATTTATTATATCCATCACAACTTTGCATGGCAATTACTGCAATCAGGCTTATATATAATAAATTTTTTTTCAAAGTGAAGCAAAGATAATTTAATTTATCAATTTGGTTTAGGTTTTAGCGAAAGTTTTAGAGGATTTTATGATTTTTTCACTTTCTTGCAATCTGGAAAAATCACAATATCACAGAGGCTTGGCAGTTCTTCTAAGTGTCCAACACTAGTTTCTGCTATTATGGATGATATGCAAATTTTGGTCGCTGTTTTTCTTTTTTTGGTGAGGTAGTTTATCACCTCTTCCGTAAAAACATTTCCAGATATTTTTTTTTCGTAAGCACTATTTTTTTCTTTATAAAAAATCACAAATGATTTCACTGCATTTTCATGAGGATTACCGAATCGATCAAAAGCGATGACTTTGTAGTCAGCTTCATCAAATGCTGCTTTTACAAATGTGGCTTCTTTTTTTACCTTAATGGTTTTTAAATCGGTAGTTGTTTGAGCAACAGCAGATGATACACTAAAGTAAACTAAAAAAATAAGCAGAATGGTATTTAGTTTTTTGTTCAAAGTTAAAGTGCGTTTATGTTTGTTGCAATCATATCTGATAATTCCTTGGCCAGGTTGTTTTCTTCGCAATGAGGTTTTAATATAGCGATTGCTTTCATTAAAGTGTCTTTATCCATATCACTTTCCATCTCTGTTATAACAGTAAATGCCTCAAAAGATACATGAAAATCTGAAGAACATATTAAATCGATAAAGGTTAAGTAATCTTTACTGAAGTCTAGGCCAGTTTCCCAGCATGCCGCAATAATTGTTGCTTTTTGTTTTAAGTTTTTTGTTTTCGAAATTGCTCTTAGCAACATGTCTGTTGCATGATTTGTTTTCAATAAGACTAGCGCTTCATCTTTTTCCTCTCGAGATGTTTTTTCACTTATCAATATGGTAATTAAATCGGCATTGATAATGTCTTTTTTACTACCATCTGCATTTCCGATAATTAAAGTGGCATATTCTTTTTCGTCAAATAATTTTTCTGGATCTATTTCAGGAACAATATCACCTTTTAATTCTTCAGGCAAATCATCTAGGTTAAAATTTTCTATTGGGTTCATTGTTTGATGTTAATTATTTTACGAAAGTAATAAATTACTGTTAAAATGCCAGAACATAGATGAAAAACAAATACTAAAGACTCATCATATCTTTTAGTTTAACCGCTTGTCGCCGAGAAATTTCTATGTGCTGTCCATCTTTTAATTTAACCATTAGCCCACCATTAAACCATGTTTCAATACTTTCAACCCAACTTAAATTAATGATGTGCTTCCTGCTTGCTCTAAAAAATTGTTTTTCGTTAAGTCGCTCTTCTAAGCTATTTAAACTTCTTAATATGAGTGGTTTAAATGTTTCAAAATACACCCTTACATAATTTCCCTCGCTTTCAAATAAACGAATTTGACTCAATGTGACAAACCATGTTTTTTCTCCGTCTTTAATAAAAACGCGATCGGTTTCAGATAATGGACTGGTATTTTCTTTTTTCTCAGTGTTATCTTTAATCGTTAATTTTCTGATGGTTTCAGCTAATCGTTCTGGCGAAACGGGTTTTAATAAATAATCAAAGGCATTTACTTCAAAGGCTTTAATGGCATATTCATCATGTGCTGTTACAAATACCACATCTGGTAGCGCAGATAATTCTTCAATAAGTTCTAAGCCATTTTTACCTGGCATTTGCATATCCAAGAATATCACATCAGGATTTAATTCAGCGATTTTTTCTTTTGCTGATTGAGCATTATTACATTCTGCAACGATTTCAATGTCTTTATGACTTGATAATAAATTTTTTAATTCTTCTCGAGCGAGTCGTTCATCATCAATAATTATTGCTCTCATACTTTTAATTGTAATTTTTGTGGTTTAAAAAAAGCTTTCACAAAGATAAATAACTTATTGAGCTATCATGACATACTAATCATCTAGATTTACCGATTATCATGAATTGTAAATGGTATTCTATTTTTTATAATTATGAAATAGTAATGCTTAATTCACTGATGACATGCTTACCATCGTCATTTTTTAAACTAAATGTTGCCTTATCGCCATATAAAATCTGCAATCGGTTATTGGTATTTTCTATACCTATTTTGACATCACTTTTTTCTTTGTTAACTAGTTGCCCAGTGTTTTTAATTTCAATATTGAATTTTTTTTCGTTCAAATTTGCTTTTATCAAAACAGTTCCACCATCAATAGAATTATTAATACCGTGTTTAATAGCGTTTTCAACTAATGTTTGTATCATCATCGGAGGGATTGATAAAAAAAGTGTTCGCGGATCAATGTCGATATGATAATTTAAGCGTTCTTCAAATCGTATTTTTTCTAAGGCCAAATAATCATTTACTAATTTGATCTCTTCTTCAAATAAAATAAATTTATGTTTGTGCATCATCAGTGTGTTTCTCAAGATATTTGATAGTTGAGTGATAGCATGTTTTGCTTTATCAGGATCTTCATTTATTAATGCTCGAATGCTATTCAAGCTATTAAACATGAAGTGAGGATTTAACTGTGATTTTAATGTATTTAATTCTATTTCATTTTTATTTGCTTTTAATTTTAAATTTTGAATTTCTGTTTTTTTGTAATTATCAAAATAATGAAATCCAAAATAAATAAAAGACCAAATAATAAAGATGAGCATCAAACTCAATATTTTAGAGGTAGATGCTACAAAATTTAATTCGTAGTTTGTATTTCCAAACACGTTCATGAAAACTACGTTGAAAATAAAAAATACAAAAGCCATGATAAACGTGGCGAATAAAATAAATGGGACTTGATAAATTATTTTATTTTTTAAGATGTTTAATTTAATAATCGTCTGTTTGTAAAAGTGGCTGATGCTAATGCCTAAGGGAAACCATAGTAAAAAGGCAACAATGTCTACAACGTTTGTTTTATAGCTAAGTTTAAAAAAAAATAAATTAATAGCTGTATAAAAAAACCAACCACATAATTGACAAATCCAGTATAAATCTTTTTTTGATTTTATCATTTTTGCTGAACGCAAGCACTATCAATTAATATTATTTAAGAATTAAATTCCAATTTGAGAGTTTGTATTTTTTAAATAAAATAAAAAAACAAATGAGAGCCATGATAATCCATGATAAAAATTCGGTAAATGGGTTTTCTATGCTTGTAAAAAAAATAGCATCAGTTTGGAGTACTGAGTTTTTTGAGGAAATGAGTAAGGCTGAAATTAAATTATTAGCACAATGAATTCCCATCGCTAATTCAGAGCCTTCATCCAGTAAGGTTAGTATTCCTAGGAATGCACCAAACAATATATAATACGGCATCATCACAAGCAAGCCATGAGTTTTAACCTCTGGATTTGTGCCGTGCATTAATCCAAACAAAACAGATGTAATTATGAGTGGTAGTATTCCGTTTTTAAATGCTATGCCAAATCCTTGCATTAAATACCCTCTAAATAAGAGTTCTTCCGTTGCTGTTTGAATAGGAATAAACATAATGGAAACAATCAATAGTAAACTAAATTTAGTAAAATCAAATTTCAATTCAAGCGTTTCGGGTGATAAGAAGTACGAGCCTACTGTTAATACAATAATTAAGCTGCCCCAAATACTAAATGAAAAAAAGTATCGGTTCCATCTTATTTTTTCAAATCCTGTTGTAATTGAACTTAGTGTTTTCTTTTGGAAAAATCGTATTGTTAAATAAAAAAATAATAGTGTGCATGCGAACATACTCATCATGAGTGCTAGTAATAATGATCGATTTATACCAACTGCTTCTGGATTAAATAAAATATTTGGATTACTTAAAATGGTTTCCATGGCAACGCCGTTATTAGTTGCTTTTGTAATAAGCGGAAAAATTAAGATAGATTGACTTACTACATAACCTAAAACTGCAGCCGTTATTCCCAATAAATAATATCCCAAACTGTTATTCCCAGTTGTTATGCCTTTAATCAATAATAGATTACTAAATGGAAAAGGATTTTTATTTTCTACTTTGTTTTCGTCTGTCATAGCTTTTTTTGAATTTTAATTACCTAAGTAATATGCGCTATATCTTTTTTTGATATGCAACTCTAATATATAGTTTTTAGTTAACTATATTTTTCAATCATTTTTTCGCAAGTTGAATAGACGGGATTAAACACATCTTCAAATCCTTCTTCACCACCAAAGTACGGATCTGGAACTTCCATGTTTTGATTAGGAAAGAGTGTGTTTAAAAACAATTCAACTTTTTGTTCTTGCTCTTTGTTTTTAGCAATCGCCAATACGTTAGTCATGTTACTTTTGTCCATCACATATATCACATCAAAATTATTAAAATCTTTTTCAGAAAATTGTCTGGCTTTTAAAGGCGTTAAATCAACGCCATGTTTTTTTGCATTTAAAACAGTTCTATAATCTGGTGTTTCACCTACATGAAAGTTTGATGTTCCTGCTGAATCAATTTCAATAGGTAAGTTTTTATCAGAAATTAATTTTAGCATAATTCCTTCGGCTAGTGGCGAACGACAGATATTGCCTAAGCAAACAAATAGAATTTTTTGCATGGTTTAAATTTCATTAGGAACAAAATCGCTCTGTTCGGCGTAAAATGCCACTTTAGTTAAAAGATTAAGAATTATTTCTTGAGTTAAAGAATTTGCTTCGCTGGTATATTTTACAAAAACTGAATCATCCATAATCGCATATGCAATTGAGCTCATTCCGTAATTTTTATTTAATAAATGCAAATAAAATGTTTCTCTGTTATCGTCAGGTATAGCGCAAATGGGCGCAACAATTTGAAATAAATGATTTTTTTCTTGTTCCCAAACATCAATGAGAATATCAAACTTTCCTTTTTTTAAATTCCATTGTCCAATTTGTGGTCCTCTTGATAATTCTGCGGGTATACCTAAAGCTAAAATAGCTTCTTCTACTATTTTATAATAGTTTTCGATCATATGATTAAATACTTGTTTCGTTTAATTTTTCATTAAAAAACACCGACATTTTATTGGTGTAGAATTGGCTTTTAAATTGTCCAACCCACTGAATGCCGCTGATGGCGTTAGTCAAAAAAACTTCGTCGGCATCGGCTAATGTATGAACTGTTAAACTTTTTTCGAAAGTTAAAATTCTATTTTCACTAGCAATTGATAAAATATGTTTCCTCATCACACCATCAATGCAACCATCTGCAATGGGCGAGGTGTATAATGCGCCATTCTTCAAAACAAAAATGTTTGAATTAATACTTTCAATAATATGGCCATTATCATTTACTAATAAGCAATCGTCTAACTTTAATGAATTTTTCGTAAGACCAGCCATAATGTATATTAAGGCACTACCAGTTTTTATGCTTGATATTTTTGAAATTGGTTTTTTAATTTCTGCGTATAAATCAACCCACAATCCTTTTTGATTTAATGTATATCCAACGGCTTCCATTTTTTCAACTTCAATTAAAAAAGAAATATCGTTTGTTTCGGGCGTGTAAAATCCACCATCATTTCTGAAAACAGTTAAACGGATTCGCGCATCTGTTTGTATATTATTTTCTTTTACCAATTGATAAATCAGATGTTCAATATTGGCTGTTGAAAATTCAGCAGGAATATTCATTCGGAGCGAAGTCATAGCAAGTTTAAGTCTTTGAATATGACTTGGAAGTAGCATTATTTTTCCTTTAATCAATCGAATGCTTTCAAATATAGAGTCTCCATATCTAAAGGCACGATTAGAAAAACTAATAGCTGGTTCATACAGGCTAATTACATGACCATTATATATGCATTTGGTGTCTAACATCCTCGTTAAATGTAATTAATAATTATAAGGAATAATTACCTGTTAAAAATTGTTGAAAAGATAAATAAATTACCTTACATATGAAACATAAATATGATAATATTTATCCTATTAAAAATAATAAAGACAATGAGTGATATTCAGCATTTTTTTCAAGCTATTGAATTTGTAGAAAATTCAAATTATGAAAATAAATTAGGTGGAATAATTAACGCGTATACTAAGAATGGCCATTTTCCTGATTTATCCGACGTTGATATGGCTATTGTTGGTGTGTGCGAAAGCAGACATTCAAATAATTCTGGTAGTCAATTAGCTCCTGATTCCGTTAGGAGTTATTTGTACGATTTATATCAAGGCAGCTTTAGAGCAAGATTAGTTGATTTAGGAAATATTGAACAAGGTCACGAAGTTGAAGACACTTACTATGCTTTAAAAAATACCGTTGAGCATTTAATTAAAAATAATGTCATTCCTATTATCATTGGTGGTAGTCAAGACTTAACCTATGCGCAATTTTTAGGATACGAAAATTTAGAACAAACGATAAACATAGCAACGGTAGATTCGGCTTTTGATATTGGAAGCCCAGAAGAGGCAATTACAAATAAAGGCTTTTTAGGAAAAATTATTTTACACCAACCTAATTTTTTATTTAATTATAGCAACATTGGTTATCAAACGTATTTAGTTGACCCTGCCTCATTAAATATGATGAATAGATTGTATTTTGATACTTATCGTTTGGGTCAAGTGCGAGATATGATTGAAGAATCTGAACCTATTATCAGACATGCTGATATGTTTAGTTTTGATATATCCGCTATTAAACACAGTGATGCACCTGCCAATCCTATTCCTTCACCAAATGGATTTTATGCTGAAGAAGCTTGTCAAATGATGCGATACGCAGGGATGAATGATAAATTAACATCTGTTGGTATTTATGAAATTAACCCAGAGTTTGATGTTTTAGGAAAGACAGCGAGTTTAGCGGCTCAAATGATTTGGTGTTTCATGGATGGTTTTTATAATCGAAAAAGCGATTTCCCGACTCGTTCAAGCAATGATTATGTAAAGTTTCATGTGGTACTTCAAGATGAAAAATATTCTATTAATTTTTTTAAGAGCAAAAAAAGCGATCGTTGGTGGATGGAAGTTCCATATCCAAGTACAAAAGGTTTGAAGTTTGAACGTCATACCTTACTACCTTGTTCATATAAAGATTATGAATTAGCAGTTAGCAATGAAATGCCTGATAGATGGTGGCAAACATACCAAAAGTTAGCCTAGGATAACCCTTTTACATGATTTGAATTTGTAACAAAGAGTTACTAAATTTAATCAACGTGTTTTGTTTAAAAGTTTAGACAGTCATTTCTTAACAAAAGAATTTCATATACTAAGGTTGCTAACAAATCCAGTATTGGTTTTCAGTATGTTATGAAGTCTTGTTAGTAGCTTGTTAAAAATCTAATACCTGTAAGTAATTTCGTACATTCATATTGTAGAAAGTATTAAGCATTTTTACCATCCCAATATATATTTATGCCAAACTTTGATAACCAAAATAAAATTCGTAAAAAATTAATTGCTCCAGTGTCTTCACATGAAATTGGAAAACTACAACCACAAGCTGTTGAATTGGAAGAGGCCGTTCTTGGTGCCATGCTATTAGAAAAAGATGCATTGAGTTCGGTTATTGATGTAATTTCGGTTGAGAGTTTTTATAAAGAACAAAATGGAATTATTTTTAAAGCCATTTACAATTTATTTAATCGTTCTGAACCAGTTGATATCATGACTGTTTCGCAAGAATTAAAACGTAGTGGCGAATTAGAATTAGTTGGTGGATCATTTTATGTGTCTTCCTTAACTAATAGAATAGCATCTTCTGCAAACATTGAGTATCATGCTCGTATAGTAGCACAAAAATATTTACAACGCGAATTAATTCGCATAAGCACAGAAACGATAAAATCAGCTTACGAAGACGGAACTGATGTTTTTGAATTGTTAGATTCGACTACACAGCATATTTTTCAAATATTAGATTCTAATGTTAGGAAACAACACGTTGGAATGACTTCGCTAATAGCTAAAGCCATTGAAGATATTGAAGCGGCTGCAAAAAAAACAGATGGCTTGTTAGGCGTGCCATCCGGATTTACAGCATTAGATAGAATTACAGGTGGTTGGCAAAAATCAGATTTGTTAATTTTAGCAGCAAGGCCTGGTATGGGTAAAACGGCTTTTGTAGTTTCGATGGCAAAAAATGCTGCCGTAGAATACAACAGACCAGTTGCTATCTTCTCTTTAGAAATGTCTTCTGTTCAGTTAGTCAAACGATTGATTTCATCAGAAACAGAAATTACTCAAGATAAAATTTTAAAAGGAAATTTAGATAATCATGAATTTGTTCAATTAAATGAGCGGATAAAAAAATTATCTGTTGCACCCTTATACATTGATGATACACCTGCTTTATCTATTTTTGAATTAAGGGCAAAGGCTCGCCGTTTGAAAGAACAACAAAAAATTGAAATGATTATTATTGATTATTTACAATTGATGAGTGGTGGTCCTGATTCTAAAGGTAATCGTGAACAAGAAATTTCTGCAATTTCTCGTGGCTTAAAATCATTAGCTAAAGAATTAGAAATTCCAATCATTGCTTTATCTCAGTTAAGTCGTCAAGTTGAAAATAGACCAGGTGGAAGTAAACGCCCACAGTTGAGTGATTTACGTGAATCTGGTGCCATTGAACAAGATGCCGATATGGTTATGTTTATTTATCGTCCCGAATATTATAATATTGAAATTGATGAAGATGGTCAATCAACAAAGAACAGAGCGCAGATTATTATTGCTAAGAATAGACATGGTGCACTTGAAGATGTTACATTAAGATTCATTGGTATGTATGCTAAATTTACAGATGTTGATTATCAGGACGGACAATCGTATACGCCATCAGCGAGTGAAGGCATTTCAAATAATACAGATTTCTTATCGCAACCCAATACCAAAACCCTTCAAAGTAAAAGTAATTGGGATATAGATGAAGAAGGCCCAACAAGAGATATTGTTAGAAGAAATGATATTGACGAGGCGTTTTAATGAATAAATTAATTTGTTTTTTTTCTTGTCTTATTCTATCAAATAGTGTATTTGGTCAAAATATATCGTTCGACTCTATACTTCAAACAAAATCGATTTTAAAAAAAGTTAGTGCAGACGCAAGAACATATGGCTTACAAATTATTTATACACAAATTAATAGAGATAGTAAAGGTATCCCAACGTTTAAAAATTTTACATATAATGTAGATTCAACAAATTATTTTTACCCTGCGAGTTTAGTAAAGTTACCTTGTGCTATTTTAGCTTTAGAAAAACTAAAGTCACTTCAAGTCAATAAAGAAGCATATATGTTTACAGATAGCTCATATGCTTGTCAGCATTTTGTAAAATCTGATTCAACCTCAATAACAGGTTTTCCAAGCATAGCGCATTACATTAAACGCATGAGTTTAGTAAGTGATAATTTCGCTTATGGAAGAGTGTATGAATTTTTAGGCGTTGACTATTTACACGCACGTTTAAATAATTTAGGATATCCAAACATTCGGATACGTCATCGATTTGATGGAGGTTGTAAAGAATTAGAGCATGTTACAACCAATGCTATTTCATTTTACGATGAAAAATTAAACGTAATATATATTCAAAAACAAGAAGTTTCCAAAAACATCATTACACATCCATTGGGAATAGTAAACGTTGGAAAGGCTTACATAAATAATGAAAACAAAAAAATAAATAGGCCTAAAGATTTTACTCAAATGAATTATTTGTCACTTCAAAATAGCCATGCTTTACTCCAACGATTAGTATTTAATGAGTATTATCCTAAAGAAAATCAATTCAAAATGAGCTTAGATGACCAACAATTCTTAGTAAATTATTTAACCATATATCCTCGCGAAAGTAAAGATCCAACATATAACTCTAAAACATATCACGATAGTTATAAAAAATATTTCATATACGGAGATTCAAAGAACAAAATTGCGGATACAAACATTAGAATAACAAATAGTGTTGGGCAATCGTATGGATATATGGCAGATTGTGCTTACATTCAAAATAAAAGTAAGGAAATAGAATTTATGTTGAGTGCTGTTATTTATGCTAATAAGGACCAAATACTCAACGACGGAAAATATGAATACAATTCAATTGCATTGCCTTTTTTAGCAGAGTTAGGAAGGCAAATGTATTATTTTGAATTGAGTAGAAAGAAATAAAAATGAAAAGCATTGATCGATTAAAAAAAATAAAAGACTTATTATTTGTTGAAAGAGAAGAGGATTTCTATCAATATAAAGAACAGTTTTTAAGGGCTAGTATTGAACAACGAAAAAAGAATGGAGCAACTTGGTTTCCCATTCAAATATTAAGTAATGAATTAGGGTATGCAGATTACGTTCATTTAGAAGTTGAACGAACAAATAGTTTAGATATGCCTCATCAATTTAGTGCTGGTAAAAATGTGAGTTTGTTCTCTAATAAAAATCCAGATGAGATTCAAGAAATCTCAGGCACTATCAAACAGTGTAGTAAAAATAAAATGAAAATCATCATTCATACCGATGATTTACCTGATTGGTGTTATGATGGACGATTAGGTGTAAATATTCAGTTTGATGATAATAGCTACATTGAAATGCAAAAAGCATTAGATGAAGTTATAGGTGCAAGAAATAATAGAATAGCGGAGTTAAGAGAAATGATTGAAGGGAATGACATTCCTAGTTTTAACAAAATTGATGACAGTGTATTAATTCCACAATTAAATAATTCTCAAAATAAAGCAGTCAAACATATTTTAAGTGCCAATGATATTGCCGTTGTTCATGGCCCACCAGGAACAGGAAAAACAACAACGATTGTGCAGGCCATTCGTTTAGTTTTGCAATCTGAAAAACAACTCTTAGTATGTGCGCCAACAAATACAGCAGTTGATTTAATTACAGAAAAATTAATTGAGCAAGGAATTAATGTGTTGCGAGTTGGCCATCCAGCAAGAGTTTCTGAAGGCTTGTTGAAAGCAACAATTGATGGACAAATTCAAAGCCACGCCAATTATAAAGATATTAAGAGCTTACGAAAAACAGCAGAAGAATATTTTAAAATGGCTGGAAAATATAAACGAACCTTTGGAAAAGAAGATGCTAAACAACGGGCTTTATTTTACACAGAAGCAAGAAATTGTATTAAAGAATCTCGTTTGTTGGAAGATTACATTGTGAATTCATTATTTGAAAACGCGCAGGTAATTAGTTGTACACCAGTTGCCTCTACTAATAAAGCACTAGCTAATAAACAATTTAGCACGTTGTTTTTTGACGAAGCGTCGCAAGCATTAGAAGCTATATCGTGGATCCCATTATTAAAATGTAAACGGGTTATTTTCAGTGGAGATCATTTTCAATTGCCACCAGTTGTAAAAAGTAATAAGGCAAAACAAGAAGGATTAGCAGAAACCATGTTGGATCGATGTATCAAGCATCCAGATGTTTCTACCTTGCTTACAAGGCAATATCGCATGCATCAACACATTATGCAATTTAGTAATCAGTATTTTTATAACAATGAATTGGAAGCAGATGCAACCGTAAAAGAAACAGTATTATCATTACATGAGGATATCGATATTTTAAATAGTCCTGTTGAATTAATTGATACAGCTGGTTGTAGTTTTGATGAATTGCAAAACCCAGAAACATTAAGTTTATCTAACGTTGGCGAAGCCAATTTAATTTTTAAACATCTTGAATTGTTGCTGCAACAGTATCAATTTAGCCAAGAGGAACAAAATATATCCATTGGGATTATTTCTCCTTACAAAGAACAAATAGAATTACTAAAAGAGAAATTAGTTGATTTTGATTATTCAACTTATCCAGTTTCTGAATTGGCAGTAAAAACGATTGATGGCTTTCAAGGGGAAGAACGCGATGTGATTTACATTTCCTTGGTAAGAAGTAATGAACATTCAGAAATTGGTTTTTTATCAGATATTAGAAGAATGAATGTCGCTTTAACACGTGCTAAGAAAAAGTTAGTTGTTGTTATGGATACATCTACCATTGGTAATCATCCATTTTACAAATCGTTTATAGAGTATTGCGAGAAAAATAATTTTTATAAATCAGCTTGGGAGTATAATTACGAGGTGTAATAATTAAATCTTAATATCCAAAATGCTTTAAATTCATATCGTTATTTCTCCAGTCTTTAGTAACCTTAACAAATAATTCTAAAAATATTTTCTTACCAAAAAACGTTTCAGCTTCAATACGAGCTAGTGTTCCCACTTTTTTTAAGTTTGCACCTTGATGTCCAATAATAATTGCTTTTTGACTTTCACGTTCTGCAATAATATCAGCTTGGATTCTAATAATGTTTTCTTCTTCTTTAAATGAATTAACGATAACCTCTACACTATATGGTATTTCTGCTTTATAGCGCATCAACATTTTTTCACGAATAATTTCTGACATAAAAAAACGTTCAGGTTTATCCGTTAATGTATCTTTATCATAAAAGGCTTCACCTGCAGGAAGTAATTGTGTAATGCGATACATGACTGTTTCTAAATTAAATTTCTTTAAAGCTGAAATTGGAATCACTTCTGCTTTTGGAAATTTACCTTGCCATTCGGCTAATTTTTCAAATAATTTTACTTCAGTAGCCATGTCAATTTTATTTAATAAAATTAAAACGGGCGTTGTAGAGTTTTGTAATTTTTTTAAGTATTCTTCCTCTAAAACAATATCGTCGTATATGTCTACGATTAAAAGAAATACATCAGCATCGCTGAATGCAGAAATTACAAACTCCATCATTTTTTCTTGAAGTTTATAATTTGGTTTTAAAATCCCAGGTGTGTCTGAAAACACCATTTGGTAGTCATCTCCGCTTACAATTCCCATAATACGATGACGGGTAGTTTGTGCTTTTGATGTGATAATACTTAGTCGTTCGCCAACTAAAGCGTTTAATAGTGTTGATTTTCCTACATTAGGACAACCAACGATGCTTACAAAGCCTGATTTATGGATAGAGTTCGAAATAATAATAGTTTTTATTTGTTTACAAAGAAAAGAATTATATCTTTGCACCGCAATAAAAAATGTTTTTTTATTTTTTTATAGGCTGAATTAGAGAAGTTGGTACCCAAAAAGCAAAATTATTTAAACAATAAGATATTGCGGGATAGAGCAGGGGTAGCTCGTTGGGCTCATAACCCAAAGGTCGGGTGTTCGAATCACTCTCCCGCTACCATTGAAAAAGCCTTACAGAAATGTGAGGCTTTTTCAATTAATTAATTTTTTCATTTTTAAAATAAGATGCCTTTGATAAAGACTTATTCTATGAGTTTTTAAATCATTATAGGATTGCGAGTTTGATAAATCAGTTAGATTATTTTTTTTCATCATAATTATAAAGCCCAGTTATACCTTATTTGTTATATTAGTTTGTTACATCAAATGTTTTAGACTTGAGGATAAATATTTCTTCGTAACTAAATTCATCTTCTGCTAGTTCTAATAAATAAGTTAGCACATCGTGTTGTAAGAAATATTTTTTTCAGATTACCTTTTCTATATATATCAATGTTATAATTCTATAAGGTAAGGAGAGCCAAGTATTGGGAAAATAAAATAAATATGTTGTGCGGTAAAAAAGGGATTTTCTTAACATAAAAAAATCCCTTGCTAGCAAGGGATTTTTATTTTTAAATGATTCGTTATAGTTTAGCTAGTGATGCTAATTTTCTTATCTAACTCTTCAATATATGCTTTAAAACGCTTGTCAGTATCCATTAAGTTGTTTACTGTACGGCATGCGTGTAATACGGTCGCGTGATCTTTTCCACCACAATGCATGCCTATTGTTGCTAAAGAAGACTTAGTCATGCATTTAGCGAAATACATCGCAATTTGACGGGCTTGAACCACTTCGCGCTTGCGTGTTTTAGATTTCATTAAATCAATGTTTAAGTCAAAATAATCGCACACTACTTTTTGAATATAATCAATAGAAACTTCACGAGCTGTTGATTTCACAAATTTATCAATCATCTGCTTAGCTAATTCCAACGTAATTACTTTTTTGTTTAAAGAAGATTGCGCTAATAAAGAAATTAATGCGCCTTCTAATTCTCTTACGTTTGATGTAATACTATAAGCAAGGTATTCGCAAACTTCTTTAGGTAATTGAATGCCTTCGTTGTAAACCTTTTTCTCTAAAATTGCGATACGAGTTTCTAAGCCTGGAGTTTGTAAGTCTGCACTTAATCCCCATTTAAAGCGTGATAACAATCGTTGTTCAATGCCTTGCATTTCAACTGGCGCTCTATCAGCTGTTAATATAATTTGTTTTCCTAATTGGTGTAAGTGATTGAAGATATGAAAAAATACATCTTGTGTTTTTTCTTTTCCTGCTAAGTATTGAATATCATCAATAATTAAAACATCTATCATTTGATAAAAATGAACGAAGTCGTTTTGATTATTATTTTTGATTGAATCAATAAATTGAGAAATGAATTTTTCTGACTGAACGTATAAAACTGTTTTATTTGGAAAATTCTTTTTAATATCAATGCCTATTGCTTGTACTAAATGCGTTTTACCTAAACCAACGCCGCCATATAATAATAATGGGTTGAATGCAGTTCCTCCTGGTTTTTGTGATACAGCATATCCAGCCGAACGTGCTAAACGGTTACAATCCCCTTCGATAAAATTATCAAAACTATAATTCGGATTTAATTGAGATTCAACCGAAACTTTTTTAAGACCTGGAATAATAAACGGATTTCTAATTGCACCACCATCTATTGGCATAGATACTGGATTGTTTCTTAAGTTTGTGTTGATGTTAGGAACTTTAAGCATGACTGCTTTTTCAGATTTCCCTGTTCCGTTTTCCATTACAATGCTGTATTCAATTCTTCCTTCAGCACCTAATTCTTTACGGATCACTTTTTTAATAATCGTAATATAATGTTCTTCTAACCATTCATAAAAAAATTGAGATGGCACTTGAATGTTTAACACATTATCTTGAATTTTAATTGCTTTAATTGGTTCAAACCAAGTTGCAAAATTTTGAGGGCTTACATTATCTTGAATTACTTTTAAGCAATTCTTCCACACGGTTTCAGCAGTTTTTTCCTTCATAAAAAAATAAGTTATTAAATATATATTGTTTAGTAGTATTAACAGGTAATAGTTTGTAAATATATATTGTTTATTCGTTTATGCAAGGAGAAAACGGTAAATAATTTCACTTTTTTTGAAATTTATTTTTGTTTTGCTCTTGTTTATTTAAATTTTTTTATTATCTGAATTATGGATGATGTTTTTAGTGTCAAGTGAAAAGATTACATCTATTTTCCCTAACCATATACCTGCCCATCCTACTTGCGTTATAAATACATCTTTACCTATTTTATTTTTTAATTGAACAGGATGTTCTAAAAATGTATGGGTGTGCCCACCAATTATTAAATCAATGTTTTCAGTTAAAGGAGCCATATTCATATCACTTATTTTTTTTTCATTATACGAAAATCCAATATGAGATAAAGCAATAACATAATCACAGCCTAAATCTTTTTTTAAATGTTTGGCAGTGGCATTCGCTATGGGTAATGGATTTTGATAGATAGTATCTACGCACATTTTTTTATCTACTAATCCATCAAGTTCAATGCCGTAACCTAAAACACCAATTTTCAGACCTTGCTTCTCAAACACTTTATATGGAATTACTTTTTTATGTAGGCTCGTTTTAGAAAAATCATAGTTGCAGTTAATAAACGAAAAATTAGCATGAGCCATTTGCTTCGTAATGTTGTCAATGCCTAAGTCAAATTCATGATTGCCAATAGTTGTCGCATCATATTTCATTAAGCTCATCAATTTATATTCTAATTCACCTTGGTATAAATTAAAATAAGGTGTTCCCTGAAAAACATCTCCAGCATCTAACAACAAAACATTATCGTTTTCTTTTCGGATGGATTCAATAACTGCTGATCGTCTTGCAAATCCACCCATATCAGGATGCTTAGGATCGCTTAAAGGAAAGGGTTCAATGCGACTGTGCACATCATTGGTGTATAAAATAGTTAATTTAACGAAGTTGTTTTTTTTTATTACCTCTTTCGATAGCGACGGCAGTCCTGCTAATATAGCAGACGTCCCAATCATGTACTTTAAAAAATCACGTCTATTTTGATAGTTGTATTCTTCCATCGAGTTGGGATTTTATGAGTTCACCTTTTTTTGTTACTGTTTTACAGTGTGTAATTATCATATCTCTTAATAAGATGCCTGTTGTTTTTCTTTCAATAGCGTTTTTAAAGAAGTTATAATTATCTCCACCATTTGCCAGATAATCTGATGTAACAACCCAATAATATTTTGATTCATCAAATGATTGACCATTAAATGTAACTTGTATGGGTTTGTTATCTTTTATAACTAAACGCATGCCACTGACTGGTATGCCTCCTTTTTCGCTAATTTTTTCTACCATATCTTTTATTTGTGATCCGCTAAGTTTTAATAATACAACTTCATTATCAAATGGCATTAATTCAAATATGTTACCGATGGTAATATTGCCTTGTGGTAATGAGTTTCTCAATCCTCCTTTGTTAAAAACGGCGGCATTTAATAACAACGAATCGTTTCCTAAATATTTTTTTGTTTCCATCATCACTGCATCACAAAAGAAGTTGCCCAAGGTGCTTTCAAGATCTGCCTTTATAAGTGCTTTTTCACTTTGCCCGATTACAACTTGCATATTTGCGTCGTGCGATAACTTGTAAGGACCGATGGTTTTGTATACAGTACTGTCTATCGTTTTTGAATTAATAATAATATGCGATTCTGATATACTTGAAAAGCTTGCTTTTTTTTGACAGGAAATACTAAGTAGTAAGCTGAAAAAAAATAGACTTTTTATTAAGATTTTCATATTGGATAAACTAAATTAGATGCTTTAAATATAAGATATTATTTGTATGATTAAAACTGAAACAACGTTAAGAGTACGTTATGCTGAAACAGACCAAATGGGTTATGTATATTACGGTAATTACGCACAGTATTATGAAGTTGGCCGTGTTGAAGCCATGCGTAGCTTAGGTTTTAGCTATAAGGAAATGGAAGAAAGAGACATCTTGATGCCAGTGATTAATTTAACGGTAAATTATAAAAAGCCTGCCTTATATGATGATGAAGTTAGAATTGTGACGATGGTAAAGGTATTACCAAACGTTAGAATTACATTTGAATATGAATGTTATAATCAGAAGGATGAATTACTCAACACTGGTTCTGTCACTTTAGTATTTATTGATAAGTTGAAAAATAAACTGACAATGCCACCAGATTGGTTTATGAATGCATTTGTTTCAAAGTTTAATACCTAGACTAATATCTAATTTCACAGCCTGGTAGTAATGCTTTTAATTCTTCAATATATTCTTTTGAAAAACCATTACCTCTAACATCAAGTAGGGTAAGATTTTCTAATTGAGAAATTGAATCAGGCAATTTTGATAATTGATTCCCTTTTACAGAAAGTATTCTTAATTGCCTTGATTTAAAAAGTTCATATGGAATTGATTTTAATTTATTTCCGTCTAATACTAAAACTTCTAAATTCTGGAAACGTTCAAAATGTTTAGTGAGAAAAAACATATTGACATTAGTTAGACTTAAAAATGTTAAGTTCGGAATTTTAAATACTTCTTTTGGGAAGCTATCTAATACACAGTTTTCAATGGTTACTTCTTTTAATGATTTTAAAAACTTTAATGTGTTCGGTAACTTTAAAGTGTCGTTGGTGGAAGATATTTTTAAGGTTTTTAATTTATTTAAATAAGCAATGTCACTTGGTATGCTATCAAATTTTGCTCCGAAAAATTCGAGGTAATTTAAATTATTTAGTTTTTTAATATCGGCTGGAAAGGTTTCGAATCCATTATTAAAACTAGCAAAGTATATTAAATTAGTCATTTCAGAAAAGCCAATTGGAAATTTATCACAATCATTACCGTTTAATTTAAGTGCTTGCAAATCTTTTAATTTTCCAATTTTATCATACAGTTTTGGATCAATTTTTTGATAACTTAAATTTAATTTGTAAACATTTTTTGACACTTCTAAGGCTAATTTTAAATCAGTGTAAACCTTAGAACCAAATGGACCAAATGTATCAAAGGCATCACTTTGCTGCGCGTAGCAAGTTGTTGGCAGAAAAAGTATGATTAAAAATAATTTAGACATGTTGTGTTTAAACGAATATACAAACTATTCTTTTATACCTTACTTATTCATCCAAATTTATTTCATGAAACAATTATGCATATTATGAGGTTAACTGTATCTTCGTTAAATAAATTTCAATTATGTCAAATCACCAAGAAGATTTTATTCAAATTTTAAATAAAGCGATATTTGAAAATACGTTTGTTAAATTAGCTTTAGCCAATTATAAGGGTTCCATAGTAGATTTAAAATATATTTACGTCAAAAGAATTATCATTAAGCAAGAGAATAAATTAAGTTTTACATATCGCTATCGAACAAATGATATTGTTAAGAATTATTCCATAGAAGAAGGGATTTCAATCATAACTGAATTTTTAACGCAGGGAGCTTTTCGCTTAGCAACTGTGTTCGCAATTAAGGTTGATACTATTTTTGAGTTTATTAACGATCGTAAAACGAGTTTAAGAGATGTTAAACCAACTCACACACAATTACCTTCATTGGATCATAATGTTGAAAAAAGACGTTTATTAAAACCAGACGGAAAATTGTATTTACATCAATTAAATATTACGGATGAAAAAGGCATTGTTTATAAACACGCTCAAGATAAATTTAAGCAGATTAATCACTATGTAGAATTATTGAGTCCGCTCATTAAAAATTTACCAAAGCACGAAAAACTTCAGGTGGTTGACATGGGTGCAGGTAAAGGTTATTTAACGTTTGCTTTGTATGATTATTTATTAAACACACTCCATTTACCTACAAAAGTTATTGGCGTGGAGTATCGAAAAGACTTAGTGAACTTGTGTAATGTTATTGCAAAAAAATCATTGTTTAATCAACTAGAATTTATTGAAGGGACCATTGAACAGTATGAAGATTCAACTATTCATGTTTTAATTGCTTTGCACGCCTGTGATACTGCAACTGACGATGCTATATTCAAAGGAATTAACGCGAATGCTGATTTGATTGTAGTGGCGCCATGCTGCCATAAGCAAATTCGGAAAGAAATAGAAAAACATAAAACAAAAAATGAATTGGATTTTTTATTAAAGCATGGTATTTTTTTAGAACGTCAAGCAGAAATGGTGACTGATGGAATAAGAGCACTCATACTTGAATATTTTGGCTATTCTACTAAAGTTGTTGAATTTGTATCAGATTCAAATACACCAAAAAATGTAATGATTGTTGCTGAAAAGAAATCAAAAACGGAGGCGCAAAAGAATGATATCCTAACTAAAATTAAAGAAACAAAACAATATTTTGGAATTGATTTCCATCACTTAGAAAAAAGACTTGGTTTAGACATTTAATTAGGCCGAAAGAATATCAAGAATAGAAATCATTTCAGGATTTAATTCGTCAATGTGTTTGATTGCGTTTTCAAAAGGCGTATAACACACTTTTTTATTAACGATCCCAACCATTTCATTTGTATGATTAGTTTGCAATGCTTTCACGGCATGGTATCCAATTAAACTCGCATTAACACGTTCCATACAAGTTGGATTACCACCTCGTTGTATATGACCTAATATTGAAATTCTGATATCAAATTCTGGCCATTCTTTTTTTAATAAATTTCCAATACCGATAGCTCCGCCATTTTCATCACCTTCAGCAACAATTATAATTCTACTTTTTTTGGAGAGTCTCCAGTATTTTTTCTTTTCTAATAATACTTGTAAGTCGTTTTTTCGTTCTGGAATGAGTATGGCTTCAGCTCCACAAGCAATAGCAGTCCTAAGCGCAATCAAACCAGCATCACGTCCCATTACTTCTACCACAAAAATACGATCATGACTTTCTGCGGTATCTCTGATTTTGTCGACCGCTTCCACTACGGTATTAATAGCCGTGTCATAACCAATGGTAAAATCTGTCCCAATTAAATCATTATCAATGGTTCCAGGGCAGCCAATTGTTTTTACATGATGATGTTTACTTAGTTCTAAAGCGCCTTTAAAACTGCCATCTCCGCCAATTACAATTAGGCCATCTAAGCAGTGCATATTTAAAGTTTGAACAGCTTGCTTCATTCCTTCATCTGTCATGAAACGTTTGCTTCGTGCAGTTTTTAAAATGGTTCCTCCACGATGAATAATGTTTGCAACTTTATCGGAAGTTAAATCAATAAAATCATTATCAATGAGCCCTTCATAACCATGAAAAAAACCAATGACTTCAATGTTTTCAGATATGGCTGTTCGCACTACCGCTCTTAAGCAAGCGTTCATACCGGGAGAATCTCCGCCCGATGTAATGATGCCAATTTTTTTCATAAGCTTACGATTTTATTTTTTTAAAAATTGAAATGACTTGAGGAATGATGGCTTCCGTATCACTATTAGTTATAATATAATTTGCTAATGGTATCTTTTTTTCATCAGGCCATTGAGTGGACATTCTTTTTTCAACACGTTCTCTCGAGATAAAATTTCTTTGCATCACTCTTTTTATTTTCTGTTCGATTGGCGCAGTGACTAAAATAATGGCATTAAATTTTTTATAAGAATCCGTTTCAAAAATGAGTGCGCTTTCTTTTATGATGATACGATCAGGAGATTGTTGTTTGATAAATATTTCGAAATCTTTTTCTAAAGCTGGATGAATAATGGCATTTAAAGATTCTAATACCGTTTTATCCTTAAAAATTACTTCGGCAATATAAGTTGTATTTAATGAACCGCTTGTTGAATAGGCTTCTGAGCCAAGTAATTGAATGACACGCTTTTTTATTTCAGTTTGGTGATATAGGTCTTTCGCTTTTTCATCAGAATTATAAATAAGGCAACCCATTGTTTCAAATAGTTTGGCAATGGTTGTTTTACCGCTACCTATTCCACCTGTTAGCGCGATAATCATCAGTTATATTTTAGATAGGAAATATTGGATGGTTCTATTTTTAGGACTTTAATTTCAGAAGGTTTTCTAATTAGTTCAACTTTTAACTTAGTTTGTTTTTCTTCTATTTGTTTGTAATTCACGGTGGCTTTAAAAGAGTTTGAATTTATCGCATCATAATCTTTCATAGCAACCAAATATGTAACGTTTACAAATGGAGGTAGTAATTTAATGTGTCTATAAGATTGGTTTGTAATAAAGTTTACTGGCACACGTATTGTTGTTTCGGTTAATCGGTCCACATTAAATTGTATGTTGACTTCTTTTAAATTGAAGTGGTTATTTAAGTTGGTGTTATTTAATAAGATGGATTCATTGTAGTTTTGATAAACATCTTTTAAGGTGATTGGCATGGTGTAAATGGTATCAATTTTTGATAAGGAAAGACTATCGCCCGAAACACTTATGAAAGCCGGGTTTACAACTGGATTCGACGTGATAGCATAACCAGATCGCATGGTTGTTTTTAAATTTAATTTAACTGGCACTAGGCGCGTATTATTAGAGGCCAAATTAAAAAACAATGTATCAGGCCTTATTTTTAAAATCTCAACATTAAAATTGATACTATTTTTAATACTGAAGTTTCCATTGCTAATTGAATAAGCTTGCGATTTAGCATTTGTTTTAAGGGAATTGAAATCTATATTGAGTTCAGAAATTCGGTTACTAAAAATAATGAATAGTAGTTTTAATCCGCTTGTTTTTATTTCGATATCGAGTTTTTCTGGAATATCACCAATAATAATTTTATTGGATGGTAAATTATTAAATTTTACCGGAATATGAATAATGTATTTATAATTTAAATTTAAAGTATGCACCACCCATAAGAGTGATGCAATGCTTAGGCAAATGATAAACGTAAAAACTTTTTTGCTAAAAAGTTCTTTTTTTACTTTTGTTATTTTATTTGTGGTTGTTGTGATCATGTATTATTTGAAAAAAACACCACCGATAGATTGATTAAACAGTTTGATTTAAGGTCGATGTTGCATCTTGAGATACAGCATTTTTTGAAATCTTTAGTTTGCTTCCATCTTCAACAGCAATGATAATGGTTCCGTCATCATTCATTTTTTGAATTGTTCCATAGATACCACCTATTGTTAAAATTTTATCTCCAGCTTTTAGTGCCTCAATATATTTTTTAGTGTCTTTTGCTTTTTTCATTTGAGGGCGAATCATAAAAAAATAAAATACTACTACGATTAATACCAATGGCACTATTTGGCCAATTGCACTTTGATTTCCCCCCGCCATTAAAATTACTAAATTGTTCATGTTTGTTTGGTTTATTTGTTATTGATTTATATGTTAAACTATTAATGCGCTGTGGGTAAGTCTGCACTTGGATTAGCGCTTGCTGGCACAACTATGTCAGCTTTAATGTAAATTATTTTTGTACTTGGTTCGCAATTCGTAACGATAGAGATTGATTTTTCAACTAATCCAGATTTACCTTCACTGCTGAATACGACATTAATTTTTTCTTCTTCTCCAGGTAAAATTGGTTTTTTTGGAAATTCTGGAACCGTGCAGCCACAGCTACCACTTGCCGAAGAAATGATTAAACTTTTACCTCCAGTATTTTTGAATTTGAAGCTATAGGAAACTTTTTCTCCTTGTGTAATTCTTCCAAAATCATGCGTTTCTTCCTCAAATTTTATATCTGGTAATTCATTATTTGTTTTTCCGTCTGCCGAATTTGTGTTTTGAATATCGTTGGTGGTTATATCTTTACTACCATTTTGTTGGCAAGATGCTGAAAATATTAAGCAAGTTGTGACAATGTATAACTGTAATTTATTCATGGTTTTAAAATCAACTAATGAGAATCAAATTTAAGGTTTTATTCTTTATATTTCAATTTAATCAAGTATAAATTAGCTGTCATTTACGCTAAAATATCAACTTTTGTTTTTAATAAATCTTTAGTTATAATTTATTCTTTAAGCCAATTAGCTAAAATAGTTTCACCGAAGGTTGAAAGAATAGATTCTGGATGAAATTGAACGCCACGTATATTATAGGTGTTATGTTTCAAAGCCATAATATATCCATGTTCATCGGTGGCTGTAATCGATAGTTCATTTGGAAGTTCTTGTTCATCTACAACCCACGAATGGTAGCGTCCAACTGTAAAAGTGCTAGGGCAGTTTTTAAAAATAGTATCGTTAGTTATAATTTTAATTGGAGTGGCTATTCCATGGCATACAGGATTAATGTTTTTTAATTTTGCTCCAAATGATTCGCCAATACCTTGAAGACCTAAGCATACACCCAGTATGTCTTTAGAGTCACCATACTTTTTGATCACTTCTAGCATGATGCCAGCATCTTTTGGTAACCCAGGTCCTGGTGACAATAAAATTTTATCGTATGAAGATACTTTCGATAATTCAATTTTATTGTTTTGTATAACATCAAATTGGATATTACTTACCTTTTCGATTAAATGAACTAGGTTATAAGTAAAGCTATCGTAATTATCGAGTATTAATAATTTCATTTAATATGCATGAAGTGACATTAAACGTAATTTAATTCCCTTCCATTAAACCTCTGCCTGTTTTTTGGATTAAGTTGTCGCGTTTTAAGTCTACAATGATTTTATCTAAAATGCCATTGATAAACGTTTTGCTATTTGGCGTGCTGTATTCTTTCGAAATGTCAATGTATTCATTTAAAGAAACTTTCACTGGAACATTACTGATGTGTAAAAACTCTGTGATAGCCATTTTCATTAATAATACATCCATAGAAGCAATACGATCTAATTCCCAATTTTTAGTTTTATCGTCAATTAATTTTTCATAATCTTTATCGCAGGCAATTGTTTTTAAAAATAAGGTAGAAATAAATTTTTTATCATCTTCAGCATCTTTAAATAATGGAGTTAATTTAAACTCCCCATTAAAATTTTCGAAAGTTCTTGAAATCATTGAAAAAGCACCAAATGTATCATCTGCCCAATGGATATTTTTTTCTTCAAAAATATGATTTACTAATTCGTGTTCGTATAAAAATTCAGTAGCAACGCTAATTAAAAACTGTTTATCTTCTTTTAAGGATGGAGTAGAAGATGACATATAGTTTTTATATAAATCAGTTGCTCTTAGTTCTAAAAATAATTTACGCACTAAATCAAAATCTTCTTGCCATGATATTTTTCTATTTAGAATTTCTTTTTTAACGGCTTGGCTATTTGCTAATGATAATAAAATGGTATTTTTTAAAAATCGATCATTAGGCTCTAAATCTTCTTTTGTAGGTAAACGCTTATTTTTATTTTCTTCAGAAATTAAATGAGCCACATGATGAATATCTGTAAATAGAACTAATACATAAATATATAAATCGTAAATTTTATCTAAACTTTTAAAAAGTTCTTTTTCGTAAAACAGAACATTAGGCTTATCTTGCTGGTAGTATGAATACAAGAGTTGCATTGTTTTTATTCGAAGGTAGCGGCGGTTTAACATAAAAGAACGAATTTTCAGTTTTAAATTATGATTATAGAATAGTTGATTGTATTCACTTTTTTTACACTATTTATTTTGATAAAGTATTTCATGTTATGTATTCATGTTTACTCCATTTCAGGCAGCTAAATTATGCTTATTTTATTGATAAAATAATTTTTTAATTAAAATCATTGATTAAATTTGAATTGTGTTTTTTAAAAACCTTCTCACATATTTATTATTATTGCCTGTTTACCTGCTAAATGCTCAAAATGGGTTTACGGGTTCAAAAAATTATTATCTTAAAGTTGCACCAACCCAAGGTTTTATATTAGAGCATCGAAGCACAATCGGGCATTTAGTAAAGGGTTACATTACTGGTATTGGTTTAGATTATGTAAAACCAACTCATGGTAATAAGAAATGGCACAAAGAAAATAATATGCCTGAAGTAGGTTTAAGTTTTAATTTTATCAATTTCGCTAATCCTCAACAACTAGGTTACTGTTTTGGATTATCACCCTTTATTGATATCCCACTTAAGAAAATCCAAAAAAGATCCCGATTATATATGCGAATTACATGGGGAGCGTCTTATTTAACAAAGCATTACGATGTTAATTCAAATCATAAAAATATTGCCATCGGTAGTGGATTAAATACTTACGTGCAATGGAAATGGTTTTGGCACATTAATTTAAATAAGCAATTAAGACTTGAACCCGGCTTTTCATTTGCTCATGCTTCTAATGGTAGAGCAGCTGTCCCCAATTTAGGATTAAATGTTGTTTCTTTAAATTTAGGTTTGACATTCAAATTAAAAAATGAGGTTGTTGAAAATATAAAACTGGATACAACTGAGGTTTGGGGAACTAAGCATGAAATTTTGATTTGGGATGCTGTTGGGTTTAATGAACATGAGCCACCGAATGGTCAAAAGTATATTGCCAATACATTTGGTGTAAATTATTATTACAACAGAAGTAACAAACATAAGTTTGGTTTTGGGTTTGATGTATGCTATGATACACAAAATAAATATCATTTAGAAACCTCCGGGCACCCTTCAAATGGTTGGACTGATTTATTGCAATTAGGACCTAAACTATGTTATGCCTATAATATCGGAAGAGTCAGTTTACCAATAGAAATGGGCTATTATGCCATTTCTAAGCCAAAAGAAGACGGTCCTATTTTTCATAGAATTGGAATTAGGTATTTTTGTGAAAATGGAATCATGTTTAATTTCACGTTAAAATCTCATTGGGCTGTAGCATCTCATTTTGATTACGGAATTGGGTATCGTTTTAAACTTAAAAAGAGACAAGCAAATGAAAACTAAATTATTTTTATGTATCGTTTTAGGATTTGCTTTCTTTTCCTGTAAGAAAGAAAATTGTTTCGACTGTATAAAGTCAACTGGAAAAATTATCACTCAAGATAGAAATTTGAATTCGTTTAAATCAATTTTTGTTGAAGATAAGATAGATGTATACATCACTCAAGATTCTATTTTTAAAGTTGAAGTAGAAGCTGGACAAAATTTACAACCTCTTATTAAAACAATAATAGATGGAGAGACATTACGGGTGCAGAATGATAATAAATGCAATTGGGTAAGAGGTTATAAACATAGTATAAAAGTGTTTATTCATGCTCCGTATTTTAAGTATATTGAAAATGCTGGTGTTGGAACTACAGAATCATTAAATACAATTTCACAAAATGAATTGTCAATTAGAACAAGTAATTCTGGCGATTTAAAATTGAAAGTTAATACTGATAAAATGATGATTAGTGCCCATGGCAATGGTGATATTTATTTAACGGGCAATACTATTAAATTAGAAAGTAGTTGTGTAGGCACCAATTTTCTATATGCAAGTGATTTAATCATTTCAAATTATGCTTATTTGTACACTTCTTCTATAGGAAATTCTTATGTCACAGCCCCCGAAAATGGTTTAATGGATGTGCAAATAGCGCGAGATGGAAATGTTTACTATAAAGGAAATCCCAGTCAAATCAATTTGAATCGCATCGGTAAGGGAGATTTGATTAAAGAATAATACATATCACATACTTTTTTAATTTTAAATACGTTTACTATTTCAATGAAATTCTATTACCAATTATATATATTTTTAGTTTTTGTTTCTAATACATTTGCTCAAGCAGATTATGTCAATGATAATGTCATGCATTATTCTGATTGGACTTATCAACAAACTATTTTATCTGTGCAACTTCATGAATCTTCCTTTGATGCGAATCCTGCTATTTTTGAATTAAATAGTGGTAGCGTGCTTGAATTAAGTTTTGATGATTTAGATTTCGATAAAAAAAAATATAGCATTAGTTTCGAACATTGCACGGCCAATTGGGAATCTTCTAACCTAATGCCATCAGAATTTATAAATGGATTTTTTGAAGCAAATATTTTAAACTTTTCGTTCTCAACGAATACCATTCAAAAGTATACGCATTATTCTATAACCTTTCCACAGGCTAATATTAATTTTAGCAAATCAGGAAATTACATCGTTTATGTTTATCAAGATAATGATAAAGAAAAACTAGTACTTACTAAACGATTTATGATTTATGAAAACAAAGTTTCTGTTTTATCGAAGGTCAATCAAGCTATTGGCAATGATGAACAATATGAAAAACAACACATTGATTTTTCACTTGTAAACTCAGGATATGAAATAACAAATCCATTTACTGATTTAAAAATTGTGATTACTCAAAATAATCGATGGGATAATGCTATCAATGATATTAAGCCAACATTTGTAGAACCAACAAAATTAACCTATTCGTTAGATGATAAATCAACCTTTAACGGAGGAAATGAATTTCGATATTTTGATACGCGTTCATTAAGAACGTATACAGAAAGAGTTAATGTAATTTATAGAGACAGTGTCTCTAAGTATCACATCGAATTAAAAACGGATGAGTTAAAAACATTTAAAAATTATTCTTTCTATAATGATATCAATGGAAGTTATTTAATTAAAAATAAAGACATGGTTGGAAATCCTGATATCGAAGCTGATTACTCTTGGGTGCATTTCTTTTTTCCTTATGATAATGCTCAGAGTGAAGGTAATTTTTATGTATTAGGGAAATTATCGGAATGGAAAACGAATCATACCAATCGACTCAATTATAATTATAAGAAATTAGGTTATGAAGGAAAACTATATTTGAAACAAGGCTATTACAATTATAGCTATGTATTCTTATCAGATCATAAAAAAGGCGGCGATCAAACTTTAACGGAAGGAAACCATTGGGAAACAGAGAATGATTATAGTATTTATGTTTATCATCGACAAAGAGGTACCTATTACGATCAATTAATTGCCGTAAAAAGATTAAATTCAATGCGTAAATAAAACCAACCAATTTTTACAAATCATGAAGTCTGAACATAATTATATTGAGATAAATAAAGAAACATGGAATAAAAAAACTGAGGTGCATGTTGGGTCAGATTTTTATGACATGCCCGGATTTTTAAGTGGTCAAACATCTTTGAATGACATTGAACTTAAATTACTAGGTGATATTAAAGGTAAACGTGTTTTGCATCTTCAATGCCATTTTGGGCAAGATACGATGTCTTTGGAACGATTAGGAGCTAGTGTTGTTGGAATTGATTTGTCAGAAAAGGCCATTGAAAAAGCAAATGAGATTGCAAAACAAATAAATAGCCAAGCCACATTTATTTGTTGTAACATTTATGATTTACCAAATCATTTACATGAACAGTTTGATATCGTTTTCACAAGTTATGGAACCATTTCGTGGTTGCCCGATATGGATAAGTGGGCTAACATCGTTTCTCAATTTTTAAAACCAAATGGACAATTTGTATTTGTTGAATTTCATCCGGTGGTTTGGATGTTTGATGATGCCTTTGAAAAAGTGGGGTATGATTATTTTAATTCCGTTGCATACATAGAAACTGTAAACGGAACCTATGCTGATAGATCCGCTCCGATAGTTCAAACTTCTGTCAATTGGAATCACTCCATATCAGAAGTAGTTAACGCCTTATTAAAAAAAGGATTAGTTTTAAATGCGTTGGAAGAATACGATTATTCTCCTTATAATTGTTTTGAGAATACTATTGAATTTGAACCAAAGAAATACCGCATAAAACATATTGAAAAAAAAATACCAATGGTATATGCACTGGTTGCAACAAAAAAATAAAAAAGAGATTTAACGATTTATAACATGATAATAAGAAGTAAAGCTCCATTACGGATTGGTTTAGCAGGCGGCGGAACAGATGTTTCTCCTTATAGTGATATTTTTGGAGGAGCTATTTTAAATGCAACCATTAATTTATACGCTTATGCGAGTTTAGAACCTTTAACGAATCAAACTATTGAATTTTGTATTGATGGCACTGGTAAATGCATAACTCTGAATTCAGAAAAGGAACTAGCTTTAGTTGAAGGATTTGAATTATTTATTGGTGTATACAATCGTATCGTAAAACAATTTAATTTGCCAGCACTTTCATTTCGATTAACATCATATATAGAAGCACCCCAAGGTTCTGGTCTAGGAACATCCTCAACGATCGTTGTTTCATTAATTGGTGCTTTTGTAGAATGGTTTAAATTACCTTTAGGTAAATATGATATTGCACATTTAGCTTATGAAATCGAACGAAAAGATTTAACCATGAGTGGCGGTAAACAAGATCAATATGCGGCAACTTTTGGGGGTATTAATTTTATGGAGTTTTTAGCAAACGATAAAGTTATTGTAAATCCATTGCAATTAAAAGATGAAGTGTTGTACGAATTAGAATTTAATTTATTACTTTATTTTACCGCTACACAAAGGCTTTCGGCTACCATCATTAATGAGCAAGTGAAAAATGTTAAAGATAATAATGAAAAATCGGTTGAGGCTATGCATCATTTAAAAGAGCAGGCTCAACAAATGAAAGATAGTTTATTGCGTGGCGAATTAAAAAATATTGGAGAAATTTTACATTTTGGCTGGACAAACAAAAAACAAATTGCACATTCCATTAGTAACACATTAATTGACAGTGTTTATGAAACTGCTTTAAAAAATGGAGCTACAGGTGGTAAAATATCTGGCGCTGGCGGTGGTGGATTTATGTTTTTTTATTGCCCTGCTGTTACAAAAATTAAAGTTGCCAAAGCCATAGAAAATCTTGGAGGCAATGTACAATCCTTTAAATTCACTCAACAAGGTCTTACAACTTGGACTAGTTTGTAATTTATTAAATTAAAAAAGGATTATGTAATTTTTCAAATCCAAGAGTGGTTGATTGTCCGTGTCCATTATACACTTTCATTTCATCGCCTAAAGCAAATAGTTTGTTTTTGATTGATGAAATTAAATCATTCATATTGCCCATTGGTAAATCAGTTCTACCAATGCTACCATAAAATAAAACATCGCCTGCAATCATGAATTTTTGTTCAATATTATAAAAGGTAATACTGCCTGGAGAATGGCCAGGAGTGTGTATAGTTTCTAGTTTCGAATTACCAAATTTAATCACATCGCCTTCCTTTAAATACGTTTTAGGCATTGGGCTTTGTTGTGCCGGTAAGCCATACATCGTTGCACTAGCCACATGTTTTTCAATAAAATACACATCACTTTGATGAACTTCTGGTAAAAGACCATATGTATCAAATACATATTTATTTCCATTGATATGATCAATGTGCCCATGTGTTAAAATTAATCGCTTTACTATTAAGCTTTTTTCTGAAATAAAATCACTCAGTTTTTTATCCTCACTTGCTGTATTATTTCCGGGGTCTATTATCACACATTCCTTTGTTTCATCATATAATACATAGGTGTTTTCTTGAAATGGACCGAATACAAAACTGCAAATTGTTATCATAGTTTTTTTAAATTTTATTTGCTAAATTTAGGGCTTATTATCAAATTTCTTGTGAAAAAAAATCTTGCCATAGTTTTATGTGTCTTTTTTACCAAAGCACTTTTTTCACAATTTTATTATGGGTCGCAACTTGATTTTGGAAAAAATCGCATGCAATACCAAACCTTTGATTGGACGTATTTTGATTTCGAACGGTTTAGAGTTTATTTATACGAAGGTGGACAAGAAATTGCACGCTATGCTGCAACATCGGTCAATAGACAATTACCTGTTATCGAGAAACGTTTGGATTTTCAGTTAGAAGATAAATTAGATGTCATAGTTTACAATAATCAAAATGATTTTAAACAATCTAATATTGGTTTAGGAACCGAGGAAAATGGAAACATAGGAGGTGTCACCCGCATCATTGGAGATAAAATATTTTTATATTTCACAGGCTCGCATTATGATTTAGATAAACAGATTAGAGCGGCATTAGCAGAATTAATTATTGATAAGATGATGTATGGAGGGCGGACACGTGATGTAGTTCGTAATTCAACCTTATTAGTATTACCTGATTGGTTTAAAAACGGTTTAATCGCCTATATCTCTGAAGGTTGGAACACTAGCATAGATAATAGTGTCATGGATGCTGTTTTAAACGATCGCTTTTATAAGTTTAATAAACTAACAGGAAAGGAAGCTGTTTTGGCTGGACACGCCATGTGGTATTATGTGGCAGACACATATGGCGAAGCTGTTATACCTAGTTTATTGTATATGACTAAAGTGAGTAGGAATGCCAATAATGCATTTGTTTATGTGTTAGGTACGTCCATTGAAAATTTAACGTTCGATTTTTCAACCTTATTATCTAAACGGTATTTTGATTTTAAAGACAGCACTCGAAAAAATTCGCGACTTATTTCTGTTTTACAAAAGCAAAAAAAATCAAGGCATTATTATCAATTAAAAGTGAGTGGTGATGGTCAAAAAATAATTTATGCAACCAGTGAATTAGGTCAATATAAAGTTTGGTTGAATACCATTGGTGAAAAAAAGACTAAGCGCTTAATAAAATTATTTCCAAAACTTGAACGGTTGGATGATAATAGTTACCCATTAATTGCATGGCATCCTAATAGTAAGGTTATTGCTATGATTTATGAATATAAAAACACGTTGAAAATTCACACCTATGATACGGAAACAAAAGAACATTTTAAACGACCAATTACTGGATTTGAAAAAATAAATAGTTTTGCTTTTTCTCATGATGGCAAGCGGTTAGTGATGAGTGCTGAAAAAAAAGGGAAAGGTCAATCGGATGTTTTCATTTTTTCTTTAAATGCTGGTGGCATAGAACAAATTACGAATGATGCATGGGATGATAATAACCCTATTTTTATTAATAATTCAAAAGGCATTGTATTTGAATCTAATAGAACACATGATACGATTAAAGGAAATGAAGATGCAAAATTGAATTTTAAATTTTCAAGAAACAATGATTTGTTTGTTTATAATACTCAAACCAAATCGACTTACTTAAATAGAATAACCCATACTCCCGATATCAATGAAATCAAGCCACAAGCATATGCAGATGGCGTTGTTTCGTTTTTAAGTGATTCTAATGGCATTTACAATAGATTTGTTGGTGTCATTGATAGTGCAATTTCCTTTGTCGACACAATTGAGCATTACCGTTTTTTTTACAGGACAAAAGCTATCAGTAATAATCTAAAAAATTGTGAAGAGTATTATATTAATTCTTCATTTACTAAGCTTGCTGAAATTACCATTGAAAATAATCAAGAAAAATTGACTGTGAGCGACTTAATAAATCCAGCCGTATTGCTGTCACAAAAACTGTCTGACACTTGGTTTAGAGGCACGCCCAAATCACCATTATCTGAACCTGATAAATTAAAAATTGTAAATCCTATCAGAAACGAAGATTTATATACACCTCAAAAAACAGATGCTGAACCAACCACCAATCAAGGTGTAGATATAGATAATTATACCATTGGTGCTGATAAAAAAGCGGATAATTCAGGCCCTATCATTAATAATGAACCGGTAAAACAATTCAAACAAAATGGTTTTTTAATTAAAGAGAATAGCCCTAAAAATCAAAAGCAAGCATTTACTGATGAACTTCGCTTTCCTATCCAACAAAATTATTACACAAATTTTAAAACAGATCAAATTGTTTCGCAATTAGATAACTCCTTTCTTGCTACCAATTACCAGAGGTTTACAGGCGGCGGTAGTCCTATTTATTTAAACCCTGGATTAAACGCGTTATTTAAAGTTGGATTAAGTGATTTGTTTGAAGATAAACGCATCGTTGCAGGATTTAGAATTGCAGGATCTTTAGATAATGAATATTTGTTAAGCTGGGAAAATAGAATTTATAAAATAGATCGACAACTTGTATTGCACCGCCAATCATTTTTAAAAGTAAATGGCTACTCTGGTATTTCTAAAGTACAAACTCATGATGCACGCTATACTTGGAAGTTGCCATTCAGTGAAGTGTCGGCCACTAAATTTTCATTATTATTCCGAAATGATAGGACTGTTTTTGCATCAGTAAGCGATGTGAGTTTAGCCAAACCTCATGCTTATGATAATTACGGTGGAGCAAAATTGGAATACATTTTTGATAATTCAAGAAAGCGTGGATTGAATTTATACAACGGCACACGTTTCAAAATGTGGGCAGAGTACTGGAGGCTAATCAAATCAGAGCAGCACGATTTAGTGACACTTGGTTTTGATTTCCGAAATTATAAAAAATTAAATAGAGATTTAATTTGGTGTAATCGTCTCGCTGGCGCAACGTCTTTAGGAACGGATAGATTAATTTATTATTTAGGAGGCGTTGATAATTGGGTGAATCCGAAATTTGATCAAACTATTAATATTGTGAATCCAACACAATACCAATTCCAAACGTTGGCAACTAATTTAAGAGGCTTCAAACAAAATACTAGAAATGGAAATAATTTTGTTGTTTACAACAGTGAAGTACGTTGCCCTATATTTAAGTATTTGTTAAACACACCTATTAAATCTGATTTTATTAATAATTTTCAAATTATTGGTTTTGCTGATGTTGGTATGGCATGGTATGGAAAAAACCCTTACAGTGATGAGAATGTATTGAATAAAAATGTGTTCAGTGGAAATCCAATTACCTTAACGATTTACAATCAAAAAGAGCCCATTGTTGGCGGATATGGATTTGGCTTGCGTTCCCGTTTAGTTGGTTATTTTATTCGTTTAGATTTTGCTTGGGGGGTTGATGATAAAACAAAACAGAAAGGCATGACTTATTTATCGTTATCAACAGACTTTTAAATAAGCATGTAAAAACAAGAAGATGCAAACTAAAAAAAATATGGATGGATCAATCGTATTAATTTTATTGACCTTAGGCTTAGCTGCTGGTTTTTTGAGCGGTTTAGTTGGTATTGGAGGAGGTATAATCATTGTGCCTGTATTGGTTTATTTCATCGGTTTTTCTCAGCATCAAGCACAAGGCACAACCCTATTTATGTTTTTATTGCCCATAGGTGTGATGGGTGTTTTAAATTATCATAAAGAAGGTTTTGTAGATTATAAAACAGCCCTGATTATTTGTAGCACGTTTGTTTTTGGAAGTTATTTCGGTAGTAAATTCGCTATCACGTTAGATCAAAAAACCATTAAACAAATCTTCGGAATCATTTTGATTTTACTAGGAATAAAAATGGTTTTTTGGAAGTAACATTACGCATTCCAAATTTGCCATGCTTTATCTGCTTGAAGTTTCAGCATGTTTAAGCCATTCATAGTCATACTTCCTTGTTCTTTTCCTTTTTTTAGAAACAGAGTTTCTTCCGGATTATAGATTAAATCCACTAATAAATGCTCTGAGGTTAGAAATTGATAGGGTAGGTTAACATAGTCATTAATTTTTGGAAACATACCAATTGGCGTACACTGAATAAGTAGTTTAAAAGCATTTAAAACATGATTATTTAATTCTGTATAGTTGAAATAATTTGATGCTTTTTTTTCACCAGAAGTTACAAAATAATAATCGATGCCGATGTTTTTTAAGGCGAATGCAATGGCTTTCGAGGCTCCACCGGTTCCTAATATTAAGGCTTGCTGATGAATGGGTTCTAAAAATGGTTTGATGCTTTGAGCAAAGCCATAGTAATCAGTATTATATCCTATTAAATAAGGTGCATTGTTTTTCCAAATAACGTTTACGCAATTTACGGCACCAATTTGTTTGGCTGTTTCATCCACCTCATCTAACAGAGGAATAATGGTTTCTTTGAAAGGCGTAGTAATATTTAATCCGTTGATATGATGCTCAGCGATAATAGATTTAAGCGTATCTAAATTGAGAATGTCAAAATTTTGATAAGAAGCATTGCTGAGTTGTAATTCTGAAAATTTAGTTTCAAAATACGTTTTAGAAAATGAATGAGAAATGGAATGACCAATGAGACCGAATTTCATGGCCATTAATCTCTTTCGTCAGTTATTTGATCTGCCTTAAATGGTTTTAAATCAAAAACAAAAATGGCATCAGCAAGTACCACATTTGGTTTAAATGATTTTATGTCATAAGTCTGAATACTACCATCTTTCATAAGCATGACCATTTTCACCATTTGTTTTTTTGTTTTATCAATGTATAATTTAACGGTGTGAAATTTCTTTTTTTCTGGTTTAACAGATGGATAAAGTGTAATTAAATGACACATAGCGGTACCTACTTTTTCTTCTTTATCGTATTTATATTTAAACCCAGTTTCATACATCGTGAAAATTTTCGTAGGATTTAATTGATCTTCATTAGTTCCATCAAAACTTTTTATTGTTACTTCGGATGCATCTTTGTTATGTGCCCAAATCGTTTTGCCGTCGCATACGATTGTATTTCCTGGAATCTCTAATTTAAATTTATTGCCTTTTACTTGAACTTTTCCAGTTTGTTTTTCTAGTTGCTTTTTTTCTTTACTGGTAATGGTGAAAATATATTCAGATACAATAGATTTGTATGCTTTAGTCGTTTTGCTTAAATCATCTAAAATGGGTTTAGCCTTTGGATCTTGATCTTGAGCAAAAGCAAAATGACTAATGAAAATAAATAGAGTTATAATGGCACTTAGTTTTTTCATAAGGTTGTATTTAAAGTAAAGATAAAATAATGTCTAAACGATACTAGCCTGCAAAAATAGACATATTGTTTAATTGTGTTAAATAAATTTGAGCTTTTTATTCATTTTCAAGCTAATTAATTAAAAAATAAAATTTTAACTCAAATATTTTGTGGATATCAAAAAATGTATTAAATTTGCAAACCCAATTCGAAAGAGATGGTGTTGGTCCGGTAGTTCAGTTGGTTAGAATGCCGCCCTGTCACGGCGGAGGTCGCGGGTTCGAGTCCCGTCCGGACCGCAGAAATGCTAATAAAAGCCTTGTAAATCTTACAAGGCTTTTTTATTTATATCTTCTGGGGGACAGTCTGGGGGACAGTTTTTTGTTTTATGTCAAAATGCGTTTTTTATTCATCTTTAGGTTGACACATGATTTTTCCTGTGTGATGATTTTTTCCAATCGCTAGTTTGTATGTGTATAAACCTGAAGGTAGTGTTGCACCACTGTTTGATTTTCCGTCCCAACTAAGTGAATGTTTTCCTGGAATGTTTAGTTTAGATGGCAAGGACGCCACTTCTTGTCCGTTAACGTTGTAAAATGAGACGCTTACAAACTCAGTAGATTTTAGTTCGTATTGAATGCTTACAGTTTCATAAAAAGGATTAGGATAAACAGACATTGAATTTGACACACCCTCGTTATGTTCTATCCCAACTGGATTGTTTAATAAGGGATCAGCGGCTAATAATGCGCCAATATCTATTAACTCATCACCTGGTAAATAATTTGTCCACATGAGTCCATCAAATAGCATTTCGTCGGCTGTTGATACTCCTGCATACACAGGTGTACTAACGGGAGCATCAGGATTTGCAGATGTATTATCAAAAAGATGAGTTCCTTTTAAGGTGAAGCCAGTTGGTATTTTTACCATTTTTGGAAACGTATAAAATCCTTGCCATTCAAAGTTCCATTTGTTTACGCGGCATAATGGTATGATGGTACTTCCATTTTGTGCGTAATTAATAATACTTGTACATACTTTATGCGAATGAGGGAAAATGGAATACACTGAAATTGGACTAGGTAAACCACCTGAAGTAGGATAATTAGCTGTGACTGTTTTTGTTGAATTTGCAGGAATATTAAAGGTCCAATTTTGAAGTGGGGTAGAGGCAATCATTTGTCTTACACCTGTTTGTCCAATCGGATAAAAGAACAATCTAATTTGAGTGTTATCTGTTTGTCCGGCTGAACCTGCTGGATAATGCATCTGTAAAACGATTTTTGAACCAGCTTTGATATTGATTCCAAATTTTGAGGGACCTGTATTTGGGAATACCGTTGGTGCGGATCCCGGCGCATAAGCACCCAAACTGAAGTCTCCACTAATAGTGTAACAGCTGCCCGACAAATCAGTTGACGTTGTGCCAAGTGTATCAATATTGATAACTGCGTGATGCACAATGGCTGGATTTCCTGGAATGATTTCGTAAGCTTTTAAAATTCGTTTTTGTAATAAGCCAGTAGGTAATGAAAAACAAACGTATTTATCAGTTGTTGTTGCATTGCTCGTATACGTTGGTATCGTTAAAATTAAATCGGGTGTTCCATTTAGTAAAGTGCTTGCATAGATTGGTGGTGCAGGTGCTAAGGTTGTATCACCCATCGTTGCTCCTGTGGCTATCCAATTTAAAATTTTATTTTTTTCTGATAATGGTAAAATACGCTCATGTGTAAATCTGGTGTACGTGGTATCTGGCGGCCAAGGTGGCATTTTTTCGTTGGTGATGTTATATTGAATAATACCTGTGTGACCTGAAACGGAACCATAATAGGTTAAATACGGATAGGTTGTTCCAGCGTGATGGCAAGAGCCACAGCGGTTAATGAAAATGGGAGCAACATCTTTGTAAACAATTTGTGCATTTAAAATGGTTGTTAATAAAACAATAAAGTTTAAGCTGAAAAATAGTTTTTTTACCATGATTGATTTTTTTATTCAATTAAATGTAGTGAACTATTTTTTAAACACAAAATCAGATTGCGTTTTTTAACACTAACTCTTTTGATTAAATCGTTTTATGATCATCAAAAAAACGAAACCTGTTTTTTTCTATCAGTAATTCTATTTCTTTAAAAAGTGATATTTTCTTTTTATAAGATTTCAGAACCTTTAAATAAAATATTCTGAATTGTAAAAAAGATATTTTTATAATCAGTCTTAAAAAAATGAAAAAGCAGAAGTAAATCTTCTGCTTTTTTTAGTAGCTCCAGTAGGAATCGAACCTACATCAAACGTTTAGGAAACGCTTATTCTATCCATTGAACTATGGTGCCAATTAATAGGTGTAAAGCTAATAAAAATTTGAATTTATTTTAAAAAATAAAGCCTTGTATTTTTTACAAGGCTTTAAATTTTTTTTGGAAGAATGTATCAAGGTTTTATTTTACTAAGCTCACATGGCCAATTAAATCATGATTTTTTAATAACACATCTTTTACAGTTGCTTTCCAAACGTAGACGTCTTGCTTTGCATTTTCATAATCTCCTTTCCCGTTTACACTTCCATCCCAGGCCTTGTTGATGTCATCACTTTCAAAAATAAGGTTGCCCCAACGATCGTAAATTTGCATATTAAATTCTTTGATGCCGATGCCTGATACTCTAAATCCATCATTGATGCCATCGCTGTTTGGTGTAAATGCATTAGGAATGTAAATTGTAAACGCTGGTTTAATATCTATTATTTTTGCGATGGAATCTCTACAACCATTTGTGTTCACTGCAATTTGCATAATGGAAACTTTTTTGGCGTAAGTTGTATTAAATGTATGATTAAAGTTTCGTGTGGTTTTAATGGTTCCATCATCAAATTTATATACAATGGTGTTAGCCCCCATGGATTGATCAGTCACTTCAATCAGTGGTTCTAATACATCAACCTGTGTTGGCGTTACATGAAATCCAGCTTGAGGTGATGGATATACTGTTACAATTTCTGGAAGCATGGTTCCAGATAGGCAACCACTATCAGAGATTGCTTTTAAGGTGACGCTGTATATACCGGTTTGATAACAGTGAGTTGGAAACGGATTGGTACTGATGGCGCTACCATCACCAAAATCCCATTGGTATTGACTAATACTTCCCGAAGAAATGGTGCAACTGTTTGTAAAGTTAACACACAAGATTGGGCATCCACTATTGTTTTGCGCATCAAAAGATATAACTGGTATAGCATTGATATAAATATTTTTTATCAATGAATTTTTACATCCATACTGAGTTTGAATCTCTAATTGAACAGGATAAATTCCTGCAACTGAAAAATAATGAGTCGGATTTGTTGTCATGGCATCAGGTATAAAGTCAGCGTTAAAGTCCCATAGCGTGTTTGCAATCGATCCATCAATACTTGCAGAATTATTTGTAAAGGACGTGGTATGTGATAAACAAGTTGATGGTGCAAAAAACTGAACCGTCGGATTTGCATGAATTAAAATTGGATGAATGATTTGATTTGCGCAGTTGTGATTGGAAATGATTTTTAGTTTACACAGCGTGGTTCCCCAAGTTGGATAAATATGAACTGGGTTTAAGGTAGAATCATCATTGGTTCCATTATTATCAAAATCCCAAAGGTATTTGTTTATTGTGCCACTACTTACAGAACTGCTATTGGTAAAGGTTGTGGCTTGATTGAAACAAACGATGGATGAAGTAAAGTTTGGCGTTGGTTTCGGATTAACAGTTGCTGTTGTTGAATATGTATTCGAACAATTATGGTTGCTTGTAATAGTTAGTAAAACGTTATGAATACCCGAAGAACTATAGGTATGAGAGGGATTTGATAAAGTAGAACTTGTTGTATCTCCAAATTGCCATTGATAGTTGGTTATACTTCCGCTAGAAATAGTTGATGCATTAGTAAATTGAGTTCCATATCCAAAACATACGGTATGAGTTGTAAATGAAGCAACAGGATTTGGATAAACAGTTACACCAATGAGTTGTGTGGAACTACAATTTAAATTAGAAATAGCTGTTAATTGTGTTGTGTAATTACCCGCAGTTAAAAAGGTATTACTTCCATTTAGTGTTGTGTTATCAATGGTGCCATCAAAATTATAATCCCACAGATATTGAGAAATTGTTCCATAGGATATTGTACTGAGATTGGTGTAAGATGTCATTCCACCCAAACAAGTATTTGTTGCCGAAAGAACAACATTGGGTAATGGATTAATAATTGCAACTTGCGTATATGTTTGATTACAACCTACCAGCGACGTTACTGTTAAACTTGCATTATATGAACCACTTGAACTATAGATATGTGTTGGTGATGCTAAAGTAGAAGATGTACCGTCACCAAATTGCCAATTGTAATTTGAAATTGTCCCACTACTTAAGCTCGATGTATTTGTAAAAGTGGTTGTATTATTCAAACACACTGTATTTAATGTAAACGATGGAATAGGAGTAGGTTGAATAGATACAGGAATGATTGTTGTATCGATGCATCCCATGCTTGATGTGCTTATTAATGAAACGCTGTAGTTTCCTAAACTTAAGTAATTATGATTTGTATTCAATACAGATGAAGCAAATCCATCTCCAAAATTCCATAATGAACTTGCCACGTACCCTACACTAATAGTACTTGTATTGGTAAATGTAAAGTTTGGTGAGCAAGCCGTTATTTGTGTTGGAGTAAAATTAGAATTTGGTTTAGGATAAGCAATTAACGCGTAAGTAAGCGTTGGTCCTGGGCAACCCGTCATGGTCGTCATATTTACAGTATAAGTTCCAGCTAAGCCCGTGTTAATTGTTTGTCCTAATTGAAAAGTACCATTTGGTAAAGTCCACGTGTAAGTTGCAAAACCTAATGGTGCCGTTAATTGAATACCTGAGCCTGCACACAGAATGTTGTTTTGATTGATATTGAAATTAGAACAACTTCCATCAATGTATGCGTAAGCGTAATGCCCGCCCAACGCGCAATCTTGAGTCATAAATTTGATGGTTACATTTTGTCCGATATAACTCGTTAAATCGATGCTCACATTACTCCATGGTTTATAGACGACGCCAGTACATCCCGTTGAATTTAAAAAACCTGGGATTCCCGCACCTGCAGAAACACTGTAATACGTGCAAGGTATTTGAACACCAGAACTATCTAGCATTTCAGCAACAAAGCTTGGCTGATTGGCAACGGTGTGTCCAGGATCTTCAAAAACAACGGCATACCGATACATGAAATTGGCATTCGCGCTTGTAACAAAGAATGTTTGTTCTATTCTATCGGCAATACCATTAACAGCGTTGTTTCCTAATTTCAGAGAAAAATTTCCACCAGGTGCTACTATGGGAAATCCTCCGCAGGCATCTATGCCAGCCCCTGAAGTTATAGTTTGTGCGCCACCAGATGTTGCGCAACATCCTAATGGATTATAAAGTGGATTGTAGCCTGTAGAGGTTGTCCAACCTGTTAGATTTCCATTTTCAAAATCAATATTGGTACAAGCTGCTTGTGGCCTTGAGGATTGGCCTGAGTTTTTTGGTGCGTGTGAGAAAAACGCATCTTTGATGTAATCACGTTGTTGTGATGTTAAGTATTCTTTTAAGTCTTTTTGTGATTGGTGTTTTGTGTTGTAGAAGTTTATCCATTTAGTTGTATTAAAGTTAATTAAAGTGTCAATCGTAGAGGATTGTAGTTTCGATTGCGCATTGATAGCTATTGTTGACATGGCCAATAGCGTGGCGGGGATTACAAGGTTGAGTTTCATGGCTAGTAAGTTTTAAATGGTTTAAAAATGTTTTCATGGATTTTTTTAATTTAGTTTTTAGGTTGTTTATTTTATTGTACGTTCTGTTTTTTAAAAGGTTTTAGAAAATTGATTTTATTTTTAACAAAAAATTTAATTGCTTAACCCACTGTTAGTTAGAATAAAATAAAAAAGGGGTTACGTTTAACGTAACCCCTTTTTTTATAAGTGTATTTTTAATTAATTATAAGGTTCCTCTCAAAGCTTGTTCTCTTTCTATAGATTCGAATAATGCTTTAAAATTACCGGCACCAAAGCCTTTAGCCCCCATGCGTTGAATGATTTCAAAAAATAAAGTTGGTCGATCCTCAACTGGTTTTGTAAAAATTTGAAGTAAATAACCTTCCTCATCCGCATCAACTAAAATTGATAATCTTTGAAGTTCATTAATATCTTCTTTCATCATATCTCTATGAACGCCTAATCTATTTGGTATTTCATCATAATAGGCTTGTGGTGGTGGAGGTAAAAATTCAACACCACGTGCTTTTAATTCAGCTACGGTTTGAATAATATCATCTGTAGCTAGCGCTAAATGTTGCACACCAGCACCTTCATAAAAATCAATGTATTCTTCAATTTGAGATTTTTTCTTTCCTTCAGCAGGTTCATTAATTGGAAATTTAATTCTTCCATTTCCATTACTCATCACTTTACTCATCAAGGCAGAATATTCTGTTGTAATTTGTTTATCATCAAAACTTAAAAAGTTTACAAATCCCATAACATCTTCGTACCACTTCACAGTTTCATTCATTTGATTCCAACCAACATTACCAACCATGTGATCAATAAATTTTAAGCCAACAGCTGTTGGATTATAATCACTTTTCCAGGCCTTAAATCCTGGTAAAAAATCACCTTTATAATTTTTACGTTCTACAAACATATGGACCGTTTCTCCGTAAGTATAAATTCCAGCACGAACAACTTCACCGTGTTCATCTGTTTCAACTGTTGGTTCCATATAAACTTTCGCGCCACGTTTTACAGTTTCTTCAAAAGATGTTCGAGCGTCTTCAACCCAAAGGGCAATTATTTTTACACCGTCGCCATGTTTTTTGACATGTTCTCCAATTGGAGAATCGCTTGTTAATGCCGTTGTAAGTACGATTTTAATTTTATCTTGTTTTAAAACGTAAGAGGTGCGATCTCTTAAACCAGTCTCTAATCCTGCATATGCGTGTGATTGGAAACCAAATGCAGTTTTGTAAAAGTGAGCTGATTGCTTTGCGTTTCCTACATAAAACTCTACATAATCTGTTCCTAATAAAGGTAAAAAGTCTTGAGCACCTTCAAATATTTTTTCTAATCCGTATTCTACGTTTTTTATTTCTTTTGACATATTTTTATTTTTTGAAAATTTAGTAGTTATTTAATTTTAGGGAATTAATTTTAATTCGCCTTTTGAGCCATTCTAATATATTAAAATTGCATAGACCACATTGCCATGTAAATGGCGCGTAATTCAAGTCTGTTTTTTAATAGTTTAGATTCCATCTGTTTTAGAATTTAAATGTAATCAAAATAGTTCAAAACAAAAAAAGTGGAGCAGAACTCCACTTTTAATGACTAAACATTTTTTTTATTTCTTTTTTGTAGCCACTTTTTTAGTTGCTGTTTTTTTTGTTGGTGATTTCTTGGTTGCTACTTTTTTAGCTGGAGCTTTCTTTGTTGTCGCTTTTTTAACGGTTGTTTTTTTAGCAGAAGCCTTTTTAGCCGTTGCTTTTTTCTTAAACGCATTTGGTACTTGTGCAATTATCATTGCTTTAACAGCTTCTAAATTTAATGTAGATAATTCATCTGGTGTATATTTTCCACCACCATCTTTAATCAATTTCAATTGTAGTTTACCAAATTTAATTTGTGGTCCCCAACGCGCATTTTCAACTGATATTTTTTCTTCTGGCCAATTTTGAATATAACGGTTTGCCTCCTTTTCTAATTTTTTTTCAATCAATTCGTTGATGTCATGTTGAGATAAATCCTCGAAGTCGTATGCACGAGGCACATTAATAAACATGCCTTCGTATTTAATAAATGGCCCAAAGCGTCCTTTTCCTTTTGTTACGCCTTTCCCTTCATAATGAGCAATTGGAGCATCTGCTAATTCTTTTTCTTTTATTATTTCAATGGCTTTTTCCATATCCATAGTTAATGGATCGATGGTACGAGGAATAGAAATAAAGGCTTCATCTAATTTAACATAAGGGCCAAAACGACCAACACCAATGACAACCTCTTTACCTTCGTATGTGCCTAAATTCATAGGTAACTTAAATAAATCAAGTGCGTCTTCTAAAGTAATAGTATCTAAATTTTGGGTTTTTCTTAAACTTGCAAATTTAGCTACTTCACCTGTTTCTTCGTTTGTTTCACCTATTTGGGCTAATGGCCCGAAGCGACCAATTCTAACAATTATTGGCTTTCCGCTTACGGGATCAATTCCTAAACTACGTTCACCACTGGCACGTTCACTATTTTCCATAGTGTCTTCAACGGTTTTGTGAAAAGGATGATAAAACTCACCTAACATTTTTTGCCAGTCTAAATTACCTTCAGCAATTTCGTCAAATTCTTCTTCCACTTTAGCAGTAAAATTAAAATCTAGAATAGTAGGGAAGTATTGCAATAAAAAATCATTAACAACCATTCCGATATCAGTTGGAAATAATTTTGATTTTTCTGCACCTGTATTTTCTGTTTTTGTTTCCTTAGTTAAATTTTGTTTTACTAATGTTAAACAGGTATAATGTCTTGGATTCCCCTCTCTATCTGTTTTTTCAACGTAATTACGTTTTTGAACTGTACTAATTGTTGGTGCATACGTTGACGGACGTCCTATACCTAATTCTTCTAACTTCTTAACTAAACTTGCTTCAGTATATCTTGCAGGATGATGTGTAAAACGTTGCGTTGCTGAAATCTCTTTGCTTTCAATCTTTTCACCAACTTTCATTGGTGGAAGAATGGAAGCGTTCTCTTCATCAGAATCGTCATCATCCGTTCCTTCCATATATACTTTTAAGAAACCATCAAATTTCAAAACTTCACCTTGTGCAACAAATATTTCTGATGCGCCGCTTACATTCACTTTTACAGTAGTTTTTTCTAATTCAGCATCACTCATTTGACTTGCAATGGTGCGTTTCCAAATTAAATCGTAGAGTCTAATTTCGTTACGCTCACCATCAATTACTGTTCTATCAATGTAGGTTGGACGAATGGCCTCATGGGCTTCTTGAGCACCTTTGCTTTTATTTTTAAATTTACGAGGCGTGTAATATTTCTCTCCGTAATTTTGATTAATGGCTTTGTTAGCTTGATCCATGGCTGTATCCGATAAATTAACGGAGTCAGTTCTCATGTATGTAATTTTACCAGCTTCGTATAAACGTTGAGCAACTTGCATCGTTTGTGCTACAGAAAAACCTAATTTACGAGCTGCCTCTTGTTGTAAAGTAGAAGTGGTAAAAGGTGCAGCTGGCGAACGTTTTGCAGGTTTAGTTTCTAAACTATCAATAGTATAAGTTGCTGGTTTACATGTTTCTAAAAAGGTTTGCGCTTCTTGTTCACTAGCAAAACGCTTGTCTAATTCAGCCTTTAATAGTCCTGCTCCAACATTGAAAATAGCGGAAACTTTAAACGCAGAAGTAGAATTAAATTTTTGAATTTCTCTTTCGCGTTCAACAATTAAACGAACGGCTACAGATTGCACACGACCTGCAGATAAACTTGGACGAACCTTACGCCATAGTATGGGTGACAATTCAAAACCAACTAATCGATCTAAAACACGGCGAGCTTGTTGAGCATTTACTAAATTAATATCAATTTCGCGAGGATTTTCAATTGCCTTTAAAATGGCGGGCTTTGTAATTTCATGAAAAACGATTCGCTTCGTGTTTTTAGGATTTAAATTTAATGTCTCGTACAAATGCCAACTAATGGCTTCTCCTTCACGATCTTCATCGGACGCTAACCAAATCATATCAGCCCCCTTTGTTAATTTTTTTAATTCAGCAATAACGCGTTCTTTATCAGGTTGAACTTCGTAAGTTGGCGTAAAGTTATGTTCAATATCAACTCCAAATCCTTTTTTTACAAGGTCTCTAATATGTCCGAAGCTTGATTTAACGATGAAATCTTTCCCTAAGAATCCTTCAATGGTTTTTGCCTTTGCGGGGGATTCAACTATCACTAAATTTTTTGCCATGTATGTATAATATATATAAGTAAAATATTGTGTAATTTGATTAAAAAAGAGGTCTATAAAACCAAATCTTCTATTAAATTTTTGTGCAAAGAAAAAAAATAAAATTCGATTAATCCTAATTATTATTTTTTTGAACTTTAAAAAAAACCAATAAAATGAATCAAATGACTTCTTAACTTATTAAAAAACAGATAGTTATTTATTTTTATTTTTTATTTTTTTTATGAATTCAAAAGCACCTAATGTGTCAAAATGTCAGAACAAAGCATTACCTTTGTGTTTTTATTGATGTTATATGGAAAGTAAAATAATTGATGAATCTAAGCAAGGTGAAGCCATGATGAGAGAACCTTTAGCCTCCACTTCAAAAGCTTTAGTTGGCGAAGGAAATGGAAAAAAAATGTTCTTGGAAAGTTATGGTTGTCAAATGAATTTTGCCGATAGTGAAATTGTTGCCTCTATTTTAATAGATAAAGGATATACGACGACTAGTGATTATAAAGAAGCTGATTTGATATTTGTAAATACATGTGCTATTAGAGAAAATGCAGAGTCGAAAGTAAGGCAGCGTTTGTACGATTATAAAAAAGTAAAAAAGACTAATAAAAACCTATTAATTGGAGTATTGGGTTGTATGGCTGAGCGCTTGAAACATCAGTTTTTAGAGCAGGAAAAGTTAGTTGATATGGTTGTTGGACCCGATGCTTATCGTGATTTACCAAACTTAATTGCCGTTGCAGAAGGTGGTCAACAAGCCATTAATGTTATTTTAAGTAAAGAAGAAACTTATGCAGATATTTCACCGGTTCGTTTAGATGCAAATGGTGTAAGTGCATTTGTAAGTATTATGCGTGGTTGCGATAACATGTGTAGTTTTTGTGTTGTGCCATTTACAAGAGGAAGAGAAAGAAGTCGTGAGCCAGAAACCATTGTAAAAGAATGTCAAGAAGCCTTTGAAAAAGGGTATAGAGAAATAACATTGTTAGGGCAAAATGTGAATTCATATTTATGGACTGGCGGTGGTTTAAAAAAAGAAAATTTAACGGATGAACAGAAAGCTAATTCAACAACCTTTGCAGAACTTCTTGAAATGGTCGCGTTAATCCATCCTGAATTAAGAGTTCGCTATTCAACATCACATCCTAAAGATATGGGTGATGATGTATTACACACGATGGCTAAATATGAAAACATTTGCAAGTACGTTCATTTGCCTGTTCAAAGTGGAAATAGCGATGTGTTAGAAAAAATGAATAGAGGTTATACGCGTGAATGGTACTTAGATAGAATTGCTGCAATCCGCCGCATATTGCCAGATGCAGGTATTAGCGCAGATATTATTACTGGTTTTTGTGGAGAAACCGAAGAGCAACACCAAGATACATTGTCATTAATGGAAGACGTGCAATATGAATTTGCTTATATGTTTAGTTATAGCGAACGACCAAAAACATTAGCCGAACGTAAGTATAAAGATGATGTACCCGCAGAAATTAAAAGTCGCAGATTAACAGAAATTGTTGATGCACAGCGCAGGCATAGTGAAATAAGAACCAAACAAGGATTAGGTAAAGTATATAAAGTATTAGTAGAAAATGTTTCAAAAAAGTCAGCCGACATGATGAGTGGACGAAATTCACAAAATACAGTTTGTGTTTTCCCGAAAGGAAATTTGAAAAAAGGTGATTATGTAAATGTTTTGATAACTAGCTGCACAAGTGGCACTTTGATTGGAGAATGCGTTTAAGAGACTGAAGAGACTAAAGGGACAAAAGAGAGATAAGCGATAAAAGTGACTTAAGATTTTAAGGAATGATTAAACATAATTTTAAAAAGTTAACTATTTGGAAAGATTCGATGGATTTATGCGATTTAATTTATAATTATACTGATAGCCTTCCTCATAAAGAAAAATTTAATTTAATTCAACAGTTAGAAAGGTGCTCAGTTTCTGTTCCCTCAAATATAGCTGAAGGTTCAGGCAAACGAACACAATTACATTTTGCAGAATTTATTACACCAGCATTAACCTCAAGTTACGAAATAGAAACCCAATTGTTAATTTGTGAACGAAGAAAATATGGAGATCAAATCGAGTTAAAAACTATTTTGAATAAAGTAGAAGTTCTTCAGAAGCAAATATCAAATTTTCGAGAAACATTAGTTGTAAAAATTAAATAAATATTCCATTCTTAATATAATCCCTTATGTCAAACAGTCTTTTTAATCATTTAAGTCCCTTATGAATCTTCAAGATATTAAACAACGATTTGGTATAATAGGCAGTAATGCGGTATTAGATCGATCAATAGATATTGCCCGTCAAGTTGCACCAACTGATTTGAGTGTTTTGATTAATGGAGAAAGTGGAACAGGTAAGGAAGTATTCCCTCAAATTATCCATCAAAATAGCGCTAGAAAACATGGTCAGTATATTGCTGTTAACTGTGGCGCAATTCCAGAAGGAACTATCGACAGTGAATTATTTGGACACGAAAAAGGTTCTTTTACTGGAGCTCACGAAGCTCGTAAAGGATACTTTGAAGTAGCTGATGGAGGAACTATTTTTTTAGATGAAGTTGGAGAGCTTCCTTTATCAACTCAAGCAAGATTATTACGTGTTTTAGAAACAGGCGAATACATCAAAGTAGGTAGTAGTAAAGTACTAAAAACAAATGTAAGAGTTGTTGCAGCTACTAATATTAATTTTAATATAGCTATTGAAAAAGGTAAGTTCAGAGAAGATTTATTTTATAGATTAAATACTGTACCAATAAATTTACCTCCTTTGCGTGACAGAAAAGATGATATATCCTTATTGTTTAGAAAATTTGCAAACGATTTCGCCACTAAATACAGAATGCCTTCTGTAAAATTAAATCCTGACGCCGAACAAGCATTGATTAATTATTATTGGCCAGGAAATATTCGTCAACTCAAAAATATTACCGAACAAATTTCAATCATTGAAAAGGATAGAGAAATAAAGCTTGAAGGTTTATTGCAGTATCTTCCAAATTATCAAACAAACAAATTACCAGCCTTAGCTAATAATCCATTTTCAAGTTCATCATCTTCTGAAATGAATGAACGTGATTTGCTATATAAAGTATTATTTGATATGAAAAAAGAGATGAATGATTTAAAACAAGTCGTTCATAATATGATGAAAGGCGTTTCAAATCCGTTGAATAATATGGATGAGGATTCATTGCAAAACACTGATCAGCTTTTCAGAACAGAAAATAATTTTTCAGTTATACCATCTAATAGAGATGTTATGGTTCATAATCCGATTATTGTTTCTGATAATAGTGCGTATGCTCAGCCGATTTTTGTTGAAGAATCATTATCATTACAAGATAAAGAAATCGACATGATTAAAAAAGCCTTAAAAAAGCATAAAGGAAAAAGGAAATACGCTTCAAAAGAATTAGGAATTAGTGAACGAACACTGTATCGTAAAATAAATGAATATCACATAGAAGATTAATAAACCCTCAATTTAAAAATCATGAAAAATCTAAAGTTAATTGCCATCATTGTCATTGCAAATATGACATTTTCTTGTACTTCAAAAAAAACAGTTGTTGTTAAAACAGTTGTTGCTAAAACAGAAAACAGCCTTTTGCCAACAGATATTCAGTTGAAAGCCATTCAACCTAAATATCCTGAAGTTACCTTACAGAATTTAAATAACGGATACGCCATCTACACAGGTGCTTGTACTAATTGTCATGGTATGAAGAATTTATATAACCGTTCTGAGCAATCATGGAAACACGAAGTGGATGATATGGCGCCAAGAGCAGAAATTACAGATAGCCAAAAAGATGATTTATTTAAATACATCTTAGCCATGAAGGCCTCTCGTAGTGTTAGCACAAATTAATTTGTGATTTCATTCTATAGTTGAAAGTTACCTTATGATTATTGTTTTATTGATTCATTCATTGAATTGTATTATTTCATTATATTCGCTAAAACAATAACATGTTACAAATGGATTTAAATTTATTGGCAATTAAAGATTTTCTTAATCAGTATCTTCCAGTTACAAATCCTGTTTTAGTTTTATCCCTTACGCTTTTAATTATTTTATTTGCGCCCCTTATTTTAAAACGATTCCGTATTCCAGGCATCATTGGTTTAATTATAGCAGGTGTGATTATTGGTCCAAATACCCTTCACATTATTGAGAAATCAACTAGTTTCGAGTTGTTTAGTAAAACAGGATTATTATATATTATGTTCCTTGCAGGTTTAGAAATCGACATGCAAGAGTACAAACAAAATCGAGCTAAGAGTTTAGTATTTGGCGCACTCACTTTTTTTATTCCAATTATAATAGGATACATAGTTTGTATTTATGTATTTGAGTTTACCATGTGGCCTGCTTTATTATTAGCTAGTATGTTTAGTACACATACTCTTCTGAGTTATCCCATTGTCAGTAATATGGGTATTGTAAAAAACAGGGCTGTTCAAGTTTCATTTGGTGGAACAATTATTACGGATAGTGCTGTTTTGATTTTGCTTGGTGTAATAACTAATGTAGTTGGTGGTGAAATTAATTCTATGTTTTGGATTCGTTTGGTTGGATCATTAGGACTTTTAGGCTTTTCAGTGTTATATTTTTTACCAAAAATTAGTCGATGGTTTTTTAGAAACATTGAGGGGCAGGGAAGTTCACAATACATTTATGTTTTAGCGGTTGTTTTTATTTCTGGCTTCTTTTCTGAATTAGCTGGCGTTGAACCAATCATCGGAGCCTTTTTATCTGGATTAGCTTTAAACAGAGTAATTCCTCATAATTCTATTTTAATGAATCGAGTTATTTTTATTGGCAACACCATTTTTATTCCTTTCTTTTTGATAAGTGCTGGTATGTTGGTGGATCTTAGTTTATTTTTTAAGGGTACAAATGCGCTTGTTTTTGCGGGGATTTTAAGCTTTGTAGCAATTGCTACAAAATGGTTGGCCGCGCAAGTCACAGGGTTTATTTATAAATATACCAAACACGAAAAACGTGTTATGTTTGGATTAAGTGCGTCTCATGCTGCGGCTACCTTAGCAGTAATTAAAGTGGGTTATGATATCGGTTTGTTTGATCAAAATGTAATCAACGGTACCATTATTTTAATTTTAATTACTTGTATGGTGAGTTCGTTTGTTACGGAGCGTGCTTCGAGAGAAATTGCAATTGAAGAAAATGAAAATTCTAAAAAAATCATCGATAGAACGGAACGGATATTAATTCCGGTTAGTAATCCTGAAAATATTGCAAGACTGATTGATTTGTCATTAATGATTAAAGACGTTAAATCCCAAGAACCAATTTATCCTTTATCTATTGTAGAAGATACAGCTGAAGCTGATGAACGAATTAATGTTGTCAAAAAAGTAATTGATGGTGTAGTTGAGCAAATTTCATCAGGTGATAAAAAAGTACAGGTACTCAAGAAGGTTGATTTGAGCATTGTTGATGGTATCGCTCGAACCGCAAAGGCATATAATATTTCTGACATCTTAATTAGTTGGAAAGCACAGCAAAGTTCCAGTAATATTATTTTCGGAACCATAGCTGATAATTTATTATTAAAAACGAAGCAGTCCATTATTATTTCTAAAATTATTCAACCATTAAATACCTATAATAAAGTGATTTTAGTTCTCACGCCAAACGCAGAATTAGAAAGTGGATTTAATCTAGTTGTAAAAAAAATAAATACAATTTTAAAACAGATTGGAACAGGTTCTATCATTTATGGGCAACAAAAAACAATTGACGCATTTATTAAGTTAGTCAATGATAAGAAAAAAGAGTTTTATAATTACCTCACGGTAACTAGTTTTGATGATAGTGACATTGTCGATAAAGTAAACACCGATGATTTATATGTGTTTTTGAGTAGCAGAAAACAAACGGTTTCTTTTGATTTTCATGTTGATAATATGCCTAAATCTTTGAATAAGAATAGTGAGTTCTCTAGTTATATTTTATTTTATCCTGAGTCATTAAAATCCTTAAGCGATTCGCCAATGACTGATATGACTATACCAGCTATTCAAGAACAAATAGATAAAGTCATTCATTTAAAAGATAAAATCAAAGGTGTCTTTAAAAAATAACAAATAATGTAGTTAGTAAAAAAAAGGCTTACCAGATTGGTAAGCCTTTTTTAATTATCTAATATGTTTATCCTAAATATTGTTGTAATAATTTACTACGAGATGAATGACGCAAACGACGGATCGCTTTTTCTTTGATTTGACGAACGCGTTCTCTAGTTAGATCAAATTTATCTCCAATTTCTTCAAGTGTTAAACCATGATTTAATCCAATTCCAAAAAATAATTTCACAACGTCACGTTCTCTTTCTGTTAATGTAGACAAAGCCCTATCAATTTCTTTTGATAAAGACTCCATAATTAGACCTGCATCCGCTTTTAATGAATCGTGGTTAACTAATACATCTAATAATGAGCTTTCTTCACCATTAGCAAAAGGAGCATCCATACTGACATGTCGTCCAGATACTTTCATGGTGTCAGAAACTTTATCAATTGGTAAATCTAATAACGTTGCAATTTCATCAGCACTTGGTTCGCGTTCAAATTCTTGTTCTAATTTTGAATACGCTTTATTGATTTTATTTAAAGAACCTACTTGATTTAATGGTAAACGAACAATACGAGATTGCTCAGCTAAAGCTTGTAAAATGGACTGGCGAATCCACCAAACAGCATAAGAAATAAATTTAAAACCTCTTGTTTCATCAAAACGACGCGCAGCTTTAATTAATCCTAAATTTCCTTCATTAATTAAATCTGGCAAACTTAATCCTTGGTTTTGATACTGTTTTGCTACCGAAACCACAAAACGTAAGTTAGCACGTGTTAATTTTTCTAACGATGCTTGATCGCCATCTTTAATTTTCTTAGCTAAAACAACTTCTTCTTCGGCAGTAATTAATTCTTCTCTTCCAATTTCTTGAAGATATTTATCTAACGATGCACTTTCGCGATTTGTAATCGATTTGGTTATTTTTAGTTGCCTCATGATGAAATGTTGTTTGTTGTAGCCTACAAAAGTAGTAAAATTCAACGGTTTTTACAATTTTATATTTAATTGATTATTAACTATTTGCGTTTTTTGGATTCATTTTGGATTCTTTTTATTTAATTTTTGGTAATTGGGTAGAAGTAGAAGATTTCTTAATAAGTACCTCAATTACATTCCAAATCCATAATAGGCGCGCATCCCATTTTCATAAACACCTTCAATTAAAATTCCACCAGATTTAGTTTCAAGTAATGTAAGTAAATCTTTAATTGTTGAAATTTTGCGTTTATCAACGGCGGTAATGATATAACCTTCTTTAATACCTGCATGTAAAAGTTTTCCTGGCAGTAATCTCTTAATCCTAATTCCATTTTGTAATCTGTATTTAGATAATTCGTCCGCATTTAATTCTTCGAATTCTGCACCAAGTGCTGATATAGATGTTTTGACGATTTCAGATTTTTTTATCACACCCAAATTATTTTCTTTATTTTTTAGTTGTATCGGAAGTATTATTTCTTTTCCGTTTCTATTTATGCTCACATTAATTTTATCACTTGGTCTAAATTTCGCAATTTGTTCAAGTAATTCTGCTGTACTTTTTATTTCTACATTCTCAATTTTTGTAACCACATCCCCAATTTTTATACCGGCTAATTCACCAGCACCATTTGCTGTTAATCCATTTACATAAACTCCATTTAATTGATTAATGTTTTTTTCTTCTGCCATTTTAGAGTCGATATCAATAATGCTTAGTCCAATAAAAGCACGTTGCACAGAACCGTATTCAATTAAATCGGCGACAACTTTTTTTACAATATTCACAGGTATAGCAAATGAATAGCCTTGGTACGAGCCATTATTTGAAGCAATGGCAGTGTTTATTCCTACAAGTTCTCCGGCAGTATTTACTAATGCACCGCCACTATTTCCTGGGTTTACGGCAGCATCCGTTTGTAAAAAGGATTCAATTGGAGCTAATGTACCTTGATTATTTTCTAAAATATTAATGTTTCTACCTTTCGCACTAATAATTCCTGCAGTGACCGTTGAATTTAAATTTAATGGATTGCCCACAGCTAGCACCCATTCGCCAATTTTAATTAAGTCTGAATTTCCATAACTTGCAAACGGTAAATCGCTTACCTTCACTTTTAACAGCGCTAAGTCTGTTGTAGGATCTGTTCCAATGACGTCTGCAACAAAACTTCTTTTATCGTTTAATACAATTTCAATTTTGGTTGCATCTTTTACAACGTGATTATTAGTCACAATATAGCCATCCTGGCTAATAATTACACCGCTTCCACTTCCTTGCATTTGGTTTGGTTGTCTTTGTCTTCCACCAAATAACCAATCTTGAAAAGGGTCGTAAGCGAGGTTGTTATTATTTTCAACTACCGTTTTGATGTGGACCACTGAGTTAATTGATTTTTCGGCTGCCATTACGAAATCAATCCCACTAGCAGCTGAATGAGTGGCATGACTGCTAGTTAAATGAATTGGGTTAGAATAGGGGTTGTAGTTAAGTTGATTTGTGTTTGTTTGAGTTGAAAAATAATGATTTCCTACCAAAGCAAACACGCCGCCTAAAGCGCCAATAAACAAGGTTGAGATTATTCTTTTCATATTTATTTTTTTAAATTTTGATATTATTTATTATTTATAACGCAAAATTAAATGGAAAAATATGTTTAAAAGTTGTTTTTAACATTCATTAACGACAAGATAAAAAATATGTAATTTTGATCTAAATCATGTTAAAGTTAAAATATAAAATACCACCATTTGTTTTTGGAGTTACAATTGGATTGTTAGTTGGGATTGTTTTTTTTATTTTCAAAATTGATGATTACATAAAAAGAATATCGAAACCTTCCATTGAAAGTATAAAGATTACTGAACAATCCATGGATGGTTTGCTAGATCAAAATGAGGATACCATTTCAATTAAAAAACTAAGATTAAGTGCCAAAAAATCTCCAACTATTAATTATTCTGAAGTTGATCAGTTATTGAATGATGATGAAGATTTAAACATTGCAAAAGAGGAATTATTATCTGTAAAAAACATTAAAGTAATTGATTTGGATGCAACCAAAAAACAAGACACTCTGGTTGGTCAGTTAGCGGGCGTTACTAATACCAATTTTCCAAATTTGTTTTTTGTTGAATTTTGGAAAACACCTTTAAACTCAAAGGGATATCGCATGACACGTAATAGAGTCATACTTTATGGTTTATCAGACTTTAGTAGTATAACTATTTATAAAGTGGATGACAATTTTTATTTAAAAAATGATGAGTTCGTTTATAAAATTTCGGCTGGCACCGAATTTAAATCTTTAGAAATTGTAAATGATTCGGAGTTGTTAGCTAAGATTAATTAATTTTAAAATTATGAATGTCAATTGCTATAAATATCAAGGTACTGGTAATGATTTTATTTTAATTGATAATCGGGATAATTCTATTTCTCTTTCAACCGAACAAATTAAATGGCTTTGTGATAGACGGTTTGGAATCGGTGCGGATGGTTTAATGCTTTTGGAGTTAGAATCTAATGCCGATTTTAAAATGGTTTATTTTAACAGCGATGGTAATGAAAGTAGCATGTGTGGCAATGGTGGTAGATGCATCACAGCTTTTGCGAAAAAAATTGGAGTCGTAAGTAATGAAGCTAAGTTTTTAGCCATAGACGGCATTCATGAAGCTAAAATAGTTGACGATCTTGTTTCTTTAAAAATGACTGATGTTAGAAATGTAGAAATTGGCAGCGATTTTTTTTATTTAAACACAGGTTCCCCACATTATGTGAAATATGTTTCGGATGTTGAGAATTTGGATGTTTGTGCAGAAGGCAAAAAAGTTAGGTATAATACCAGATTTGAAGCTGAAGGAACCAATGTAAATTTTATTGAAAAGAAAGAAAATGAATTGTTTGTTCGCACCTACGAACGTGGTGTAGAAAATGAAACATTGTCTTGTGGAACAGGTGTAACCGCTGCGGCATTGGTTGCATCCATTAGCGGAGCAAGTACCACAAAAAATAATTGTGCTATTAAAACGTTGGGTGGATACTTAAACGTGAAATTTGAAAAAGTTTTAGAACATACGTTTTATAATATTTGGCTTGAAGGTCCAGCTACTTTTGTTTTTAAAACAGAAATTGATTTGTAAAATTATTTTCTAAATAATTGAATGATCTTTCTTAAAGGTTTTAAATATAATGTGTAAAAATAGGGTTTCACATTATTTAATTTCCAGGCCAATCTATCTTCCTTATTAGCTTTAATTCTATTTTTTAAAGTTAGATTACTTTTACCTCCAACACGCATTTTAATAATGAATTCAGACAAGTAAGCCACTTTTATTTTGTACTTGTGTATTAAGCGCAACATTAATTCGTAATCTGCCGCTGATGTTAAAGTCAAATTAAAACTTCCAAATTTTTCATAGATACTTCGCTTCACAAAAAATGTTGGGTGTGGCGGCATCCAACCATTTAAAAACATGCCCTCTTTATAATTTCCAGACAGCCACCTTCTATGAATGTGATTAATATTATTTTTATTTACATAATATAAATCTGCATATACAGCATCTGTATGTGATTTGTTGAATGTTGAAATGATATGCTCTATAACATGATTGTTTGTATAAAAATCATCACTATGCAATATGCCGATTACGTCACCCGTTGCTAATGAAATCCCTTTATTTAAAGCATCATACAATCCATTATCTTTTTCGGAAATGAAGGTGGTTATTTTATCTCCATATGATTTAATAATAGAAATTGTTTTATCTGTTGAATTCCCATCAATTACAACGTATTCAATATTTTTATAAGTTTGGTTTATAATGGATTCAATTGTATCCTTTATTGTGGATTCACTATTATATGTTATGGTTATAATTGAAACTTTCAAAGCCTAATTATTTAAATTCGTTGACAGTGTATGTGCAAAGTAAATGAGGGCTTTAAAATTAAAATCAATACGTTTATCATCTTTTGGTTCATTTGAAATATAAACTGTTTTCATTCCAGCATTTCTTCCAAATTCCATGTCACTTAAACTGTCACCAACAATAATTGATTTATTAAAATCAATTTCAGGAAAATCTTTTTGAGCTTTCAAGGCCATCCCAATTCCGGGTTTTCGGTCGGGATGATTATCAGACGCTAAATGTGGTGCATAATATATTTTATCAATCCTCCCTTCTAAATAAGAAATTTCATATAACATATTTTGATGTATTAAATCTAAATCCTCAGGGAAAATAATCCGCTTGCTTATGCATTGTTGGTTTGTAACAATTACAATTTTTCCGAATTGAGCGTTTAATATTCTCAAAGCATTTAACACGCCGTCAATAAATTCGAAATCCGTTGTATGTTTTACATAATCGTTTTCTAATTTTTTATTAATCACTCCGTCTCTGTCTAGAAACAAAGTCCAGGTGTTATCTATATGTAAATCTTTTAAAGTCATCTTGTGCTTTTTTATAATCTTCAGGAATGCCAATATCTATAAAGTATCCATTATATTCAAATCCAAAAATATTCAGTTCGGAAATTCTGTTTTCGTAAAAATCTTTTTCTATTGAGAATGTAGTATTTGCTTGTGTTTGATCCAAAAATAATTCTCGATTTAAAATATAAACGCCTCCGTTGATTAATCCAGAATGTTCTCTATTATCTTTTTCTTTAAAGGCAATGATTGAATTATCATTTCCTCGTTTAATAGTTCCGTACCTTGATGCGTTATCAATTTCTCGTAAGGCTAAAGAATGTTGGGCATTTGAATGGATATGATTTTGATTGTAAGATTCAATATCAATATCAAAAAAAGAATCTCCGTTTAAAACTAATACGTTTGATGTTGTACATTTTTCCAATGCTAATCTTATGCCTCCACCTGTTCCTAGAGGCAATTCTTCTTTTGTGTATGATATTTTAATTCCATTGAATTCGGATTTATAATAGTCAATTATTTTCTCAGATAAATAACCAGTTGATAAGACGACGTGTTTAATTTGATAGTGTTTTAGGTAGTCAAATAGGTAATTTAAAAAAGGTTCATTGTTAATTGGTGCCATAGGTTTTGGCACCTCATTTACAAGAGATTGTAATCTTGTTCCAAATCCACCGGCTAATATAATTGCTTCTTGTAACAAAACACTAAGATTTTGGAAATAATTCAATTTCAACTAGTTCGCAAATAGTGTGTCCTAATATCATATGGCATTCTTGAATACGAGGTGTATCTTTTGATGGAATATTTACTAAGTGCTTACAAATAGATTTCATGTTTCCACCTGTTTCTCCGGTAAAACCGATTGTTACCATGCCTATTTCATTGGCAACTTTAATGGCTTCTGTTACATTTTTAGAATTACCACTTGTAGATAGCCCAATCAATACATCACCTTTCCGGCCCATGGCTTGTGTAAGTCTACTATATATGATATCGTAACTGTAGTCGTTTGCAACGGCTGTTGTATAACTTGTGTTTACGTGTAATGCTTCACTAAATAAAGGTGGACGATCGTAATAAAATCTACCACTTAATTCTGCTGATAAATGCTGTGCATCAGCAGCAGATCCGCCATTTCCTGCCCATAAAACTTTACCGTCATTTTTATAACTAATGACTATCTCTTTTACAATGTGTTCTAAGGTTTTTAAAATACCATCATTATTAAGAAGTGATGTTTTTAAATCAATGGAAGCTTGAATTCTATTTTTGAATGTTTGTATCATGAGGTAAATTATATAAAGGTGAAATTTTAAATCTAATTTTTAATAAGTTTTTATTTATGTTATCATACTTCAATCACTAATAAAATATCATATTGAACGAGCAATAGAATTTTTCTTGTGGCGCTAATGTCATTATTCCTGTTTTATTTTTAAAATTAAAATCACTGCTTTCGGCATCAGCAATACCATGCCATGGTTCTAAGCAAATAAAATATTCAGTATTTTTCTTGGTCCAGATTCCAAAAAATGGCCAGTTAAAACATTCCATTGTAACGCCATGGCTTGTTTTTTCTGAAACTAAACTTATTTTTTCTATTTGTGAATTCATAAAAACTAAAGCGTCGTTATCAAACAATGATTTCGAAACACTTAGTTTGTTGTTATTTAAAATTTGTGTTTTAGTTTCGTTTTTAATTAACCCTTCATGCAAAGTATTGATGACTAATTCTTTTTTGTCTGGGAATAGGATACTGTAATCATTAAACGACTCATCTTGTTGTAGCGGACAATTAAAAGCTGGATGCGCTCCAATAGAGCAATAGAGTTCGCTTGAATCTGGATTGAAAACTTCGTAATTGGTTAATAATTTATTTTCAATTAAGGTGTAATTTATCTTTAATGAAAAATCAAAAGGAAATATTTTAAGTGTTTCATCGCTTGCTTTTAATTCAAACGTTAAAGAGGTTTCATGTTGTTCAATGCATTTAAATTCATTATCCCTTGCAAATCCATGTTGAGGTAATTGGTAATTTTTATTTAGAAAAATATAGCAGCTATCTTTTAACTTTCCGACAATTGGAAATAAATGAGGCGCGTGTCTTGGCCATATTTCTGGCTTTGCTTGCCATATATATTCAATGTTATTTTCGATAGAAAAAACAGAGCTAAGTTCGGCACCAAAAGAGTTTACTTTTACAGTTAATTCATTATTTTTTAGGTGATATATAGACATTATAATGTAATTACGCCTTCAATTTCAGATGCTTTTATATATATAGATATAATTTCGTGCACACTCAATACTACTTGTTTTACTGTTAAACTGACATAGTTTCCTTTTGAGGATTGCTTTTGAAAAATTTCAGCATCATCGCCAAACATTACTTGGACTAACGCTATTGATTTGTTGTCTGCTTTCACAATAAATTTAAATAAATAAACGTAAGGAAATGATTTAATATTTTCCTCAAGTTTTTTTTGGAGTTCAGAAAAGGAATTGTTTGTCATTTTATTTAGCAAAGTAATGGTTATAAATAAGCAGCAATCCGAAAGTAATCAGAGAAGTTCCAGTTATATAATTGACTATTGTCATGATTCTATTAGTAAGATAATTTTTTATTTTCCCTGCTAGTTTCACTTTAAATAATTCTATAAATAATACTGCAGATAATACTAATAGAAAAAAGACTAGCATTTTATAAATATTATATTGTAGTGATTTACTAATTGCGGTAACGTTTGCGAGCCATAGTAACCATACTGTTGGATTAAATAAATTTAATAAGAATCCTTTTAGTAGCATCACTTTAGGACTTGGTAATTGATTTTCAATATCAATGGTTTCATCCGTTTTTGCTGGAATTTTTTTAAAGAAAAATGCACCAAAAACAATTAAAATAATGCCACCGATGATACCGAAAAATGTTTGTGTTTTTTCTGAGTGCAATAAATTTGCCATTCCAAAATGAACCAGTAAGCAAATTAATAAGCATAAAAACAAATCGCTAAATACAACTCCAATGGCTAAGAAAGCGCCTGTTTTATATCCATGTTTAATGCCTGTATTTATTAATGCAAAAAACGCAGGCCCAAAAGAAAAGGTGAGCAGTATAACAATAATAATGGCTTGGTATATTAAACTTAATATCAAAATTTATTTTTATATGATGTAGTAAATGTATCCCATTCTTTTAATAAATTTCCTTTGAGTACTCGTGGAAATTTGTGTGCTGACCCAAGTTTTCCTTTGCTAGCCATAAAATCTATAAAAGCATCATCTGGTAAAACTTTTACAAATACTTCCTTTAAAGCTGCTATGCGTTCTGTTCTATAGTCATCATTTAATTCCATTAAATAATAATCTAGTTTTTCCTTTATCGCTGATTCAGATACTTCTTTATTTGATCCAACATACCATTGATGCGCAAACATGGTTTCATATGGAATCCCTGCTACAGCAAATTCATTTATTTCAATGTTTAAATCTTTCGCAGTAAGCATGATGGCTTTACTCATGTTCTCTACAGATAAATGTTCGCCGCATAAACTCAGATAATGCTTTGTTCTTCCCGTAATAACAATCTCAGCTAATTCTAAATTAGTAAATCGAATGGTATCGCCAATTAAATACCTCCATGCGCCTGCGCAAGTTGACATTAATAAAGCGTAGTCTTTTCCAAGTTCAACATTTTTTATTGTCAAAGCCACGGCTTCTTTTTTTAAGTTGCCATCTGAATCAAAGTTCGTTTCATTAAACGGAACAAATTCAAAAAATATACCATTATCCAGCAGCATTCTCATGCCTTGTTCAGCATTTGGCCTTTCTTGATAGGCAATAAGGCCTTCTGATGCTAAATAAGTATCAGAAAAAATTAATGGAAAGGCTGTTAATTTATTGATGCTATTTCTGTAAGGTTCAATCGAAACACCAGCATGTGCGTAGGCTCGAAGGTTTGGCCAGATATCATGTATCGTATCAACTTTATAATAGTCTATAACACGTTCCATTAAAATTTGTATCCATGCGGGAACACCTACAATAACGCCTATGTCCCAATCTTTTGCATTCTTTACAATTTCAGATAATTTTGTTTCCCAATCTTTATATTTCGAAATTTCTTTTCCTGGCTTGTAAAATCGTTGAAACCAAATAGGAATATTAGCTGCTGTAATACCGCTTAAATCGCCTGAATAGTGACTACCATTAAAATCTAAAAGCGTGCTTCCGCCAAGCATTAACATTCCTTTAGAGAAGTGTTCTTTTGGTAAATTATAATTGCTTTGTGCAATTAACTGTCTAACACTACCTTTTTTAAAGGCACTTAATAACTCTTTCGTTACTGGAATATATTTACTCGCGGCTTCTGATGTTCCTGAACTAAGTGCAAAATATTTTATATTTCCTGGCCAACATACATAAGGTTCGCCTTTATGCGCCCTATGCCACCATTGTTTATAAATACTGCTGTAGTCATACATAGATACAGTCTTTTGAAATTGTTCAATTGGATTTTTTTCTTGTAATAGTTTTGTAAAATTAAAATGTTCGCCAAATGCAGTATGTTCTGCTTTTGCAAGCAGTTTTGCTAAAACTTTTTCTTGTTGAGAGGCATAATTTTTTCTTTTCGGAATTTTACTACCTAAGTCAACAGCTTTTTTTAATATAGATCCTAATAGTGCCATTTTTAAATGATGATTTGAATTATAAGATGATTTATATAATTCATGTCTCGATTTATTTAGTTTATGTATTTAAAATTGTGGTTGTTTTTTATGCTTTTTAAAGTTGCTAAAATTAATTTGATCACATTTTCTACATCTTCTTTATGAACTGTTTCTACGGTTGTATGCATGTATCTTAAAGGTAAAGAAATAAGTGCAGATGCCACACCTTCATGACTATAAGCAAATGCATCGGTATCTGTTCCTGTACTTCTGCTTGCTGCTTGTCGTTGAAATTCAATTTTGTTTTTTTTAGCTGCTTCAATAATTAATTTTAGTAAATTATTTTGAACGGCTGGTCCATAAGAGAGCACAGGGCCTTTGCCGCAAGCTAAATCCCCGCTTGTTATTTTACTCATCATTGGTGTTTGTGTGTCATGACATACATCCGTTATGATGGCAACATTTGGTTTTATCTTTTGAGCTATCATGGTTGCACCATTTAATCCAACTTCTTCTTGAACAGCATTTACAATATATAATCCAAACGGTAATTTTGTTTTTGTTTCTTTTAGCAATCGAGCCACTTCAGCAATCATAAATCCACCAATGCGATTATCTAAAGCTCGTCCTAAAAAATAACGATTATTCAATTCCATAAATTCGTCTTCGTATGTCACTACACAACCAACATGAACTCCTAACGATTCAACTTCTTTTTCGTTTTTACAACCTAAATCTAAAAATATATTTTTAAGTGTTGGAGTTTCTTCTCTTGCTGCATCACGCACGTGTATAGCAGGCCAACCGAACACACCTTTCACAATGCCTTTATCAGTATGTATATTAACTCGTTTAGAAGGCGCGATTTGGTGATCACTTCCACCATTTCTTCTTAAATAAACAAAACCATCTTTAGTAATATAATGAACAAACCAAGATATTTCATCAGCATGCGCCTCAATGACAACTTTGTATGGAGCGTCTGGGTTTATAACTCCAACCACAGTTCCATATGTATCTACAAAATAATCATCAATATATGGTTTGATATAAGAAAGCCATAATTTCTGACCTTCACTTTCAAATCCTGTTGGAGAGGGATTATTAATATACTTTTTCAAAAACAGTAATGAGTTTTCGTTATAAATACTTTTTTCTTTTTTTGAGGATGTTTTTGCCATGCTGAACGATGAATTATAAGTTTTAAATATAAATAAAAAGTGGCATATTTTATAGTAAAAAATGGAAAATATGGTATAACATGTTACTTAGATAAAATATGTATTTTTGATTTTTAGTTTCGATTTTTAAGATATGTTGAGCAATACAATAGAAATTTATACAGATGGAGCTTGTTCTGGAAATCCTGGGCCAGGTGGTTATGGTATTGTTATGAAATATAAAGATCAACGGAAAGAGTTTTCGGAAGGCTTTACATTAACAACAAATAATAGAATGGAATTATTGAGTGTTATTTTAGGTTTGGAAAAAATAAAGAAAATGGGATGTGAAGTCATTATATATTCAGATTCAAAATATGTGTTAGATTCAATCAATTTAGGATGGGTTTATAATTGGCAAAGAAAAGGCTTTAAAGATAAGGCCAACGTTGATTTATGGAAACGATTTTTGTTAATCGATAAAAAACATGATGTTAAGTTCGTTTGGGTAAAAGGGCATGCATCTAACAAAGAAAATAATAGGTGCGATGAATTGGCTGTTGCAGCAAGTAAAAGTAAAAACTTAATTACTGATGAGGGTTACGAATTTATGCGCAAAAAGTAATGTAAAATCAACAAAAAAAGGGGAACGATTAGCTCCCCCTTTTTTTTAATATGAATGTTTATATTACCAAATAACAACTCTTTTTTCAACAGGAATAAACATACCGTCTCCTTCTTTTACATCAAAGGCTTCATAAAATTCAGGCATATTACTTAATGGTCCAATAGCTCTGAAATTACCGGGAGAATGCGGGTTTGTTGCAATCATTTGTTTTAAGTAGGCATCACGCATTAATGTTTTCCAACCTTGTGCCCAAGAAATAAAGAAGCGTTGTTCGCCTGTAAAACCATCTAATACTGGTGATTTTTTTCCGTCTAAGGTTCTTTTGTATGCATAGTAAGCCATTGTTAAACCTCCCAAATCTGCAATATTTTCGCCTTGAGTTAATTCTCCATTTACATGCAATGTATCAATTGCTTTATAATTATTAAACTGTTCGATAATTAATTTTGTTTTATTTTTAAAATTTTTAAAGTCTGTTTCGCTCCACCACATTTTTAAATTACCATCTGCATCAAACTGAGCACCTTGGTCATCAAATCCGTGCGTTAATTCATGACCTATGATTGCACCCATGACACCATAATTAAACGCATCATCTGCGCTTGGGTCAAAGAATGGAACTTGCATAATACCAGCCGGAAAAGCTATTTCGTTTGATGTTGGATTGTAATAAGCATTAACCGTTGGTGGTGTCATTCCCCATTCCATGCGATCAACAGGCTTACCAATTTTAGCTAACATTCTATTGTATTGAAATTCACGTCCGTTGCTTACATTATTCCAATATGAATTGGTGGTGATTTTTAAATTAGAATAGTCAATCCAATTATCAGGGAAACCTAATTTTCTAATGATTTTATCTAACTTTAATTGAGCAGCAGCTTTAGTTTCAGCGCTCATCCAATCACGAGAATTGATTCGAAGTCTATATGATGAAATTAAATTATCAACCATGATAGTTACTTTCTTTTTAGAATACTCATCAAAGTATTTGTCAACATACATTTTACCTAAAGCTTCGCCTAAAGTCTCATCAACTGCTCCTTGAACACGTTTGTAGCGAGGTTTCATTTGTTTTTTTCCAGATAAGACAGTACCATTAAATTTAAAACTTTCATTTACAAATTTGCTAGATAAATAGGGCGCAGCATCAGAAATTAATTTCCATTTTAAAAACACTTTCCAATCAGAAATTTTTACCAAATTAATAAATTGATTTAACCCTTTGTAAAATTGTGGTTGGTTTAAAACTAATACGGATGGAGTTTTCATCCCAATAGCTGAAAAATATATATCCCAATCAATGTGCGATGTCATAGCTTTCAAATCTTCAATTTTGAATGGATTGTATTGTTTCTCCACGTCACGTTGTTCCGTCGCATTTTGTGAATATTTCGCAAGGTTCGTTTCAATATCCATAATGATTTTCGCCTGAGATTTTGCCTCTGAAGCATTACTACCCAAGCAGATAAACATACGTTCGATGTGACTTACATATTCTTTTTTTATGGATTCGTATTGCGCTTCGAAGTAAAAATCCTTATCTGGTAATCCTATGCCTGTTTGTCCTAAATAACAAGTATTTGCATTACTGTTTTTAAAATCTGAATACACATAAAAGCCCAACATACCAGAAATACCTTTTTTATTGAGTAAAGCCGTTGTTTTAAATAAATCAGATTGCGTTTTAATTGCATCAATTAATTTTAAATCATCCGAAATCGGCTTCATACCATCTTTTTCAATAGCAATTGAATCCATGGCAGTTAAATAAAAATCTCTTAACTTTTGCTCATTTGAACCACTCGTTGGATTTTCATTTTTAGCTAAATCAGTCATTAATGATTTTAAATTAGCTAAGTTTCGTTCGTTGATCTCATTAAAACTCCCCCAACTTCCATCACTCGCGGGTATTTGTTGGTTTTTTAACCAATTGCCATTGGCAAATTTATAAATATCATTTTTTGGGCTTACAGAATAATCAATGTAACCAAGATTTAATCCTGAGTGTTGTGCGCTTGCATTTGCCACAAAAAACAAGGAAGAGGTAATTATTAATAGTTTTCGCATAATTGTTTTTTTTAGTAAATATAAATTAAAATTTAACATTCATAATAAATATTAGGATAAGAAAATATTAATGGTGATGAGCGGTCATTTATATAAATATGTGAGATGGCATTTTTTGAATTAACCCAGTTTCATGAGCTTTATTAAACAACAGTTGAATAGCTTTTTTACCAATTTCGCCTAAGTCAATACTAAACTCATTGACGTATAAGGCAATGTGTTTTTTCATAACCTCTTCGCTCATTTCTTGCGCATGTTTTTTTACAAATGGCATCGAACTTTCAGGGTTTTTAAAAGCAAATTCAACACTTTGCCTGATTAATAAATCAACGGTTTGTTGCAATTTTTTATCAATATTCTTTTTAACTACAATACCTCCAAGTGGGATGGGTGCCTTAATTAAACTTTCCCAAAATTCGCCAAGGTCAATTATTTTTTCTAATCCTTTTTCTTGATACGTAAATCTATTTTCGTGAATAATAAGTCCTGCATCTATTATATTTAATAGTAATGCGTTTTCAATGTCACTAAATAGCATTTCTTTTTTGTTTTTAGCATTAGGAAAAGCGAGTGATAATAAAAAGTTAGCTGTTGTATATTTTCCAGGGATCGCAATACTTGCAGCGTCCATGTCTTTTATTTTATTAGTTGAATTTTGAATTAACAAAGGGCCGCAGTTAAATCCTAACGCACTTCCACTACTTAATAAATTATAGGCGTTTGTCAAATAAATAAAAGCATGGTAACTTAATTTTGTAATATCTAAGTCTGAATTAAAAGCTCTATTGTTTAGCGCTTCCACATCTTCCATAATAATAGTAAAGTCAATGCCTTGTGTATCAATTTTTTTATGAATTAATGCATCAAAAATAAAGCAGTCGTTGGGGCATGGAGAAAAACCAAGTGTGAAATTCATTGAATTAATTTTTTAAATCGTTATGTAATAGTGTTATTAAAAAATCGTTTAAGTTTTTAATAGCTAAAGGCATTTTCCATTTACTTTTATCACGTTTTTCCACGTAATTTGAAATTGATCTAATTTGTAAGAAATTATTAATATTTTGATGACACGCTGCGAAAAATGCTGCACCTTCCATGCTTTCTGTGTCAGGATTATATAATTCTGATACTTTTAAAATGGATGTTTCGTTGCCATGAATGGTGTTTACCGTTATTCCTTTTACTTTTTTTAGAATATTAATCAATTTGTTTTTTGAAGTAAATTGATTTTTAAATATATGAGATCCTTCTAAATTTAATTGGTCGTATGTTAAAAATGCGTCGCCATTTTCTGCCCCTAATTCACTTAAAACATCTTCAGTAATATTTACGAGTTCACCTAACTCTAAATTCCTATTAAATGATCCACAAACGCCTACATTCAAGACCAAATCGTAAGAACTTTTATTGTATTTACCAATCATATAGGCTGTGTTCACCATTCCAATTCCTGTTATTAATATAGTAACACTATTTTCTTGAATAGTTGTAACGCCTTTATTTATGCCAATTTCAGCTTCTTCTATATGTAAATAATCAAGTAACGGTTTTACTTCAAATTGAGTCGCTGAAACGATTAGAATATTCATTTTTAATTGTTATTTTTGGAGTTGTTAATTTACTATGATTTATATTACCCGCAAAGAACATTTTAACGCTGCTCATAAATTATTTAATGATGCGTGGAGTGAAGAAAAAAATGACACTATTTTTGGCAAATGTGCTAACAAAAATTGGCATGGTCACAATTACGATTTATTTGTTACTGTTAAAGGTAACATAAATCCAGATACAGGATTTGTTGTCAATTTAAAAGATTTAAGTTCTTTGATTAAAAGAGATGTTACAAACATCTTAGATCATAAAAACTTAAATTTAGATGTAAAAGGAATGTTTGCTATGCCTTCTACCGAAAATGTTGCCATCTTTATTTGGAATGTATTATTTCCAAAAATTAAGGAAATGGGTGCTGAATTACATCGCATAAAGCTTTATGAAACTGAAAGTAATTATGTGGAATATTTCGGTGAATAAACAATTTACAATAATAAGTGTTCCTATAAAAAATATAAAGAAATGCTAAACGAAGAATTTGAACACGATATAACTGGCTATAAAAAAATAGATCAATTTAATGATAAATTAGTTGATTCTATTTCTGATATGTATAAAAACATTTTAACGGATGTTGGAGAAAACTCGGAAAGAGAAGGACTTTTAAAAACACCAGTAAGAGCTGCTAAGGCCATGCAATTTTTAACCCAAGGCTATGAATTAAATCCAGAAGAAATTTTGCGTTCTGCTATGTTTAAAGAAGATTATAGCCAAATGGTGATTGTAAAAGATATTGAGTTATATAGTTTGTGCGAACATCATTTATTGCCATTCTTTGGAAAAGCCCATATAGCCTATATTCCAAACGGACATATTGTGGGTTTGAGTAAATTACCTCGTGTAGTTGATGCGTTCGCTCGCCGTTTACAAGTGCAAGAAAGACTTACCAATGAAATAAGAGATTGTATTCAAGAAACCTTAAACCCATTGGGAGTTGCAGTCGTTATCGAATGTTCCCATTTATGTATGCAAATGCGTGGTGTACAAAAACAAAATAGTTCTACAACGACCTCAGCATTTAGTGGAGAATTTTTAACTTCTGTTACGCGTAAAGAATTTATTAGTTTAATTAGCACAAAGCTTCACTAAACTCTTTTAGGTTCATATTTTATTATCAATTTTTATTAGAAATAAATGGTTTATCGCCATTTATTTTTTTTATTTGTATAAAGTTTAAAAATAAATAGTATGTACGGAAATTTTAAAAATCATTTACAAGCTCAATTAACTGAAATAGAAGAAAACGGCTTATTGAAAAAAGAACGCATAATTACAACGCCCCAAGGTGCTTCTGTAATGGTAAATAATAATGAGGTTATTGTTTTTTGTTCTAATAATTATTTAGGCCTATCATCTCATCCAAAAGTGATTGAAGGTTCTAAAAAGGCTTTAGATTCGCATGGTTACGGTATGTCATCTGTTCGCTTCATTTGTGGAACTCAAGATATTCATAAAACACTCGAAAAAAAGATATCTATGTTTTTAGGTCAAGAGGATACTATTTTGTATGCGGCCGCATTTGATGCCAATGGTGGTGTGTTTGAGCCTTTGTTTGGTGAAGAAGATGCTATTATTTCTGACGAATTAAATCACGCATCCATTATTGATGGTGTTCGTTTGTGCAAAGCACAACGTTACCGTTATAAAAATTGTGACATGGCTGATTTAGAGGAGCAATTAATTAAAGCACAAGCACAACGATATCGAATTATTGTAACAGATGGTGTTTTTAGTATGGATGGCTTTGTCGCGCCTTTAGATAAAATTTGTGATTTAGCAGATAAATACAATGCTATGGTGATGGTTGATGAATGCCACGCTTCAGGATTTATTGGTAAAACGGGTAGAGGAACAATCGAATTAAAAAACGTTATGGATCGTGTTGATATTGTGACTGGCACTTTGGGTAAAGCCTTAGGTGGAGCTATGGGTGGATTTACTTCCGCTAAAAAAGAAGTCATTGAAATTTTACGTCAACGCTCTCGTCCTTATTTATTTTCAAATTCTTTAACGCCAAGTATTGTTGGTGCGAGTATTGCCGTGTTTGATATGCTGAGCGAAACAACAGAGTTACGTGATAAACTCGAATACAACATTAATTATTTTAAACAAGGATTACGAAAAATTGGATTAGAATTTAAAGAAGGTGATTCTGCCATTGTACCAGTTATGCTTTATGATGCAAAACTTGCGCAAGTGTTTGCCGATAAATTATTAGTAGAAGGTATTTATGTGATTGGATTCTTTTTTCCAGTTGTGGCTAAAGGCCAGGCACGTATTCGCGTTCAATTATCAGCAGCTCACACACAAGCCCACTTGGATAAAGCATTAGTAGCTTTTGAAAAAGTTGGTAAAGAACTAGGTGTGATTAAATAATATATTGTGTTTTAAATTGAAACGCTCGGCTAGGATTAGTTGGGCGTTTTTTTGTTTTATATTTGTGCGTTTCCCTTCCGGTCAGGCTTTTAGTTGCAATCTTTTTTCGTCCCTCAAAAAGGATTTTCACTGCAATCCTTAACGCAAAATCAACTTTGTTTTTTAATGCAAAATCTTAAAAATTAATTCTCGCATTAATTCACCTCTTTCTGTTACTCCGTTGTTAACGCCTTTTGTTTTTAAATCGTATTCTTTTAAATATTTGAAAATATCTTTGAGTTTTCCAGTGCTGTAATTTTGTGCAGCTTTTGCAAAACCATCAACAAAAAACGGGTTTACGCCAAGTGTTTGAGCAATGGCAAATTTAGACTTGTCTGGCGCGAAATGGTAAATCAATATTTTAGAAAAATAACCATATAAAACACTTAGTGTCATAATTGGAGAATGTTCTTTTTCATTTGCTGAAAAATAATTGATAATGCGATTCGCTTTTAACACATCTTTTTTCCCGAGAGCGTCTTGTAATTCAAATACATTAAATTCTTTACTGATTCCAATTTTATCTTGTATGGCATCCGTTGTAATCTCTTCGCCTTCTTTTAAATTAATTACTAATTTTTCTATTTCATTACTAATTTTTGATAAATCATTTCCCAAAAATTCTGCTAATAAAAAGGCTGCTTTTGGCCCAATTTTAATGTTATGTTCTTGCACGGAACTCGTTATCCATTCAGGTAATTGGTTTTCATAGAGTTTTTTAGTTTCTAAAAAAACATGATTTTTTTGTAATGATTTATATGTAGTGCTTCTTTTATCTAATTTTTTATATTTATAGCAAAACACTAAAATAGTTGAAGGTTGTGGGCTTTGAAGATAACTTGTTAATGCATTTACAGACGATGTACTTCCTTTTTTTAATGTTGTTTCTTCTTCATTGTCATCTTCACTGGATCCTTTACCTAATTCTTTTAAGTTTTGAGCTTCTTTTACAATAACAACTTGGTATTCGCTCATCATGGGAAAACGTTTAGCTGCCGAAATGATTGTGTTTAAATCAACATCTTTTCCGTATAAAATGGTTTGATTAAATTCTTGTTCATTTTCATCAAGTACATTTTTTTCAATGTAGTCGCTTATTAAATCAATATAATAAGCTTCTTCTCCGCTTAAAAAATAAACGGGTTTAAAAATCTTGCGTTTTAAGTCTGTTAATATTTGGGTTACTTCTTTCATTATATAAAGCGTTTAATTAATTCGCTCAATCAATTTTTCTAAAATATCAATGGCTGATAAACTAATCACGGTTCCTGGACCAAAAATACCTGAAACACCTGATTTATATAAGAATTCATAATCTTGTTGTGGAATTACACCACCTGCTATAACCATGATATCTTCTCTGCCGTATTTTTTTAATTCTTCAATCACTTGCGGAACTAACGTTTTGTGCCCAGCAGCTAAAGATGAAACACCTAACACATGAACATCATTTTCTACAGCTTGTTTGGCGGCTTCTGCAGGTGTTTGAAATAGTGGACCAATGTCAACATCAAAGCCCATGTCTGCAAAACTAGTTGAGATAACTTTTGCACCTCTATCATGCCCATCTTGTCCCATTTTAGCAATCATAATACGTGGGCGACGACCATCTAATTCGGCAAATTGATCGGCCAAATCTTTTGCTTTTAAAAAATGTTTATCCATACTTATTTCTTTACTGTAAACTCCTGCAATACTTTTAATAGTTGCTTTGTAACGGCCATACACTTTTTCTAATGCGAAAGAAATTTCACCTAAACTGCAACGCAATCTTGCTGCGTGGATTGCTAATTCTAATAAATTTCCTTTTCCTGTTTTCGCACATTCCGTTAATGCATTTAATGCTTCTTCGGCTTTTGAATTATTTCTTTCTGCTTTTAATTTTGCTAAGCGTTCGAGTTGTTGAATTCTAACTTTATTATTATCAACGTCTAAAATTTCAATCGTAGTTTTTTCATCTGTTTGGTATAAATTTACACCTACAATAATGTCTTTGCCACCATCAATACGGGCTTGTTTTCGTGCAGCGGCTTCTTCAATACGCATCTTAGGAATACCCGTTTCAATCGCTTTAGCCATTCCTCCAAGTGATTCAACTTCTTCGATTAATTCCCAGGCTTTGTTTACTAATTCATTAGTTAATGTTTCAACATAATAGGAGCCAGCCCACGGGTCAACTACTTTGCAAATGTTAGTTTCATTTTGTAAAAATAGTTGTGTGTTTCGTGCAATGCGAGCACTGAAGTCGGTTGGTAATGCAATAGCTTCGTCTAATGCATTAGTATGTAAACTTTGAGTGTGCCCCATAACTGCTGCTAGAGCTTCTACACAAGTTCTTGTAACATTATTAAATGGATCTTGTTCGGTTAAACTCCAACCGCTAGTTTGGCAATGCGTTCGCAGTGCCATTGATTTTTCTGATTTTGGATTAAATTGTTTTACGATTTTCGCCCACAACATTCTTCCTGCACGCATTTTTGCAATTTCCATAAAATGGTTCATTCCAATTGCCCAAAAAAATGATAAACGAGGTGCGAAAGCATCAATATCTAAACCAGCTTTTATGCCAGTTCTAATATATTCTAATCCATCAGCCAACGTATAAGCTAATTCAATATCAGCAGTGGCGCCAGCTTCTTGCATGTGATAACCACTTATAGAAATGGAATTAAACTTTGGCATGTTTTGAGATGTAAATTCAAATATATCAGCAATAATTTTCATTGAACTTTCTGGCGGATAGATGTATGTATTTCTCACCATAAATTCTTTTAAAATATCATTCTGTATGGTTCCCGTTAACTTCTCCATACTAACGCCTTGTTCTTCGGCAGCAACAATATAAAATGCTAGAATTGGTAAAACGGCACCATTCATTGTCATACTAACACTCATTTCATCTAACGGAATACTGTCAAATAAAATTTTCATATCTAAAATCGAATCAATGGCAACGCCTGCTTTTCCAACGTCTCCCACAACACGTTCGTGATCGCTATCATAACCACGATGCGTCGCTAAATCAAAAGCAACCGACAATCCTTTTTGCCCGGCTGCTAAGTTTTTTTTGTAAAACGCATTACTGTCTTCTGCCGTGCTAAATCCAGCGTATTGTCTAATTGTCCATGGATTTTGAACGTACATACTTGAATAAGGACCTCTTAAAAAGGGGGCTTTACCTGCACCAAAATTGAGATGTTCAAATGATTTTATGTCATTTAAATTATAATGCGATTTAACAATAATTTGTTCTGCCGTTGTAAAGTCTACTGAATCTGATAGTTTTGATTGTTGTTGAGTTGACTGAAATGATATATTTGAAAAATCTTTTCTCATTAAAATAAAATTAAAATTTAAGATGTTTTACTGAAATTCCTGCTTTTTGTAATTCTTTTAACGAGTCAATTCCAATTTTCAAATGATCGTTGACAAAATCAGCACTAACTTTTTTATCACTTTCTTCTGTTTTTACACCTTCAGGAATCATTGGTTGATCTGATACTAAGAGTAAGGCCCCAACAGGAATTTCATTATGAAAGCCCACACTGAAAATAGTGGCTGTTTCCATGTCAATTGCCATGGCTCTGATGATTCTTAAATATTCTTTGAATTTCTCATCATGTTCCCAAACTCTTCTGTTAGTTGTATAAACAGTTCCCGTCCAGTAATCTCTTCCACTTAAACGAATGGTGTATGAAATTGCTTTTTGTAAATTAAATGACGGTAATGCAGGCACTTCATTCGGCAAATAATCGTTAGATGTTCCTTCACCTCTAATGGCTGCTATAGGTAATATTAAATCTCCAATTTCATTTTTCTTTTTTAATCCACCACATTTTCCTAAAAATAAAACGGCCTTGGGGTTGATGGCGGTTAGCAAATCCATGATGGTTGCTGCCATGGCACTTCCCATACTAAAGTTAATAATCGTAATGCCATCAAATGTGGCAGATTGCATGGGTCTATCTAATCCTTCCACTTCAACATGATTCCATTCAGCAAATGTTTTTACGTAACCTCCAAAATTGGTTAATAAGATATAAGAGCCAAATTCTTCTAATTTTTTACCTGTATAACGAGGTAACCAATTATTAACGATTTCTTCTTTTGTTTTCATACCCCTAATTTAATTCAAACAAAGTTATAAAGTATTTTATCTTTTTATATGATTATTATTTTAACCTATATTTATCCTAATTTTTAATAAGAATGAATTTACAAAAATTAAATTTTCCGGATATACAAACCCGCTTTAAAGAAAAGCCAAACGGTCAAAAGCAAATATTTGATAGCATTCGCAAAAAATTTGTTGATTTAACACCAGAGGAATGGGTAAGACAACATCTGGTATCGTATTTAATTCATAGTAAAAATATTCCACCCTCTTTAATTTCTGTAGAAAAGCAATTGGTTTTAAACGGAACAAGAAGACGAACGGATGTGGTAGTTTATAATTCAATATTGAGCCCTTTGTTAATCATAGAATGTAAGGCGCCAAGTGTCATTTTAAATCAAGAAACGATTAATCAAGTATTAGGTTATAATTTAGTTTTAAATGTTCCTTATGTCTTGTTAACGAATGGGTTATCTCATATTTGTTTTCAGTATTTTCATCAAAAAGCCACTATTTTATCTGAAATTCCAAGTTTTGAGGAACTTCTGAAAAAAGCGTAAAAAATTGATTACTAATAAGTTAAATTTAATTAACCTTTTAATTTAACGATAATTTACCACATTAACAACAATTAACATTGCGATTGTGAAATAAATACCTTATGTTTGTAAAACACGAAAAAATTACGATGTTAATCAATAAAATAGGTATATCAATAGTTGCTTTGGCTCTTTCACTCAATGGAAGTGCATCTGTTTCTTTACCTGTTTTTTCAAATGTTTCTTTTTTAAATCACGCTCCCAATCCGGATGAAAAACCAATTAAAGATGATGATGGTAAAAAGAAAGTTGTAAAAAAAGATGATACGACCCGTGTTCCATTAAATCCTTCATTGCTTTTAGCTGCGCACGCTGACGAAGATCACGAAGAACATGAAGAAATAGATTCTTTGTTAGCTTTTCCTTCAAATGACTTATATACCAGTTGGGATACAACGGTTATTCATCCTTATTCATTTTCTCAATCTTTTAAAAAAGATTCAGCTTCAATTGTTTTTACTGAACCTACAGATTGTGGTTTCAAAATTCCTTTTAATGGCAATGTGACTTCAGAATTTGGTTGGAGAAAAAGAAGACCTCATTATGGAACTGATATAGATTTGGAAACTGGTGATACAGTTGGTTCTGCATTTGATGGCATGGTTCGTATTGCTAAATTAAATCGTAGTTATGGAAACGTTGTTATTATTAGACATAAAAATGGTTTAGAAACTGTTTATGCTCATTTATCAAAAATTTTGGTTGAAGCAGGACAGCATGTTGAAGCAGGTCAAATGATTGGCTTAGGTGGAAATACAGGTCATTCTTTCGGTTCTCATCTTCATTTTGAAATGCGCTATTTAGGTCAAGCAATTGACGCAGAAGATTTCGTCGATTTTGAAAAAGGTGTTTTAAAAAACAATGTAGTTACCTTTACTAAAGCTGATGTTGAAACAAAATACGATTTAAGAGCTTTACATTCTCGTCAAAAAAGAGATTTAAATTTAACGCGTGTTACTTCTTCAAAGTCCAAACATGGTAAAGTCTATAAAGTAAGAAAAGGTGATACGTTAGGTCGAATTGCTCAACGTAATCATACGACTATAAAAGCTATTTGTAAAAAGAATGGCATCAAAAAAAATAAAGCCTTACGTCCTGGCCAAAAACTAAAAGTGTAATACTTTTCTTTTTTAACATTTAATTTTTAAGTATGGATTAATTTTTGTTTAAGTATGACTTAAATGAAAGAGGAATTATTACATACCATATGGAAATATAAATTAACAGGCACAGTTGATTATATTGGCACAAAGCAAGAGGAGATAAAAATTATTTCCGTTGGTGAGCATAATCATCATTCTGGACCAGATTTTTTTAATTCTAAGGTCCTGATAAATGGCTTATTGTTAGTTGGGAATTTAGAAATACACATCAAAACATCGGATTGGCTAAAACACAAACATCAATTTGATAAAGCATACGATAATTTAGTTTTACATGTCGTTTATGAACATGATGTTGAACTTCCTCAAAATGAGCAATACAATGTATCTGTTATTGAATTAAAAAAACACATTAAATCTTCGCTATTAAATCAATATCAAAGTATTGAGAGTTCAAAACAAAAAATACCTTGTGGAAAATCCATTACCACCGTTTCATCAATCATATGGAAATCATGGTTAGATCGATTAGCTGTTTCTCGTTTAGAAGACAAAACAAATTATATTTCGACTATTTTTAATTCTGTTCAACAGAATTTAGAAGAAACACTTTATGTTTTGTTATGTAGAAATTTTGGATTTAAAATCAATAATGATGCTTTCGAATTACTTGCTAAATCGACGCCCTATTTTCTATTAAAAAAACATGCGGATCAACCCTTACAATTGGAGGCTCTCTTGTATGGAAACGCTGGGTTTTTAGCTGATTTGTTTAAAGAAAAATATCCGATTAGTTTGCAAAATGAGTTTGAATTTTTGAAACACAAATACAGGTTGATTCCATTGAAAAAAGAAATTTGGAAATTTTCAAAAACGCGTCCTTCTAATTTTCCCACGATTAGACTTTCTCAGTTAGTTTGTCTAATTAGTAAACAACAATCGCTTTATCATTTTATAGAAAAACACCCCACGATTACTGAATTAAAAAATTATTTTAATGTAGAAACCAATGTGTATTTTAAATCTCATTTTAAATTTGATTCACCTGTTACGGATTGCTCTAAACATTTAGGCGATTCAGCTTTTTATAATATCGTGATCAACACAATTGTTCCTTTTCTTTTTTTTGTATCAAAACAAAATTTCAATTCAGATTTGCAAGATTATGCATTTGATTTACTTGAGCAGATACCTGCAGAAGTTAATACAAAAACAAAAGCGTTCACAAATTTAGGCGTTGTACCCGAAAGCGCCCTGGAAACTCAAGCAATGATTAAGTTACACGATTCCTATTGTTCCATTAAATCTTGTCTTAATTGCCATGTGGCCGAATATCTTTTAAAAAACAGTTGATGAGTCTCATTTTTAAACTAATAATTCCTATTTTTACAATTATGATAAATAAAATAATACTCAAATTTGAAGAACATGCATTTGGTGTTTGCGAATGGTGGGGAAAGAAACTTGGAATTCGCTCTACTACAATCCGTATGTATTTTATTTATTTATCTTTTTTTACGTTTGGTTCACCAATTATTATTTATTTCATCATGGCTTTTATGCTAGAACATAAAGAGAGTTTTAAGTTTAAGCAATCTCGTAAAAAAAGTGTTTGGGATATATAAAATATGTTATTCCTCAACGATTTAATCTTAATTTAAAGACTAGATGTTTTCACTATTTAAGTTATATTATCGTTTTTTTTCTCCCTTATTAATATTGTTGTTTTTATGGGTTATTGGTACGGTAGGTTATGTCATAATTGATAATTACAATTGGTTTGATGCTTTTTATATGACCGTAATTACCGTTGCAACAGTTGGATACGGGGAAGTACAACCATTAAGTCATGCTGGAAAAACGTTTACAGCATTTCTTATTATAACAAGTTTTGGTACATTTGCGTATGCTGTTTCATCCATTACAAAATTTGTTTTCGATGGTGAGTTTAATGAATTTTATAAAAATCAAAAATTGAACGCTTCAATAGAAAAATTATCTGACCATATTATCATTTGCGGTTACGGCCGAAATGGTAGGCAAGCCGCACAGGTTTTGAAAAAACACAATCAACGATTTGTAGTCATTGAAAGTAACGTAACTATCACCAATAGTTTAAATCACAAGCATAGTGATTTAGTAATTTTTGGAGATGGAACGCAAGATGAAATTTTATTAAAGGCGGGAATACTTCGCGCTAAAGCTTTAATCACGACTTTACCAGTTGATGCCGATAATGTTTTTATTGTTTTAACAGCGCGTAATTTGAATCAAAAATTAACCATTATTTCAAGAGCGAGTGAAGATAATTCAGACACGAAATTAAAAATTGCAGGTGCTAATAATGTTATCATGCCCGATAAAGTTGGTGGTGCGCACATGGCATCATTAGTTATGAAACCTGATGTGATTGAATTTATTGACACCATAACCTCTGAGCGTGGCAATAACATCAGCTTAGAAGAAATATCGTTTACTGAAATGCCAGATGCCTTAAAAGATAAAACCTTAAAAGATTTAGAAATACGAAATAAATCGGGTGCAAATATCATTGGCTTTAAAACAGCAGAAGGCGAATATATTGTCAATCCAAGCGCCGATACAAGAATTATAACTAACTCAAAATTATTTGTGTTGGGTACTTCAGATCAGATTGAAAAATTGAAACAATTGTTGAGTTAATATTTTATGTAATAGTGGTAGTTAAAAAACTTTAATATATTTAAATTATGAATGTTATTTTATTTGACGATTATTCACGTAATGATTTATTACCGTTTACTTTTACAAAACCTGTTTCAGAAATACGAATTGGTATTTTAACGATTACCGAAAAATGGAATTATTTCTTAAATACACATGTGTCTTTTCAAACGCAAGATTATTTAAGTTTAAAATATAAAAAGCAGACAAGCCCTGAAAATATTTACATTAATGGTAAAATTTGTCCTAACCAAGAATTAGTAAACACGATTTTGAATTTAGAAGTGAATGCTGCTATCAAATCAGGTAACGATTTAATAGCTTATAAAACTTCAGAATCAAATCACATCGATATTGAACAGTTAATTACTAAAGCAAAAGATATTTCTAAAAGTTACTTGTCCATAAAAAATGTTTGGGATATTTTTTCTAAAAATAGCGAAGCGTTAAGAAATGACTTTGAACTTTTGACAAAAGGAAAACAGTCGCAAGCATTATCAAATACAAATAAATTGATTGGAGATAAACAGCAATTGTTTATTGAAGAAGGCGCCACCGTTGAAGCATCTATTTTAAATGTGTCTACTGGTCCAATTTATATTGGTAAAGATGCTGAGGTGATGGAAGGCAGTATGATTCGTGGCCCATTTTCATTAGGCGAACATGCTGCTTTAAAGCTAGGAACAAAAATTTATGGAGCAACTACCATCGGTCCTCATTGTAAAGTTGGAGGGGAAGTAAATAATTCTGTCATCTTTGGATTTACTAATAAAGCACATGATGGTTTTTTAGGAAATAGTGTGATTGGAGAGTGGTGTAATTTGGGCGCTGATACAAATAATAGTAATTTGAAAAACAATTATGGTTCTGTAAAATTATTTAATTATGCTTCTGAAACCATGAAAGATACTCAATTGCAATTTTGTGGACTGATGATGGGTGATCATAGTAAATGTGGTATTAATACCATGTTTAACACGGGCACGGTAGTGGGAGTTTCTGCAAATATTTTTGGTGCTGGATTTCCACCAACACACATTCCCTCTTTTACTTGGGGCGGTGCAGATTCGCTGGACATTTACCAATTAGAAAAAATGTTTGAAACAGCTGAACGCGTATACCATAGAAGAGCTCTTGAGTTGACAGCTGAAGACAAAAACATCTTAACATACGTTTTTGATATTACTAAGCCATTTAGAAAATGAAAAAATCATTAAACTTATTCGACACAACGCTTTTAGTTGCGGGTTCTATGATTGGTTCAGGAATTTTTATTGTGAGTTCCGACATAGCCCGTTCAGTAGGTTCAGCAGGATGGCTTTTAATAGTTTGGATTTTATCGGGGCTGATTACGTTATTAGCAGCGTTGAGTTACGGAGAATTAGCAGGCATGATGCCTCAAGCTGGTGGTCAATTTGTTTACATTAAAAAAGCGTTTGGAAATTTAACGGCCTTCGTTTATGGTTGGACTGTTTTCTTGGTTATTCAAACTGGTGTGATTGCTGCGGTTGCCGTTGCGTTTTCAAAGTTTACAGGTGTTTTTATTCCGTTTTTTGAAGAAGGAAATGTGATGTTACAGATATTGAATTTTAAAGTGACGAGTGCACAACTTTTAGCTATTACTATTATTTCTATTTTGACCTTTATTAATACGCGAGGCATTGAAAATGGAAAAGCTATTCAACGTATTTTTACTTCAGCTAAATTATTGGCCTTGTTTGCTTTAATTATTGTTGGCATTTATTATGGATTTCATACCGATGTATTTTCAACAAACATGACTCATGCATGGGATGCAAAACAAGTCATAACAAAAACAGATTTGACAACACATGATTTTTTGCCTTTGTCTGGAATGGCCTTAGCTTCTGCAATTGGCGTGGCGATGATTGGCTCTTTGTTTAGTAGTGATGCTTGGAATAACGTCACCTTCATTGCTGGAGAAGTGGAAAAGCCACAACGTAATATTCCATTAGGTTTATTTTTAGGTGTTAGCATAGTTACTATTATTTATGTGTTGGCTAATGTAGCTTATCTCTGTTTGCTACCTTTGGATGGTTTTGCAGATGCTGATTCTGTAATCGGTCAAGGAATGATGTTTGCACAAAAAGATAGAGTAGGAACAGCCGCTTTATTTGTTGTGTTTGGTGATGTTGCCAAATATTTAATGGCCGCCTTAATAATGGTGTCTACATTTGGCTGTAATAATGGCTTGATATTAGCTGGTTCGCGCTTGTTTCAATCGATGGCTAAGGAAGGGTTATTTTTTAAGAAAGCAGCAAAACTAAATAAGTACAATGTGCCTCAAAATGCGCTGATACTTCAAGGTATTTGGGCTTCCGCTTTATGTTTAAGCGGTTCCTATGGAGATTTATTAGATTACGCCACATTTTCTTCTTTACTGTTTTACATCATCACGATTGTTGGTTTATTTGCATTACGAAAAAAAATGCCTGATGCTCATCGCCCCTACAAAGCGTTTGGCTATCCATTTGTTCCTGCACTTTATATCGTTTTAACGTCTTTAGTGTGTCTTGATTTGTTAGTTTACAAAACATTTAACACAGGTATGGGATTAGTTATTATTGCAATTGGCGTTCCTGTTTATTTTTTATTTAAACAAAAAAATAATGTTTCAGAAAATTAAATCGTTTTTGTTTCATTTTTTTCATTTCAACAAGCAAGAGCGAAATGGCGTTTTTGTATTGTTTGTTATTCTTGTTATTGTATTTTTATTAAAATGGATGATGCCTTATCTTATTTTTAATAATTCATCTTTTGTCACGAGTGATGTTGAGATAGATAAGCAATCAAATGCATTAGATACATCGTTAAAAAATGAGACACCTTCTTCTCAACCCAATTCTAGCAAAGTTTTTGAACGAGACTTGTTTGTTTTTAATCCGAATATCATTAGTACAGAAGAAGCCATGCAATTAGGATTTTCAAAAAAATTAACGGCTACGTTACTTAATTTTAGAAAGAAAGGCGGTCGTTTTTTTAAGCCTGATGATTTAAAAAAGTTATATGGATTACCTCCAACATTATTTCAAAAATTAGAATCTTATATTTTAATTCCGAGTAATTACCGTAAATTCAAAAAAGATAGTGTGCATGAAAGAACCTATCCCAAAAAATCATTTGTCAAAACAATTCTTGAAATTAATTCGGCAGATAGTCTATCCATAGTTTATTTAAAAGGTATTGGACCTTCGTTTACAAAGCGAATTATAAAATACAGAACGATGCTTGGCGGTTTTCACAACATGAAACAGCTTAAAGAAATTTATGGGATGACCGATAGTTTGTATGTCAGTTTGAGTAGTCAAATACAAATTGATAAAACTAAATTGGTTTTAATCCCAATTAACACCATTGATTTGAATGCCTTGCGTAAGCATCCTTATTTTAATTTTCAGTCGGCACAAGCCATTATAAATTTTCGATTAAAACATGGAAAACTAACTGAAAAAGATATTATTGACTTAGGGATTTTTAACTCCGAAAAGTTAAGTGTAATTTTACCTTACCTGACGTATTAATTACATGACAAAACAATTTAATATCAATGAATTTGTAGATGGGATTTTATCTTCTCAAATAAGTTACGTGAGTAAAGCCATAACACTGGTAGAATCAACTAAACACGAGCATCAAGAACAAGCTCAGCAAATTATTAATGCCATCATCAAACACAGTGGTAACTCCATTCGAATTGGTATCACTGGTGTTCCAGGTGTTGGAAAAAGTACATTCATTGAAAGTTTCGGATTAGAAGTTATCAAACAGGGACATAAACTAGCTGTTTTGGCCGTAGATCCAAGTAGTCAAATTAGTAAAGGAAGTATTTTGGGTGATAAAACAAGAATGGAACAATTAGCAGTAAATCCATCAGCCTTTATTCGCCCTTCGCCAAGTTCTGGAAGTTTAGGTGGTATAACAAAAAAAACAAAAGAAAGTATCATTATTTGCGAAGCTGCTGGTTATAATTATGTGCTTATTGAAACCGTTGGAGTAGGGCAGAGTGAAACATTAGTGCATCAATTAACTGATTTTTTCTTATTATTAATGCTCGCTGGTGCTGGTGATGAATTGCAAGGTATTAAACGCGGTATTATGGAAATGGCTGATGCTATCGTAATTACTAAGGCTGACGGTACTAATTTAGATAAAGCAAAAATGGCAAGGAGCGAATATGCCAATGCACTACATTTATTTCCGCCAACTGAGAGTACCTGGATTCCTCAAGCATTAACGTGTTCAAGCCTCGAATCTAGAGGCATCACTGAAGTGTATGAACTAATTGAAAAGTACCGTCGACATACAGTGGCTAGTAATTATTTTTATAAGAAGAGACAGTTTCAAAATAAACAATGGTTTCATCAAACGCTCAATGACATGATCATCGATCAGTTTTATGCGGATTCAACCCTAAAGAATAAAATACAAGGTATTGAATCTGATATAGAGCATAATTTAATTAATCCTTACGAAGCCTTAAAAAGTATTTTTAAGAACTAATTATTTTATTTCTTTCCAGTTTAATAAATCTCTAATCACCACCGAAGCGCAGGTCATACCAAATACGGAGGGTATATAAGATATGGTTCCGTACGCTGATTTTTTGTAATTAGATCCATCTGTGCGCATGATAGATGCGTGGTCTGGTAATTCAGATGAAAACACGGCTTTAAATCCTTTTCGAATGTCATGTTTTTTCAAACGCTTTCTTAAATAATAGGCCATTGGGCAATTAAATGTTTTCGAAAAATCAGCAACTAGTAATTGTGTCGGATCCATTTTTCCACCTGCACCCATTGATGATACAAGGCGCTGTCCCATTTCCATAGCGGTTTTTATCATGTATATTTTTGGAGAAATGCTATCAATGGCATCAATCACGTAACTGTATTTTTTTGATAATAAAGCTTTGACCATTTCTGGATCTTGAAATTCAGAAATCACATGTAATTTAATAGATGGATTGATGAGTGTTAATCGTTCTTGCATTAACAAGGCTTTACTCATGCCATGTGTAGAACTTAAAGCTTGTAATTGCCTGTTTCTATTGGTTGGATCAACGACATCTCCGTCCACGATAGTCATTTCTCCAACACCTGCTCTGCAGATGGCTTCCGCTGCGTACGAACCAACGCCACCTAAACCAACAATTAATACGTGTGCATTTTCTAAAATATCAATACCCTCATCTCCAATTAAAAGTTGAGTGCGTTGTAACCAATGTTTATCAGGGTGTAATGTCATAAAAATAAAAGTTTGAAATTAGTATAAATTTTTTCTTTTAACTCGTGTTCGCTCATATTTAATTTAATAGAGGCGATGCGATACGCTTCATTAATCGATAAGTTGAAATCATCATCTGTTTCAAAAAATAATCGTTCAATGGGAAGTTTAGTTAAATCAAATATTTCTTTTTTGAACAGGGAGGGATGTAAAGAGAGGTAATAACCTTTTGATAAAAGCTGTAAGGCAAGTTCTTCTGATTTATTAAATCCATGAATGATGAGTTTAAGTTTGTTTTCAAAAGGTTTACAAACGCTTATCAATTCATCAAATGCTTTGACGCAGTGAATGATAATAGGTTTGTTATACTTTAACGCAAGGTGTAATTGTTGTTTTAAAATGAATTGTTGTTGTATTAAACCAACGTCAATTAATTTATCTAATCCACACTCACCAACTGCAAAACAATTTTCGTGTTTTAAAAATGGTTCCATTTCTTTAAGCGACTCTTCCCCCACCAAATGAATATCGTAAGGATGTAAGCCAATTGAAAATAAACAATCTGTTTTTATGTCTTCAAACAAAAATCGATTGTTGTAAATTGAAATATCTGTTTCAGTTCCTAAATGATGCGTGTGAATGTTGATGAAAGGTATCATTCTCATTAACTGTTTGGTTTAAAAAAAAGAAATCCATCTAGTCTCTTCCATCCCTCAAGTCCCTTCGATCCCTTCCATCCCTTAAGTCTCCTCCGTCCCTTCACTTTATTTTTTAAACTTTCCTTTTAAAGCTGCCAACGCCGATTGCATGTCGTTCGCATCATAACTTATTTCTTCTTTTTTAGGCGTTGATTGTTTTACAGATGCGGTTGATTCACCCTTCATCGAAAGGGCGATGCGTTTTCGTTTCACATCACATTCAGTCACATTTACCCAAACGTGTTGACCAACTTTTACAACCGTGTTAGGATCATCTACAAACGAATCGCTGATTTGAGATATATGCACTAAACCATCTTGATGAACACCAATGTCTACAAAGGCACCGAAATTAGTTACATTGGTAACAATGCCTGGTAAACGCATGCCTTCTCTTAAATCTTCAATACTATGAACGGTTTCATCAAAACTAAATATTTCAAATGATTTTCGAGGATCACGTCCTGGTTTTTCCAATTCACTCATGATGTCTTTAAGTGTTGGTAAACCGATGGTTTCAGTGATGTAGCTATTCAAATTAATTTTTTTGCGAAGGTCTTTGTCTTCCATTAGCGTATCCACTTTTGTATGTAAGTCGCTCGCCATTTTTTCAACGATGTGATATACTTCTGGATGGACAGCACTTTTGTCTAATGGATTTTTAGCATCTCTTATTCTTAAAAAACCTGAACATTGTTCAAATACTTTATCGCCCATGCGACTTACATTAAGTAATTCTTTGCGTGATTTGAATGCACCATGTTCATTTCTGTAATCAACAATATTTTTTGCTAAACTCTCACCAATGCCTGAAACGTATGATAATAGCTGTTTAGAGGCTGTGTTTAATTCTACTCCAACACCATTTACACAACTCATAACGACTGTATCGAGTTTGTTTTTTAAAGCAGTTTGGTCCACATCATGCTGATACTGACCTACACCAATGGATTTAGCGTCAAGCTTTACTAATTCAGCTAAAGGATCTGCTAATCGTCTTCCAATTGACACCGCACCACGCACCGTTAAATCATAATCAGGAAATTCTTCGCGAGCAACATCAGACGCAGAGTAAATGGATGCACCAGATTCACTTACCATAATCACAGGAATTGATTTTGGTAATACGTCAATACTTCTAATAAATTGTTCTGTTTCTCTTGACGCGGTTCCATTTCCAATAGCAATGGCTTCGATGCTGTGTTTGGCACAAAATGCTAATACAACATGTTGCGATTCGGTTACTCTGCGTTGAGGTTCGTGCGGATAAATAACAGTTTCTTCTAATAATTTTCCTTGAGCATCTAACGCTACTACTTTGCATCCACTTCTAAATCCAGGGTCTAAGGCTAAAATTGATTTTTGACCTAATGGAGAGGCTAATAACAACTCTCTTAAATTATCTGCAAATACTTGTATGGCTTTTTCGTCCGCTGTTTGTTTGGTTAATAAGCGCATCTCCGCTTCAATGCTTGGCTGTAACAAACGTTTGTAGCCATCTTCAATCGCTAATGCAATCTGTTCGGCACATTCCCCTTTTGATATGATGAATTGTTTTTTAATTTGATCATGCGCAATGTCATCATCAATCACGATGTCTAAAATTAAAAAGTCTTCTTTTTCTCCGCGACGCATCGCTAACATGCGGTGACTTGGACAGGTCATTAATTTTTCTTCCCACTCAAAATAATCTTCAAATTTTTGACCCTCTTCTTCTTTACCTCTAATAACTTTGCTTTTGATAACCGCACTATTTTTAAATAAAATACGCATCCCTTCTCTTACCAAAGCATCTTCACTCATAATTTCAGAAATGATATCTCTTGCGCCTTGCAAGGCTTCATCAGGGCTATTCACTTCTAATTCTTTGTTTACAAACGAAAGAGCCTCTTGAAATAAGTTAGGTGTTTGTTGATTCAGAATAATGGTAGCTAATGGTTCTAATCCTTTTTCACGAGCAATAGTTGCTTTAGTTCTTCGACGAGGTTTAAAAGGTAAATACAAATCTTCGAGCGTTGATAAAAGTTCTGCTGCTTTTATTTTTTGCTCGAGCTCTTCTGTTAATTTTCCTTGACCTGCAATAGATTTTAAAATACTTTCTCTACGTTGTTCCAATTGTCTTAAACGCTCAATCTCATTTTTTATCGTGATGACTTCTACCTCGTCTAAACTTCCTGTTACCTCTTTTCTGTAGCGAGAAATAAATGGAACGGTAGCACCTTCATCTAATAATTCAACGGTTGCTTTTACTTGTTTTACGTCTACTCGTAAATCTGAGGCTATTTTTAAATAGAGGGATTGTTCTGTCATCATTTTTTTAATAAGTTCATAAATTTAAAATTATATTGCATTGAAGGGGATTCATTTTATTAACAGTTGATTTGTATTGTTGATTATTTTTTTTGAAACATCCTCGTTATTTTGAATCGCATGTCTTGAATTTTGATTCTTTGTTTCAAGGCAAAAAATAATTGAAATATTTTCAAAAATGATTAGGGCGTTTTCGCCTAAAGGCTCACCAGGCTTTTCGTTCCAATCTTTTCTCGTTCCTCAAAAAGGATTTCCACTTCAATCCTTAACGCAAATCATCACTGAAAAATTAGAACGGCCTTATCAAATCATGCGTGAAAAATAAAGGTGCATCAAAGGCGCTAGCAGGTGCGAAGACGATTTGGTGTTTGAGCGTAGCGAGTTCAAAGCGTCAGCTTGACAACCTTTTATTTTTAGCATGATTTGATACAGCCTTGAATTTTGTTTCTTTGTTTCAAGACAAAGAAAAAGAGAAGTATTTTCAAATATTATTAGGGCGTTTTCGCCAAAAGGCTCTCCAGGCTTTTCGTTTCAATTTTTTTTCGCTTCGACACGCTCAGCGACCAAAAGGATTTCCACTTCAATCCTTAACGCAAATCATCACTGAAAAATTAGAACGGCCTTATCAAATCATGCGTGAAAAATAAAGGTGCATCAAACGCGCTAGCAGGTGCGAAGACGATTTGGTGTTTGAGCGTAGCGAGTTCAAAGCGTCAGCTTGACAACCTTTTATTTTTAGCATGATTTGATACAGCCTTGAATTTTGTTTCTTTGTTTCAAGACAAAGAAAAAGAGAAGTATTTTCAAATATTATTAGGGCGTTTTCGCCAAAAGGCTCTCCAGGCTTTTCGTTTCAATTTTTTTTCGCTTCGACACGCTCAGCGACCAAAAGGATTTCCACTTCAATCCTTAACGCAAATCATCACTGAAAAATTAGAACGGCCTTATCAAATCATGCGTGAAAAATAAAGGTGCATCAAACGCGCTAGCAGGTGCGAAGACGATTTGGTGTTTGAGCGCAGCGAGTTCAAAGCGTCAGCTTGACAACCTTTTATTTTTAGCATGATTTGATACAGCCTTGAATTTTGTTTCTTTGTTTCAAGACAAAGAAAAAGAGAGGTAAAAAAAAATAATTGAATTTTATAATAATACCAAGATGCCGAATCAAGTTCGGCATGACTCGTAGTGAAATAAAAATTCTGATTTTAAATCCACGTCATTCTGAACTCGATTCAGAATCTTTTTAAATCAACATGCTTTGTTTCAAGACAAAAAATAAGAGGCTTATAAAATTAAATAGGAATTTAATGGTACCTAAAAATCAATTTTTAAACACTTGTTTTTAAAAATCTTACTCAGTATAACCAAATCTCATTAACATTCATTTCCTTCTACTTCAATAAAAACGCCATTTCACTTTTCATACAATTTCATTCACTCATTCCTAATAGCGAAGTGTTGCAATTTTATTTTATAATTTATACATTTAATAATACCAATTAATTAATAATTTAACATATAAAGATTATGAAAAAAATGTATCTCATCTTATTGAACAGATCAAAAGTTTTTTTAGTCCTAACCACAATGCTTTTCTCGTTTATTTCAAATGCTACAACTTGTCCTTCTGCAGTTCTTATTCCGAGTGGTACATCCTTTCCTTCCGCAGCAATAACGTTGGCTTGTGGAACAACCAACGATATTACGGGTGCTGGTGGTGCATCAGGTACCGTTTGCGGCAGTACACTCTATATGGGCGGAAACGAAGCGCTCTATGTTTATACACCAAGTGCTAATATTTCTGGTTTTACAGTTTCTTACACAGGAGTTAGTTGGACAGGTATTACCATTTTTCAGGGATGCCCAACTAGTGGCGGTATTTGTTTAACAAGTGTTACAGGTTCAGGTACGTCTAAAGTAACAACCGGTATTGCTTTAACTGCTGGTACTACCTATTATATCATGATTGATACGTGGCCTTCTCCAGCAAGTCCTTGTCCTGGAACTATGATTTTAAATGGTACTGTTTTAACACCCTGTTCAGGTGCTCCAAACGCAGGTCTTGCGGCCATATCATCCAGCCTAGGTTGTCCTGGCAATGCCATTACACTTTCTGCAACAGGTTTAACGTCGGGTGCTGGACTAACTTTCCAATGGCAACGTTCTTCTGCAGTGGCTGGTCCTTGGGCCAATATTGTAGGAGGGACAACTTCATCATTTGGTACATCAACAACTACGACTACTTATTATAGGTTAGTTTCTACTTGCACAACTAGTGCCTTAAGCGCAACATCTTCTGTAGTAACTTATTCAGTTAATAATCTTGGACCTTGCGTTTGTGGAACTTACGGAGCTTCTAATGCAACCTCTGCAGCAGATGATGAAATTTTTAACGTGAGTCTTGGAACATTAAATAATACCTCAACGTGCGCATCACTGGCTGGTGGTGTTGGTTCTATCTTGAATCAATATTCTAATTATTCGGGAGTGGTTTCGGCTCCTACTTTGGTGCAAGCTCTTTCTTATCCGCTCTCCATAACGGTTGGCGAATGTTCAGGTTTCTCTTATTCTGGTAACGTCACTGTATATATCGATTACAACCAAAATGGATTATTCACAGATGCTGGTGAAATGGTCTATTTATCACCAAGTACAACTTTTGCAATTGGAGGAACTTTGATAACGAGTTCAATTATAATACCAGTTACAGCTGCCTTAGGAACAACGCGCATGCGTGTGATTGCTGTTGAAAGTGCAGCGGCAGCAACTCCACCCACAGGTACTTATTTATGGGGAGAAACAGAGGATTATTGTGTTACGATTGCCGCAGGCGTAAGTTGCTCTGGCACTCCAAATGCTGGTATAGCAGCTATTACATCGAGTGTGGGTTGTCCTGGTAAACCAATTACCTTGTCAGCTACAGGTTTAACTACAGCTTCAGGGCTTTCATTTCAATGGCAAAGTGCTGCAAGTGTAACTGGTCCATGGGCCAATATTACAGGAGCTAGTGGTACTTCATACGCTACTGCTACAACCACCACAACGTATTATCGTATTGTAACGACCTGTTCGTTAAGTGCGTTAAGTGGAACATCCTCTGTGGTTTCGTATTCGGTTAATAATCCTGGGCCGTGTATTTGCGGAACTTATGGCTCTTCTAATGCGTCATATACTGCTGATGATGAAATTTTTAATGTGACTTTAGGTACTTTAAATAATACATCAACCTGTTCTACCTTAGCACCAGGAGTTGGTTCTATTTTGAATGAGTATTCCAACTATTCTGGATTTGTAGCAGCACCAACATTAATGCAAACCGTAAGTTATCCTTTCGCTGTAACGGTTGGACAATGCGGTTCTTTTGCCTATAGCGGCAATGTCACAGTCTACATTGATTACAATCAAAATGGATTGTTTACTGACCCAGGAGAAATGGTTTACTTATCTCCTTATACATCTTTTGCTTTAGGTGGCACCTTGTTATCAACATCAATTGTTATTCCTACAACCGCTTTAATAGGCACGACGCGTATGCGTGTCATTGCTAATGAAAGTTCCACTACAGCAACTGCTCCTACTGGCACCTATTTTTATGGCGAAACAGAGGATTACTGTATTACCATTGCGGCAGCAACGCCATGTGCGGGAACACCAAATGCAGGTACGGTAACTATTTCCAATACAGCAGGATGTTCGGGAGGTATTATTAATTTAGGTTCTACAGGACTTTCAACAGGTTCAGGTCTTACTTACCAATGGCAAAGCGCAACAGCGGTTTCAGGTCCATGGGCAAATATTGTTAGCGCAACCTCTACCTCTTATTCCACAACCACTGTTGCTGGGGCAACGTATTACCGATTAGTGACAACGTGTACAACGAGTGTATTATCTAATACATCCAATGCGGTTTCATTTAATGGCATTAGCTGTGGAACCACACTAGTACCTGCTTCAGGTTCTAATACCATTACCTGCGGCGCAAGTACAAAGTTATACGATGATGGCGGACCATTAGGTAATTACGCGACAAGTGATAATGGCTTTACCGTTATCAATAATGGTGGCGGAGGTATCATTACGATTTCTGGCACGTATTTAAATATTGAGTCATGTTGCGACTATGTAAAAATATATTCAGGAGTAGGCACAACAGGTACCTTATTATATACCTATGCGGGTTCTGGCACGATGACAACCTTTAGCTCAACACCGGGTCAAATTTTAACAGTTCAGTTTTATTCAGATGCTTCGGTAGAAGGAGAAGGCTTTGATATGAATGTTATTTATACAGGAGCAACATCGCCATCTGTTTCTATTGCTGCATCTTCGCCAACGGTTTGTAGTGGTTCTCCAATAACCTTAACCGCATCCGGCGCTGATTCTTATGTATGGTCAACGACTGCAACTACCAGTTCAGTAACTGTAACACCAGCAGTTGTAACGGTTTATTCGGTAACAGGCACAACGTGTGCATCAACCAATACAGCTGTTTATACCGTAACCATTAGTCCTAGCCCATCCATTACTGTTAATAGTGGTTTGATCTGTCCAGGTGGTTCATTTACCATTATACCAACTGGCGGAACAAGTTATACCTATTCAAGCGGCAGTGCCGTGGTAACTCCTACAGCTACTACCACTTATACCATATTGAGTGCTAGCCCAACCGGTGGTTGTTTAGGCTATGCCTTGAGCACAGTTTCAATCAGTTCTTACCCAGTTATTTCAGTTTATAGTGGAACCACTTGTAGTGGAAGTCCATTTAATATTTTACCATCAGGCGCAGTGACATATACGTATTCAGGCGGATCAGCTTGGGTTACACCAACCGTAACAACAACTTATACGATTACGGGTGCTAATTTAACCGGTTGTACATCTACCGCTGTTTGTAATGTGGCTGTTGTTCCAGGTACCCCAATTTCTGCATTTGCTACACCAACTTTAATTTGTGTTGGCGAATTTGCAACATTATCAGCGCTAACATCTGCATTAAGTTATACGTGGAACACAGGCGCCACGACTCCAACTATTTCTGTTTCTCCAACTGGTAATACCGTGTATTCGATCAGTTCGTTAGATACCACAGGATGTCTTAATTTCGGAAATGTAACCGTACTTGTTAATCCTTGTACAAGCATCGAAGAACTCAGTACTTCATTCATTTCGGTTTATCCAAATCCTCATACAGGCATTGTAAACTTGGTATTACCTTCCGAATTAGCACAACATGCTGTTTTAGAAATGTATGATGCCTTAGGAAAATTAATGTTGAAACAGGATTTAAAACAGGAATTAAATACCATTAATACAATGGATTTACCAAATGGATTATATACTTACAAAGTGATTAATCAATCGCAAGTAGTCAAGGTTGGTAAGCTTGTTAAACAATAAATTAGTTTTTAAATCATTTATAAAAAACGCTCACACATCAGTGAGCGTTTTTTTTGATATGAAACACTTTAATGGCGCATCAAGTTCAGCATTTTTTTAAGAATGATCTTTTTTATCATGCATTTTTTAATAAAAAGAGAATGGCATGTTGAATAACTCCAGGACCAATATTTCAAAATTACACGTATTGTTTTTCTAGAAAAAATCAGATTTGACAGTGATTTTACTCATTGAAAAATAGCTCTTGATTTTTTTTGTTGAATTAAAATACCTTAATATAAACTGTTTTTATCTTTTGCAATATTCACTCACTCATTCATACACTCTATCTATTGCAATTGCCTTTTTTTTATGGTAGATTTAATTTAAAAATAAATTAATTAAACATTTACGATTATGAAAAAACTTTATGTACTTTTCGCACTCATCTTTCATGTTGCTATTTATTATTCACAATCAGTATGCAACAGTACCTTTATAAATAATAACGGTAATGGAAAGGTTACTTTTAATTTTCAAAATACTAACTCCTATGCCGTTATCATTAACGACATTTCAAGTATTTGTTCAACAACAGGATTAACTGCCACAGAAGCATGGTATAGCACCACACCATTAAATTATGCTACCGCTGCCGCAGTTCCTTTATTAACCACAGCAGCTTGGACTCAGTTTGGTAGCGCAACAATTTCAGGTATCGGAAATACAACAACATCCGTTCCGCAATCTTTTTTTACTGGAGGATTAAGTTTAGTTGTGCCTGCTGGCGCAACCTATGCAATTTGTATTAACTCTTCATTATCTTCAGCGAGTACAACTGGTAATTTAAGGTATTCAAGTCTTGCCGTTGGAACATTTACTGATTCTAATAGTGGTTGTAATTTGCTTACGGGAACCAATATTAGTTATGCTGGTGGTCCAAGAGCCGCTGCAACTTCTTTTGTAAATACGCCACGTGGTTTTATTGGTTGCATTAATTTTGTGCCAGCAGTGGCTTGTTCAGGTGCTCCAAATGCTGGACTTGCGGCCATTTCATCTAGTTTAGGTTGTCCTGGAAATGCCATTACACTTTCTGCAACAGGTTTAAGTTCAGGAACTGGAATTTCTTATCAATGGAAAAGTGCAACAAGTGCAACAGGCCCTTGGGTTAATATTAGTGGTGCTACAACGTCTTCTTATGCAACCGCTACAACCACTACTACGTATTATCAATTGGTATCAACCTGTTCTGTCAGCGCTCTCAGTGCAACATCTTCTGTAACATCCTATTCAGTTAATAATCTTGGGCCTTGTGTTTGTGGTACCTATGGTCTTTCTAATGCAACCTCTGCGGCAGATGATGAAATTTTTAACGTGAGTCTTGGAACATTAAATAATACCTCAACGTGCACGTCACTTGCAGGTGGTCTTGGTTCTATCCTGAATCAATATTCTAATTATTCCGGTGTAGTTGCAGCTCCTTCCTTGGCTCAAGCTGCTTCCTATCCGCTTTCCATAACGGTTGGTCAGTGCTCAGGATTTGAGTATACAGGTAACGTCACCGTTTATATCGATTACAATCAAAATGGATTATTTACCGATCTTGGAGAAATGGTTTATTTGTCGCCAACAGTAACGTTTTCATTAACAGGGACTGTGATAACAAGTCCAATTACGATTCCAGTAACTGCTTTATTAGGAACAACACGTATGCGCGTTATCGCTAATGAAAGTTCGACTACTGCAACTCCGCCAACAGGAACATATAGTTGGGGAGAAACAGAGGATTATTGTGTTACGATTGCCGCAGGCGTAAGTTGCTCTGGCACTCCAAATGCTGGTATAGCAGCTATTACATCGAGTGTGGGTTGTCCTGGTAAACCAATTACCTTGTCAGCTACAGGTTTAACTACAGCTTCAGGGCTTTCATTTCAATGGCAAAGTGCTGTAAGTGCTACGGGGCCTTGGTCTAATATTACAGGTGCTAGTGGCACTTCTTATGCTACTGCTACAACCACCACAACGTATTATCGTATTGTAACAACTTGTTCGTTAAGTGCGTTAAGTGGAACTTCGTCTGTAGTTTCTTATTCGGTTAATAATCCTGGTCCTTGCGTATGTGGCTTATATGGCAATTCAAATGCTACCACTACGTTTGATGATGAAATTTTTAACGTGAGTCTTGGTACATTAAACAATACCTCAACATGTGCTACTTTAGCTCCAGGAGTTGGTTCTATTTTGAATGAATATTCCAACTACTCGGGATTTGTTGCAGCACCAACGTTAATGCAAACCGTTAGTTATCCTTTAGGTGTAACAGTAGGGCAATGTGGTGCAACTGCATTTAGTGGCAATGTCACTGTTTACATCGATTTCAATCAAAACGGATTGTTTACAGATGCCGGAGAAATGGTGTATGTATCACCTAACACATCTTTTGCCGTAGCAGGAACATTGGTTTCAGGTACCATTATTATTCCTACAACCGCTTTATTAGGCACAACGCGTATGCGTGTGATTGCCGTTGAGGGTGGTTCAGTAGCGTCACCTCCTACAGGTACTTATAGTTATGGCGAAACAGAAGATTACTGTATTACTATTGCTGCAGCAACGCCATGTGCGGGAACACCAAATGCAGGTACGGTAACTATTTCCAATACAGCAGGATGTTCGGGAGGGATTATTAATTTAGGTTCTACAGGACTTTCAACAGGTTCAGGTCTTACTTACCAATGGCAGAACGCCACAGCCGTTTCAGGCCCATGGGCAAATATTGTTAGTGCCACTTCTACCTCTTATTCCACAACCACTGTTGCTGGGGCAACGTATTACCGATTAGTGACAACGTGTACAACGAGTGTATTATCTAATACATCCAATGCGGTTTCATTTAATGGCATTAGCTGTGGAACCACACTAGTACCTGCTTCAGGTTCTAATACCATTACCTGCGGCGCAAGTACAAAGTTATACGATGATGGCGGACCATTAGGTAATTACGCGACAAGTGATAATGGCTTTACCGTTATCAATAATGGTGGCGGAGGTATCATTACGATTTCTGGCACGTATTTAAATATTGAGTCATGTTGCGACTATGTAAAAATATATTCAGGAGTAGGCACAACAGGTACCTTATTATATACCTATGCGGGTTCTGGCACGATGACAACCTTTAGCTCAACACCGGGTCAAATTTTAACAGTTCAGTTTTATTCAGATGCTTCGGTAGAAGGAGAAGGCTTTGATATGAATGTTATTTATACAGGAGCAACATCGCCATCTGTTTCTATTGCTGCATCTTCGCCAACGGTTTGTAGTGGTTCTCCAATAACCTTAACCGCATCCGGCGCTGATTCTTATGTATGGTCAACGACTGCAACTACCAGTTCAGTAACTGTAACACCAGCAGTTGTAACGGTTTATTCGGTAACAGGCACAACGTGTGCATCAACTAATACAGCTGTTTATACCGTAACGATTAGTCCAAGCCCGTCCATTACCGTTAATAGTGGTGCTGTCTGTCCAGGCGGTTCATTCACTATTATTCCAACAGGCGGAACAAGTTATACCTATTCAAGCGGCAGTGCCGTGGTAACTCCTACGGCTACTACCACTTACACCATATTGAGTGCTAGCTCAACCGGTGGTTGTTTAGGCTATGCCTTGAGTACCGTGTCAATCAGTTCTTACCCTGTTATTTCAGCCTATAGTGGAACCACTTGTAGTGGAAGCCCATTTACTATTATCCCATCAGGCGCAGTGACTTATACGTATTCAGGAGGATCGGCAGTAGTTTCTCCAACAGTAACAACCACCTATACCATTACGGGCGCCAATTTAGCAGGTTGTACGGCAACGGCTGTTTGTAATGTGGCTGTTGTTCCAGGTACCCCAATTTCTGCATTTGCTACACCAACTTTAATTTGTGTTGGCGAATTTGCAATTTTATCTACGACTTCTTCAGCAACCAGTTTTACATGGAACACAGGCGCCACGACTCCAACTATTTCTGTTTCTCCAACTGGTAATACCGTGTATTCGATCAGTTCGTTAGATGTCAATGGCTGTCTTAATTTTGGAAATGTAACCGTACTTGTTAATCCTTGTACAAGCATCGAAGAACTCAGTACTTCATACATTTCTGTTTATCCAAATCCTCATACAGGCATTGTAAACTTGGTATTACCTTCCGAATTAGCACAACATGCTGTTTTAGAAATGTATGATGCCCTTGGAAAATTAATGTTGAAACAGGATTTAAAACAGGAATTAAATACCATTAATGTGATGGATTTACCAAATGGATTATATACTTACAAAGTGATTAATCAATCGCAAGTAGTCAAGGTTGGTAAGCTTGTCAAACAATAAATTTACTTTTAAAATCAGTTATAAAAAACGCTCACACATCAGTGAGCGTTTTTTTTAATCCACGTCATTCTAAAGTAATCCATCATCTTTTAAATCCGAATACTTCTCCAAACGGCCTTATCAAATGATGCGTGAAAAATAAAGGTGCATCAAAGGCGCTAGTAAGTGCGAAGACGATTTGCTGTTTGAGCGCAGCGAGTTCAAAGCGTCGGCTTGACAACCGTTTATTTTTAGCATGATTTGATTAAGCCTTGAATTTTGTTTCTTTGTTTCAAGACAAAGAAAAAGAGGAGTATAAAAAATAATAAGGGCGTTTTCGCCAAAAGGCTCACCAGGCTTTTCGTTCCAATCTTTTTTCGCTTCGACACGCTCAGCGACCAAAAGAATTTCCACTTCAATCCTTAACGCAAATCATAGTTGAAAAAGTAAATTGAACATAAAAAAAAATATCATTACAGTTATTCTGAACTCCTTCAGAATCTTTTTAAAATCAATTGACCTTGTTTCACGACAATGAATAAAAGAAAAACTTCCTGATAAAAACTACTATACTACTTATAGCCATTACATTACATCTATTCACCTCATTATTGAATAAAAAATTGATTTTTATGATTTACAAAACCCTTATTTTTAGTATATTTAAGGGCAAAATTAAGCCAAACCACACTCAGCATTTATGTCATTGAGGTGGCGAAGCTGTATAAAGTTTGTAGATAAAGCTAAATTAGATTTATAATTACGTTAGAATTGCCGAAAAATAAAGCGAAAATAGACAAACGATGGTGGTTTGTTGTGGCCTGTGCTTTAATAGGCACAATATTGATAAACGAATTACCGAACTTTCATCCCGAAAAATACTTAGGCTTAACATACTCTTGGCAATTAGATATGATGATGCATGGCGGTTATTTTTGTATGTTAACCATTTTACTGCGTTTTACTTTATTTGCAAATACCAATGGCGTTGCTTTGTTTAGTATTCTTTTTCTTAGCTCATTAGGTTTAGAACTTTTACAAACTTGGATACCTAAACGTTCATCTACGGTTTTGGATGTGATGAGTAATGGGATTGGTATTTTTGTTGCACTTTCAATTTGTTTGCTAGCTAATTTTATACGAAGAAAACATAAAAGAATTAAGAAAATAAAAATCCTAAAGTTAGTTGGTTGAGTAGGTTAAAAAAAATAATTGATTTTGTGTTTTTTAAAACAAAATTCCGTAAGTCATTTAATGAGAACGAAAGAACATTTTTATTAAAAAAAAATATAAAAATTTCATTTATTTTTCAGGCAATTAACATGATTTATCAATTTTCATTGGTGCCTATAATATTGAATTATTTAAAAGTAGATCTATTTGGAGTTTGGATAACATTAAGTTCTTTTTTTTTATGGTTTACCTTTTTTGATTTTGGTTTAGGTAATAGTCTGAAAAATAAATTAGGTGAGTGTATTCTAAGAAAAGATTATAATTTGGCAAAGGTATATGTAAGCACTTCGTATGCGATTTTAGTATTTATTTCTATTATTTTGGCTTGCATATTTGTCCCACTTTATTTCCATGTTGATTGGAATAAAGTATTCAATTCTTCAATTGGTTTAACAAAAGAACTAACTAGCTTAGTGCTTTGTGCATTTGTTTTTTTGTCATTAAAATTCATATTTGATTTAATTAATGTTATATTCTCTGCCAATCAAGAGTCCTCTTACATAAATTATTTTTCATTTTTATCAAATACTATTTCTTTTTTTTCAGTTTTATTAATTACTAAAGTGTCGAGTAAGTCATTATTATTATTAGGTTTATGTGTAATTATCCCAACAGTTATTGTCCCACTTATTGGAGGTTTTTATTATTTTAAAAAAAGATATACGGAAATTAAGCCTTCATTAAAATTTATCGATTTCAGTAAAGCGAGACCACTATTTGGATTGAGTTTATATTTTTTTATATCTCAAGTTATGACATTTGTTATTTACAGCACCGATAGTATGGTTATCTTACAATTATTTGGCCCTTCAGAAGTCACATCATATAATATAGCATTTAAATATTTTAGTATTATTTCTATTTTGTTTGGAATTATATCTGTTCCTCTGTGGTCATCATTTACACATGCATATTCAAATCGTGAATTTGATTGGATTTCAAACACAATTAAGAAATTTGTAAAAATTTGGCTAATATTAATTTTAGTTGTATTATTAATGATTTTTTTATCAAATGATGTATATAGTTTCTGGTTAGGTGTAAATGTAGTAATACCAAAATCGTTGACAGTTTTAATGGGAATTTTTGTAATTGAAAATTCTTGGATAATTATTTATACATATTTTATTGGTGGAATAGCTAAAATGAAATTAATTACCATAATTCATGTTTTAGCTGGCCTAATAAATATACCATTATCTATATATCTTGCTAAGTGTTTTGACCTAGGTGTAAATGGGGTTATATTATCAACTATTATTTGTCTCTTGCCACAAAGTATAATAATTCCAATTCAATATAAAAAGATAATTAATAATAGAGCTAAAGGTATTTGGTCCCAATGATAAATTAACATACTACTATGATCTTTAAATTGTACTTTAAAATAATTGACAAGTTTTTTTCGTTAAAACCTGGAAGTTATATTTACAAAATAAAAATTCTTATTTATAAAAATAGGTTTTTGAATTTCGGAAATAAAAATGTTATTTATTTTCCAATTAAAATCGAATATCCAGAGGGGGTTTCAATCGGAAACAATGTTTCTATAAATAGTTATGTTCATATTTGGGGAACAGGTGGTGTAAAAATTGGTAATAATGTTATGATAGCAAGTCATGCGTGTATAACTAGCGCAACTCATGATTATAATAAAGAAGATATGATTAAGGTCCAAGTTCTTAGAAATGTAGAAATTCAAGATAATGTTTGGATTGGGACTGGTGCCATAATTATGCCTGGCGTTATAATAGGAGAAGGATCAGTAGTAGGGGCAGGTTCTGTCGTAACAAAAAATGTACCAAGTCGCAGTATAGTTATAGGTAGTCCCGCGAAAGTAATAAAATACAGAAACATTGAAAGTTAGGCTATATATCTAGTTTGTAATATTTTTATATAATAATATAGATTAAATTTATTTAAAATAATAAAATGATAATAATTGATTTACTAAACAGGGTATTAAATTTAATAGGAGCGGAAATTATTCGTTATCCAAATGAAAATTTGTATAGACGAAAAAAATTATTTGAACGTTATAAAATAAATAAAGTTTTAGATGTTGGAGCCAATGTAGGAAATTACGGATTAAATCTAAAAAAATCTGGATTTAATGGTAAAATTATTTCATTTGAACCTTTATCAAAAACATTCATTGAATTAGAAAAAAAATCTCATAAATACAAAGATTGGAATTCTATTAATATTGCTTTAGGCGATTTCAATGGTAATACGGAAATAAATATTGCAAATAATAATGATAGTAGTTCAATTTTGGATATGCTACCAGCACATTTAGAGAGTGCACCATATTCTAAGTATATCGGTAAAGAAAAAATTCAAGTAAAAACACTTGATTCTATTTATGAAGATTTATGTATTGGTGAAGATGTTGTTTATCTTAAAATAGATACTCAAGGCTTTGAAAAACAAGTTTTGGATGGAGCAATTAAATCATTAAGTAAAATAAAAGGATTACAAGTTGAAATGTCTTTAGTCCCGCTATATAGTGATAGTATTACTTATATTGAGATGATAAATTTTTTAAAGAAGAATAATTTTATATTACACAGTATAGAACCAGGATTTTTCGATCAAGCTTCAGGTAAATTATTACAATTTGATGGAATTTTTTATAAGGATTGATTTTATTAAATAAACATTACTTTTTTATTTGTGAAAAAGAATAGCATATTTTTCTTATTTTATTTATTTTTTTTAGGCTTTATTCCAATAATAAGAGTTTTAATCCCCTTATTGCCTGAAATATTATTGCCTAAGTTTTATATAATGATACTTTGGGGTATTCCAATATATCTATCAAGCAAATTGAATAATCCATTTAGTATAATGTTTTCCATGTTTTGGATAATTTGGTTTTTATTAGGTTCTATTAATATTGTAGCGTCCTATTTTGTTTATGGTCACTGGTATTTATTCGATGTGGAACAGACAAATCTTATTTATTTTTTTTACATAATGACTTTTATTTTTGGTCTACTTTTAATCGAAAAATTTATAGCTAAATTAAATCAACATTATAAGTTTGATAGAAAAATAAATAGCTTAAAGCAAGACAAGATATTATCTGATGTTAACCCAGCTGTAGGTTTTTTTTTGATTTTCTTTCCATTTGTTTGGTTTTTAAGTATATTTTTAAAAATAGGATACGTGCCGTTACTTTCAGGTTTAAACATAGAGGAAAATATGTACTCTGATGATTTCGGTCCCCTTTATGGTTTTACAGGCATTAACATATTATCAATGCTTTATGTTTTTGATAAAATTGTAAACGAATCTTCGAAAATAAAAATTAGGCTTTATAGTTTTTTGTTACTTATCTATATGTTTATCTCAGTAATGAATGGAAAAAGGATGATTTTAATTATTTTTTTTTCCGCAGCACTTTGTTTTTATATTAAAAGTAAAGGTGTTAAAGCTTTTAATTTGTATTTTATTTCAGTTAGTTTTATTATAGTGATTCTCTTTTATTCTAGTATTTTATTCCTGAGACAAGGTAAAGGCAAGAGCAGGAATTCAACTACAGCATCAACTTTTTCAATTGTCGGGGTTGAATATAGAGATTTTGCATGGGCTATAAATAACATTGATGCAAAAGATCTTGTCAAACATGATTGGGCTGCAAGTACTTTTGCTTCGGGAGTAAATTCTAGTATTTTAAGTTTTTTCGGTATAAATAAATATGAGGAGACGCAAAAAGCTTTAGGCTTTGTTTCTAAGCCATTATTTATGGGTGGTTTTTTTGGAGTTAGGACTGGTTTAATTAGTGAGTTATTTTTCGCTTATAAATATTTTGGTTTAGCAATAATTTTTTTGTTTGGAATTTTAGTAGGGTGGATGAATAAATTAATAGTTGAGACTAAATCGAAATTTATTTTGCTATTTCTTTCTTCTACATTTAGTTTATTCTTTTTGATGATATTAGAACAATCCATCGACGTTGTGGGCACAATTCCAGTGTTTTTCTATTTTTGGATTATCAGTATCGCAATTTTAATACCACTTCATGGAAGGCGTAAATAAGTCTAACATATTATTATACAATAAATAATAGTGATTTTTATATTAATACCAGTTTTTAATCGTTGGAAATTTACAGAAGCCTGTATATTAAGCCTACAAAAGCAAACCTATTCTGATTTCAAAATATTAATTATTGACCACGGTTCATCAGACGGGACATTTTCTAATATTGAAAATAAATTTCCAAACATTATTTTAATAAAAGGGAATAATACTATGTGGTGGACAGCCGCAATAAACTTAGGGTTAACTTATTCTATTCAAAATAAAGCGGAATTTGTTTTGTTACTAAACAATGATCTAATTGTTGATGAAAATTATGTAAGTTCATTATATAATGTTTTAATAAAAAATCAGCCATGTGTTGTTGGATCTACGTCTGTTGATATTTACAACATAAAGAAAATTGAATTCTGCGGTGTAAAATGGAATAAGTATACTGCAAAAATAGATAATTTATCAAGTGAATTCTCAACAGTTGATTTATTGAATAGTCAAATTAGTGATGAATTTATAGAATCAGATATGTTGCCCGGTAGAGGTGTTTTGATTCCCATAAGTATTGTGAATAAATTAGGTCTTATGGATGAGAATAGATTCCCACACTATGGGGCTGATATAGACTATAGTCTTAAGATAAAGAAAAACGGATATAATTTATTAGTATCAAAAGAAGCTATTGTTAAGAGTCATATTAATGAGACTGGCATAGCCGTTAATGATAAAGTACGTTTGAATATTAAGACAATTATTGAGATATTCTTTTCAATAAAATCTCCAAATAATGTAAAGACTAGGTATTATTTGGCTTTAAATCATTCACCGATAAGAGTTATACATTTCTTTTTAGATATTGGGCGAATATTGTTTTCTTTGTTATTAAAATAAAATTTTGAAATTATGGTTATTATAAAAAAAATATTGTTAAAGTTTTTTAAGAAAAACATTAGTAATATGCAATTAAAGAATGTTGGAAAATCGAGAGATGCTGTCAGAATTATTATTGGCTCAGGTTATACTTTTTATACTAATTGGATTCTAACAGATATAGAGACGCTTAATATAATTATTAAAAGTAATTGGGAGAAATATTTTAAACCTAATACTATTTCATCCGTTTTAGCAGAACATGTTTTTGAACATTTGCAAGAAACTGATTTTGATTTAGCTTTGGAAAACATTTATCATTTTCTTAAAGTAGGTGGTAACCTCAGGATAGCGGTCCCTGATGGATTTCAAGTATCGCTGGATTATATCAGCAGTGTAAAGCCTGGAGGTACCGGAAATGGATCACACGATCATAAGTTTTTGTATAATTATTTATCACTTTCAACTAAACTGGAGAAGTACGGATTTAAAGTTAATTTAGTTGAATATTTTGATGAAAATGGAAAATTCCATTTGACTCCATGGAATGATGTTGATGGGAAAATTAGGAGATCTGCTTTGAATGACACTCGCAATTTCGACGGTAATTTGAATTATACCTCTTTAATAATTGATGCAATTAAATAAGTAAATTGGAAACAGCACCAATAATTTTATTCGTTTATAAACGTTTAAATGATGTTAAATGTACAATTGAAGCGTTAAAAAATAATGAATTAGCTTTATATTCAACTTTAATTATATTTTCAGACGGGCCTAAGAATGAATTTGAAAGAAATGAAATTGATAATATCAGATTATATTTAAAAACTATCAAGGGCTTTAAAGCTGTTAGTATTTATTATTCAACAACGAATAATGGTTTAGCCAAATCAATTATTAGCGGTGTTACTGAAGTTTTAAAAGTTTATGATGCTTGTATTGTATTGGAAGATGACTTAGTAAGTAGTTGTAATTTTTTGAATTATATGAATGACGCTTTAAAATTTTACAATAATGATTTAAGGATATTTTCTGTAGCAGGCTACTCTGTTCCAATCAAATCGTCGAGTCATTTTGATGTTTATTTTACCAAACGTTCATCTTCTTGGGGATGGGCTACATGGAAAGATAGATGGAAACAAATTGATTGGGGAATTAATGATTACGAAGTGTTTAAATCTGATTCAAAAAAAAGAAGAGCATTCAATAAAATGGGTTCTGATATGTGTCACATGTTAGATAAACAAATGAAAGGAAAACTGGATTCATGGGCTATTCGTTGGTGCTATCATCAGTTTAAGTATAATTTAGTTTCAGTACATCCTTTTGTTTCCAAAATTCAAAACATTGGTTTTGGATCTGAAAATTCAACAAATACGAAAGAGGTTTTCAATCGATTTGAAACTGTTTTGGATAAAGGTGAAAGGATTGAGTTTAATTTTTCTAGTGATATTAAATTAGATAAGTATATTATTAAACAATTTACAAAACCGTTTACGATTTCAAGTAGAGTTAAATATAAATTAATAAATGTTTTCAATCGATTATTTAATTAAAAAATCATGATGATAAAGGATTTTATTCCACCTATTTTTATAAAATTGTTTAAACTTACTCATGAGTATAAGTCCTATCATGAGTCATTTAATAAGGCTAATAAGGGCGCATATGAAAATAAAATCTTATGCCAAGTAGTTGCTGAAAAAACATCTCGATTTGTTCGAGAGTTAAACACAAAACCATATCAGTTAGATGCCACTAATGTTTTTTTGTTGGCGACTATTCAAAATTATTTTAACGAAACTAAAAAGAAAGAAATTCGCATTGTTGATTTCGGTGGTGCCTGTGGGATACATTATTATGAAGTACTTTCATTTATTCCAAAAGATTATATAGTTAAATGGACGGTTATAGAAACTAAGGAGATGGTAGCCTCTGCAAAGAAATTTGGATGTGGAAACCAAAATTTAGATTTTATTAGTGACAGTGATGAAGTTATTGGTGAGGTAGATTTAATTTATAGCTCTTGTGCTTTATTGTATGTGAAAAATCCTTATCTTGAATTGGATAAATTGATTAAACTCAGTGCAAAGTGGATTTTAGTTAATCGTATGATGTTTAATGAAGAAGATAGAGATATTTATACCTTGCAAAAATCTAAATTATCAGGAAACGGGCCGGGTAAATTGCCAAAAGAGTATAAGGATATAATAATTAAGTATCCTCACACAACGCTTTCTTTACCTAAATTTATAAATGCATTTAATGAGTTTTATTCTATAGAATGGGAGTTCGAAGAAAGGACAGGTATGCATCAAATTAATTTTGAAAAGGTAAAAGGCTTAGGCATGCTTTTAAAACTGAAGATTAAATAGTGTATTTTAAATAATGCGTAACTTTTGTACTTTATTTAATTCAAATTATAAGTTTCATGCTTATAGTTTGTATGATTCTTTGAAAAATAATCATACAAGTTTTAATTTGTATTGTTTATGTATGGATGAGATTTCTCTTCAGTATATTAAAGAAAAGAAATTACCAAATCTAATCGCAATTAGTATTACAGAAGTTGAGGTTTATTATCCACAGTTACTTCAAGCAAAAGAAAATCGAAGTTTGGTAGAATATTTTTTTACTTGTACTTCAGTTATCTGTAATTATCTTTTAGATGTACATAAAGATATTGAAGAAATAGTTTACCTTGATGCTGATCTTTATTTTTTTGATTCACCTGAAATTATTTTTGATGAGATAAAAGACGAGTCCATTTCTATTATCCCCCATCGTTTTAAAGGAATTAATAAATTGCGTAATATTTTCGGGTATTACAATGTGGGATGGGTTTCTTTTAAAAATGATGTGAATGGATTGGCCTGCCTCAATGACTGGTTCAATAAATGTATAGATTGGTGTTATGATAAACTTGAAAAAGAAAAATACGCTGATCAAAAGTATTTGAATGAATGGCCAAAAAAATTTAAAAATGTATGTGTTATTCAAAACATAGGCGCCAATGCAGCTCCTTGGAATATTGGTAATTATAATGTAACTACCGAAAATGATAAAATTTTCGTCGATAAAATTCCTCTTGTTTTTTATCATTATGCTGGATTAAAGTTTATTGACAACTATTTTTACACAACCTGCTCTTCTTATTTCTCGAATTTAAATTCTGTAATTAGGAACAACATTTACTTAATTTATCTCAACAAATTAAGTGGATATGGATATATTCCACAAACTAATTTAAGGCAAAAACGAAATTTTTTTCACAGTACTATTAGAAAGTTCATTCGATTTGTTTTTCAAGATAAAATAGATTTTAGTTATAAGGCTGAGGTTAAAAAAAGAATACTTTTTATTTTACATTTACCAAATCCTATTCATGGCTCATCTATGATGGGGCAGTTAATTAAAGACAGTTCATTTATTAACTCAAATTTCAATGCCACTTACGTTAATTTATCTACATCAAAAAGCATAGATGAAATTGGTAAACATTCAATTAGAAAGTTGGGAATCACGTTAATCATGTTTTTTAATGTGTTTAGATTACTAGTGAAGCATAAATATGATTTAATTTATATTTCATTGACTGCCAATCCACCAGGTTTTTATAAGGATTTTTTGTTAGCGATGTTAGTGAAATTATTTAATACAAACATTGTTTACCACCATCACAATAAAGGATTTTCAGAGTTTTCTAAAAACAGATTAACAGCCTTTTGTTATAAACACGTATTTCGAAACACAAATAGTATCTTATTGTCAGAAAAATTGTATCCTGATATTAAACAATACGTGAGCCCTCAACATGTTTATTATGTTCCAAATGGTATAAAAGGAATTACCTATTCTAATTCAATAGTAGAGATTAAACCCAAAGTGATCTCCCTTTTATTTTTGTCAAATATGATGGAAGAAAAAGGTGTTTTTGTTTTATTAGATGCTTGTGAAATTTTAAAAAAAAGAAATATTTTGTTTCAATGTCATTTTATTGGATCTTGGGCTGATGTTACAGAACCTTACTTTAATGCGGTACTTGAACAAAAAGATTTAGTAAATGAAGTTAAAGCTTTAGGGCCTAAATATGGTAAAGAAAAAGAGTATTATTTTTGCAATAGTGAAATTTTTATTTTTCCAACTTATTATAAATTGGAAACTTTCGGCCTCGTAGCTGTGGAAGCCATGCAGCATAAATTACCATTGATAGTTACCAATGTTGGTGCTTTACCTGATATCGTTGCCGATGGTAAAAGTGGTTATGTTATCGAAGAAAAAAATCCAATTATTTTGGCAGACAAAATCGAAATATTAATTAATAACCCTGAATTAAGAGAAAAAATGGGACAGAATGCTTTCGAAAAATACGAACAGTATTATACAGTTTCTCATTTTGAAACTAATTTTGTAACCTGTTTAAATCATTTTTTGTTGAAGTGAGATTTGAACGTAAACTCTTAACAAACTCATTATCTTTTGTTTTTATTTCAAAAAAATAAGTTATTTCATTCCTCACTCGAAACACTGAGTCACGAAAAGCTATTAATTACGACCCTCAATGCGCATTCGTATAATATGGCACAAAAGAATTTAAAATTTAGTGAGGCTTTAAAAAACAGTGATGTTTTGTTACCCGATGGCATTAGCATTGTGTGGGCTAAACGTTTTTTGGATGGTACGGCACTCAAAAAAATTGCTGGAGCAGATTTATTTCATTATCAAATGAATCGCTTAAATGAATCACAGGGGTCTTGTTTTTTTTTAGGAAGTACAACGCAAACCTTGCAACTCATTAAAGCAAAAGCAGCCTTAGAATTTCCGCACGTGAAAGTGGAGACGTATTCTCCACCATTTAAAAATACATTCAACGATCAAGATAATACCGCGATGTTAGCCGCTATTCATCAGTTCAATCCCGATGTGTTGTTTATTGGCATGACAGCTCCCAAACAAGAGTTGTGGGCTTATGAGCACTTCGAGCAAATCCAAGCGAAGCACATTTGTTGCATTGGTGCTGTGTTCGATTTTTATGCTGGCACCACGCATCGTGCACCGCAGTGGCTCATTACATTGGGTTTAGAGTGGTTATTCCGTTTCGTTAGTGAGCCTAAACGCTTATGGAAGCGCTATTTGATAGGTAACACACAGTTTATTTTTTTGATTTTAAAAGAAAAATTTCGTTCTTTGGTTTAAGTTATGCCTACTAAAAAAACAAGTTTATACCGTTATTCTCAATACACCAAATTCATTGGTTTGTTTGGCGATTTGTTTTTATTAAACATTGCCATTTTAGTATCTTATTACATTCGCTATGGTAACGCGGTTCGCTTAGGTGATTCTTATGCACAGTCAACATTGATTTTAAGTAATTTGATTTGGGTATTTCTTTGTTTGTATTTTGATGCGTATAATTTTATGCGTGTGAGTTATATCGAAACCTTGTTTTCTAAAACAACTAAATTATTAGGTCTTTTATTATGTATTTTATTTGCCTTAATAGTGTTTTTAAATTACGATGGCATATCGCGGTTGCGCTTAGTGTATTTTGCGATTGTGTTTTTTGTAGAATTAATATTTTTTAGGTACGTATTTGTTTGGTTTCTAAAAAAAATTCGTAAAGCTGGTTATAATTACCGTCGCATCATCATTATTGGGGCTGGGCAAAAAGGAAAAGACATTGAGAAAATTTTATCAAAAGATGTATCGTATGGTTACCAAGTGCTTGGTTTTTTTGATGATGTGGCAACCAATAAAGAGTCGGCAAGTGCTGGTTCGGCGGGAGGATTAAACGAGGCCATTGATTTTTTAAATACTAACGGCGTGCATGAAGTGTACATTGCCTCAACTAATTATGCTAGTAAAGAAATCTCAAAGATCATTTTATTTTGCGAGCGCAATTTAATTCGTTTAAAGTTTGTACCCGATTTTCAAAATTTTACCAAAAGCAAACGCGTTGAAATTAATTTTTACGATGACTTGCCCGTTATTTCTTTCCGTCAAGAGCCACTCGAATCAACCTTAAACAGAACCGTTAAACGAACTTTCGATGTTGTGTTTTCCTTATTAGTTATAGTGGTTATTTTCCCTTGGTTGTTTCCCATTATCATCATCGCAGTTAAATTGAGTTCGCGAGGTAATGTATTTTTTAAGCAAGAGCGCACGGGTGAGCACAATCAAGTATTTTGGTGTTATAAATTCCGAACGATGCAAGTCAATGATTTAGCTCATGAACAACAAGCTACACGCCATGATGCACGCATCACTAGTGTAGGTCGTTTTTTACGTCAAACTAATTTAGATGAGCTGCCTCAGTTTTTTAATGTGTTGTTTGGCAGCATGTCGGTAGTAGGGCCGAGGCCTCACATGCTGAAGCACACCGAAGAATATTCGGCTTTGATCAATTCATTTATCGTTCGCCAATTAATTAAACCAGGTATTACAGGTTGGGCTCAAGTCAATGGATTTAGGGGCGAAACACATACCTTGGAGCAAATGGAGAAGCGTGTGGAGTATGATATTTGGTATATCGAAAATTGGTCTTTTTATTTAGACATTAAAATATTATTTAAAACCATCACGAATATGTTACGAGGCGATAAAAACGCTTTTTAAACATTACAGTGTGTTTTTTATTTTTAAAGTTGAACAGGTGTTCAACTTTTTTTTATTCTTTTTCTAGAGATTCAAGAAAAAGAGAAGTATAAAAAATGATAAGGGCGTTTTCGCCAAAAGGCTCACCAGGCTTTCCGTTCCAATCTTTTTTTTCGTTCCTCAAAAAAAGGATTTCCACTTCAATCCTTAACGCGAACTTCACTGGAAAATTAGAGTGGCCTAATCAAATCATGCGTGAAAAATAAAGGTGCATCAAATGCGCTAGCATGTGCGAAGACGATTTGGTGTTTGAGCGCAGCGAGTTCAAAGCGTCTGCTTGACAACCTTTTATTTTTAGCATGATTTGAAACAGCCTTGAATTTTGTTTCTTTGTTTTAAGACAAAGAAAAGTAAAAAAAATATATGGGCGTTTTCGCCAAAAGGCTCACCAGGCTTTTCGTTCCAATCTTTTTTCGCTTCGACACGCTCAGCGACCAAAAGGATTTCCACTTCAATCCTTAACGCGAACTTCACTGGAAAATTAGAGTGGCCTTATCAAATCATGCGTGAAAAATAAAGATGCATCAAACGCGTTGGCAGGTGCGAAGACGATTTGGTGTTTGAGCGCAGCGAGTTCAAAGCGTCAGCTTGAAAATCTTATATTTTTAGAATGATTTGATACAGCCTTGAATTTTGTTTCTTTGTTTCAAGACAAAGAAAAAGAGGAGTATAAAAAATGATTAGGGCGTTTTCGCCAAAAGGCTCACCAGGCTTTCCGTTCCAATCTTTTTTCGCTTCGACACGCTCAGCGACCAAAAGGATTTCCACTTCAATCCTTAACGCAAAGCATCACTGAAAAATCAGAACGGCCTTATTAAATCATGTTTGAAAAATAAAGGTGCATCATAGGCGCTAGTAAGTGCGAAGACGATTTGGTGTTTGAGCGCAGCGAGTTCAAAGCGTCGGCTTGACAACCTTTTATTTTTAGCATGATTTGATACAGCCTTGAATTTTGTTTCTTTGTTTCAAGACAAAGAAAAAGAGAAGTAAAAAAAGTCTTAAAATAATATATAAATGCCGAATCAAGTTCGTCATGATTTACAAGTTATGATAAAATAATTTTCAAAAAAAAGGTTTTGCAGAGTTGCAAAACCTTTATAATAAGTACTTTATAATAAGAAAATAAAGTAATTGGTGATCCCGCTGGGATTCGAACCCAGGGCCCATACATTAAAAGTGTATTGCTCTACCAGCTGAGCTACGGAATCAATCGAATTATTAAAGAACGTTTCTGCTAATTCGGGGTGCAAATATAGAAACCAATTTGTAACTAGCAAAACTTTTTTTCTTTTTTTTTTAATTTCTTTCGAAGTGTTTGTTTTTAAAGGCTTTAAAGTTTAATTTTACATTCACAAAATTATGGATTTGATACCCGAAATAAAATTACGTATTGGTTTTGGTGATTTGATGTTTTCTTCTACAATTATTGAAGCTGAAAAAGTGTTTGGTAAGCCAGAGGAAATCCAAGTTTTAGATGATTCCATTTTAGAAACCTCTTGCACGGTTTATCATTATTGGGATAAAGGTTTTTCATTATTTTTTGACAATAAAAATTTTAAAAAAATGAGTAGTGTGGAAGTGGATAATCGAGATGTGCTCTTATTTAATATAAAAATATTTATGCTCAATGAAAAGCAATTCATTGAGTTATTGAATAAAAACGGTTATAAGTTATCTGATACAGAAAAACAGGATTGGGGAGAAAAACGCATCAGTTTTGATGAGGCAGGATTAGATTGCTATTTCGAACATGATAAGTTAGTTTCTTTAAATTTTGGAAACATTGACGAAACAACCCTATTTAATTATTCTCCGAATTAATTTAAATGATACAACAAAAAACAATTACAATTAACTTAACAATACATAAATAATAATAACTATGGCTGGAACAGAATTATTTGGCGCGGAAGAACGCAAGGAAATAGAAGACGTATTATCAACAGGGATTTTATTCCGTTTTAACCATGACGCGCAACGTAACAATTTTTGGAAAGCAAAAGATTTTGAAGCAGAAGCTAAAAAAATTACTGGAGCAAAACATGCATTAGCAGTATCAAATGGTTCTGCGGCTATTTTAGCGGCATTAGCAGCAAGTGGCATTGGCATGGGAGATGAAGTTATTTGTCCACCATTTACCTATATAGCAACTGTTGAAGCTGTTTTGATGTTAGGTGCTTTACCTGTATTTGCTGAAATCGACGAAACATTATGTTTAAGCGCTCAAGGAATTAAAAATGCGATTACTCCAAAAACAAAAGCGGTGTGTTTAGTTCACATGTGTGGAGGAAATGCTAATATGGATGAAATCATGGCTGTAGTAAACGAACATCAATTAATTTTGGTAGAAGATGCAGGCCAAGCGTTTGCAGCTTCTTACAAAGGAACAGCAACAGGTTTATTTGGCAAGGCAGGTGCTTATTCTTTTGATTTCTTCAAAATCGCAACAGCAGGAGAAGGTGGGATTTTAGTAACCAACGATGAAGCTACTTATAAATTAGCTGATAGTTATTGTGATCATGGACATGACCATGTTGGAAATAATCGTGGTATGGAAAATCATCCTATCATTGGATTTAATTACCGTATCAGCGAATTACACGCTGCCGTTGGAGCAGCACAAACACGTAAAGTTCCTGCTATTAGAGAAGCCAATCTAAAAAACAAAGCATTTTTACAAAACGAATTATCAAAGGTTGAAGGCATTAGTTTTTCTAAATTAGGCGATGATAATGGAGATTCGGGAACATTTTTAAATATTTTAATGCCAGATACAGAAACAGCTCAGCGCACAATTGAAGAATTTAATAAAGCTGGAGTTGCAGGATTTAATTACTGGTTCACCAATATGTATCATTTCATTAATCAGTGGGAACATATCAAAGGATTAAAAACAGCTGGTAAGTTAGGTGTTGAAGTTTTAGGGATGCCTCAAGACTATACTAATCTGCACCTTCCAAATACACAAGCTGTTGTTGGACGTTTAATCTCTTTTGCAGTAAGATGTACTTGGACAGAAGATGAAATGAAATCTTTGGCAACAAAAATTTCTGAATGTGCTGTAAAAGCAATGAAACCAGTTAATGCTTAATAAAACATGCAACACAAAAATTTTAAAAATATAGATAAAGTAACATACGGTCGTGGTTCTTTTTCGCAATTAGCAGAAACGGTAGAACCAATTCGTAAAGAAAATAAAAACTACTTTGTTTATGTGGTTGACAATTATTTTAAAGGAAAACCTTTATCTAATCAATTACAAAATAAACCAGAAGATTTAATTTATTACATCGACGTTGATCTCCACGAGCCTAAAACAGAGCAAATTGATAAACTTCGCGATGATATATTAGCAAAGCAAGGATTACCAAGCGGCGTTATCGGAATTGGCGGCGGTAGTATTATGGACATTGCAAAAGCCTTGTCTTTAATGTTAACCAACGAAGGTTCTTCAACATTATACCAAGGTTTAAATCTAATTAAGAAAGCTGGCATTTACCATTTAGGTGTTCCAACTATTTCTGGTACAGGCGCCGAGGTATCTATGACAGCTGTTCTTACAGGACCAGAAAAAAAATTAGGTTTAAAATGTGATTGGACTGTATTCAATCAAGTTATTTTAGATCCTGAATTAACCGAAACGGTTCCAACGGATTGGTGGTTTTATACGGGTATGGATACCTACATCCATTGCATTGAATCAGAAACTGGTATTCGTAACAATGCATTTAGTTTAGCTTACGGCGAACAATCTTTGAAACTTTGTAGAGAAGTATACTTAGGAGAAAACGCTGGGCAAACTCCTGAAAATAATGACAAGTTGATGGTTGCTTCTTTAATGGGCGGTTTAAGTTTAACGTACAGTGAGGTAGGCGTATGTCATGCCTTAAGTTACGGATTATCAATGGTTTTAGGAACTCGTCATTGTTACGCTAATTGTATTATTTTTCAACATTTGGGAGATATTTATTTAAAAGGTCATAGTGAGTTTATGGAAATGATAAATAAACACCATGTCGTTTTACCACAAAACTTAAGTAAAGACTGGACAGAAGAACAAATTACAGCGATGGCTCAAGTTTCTTATAATTTACCATTTATGTGGAATCACGCTTTTGGCGATAACTATAAAGAAATTGCTACCTTAGATTACATTAAGGATTTATTTAGAAGACTATAAAGTTTACTGTAAACCTAAAATCGATACCAAATAATTAAGTTAAACAATCAGCGCAATCTATTGAATAAGCGGGAAATTAAATAATAGAAAATGAGTAAAAAAATAGTAAAAGTAGGTGATATCGATTGCGGAAGCGATGAATTGTTTTTAATTTCTGGTCCTTGTGTGATAGAAGAAGAAAGCATTATGATGAAAACGGCTGAGAAATTAAAAGAAGTTTCTGAACGTTTAAATATAAAAGTGATTTACAAATCATCTTTCACCAAAGACAATCGTAGTAGTTTAAGTTATTATCAAGGTCCAGGTTTAATAAAAGGTTGCGAGTTATTAGGAAAAATAAAAGACCAATTTGGTTTCCCTGTTTTAACTGATATCCATTCGCACGATCAAGCTGCTGCTGCGGCTGATGTTTGCGATGTGTTACAAATACCTGCATATTTATGTATGCAATCCTCTTTGTTAGTTGCCGCTGCAAAAACGGGGAGAGTTGTAAATATTAAACATGGCCAGTTTTTAGCGCCTGATAACATGAAACATCCGGTTCAAAAATGTGTGGATAGCGGAAACGATCAAGTGATTTTAACAGAGCGTGGTTATTCATTTGGTTATAATGATTTAATTGTTGATCCTCGTGCTTTTTATCACATGAATAACATTGGCTATCCAGTTGTATTTGACGTAACACATTGTGTTCGTAAATATGGTATTCCAAGCTCTGATAAAAAAGGAGGTGCTCGCGAATTTTTACCTGTACTAGCAAGAGCAGGCGTGGCAAGTGGTATAGATGGTATATTTATTGAAACACATCCAAACCCAGAAACAGCTTTATGTGATGCAGCCTCTCAATTATGTGTGACTGATTTAGAAGAATTTTTAAAGCCAATCATTGAACTTCATCATGTTGAGGTTAAGTATCGCTAATTAGAAATTGAGTTTAAAGCAGTAAACCTAATATTATGATTGTATCCATCATTGTTGCCACATCTTTAAATAACGCCATTGGTAAAAACAATCAATTGCTATGGCATTTGCCCGCCGATTTAAAATTTTTTAAAACAACCACAATGGGTTGCCCTGTTATAATGGGAAGAAAAACATTTCAATCTATTGGGCGCGCTTTGCCTGGAAGAACAAATGTAGTTGTAACCAGAGATAAAAAATTTAATGCAGATAATCAGTTTGGTATAGTTGTTGTTTCTAGTATTGATGAAGCCTTAGTAAAACTTCATGCTGAAAAAGAAGTGTTTATTATTGGAGGCGGAGAAATTTATAATCAAACAATTGGAATGGTTGATACAATATATAGAACGGTTGTAAATACAGACATCGACGGAGATGTTTATTTTTCGGAAATAAATCGTGACGAATTTAATTTGGTGTGGGAAGAAACGCATGAGGCGGATGAAAAAAATACATTCGATTATACTTATCAAAAGTTTGAACGAATTAGTTTAATGTAATTAGCATGAGTGCCATTAAAATCGAACATATTTTATTTATTGATATTGAAACAGTTCCAATTCATTGTCATTATCAACAACTTTCTAGTTCAGAAAAAGAATTGTGGGATAAAAAAATGTTTTACGTTCGTGAGTCAACCCCCGAATTGCAGTACGCTAAAGCAGGTGTTTATGCTGAATTTGCTAAGGTCGTATGTATAGGTTTAGGATTTATTTCGGAAGGAAAGTTTAGAACAAAATCAATAGCTGGTGAAAATGAAACAGAATTATTGTTAGAATTTACAGCCTTATTGTCTCAACATTTTAACACGTCCAATCATTTTTTGTGCGCACATAATGGCAAAGAATTTGATTTTCCATTTTTGTGTAGACGATTATTAGTTAATAAAATTCCGTTGCCTAAATTGTTGCAAATTCAAGGGTTTAAACCTTGGGAAGTGAAACATTTGGATACAATGGAAATGTGGCGATTTGGCGATATTAAAAATTTCACTTCTTTAAATTTATTAGCACATATTTTTAATGTGCCATCTCCAAAAGATGATATTGATGGAAGTCAAATTGCAAAAGTGTTTTATGAAGATAAAAATTTAGATCGAATAAAAACATATTGTATTAAAGATGTAATTACATTGGCTCGAATTTATCAATGCTTAAAGGGTCTTGATCCTTTAAAGGATGATGACATTATTTACACGTAAGATTTAAATTAAAATTAATGGAAAAAGAAAAACGAATAGCAGTGATTGGTAGCGGTAGTTGGGCAACAGCTATCGTTAAAATATTGAGCAATAATAGCGATTCTATAAATTGGTATTTTAGAAATCAAAGTGATATTGACTTTATAAAAAAATACAAACACAATCCTAAATACTTAAGTTCAGTAAGTTTTGATTTAAATAAATTATCAATTTCAAGTCATTTAGAAGAAACTATTGCTCATGCTGATATTGTTATACTATCTGTTCCATCAGCCTTTATCAATGATACGTTAAAAGATTTACCAAAAACAATTTTCGAAAATAAATTAGTTTTTTCGGCCATCAAAGGCATTGTGCCTGAATATAATTTAATTGTGGGTGAATATTTGAATACGATTTATAACATTCCTTTAGAAAAAATCGGTGTGATAACCGGACCTTGTCATGCAGAGGAAGTTGCTCTTGAAAAATTATCTTACTTAACTATTGCATCTCGAAACATTGCACATGCAGAAATTTTATGTGAGGCGATGCGTTGCAGATACATTAAATGTTCAAGCAGTGATGATATTTACGGCACAGAAATTTCGGCCGTGTTAAAAAATGTGGTTGCCGTTGCCGGAGGAATTTGTCATAGTTTAGGTTATGGCGACAATTTTTTATCAGTTTTAGTGAGTAATGCGATACAAGAAATAGATCGTTTTGTAGCGGCTGTGCATCCTATCGAGCGCGATACAAAAGCATCGGCTTACCTCGGCGATTTAATTGTAACAGCTTATTCTCAGTTTAGTAGAAATAGAATGTTTGGCGCTATGTTAGGAAAAGGCTACAGTGTAAAAAATGCACAATTAGAAATGAATATGATTGCAGAAGGATATTATGCTGTGAAATGCGTATGTGAAATAAATAAAAAATACAACGTTCATATTCCAATTACCAATGCAGTAAATAATATTATTTACAATAATAAGAATGCTAAAATAGAAATGGAATTACTCGCTGACATGTTGAGCTAAATTGTCTGTTTAAAAAAAAACTAACGTAACATCATTGGTATAATTCAATTCCATTAGTTTTTTATTTTCTGAATTTAATCGTTGCCAATTTCTAGATCTAAATGTTCTTGCACAACTTCAATCGCATTAGTAATGACATCGCTTAAGGCTGTTATAAAAGTTCCTTCTTTAGCTAATGTAATGGCATGTTTGATAGCATCCTTTTCTTTTGAAACGACTTCGTAAGTTACATCCTTGTTTTGAGATTTAATACCTTGTACGATTAAAGCAATAATTTCTTCTTCTGTGCGGCCACGTAAATGTTTTTCTTGACGAATGATAATGTGGTTAAACATGCGAGCCGCAATGGATGCACATTCAATTATATCACCATCGCGTCTATCACCAACACCGGCAATGATTCCAATTTTATGGTCGGAATTTACACTTTGTAAAAAGTCTTCAACACCTAAATAGCCAGAAGGATTATGAGCAAAGTCAATCATCACCTTAAATTTCTTAAAGTTAAAGATGTTCATTCTGCCTGGTGTTTGAGCAGCACTAGGAATAAATGTTTCTAATGGAGCTTTAATGTCTTCCGTTTTAAAACCCCACAAATAACTAGCTAAGGTAGCGGCCAATACATTGGCAATCATAAATTTCGCCTTACCACCAAGCGTTAAAGGAATGTGTGTTACTTTTTCAACGCGCATTTTCCAATCACCTTTTTTTATTGTCACATAGCCATTTTCGTATATCGCGGCAACGCCACCTTTTCTGCAATGGTTCACAATCACATCACAATGTTCGTTCATACTAAAGTAAGCAACCTTGCAATCTAAATCTTTTGAAATGTTTACGCAGTGCTCATCTTCAGCATTTAATACAGCCCAACCATCTTTTTTCACAGATTTCACAACTACGCTTTTTACACGAGCTAAATCATTTAAATCGTGAATATCGTTTATTCCTAAATGATCTTCTTGGATGTTTGTAATGATACCAATATCGCATTTACTGAAACCTAAACCCGAACGTAAAATGCCGCCACGTGCTGTTTCTAAAACAGCAAATTCAACGGTTGGATCTTTTAAAATAAATTCAGCACTTAATGGGCCAGTTGTATCGCCTTTTTCAAGCATATGGTTCTGAACATAAATACCATCACTCGTTGTGAATCCTACTTTGTAACCATTGTTTTTTACAATGTGGGCAAGAAGGCGAGTGGTTGTTGTTTTTCCATTTGTACCAGTAACAGCGATGATTGGAATACGAGAAGGCTTTCCAAGTGGATATAACATGTCAATAACAGGCGAAGCAACATTCCTTGCTAAACCTTCGCTAGGAGCTAAATGCATGCGAAAACCTGGAGCAGCATTCACTTCTAATACAACACCTCCGGTTTCTTTTAAAGGTTGGGTTAAATTTTTTGCCATGATGTCAATACCACAAACATCTAAGCCAATAACACGAGAAATACGTTCGGCTAAAAAAACATTTTCAGGATGAATCATTTCGGTAATATCAATGGATGTTCCGCCTGTACTTAAATTAGCTGTTGACTTTAAATATACTATTTCATTTTTTTGTGGAATAGATCCTAATGAATAGCCTTTCTTTTCAAGTAAATCGGTTGTATCTCTATCTACTGTAATTTCAGTTAATACATTTTCGTGTCCGTAACCACGTCGTGGGTCTTTATTTGTTTCATCAATTAATTCTTGAATAGTTTGTCTGCTATCACCAATAATATGAGCAGGAACGCGTTGTGCAGCAGCAACCATTTTATTATCAATCACTAAAATTCTAAAATCGTGTCCAGTAATAAAACGCTCAACAATAACACGTCTACTGTATTTTTTCGCAAAACTTAAGCCTTCAACAGCATCTTCCCAATTAGTTACATTGATAGAAGCGCCTTTGCCATGATTACCATCTAAGGGTTTTAATACAATAGGAAATCCAATACGGTCAATGCAATTTTTCAAATCTTCTTCATCTACACAAATATCACCTTTAGCCACTGGGATAGACGCGTCGAATAACATACGTTTCGTTTCTTCTTTGTTACAAGCAATATCAACCGCTAAGTTACTTGTTTTGCAAGTGATGGTTGCTTGAAAACGCATTTGATTAATACCATAACCTAATTGTATTAGAGAATTTTTTCCTAATCTAATCCAAGGTATATCTCTTGCTACGGCTTCATCAACAATACTTCCAGTACTTGGCCCTAAACGCACATCTTCTCGGATTTCACGCATTTTTTTCAAATCAGCAGCTAAATCATAATCTGTTCCACTAGTTAAGGCTTCTGCTATTCTTACCGCACTTTCTGCTGCAAATATTCCAACTTTTTCTTCGGTGTAACTAAATACAACATTATAAATGCCAGGTGTTTTTGTTTCGCGCGTTCTTCCAAAACCAGTTTCCATACCAGCCAATGTTTGTGTCTCTAAAGCAATATGTTCTATCACATGCCCCATCCAAGTACCACGTTCTATTCGTGAAAAAAAACCACCTCGTTTTTCTTCAGAGCAACGGTGTTCAATCATATTAGGAAACATGGCTTCCAGTCGTTCCTTAAATCCAGGAATTTTATTTGTAGGACGTTGTTCCATTTCTTCCAAATCTAAACGCATTTGAATTAGTTTTTTTCGGTTAACGCTCCAGATATTTGGACCACGAAGTGCTTGAATGCTTAGGATTTTCATCGGATAATGGACATTAGAATAAATATTATTGAAATGTAATAAAATATAAGTTAAGTTCAAATTAAACTTTCGATAATTTAAAAATTTAAATAAAGAAAGATTTCATTTACTGTATTTTTTTTAAAATATATTTTTTATCGTTGATGTTTTTATTGATTTTTATCATCACTTTAGTAGATGAAATATTATCACACTAATTAAAATTAATTTTATATTTTTGATTATTATGGAATTGAAAAAAGAAATTATTGAACGAGTAAACAAACTCGAAGATAAATACAGTACAATGGGTCAAAGTCTTGACGGTTATTTGGATGGATTATTGATTTCTAATTATTTAACCTATTGGGATTATATTCAATTAGATACCTTGTTGACTTTGCAACATCCGAAAACTGATTTTCCTGACGAAGAAATTTTCATCATGTATCACCAAATAACGGAGTTGTATTTTAAATTGTCGTTACATGAAATGAATCAAATTGGAAATAATGGGAAAATTATTGGCGATAATGGTCATGACAAAGGTTGGAAAGAAACCATTGACGTTGATTTTTTCGCAACCCGTGTAAATCGTATCAATCGTTATTTCGAGTCATTAACTAAATCATTTGAGATTATGGTTGATGGTATGGAAAAGGAACAGTTTCTTCGTTATCGTATGGCTTTGCTTCCAGCAAGTGGATTTCAAAGTGCTCAGTATCGCAAAATAGAAATTTGTGCAACTGATTTTTATAATTTAGTTGATAAAGATGTTCGTCCAACCATCGATGCTCATGCAACTTCAATCGAAGATATGTTTCAAAACATTTATTGGAATAAAGGAGCCACTGAATTATCGACAGGTAAAAAAACCTTAACACTAAATCAGTTTGAGAAAAAGTATAGTAAGGAATTTATCAATCTTGCCAACGAATTTAAAACTAAAAATATTTGGGCTAAGTATAAATCTTTGCCGAAAGCTGATCAAGAAAATCAAAAATTAATTAATGCCTTGAAAGAGTTTGATGTTAATGTAAATATTAACTGGCCATTGATGCATTATAAAAGTGCTGTAAGGTATTTACAACAAAACACGGAAGATATTGCAGCAACTGGGGGAACGAATTGGCAAAAGTATTTACCGCCTCGTTTTCAAAAACGTATTTTTTATCCAGAAATTTGGACAATAGAAGAGCATGATGATTGGGGAAAGAAATGGGTAGAAACCAACGTGTTTAAAAACTGGAAATAGTTTTATATCGATTCGTTTTTTCTGAACAGATTTGGAGTATTATAAATTTACTATTTTTTAAAGGTTTACTTGTTAGCCAACATGATTGTTTCAATAGCATCCTCTCAAATTAAAGGTAAATTAAAAGCGCCGTCATCTAAAAGTTCTATGCAGCGAGCGTGTGCCGCAGCACTAGTAAGAGTTGGAAAAACAATCATTCATCATTATGGAAAAAGTGATGATGATGTTTCGGCTATTGGTATTATTGAAAAACTTGGCGCAACGGTTGAACGACGAGATGATGATTTGATTATTGTTTCTAAGGGGATTGTTCCCATTAATAATACCATTCACTTTGGTGAATCGGGTTTAAGTGCAAGATTGTTTACATCATTAGCCGCGTTATCTCATGCTCAATTAAGTCTGACAGGAGAAGGTAGTTTATTAGAACGACCGATGCGTTTTTTTGATGATCAATTTCCAGAGCTAGGGGTGAAATTTCATAGCCAAGAAGGTAAACTACCATTTCAAATAGAAGGTCCCATGATTCCCAAAGATATTGAGATTGACGCTTCGTTGAGTTCCCAATTTTTAACGGGGCTTTTATTCGCTTATTCTGCATGTCAAGCAAAGGATGTAACTATAAAGGTGAATGATTTAAAAAGCAAGCCATATATTGATTTGACATTAGATGTGATGTCTAAATTTGGAATGAAAGTTCCGAAGTGTACTCAATACGAATCCTATTATTTCGATAAAGAAATGGTTATTCCTTCTCAAAACATCATTCATTATTCAGTCGAAGGTGATTGGAGTGGAGCAGCCTTTTTGTTAGTTGCGGCAGCCATTTCGGGTACTATTACTGTGGAAGGTTTAGATATTTTTTCTAAGCAAGCTGATACAAAAATTTTAACTGCATTAAAAGAGTGTGGATGTTTTTCGAAAATAGATAATGGTTCGATTACTGTATCTCACCATTCATTACAAGCGTTTTGTTTTGATGCGACAGACTGCCCAGATTTATTTCCTCCTTTAGTGGCGCTTGCTTCTTATTGTAAAGGAAAGACTATTATAACAGGGACATCTCGGTTAATTCATAAAGAAAGTAATCGTGCTATTTCGCTGAAAGATGAGTTTGGAAAAATGGGGATACTCATTGAATTGATAGGCAATGAAATGATTATACATGGCGTTGATAATGCGGTTGGTAACACTGTTGATTCACATAACGATCATCGAATTGCGATGGCATGTGCAGTTGCCGCATTGAGATGTAACTCTGTTGTTGAAATTTTAAATGCTGAAGCTATTCATAAATCTTACCCTCATTTTTATCAAGATTTAAAGGGTATTGGAGCGAATATTTCAGAAATCTCCTAACTGATATTTATTTCTTCAAGGACTCAATTTGTTTTGAACGAATCGTCAGTAATTAAAAAGCATAGAGGCATTATTTCTGTTTAAATTACCTTGTTAATTATCCCTTAACTTATGTGGTTGATGATGCCATAATTCCAATTTTATTTTTACTTTAGTATCTTGCAAGTACAATGAGTTATTAATTACAAATTATAATCTATGTCAAAAAACAGTACACAAAAAACCGAGCAAAATAGTTCAGTAAATTTTTACGATTCGTTTGTAAAAGGAAAGGAATTATATTATTTATTTGGCTTAGTTTTAGCAGTTTGCTCGATTGTTTTCAGCGATTTTATTTCCTTAAAAAAGGTTTATTTATTTAGAGATATTGGAAGTGATTCTTTAAATATTTATTTTCCAGCCTTAGCGTCTATGTCAGATTATTTAAAGAATGAATCTGTGCTCGGTTGGTCATTTCAACAAGGTATGGGGCAAAATATGTTCCCACTTTCTATCAGTGATTTATTTTCTAATTTTTTAACCTATTTTGATAAGTCGAAAATTCCTTACGGATTAGTTTTCGTTGAAATTGCAAAGATTTTTTTGACAGCTTTTGTTTTTTATAAATTTTTAAAAGAATTAAAATTAACAAATTATTCAAGTCTTGTATTCGCGTTTTTATATGCGTTTTCCGGATTTATGATTTTAGGTGGTTGTTGGACTATTTTTTCTGTTGAAGCCTTATACGCAGCTATAATTTTATTTGGTTTTGAAAGGTGGTTAAATTCCGGCAAATTTTTGTGGCTCGTTTTAGGTATAACTTTAATGGCATTTCTACAACCCTTCTTTTTGTTTATGTACACAATTTTATTATCAACATATGCTATTGTGCGTTATCATGATGTGAAAGAAAAAGATACTAAACAATTTATTCTGTTTATTTTTAAAACCATTGGATTAGCTACACTAGCGGTTTTAATGAGCTCATTTCAATTGTTTGCTGATTTGTTGCAGTATACAGAAAGTCCACGTGTTGGAGGAGAAGCCAGTTTATTTGAGCGATTAAAAGCACATGGTATGTTCGAATTTGCAGATCCTGTTTTAAGATTTACCACAGTTTTCAGAAGTTTTGGAAGCGATATGTTAGGTACTGGAAATAATTTTAAAGGATGGCAAAATTATTTAGAGGCTCCAAATTTTTATTGTGGTATTTTATGTTTAATAACTTTTCCTCAATTTTTTAGTTCGTTATCTAAACGACAAAAATATTTTTACGGAGCTTTAACATGCTTATTTTGTTTGCCAATTTTTTTTCCTTATTTCCGTTATGCTTTTTGGGCTTTTTCAGGTGATTATTTTAGAACATTTTCTTTAGTTATTATTTTTATTATGGTTATGTTTTCTGCCAGAGCAATTAGTTATATTGAACAAACAGGAAAGCTTAACAAAGTTGTGCTAGGCGTTACTATATTAATTTTATTATTGTTATTATATACTCCTTCTGCTCAGTTTAAAGGAGCAATTAATACCAATTTAAGAGGATTTGTTACTTTTTTAATTTTTGCATATGCAGCTTTATTATTTGGGTTAACAAAAACAACTTCTATGAAGTCTGTTTCTAAATTGATATTGCTAGTATTGTGTGTGATTGAACTCACTTCTTTTTCGAGTATAACGGTTAATAAACGAGATGTTATTACTAAGTACGTTTTAAAAGATAAAGTTGGTTATAACGATTATACGGTTGAGGCAGTAAATTATATAAAACAAAGTGATAAAGAATTTTATCGTTTAAACAAAGATTATAGTTCTGGTTTGGCCATTCACTCGAGTATTAACGACGCTAAAGTTCAAGGATTTTATGGAACTCCATCTTATTTTTCATTTAATCAAAAAAATTACATCAAATTTTTGGGTGATTTAAATGTGATTGATGTTAAAGATGAAAACTCTACACGCTGGGCTAAAGGTTTAGCAGATAGGCCAATTTTATTTTCTATATCAAGTGGTAAATACTGGTTATCAAAACGAACAGATAACGCCGTTGCTAATATGGGATTTGATTCCATTGCAAAGTTTGGTGATGTAAAAGTATACAGAAATAAATATGCATTACCTTTCGGTTTCATTTATAACAAAGGCATTAGCGAAATTGATTTTAAAAAAATGTCTCCAACTCAAAAAGACTTTTGTTTATTAAGAGCATGTGTTATCGGTGATGAAGATCAATCCACATTTTCATCAATTCAGCCTTTCAATTTAACCGATACAAATGCCATATTCTCTTACGACAATTATTTAACCTATGTGAACGATTTGAAGAAAGACGAATTTAAAATCACGAAATTTTCTGAAAATAATATTATTGGAAACGTAAATACGAAGGAACGAAAAATTTTATTTTTTTCTATGCCGTTTGATGAAGGCTGGGCTGTAACAGTTAATGGTAAAGAATCTAAACTGTATCGATTGAATTGTGGATTAACCGGATTATTGACAGAAAAAGGGGATAATAAAGTTGAATTGGCTTTTATCCCAAGATATAAAAATCAGGGAGCGGTTGTTTCATTGTTGTCATTATTAGTCTTTGTAGGCTTAATAGTGTTTAGCTATATTAAAAATAAATCTAAAATTAAAACACAACCGTGATGAAAATATTAGTTACTGGAGGTAATGGTTTTATTGGAAGAAATATTAAGGAGTCGTATCTATCTCAAAAATATACAATTGTGGCTCCTTCTCGTCAAGAATTAGATTGCAGTGATGATAAAAGTGTTGAGACTTTTTTTAAAAAAAGTTCTTTTGATGTGGTGATTCATTCTGCTGCAAAAGCTGGACACAGAAATGCCATTGATACAAGCAATTTATTTTTGACTAACTCCCGCATGATGTTTAATTTATTAAAGTATCAAGATAGTTGGGGTAAATTATTAAATATGGGATCAGGTGCTATTTATGATATGCAAAATTACATTCCTAAAATGAATGAAAATTATTTTGGTACTCACATTCCAAAAGATGAGCATGGGTATAATAAATATATTTTTGGTAAAATGTTGCCATCCTTAAATCATGTGTATGATTTTAGAATATTTGGAATATTTGGTAAGTACGAAGATTATGCAATTCGATTTATTTCAAATGCAATTTGTAAAGCAATTTTTGATTTGCCAATTACCTTGCGACAAAATAGAACATTTGATTATTTAGATATTAATGATTTAATGCCAATATTAGATCATTTCATCATGCATAACCCAATAGAAAAATCGTTTAATATCACTCCAGATAATTCTATTGAATTATTACAAATTGCTCAGTTAGTAAAAAGTATATCTCAAAAAGATATTGAAATAAAAGTTGCTCAAGATGGTTTAGGAATGGAATATAGTGGAAACAATAGCCTTTTGCACCGTGAAATGAATGATTTAAAATTTACACCCATTCAAACATCGATTGAGGATTTGTATAATTGGTATTTGGCTAATAAAAATAATTTAATGATAGACGCACTTTTAATTGATAAGTAAATGAATCAAAAACAACATATAATATTTGATTTAGATGGCACACTCATTGATTCAAAACCTGAAATAATTAGTACCTATAAAAAAGTGTTTGAGGAAATAGTGCCTCCTAGCGAAATAGAGTATGAAGAAATAAATTATGGTAATACCTTAACAGCCATCCTTGAAAAGGTTTATAATCATAATAGCAACTTAATAGAAAAAGCAAAGGTTCTTTTTTCTGAGATATATGATCATTCAAATTATGACCATACCCTGCTTTATTCAGGAGTATTCGATTTTTTGCATCAATTTCATAAAGTTGGTTTTATTCTCCATATTGCAACTAATAAAAGACTAAATCCAACACTAAATATTTTAAAATCTAAGGGTATTTTCGACCTTTTTACAAGCGTTGTTACACATGATTTAATAATAGACAAACCTTTATCTAAAACAGACATGGTTAAATTGATTTGTCAAGAGCAGTCGGTGTCTAAAGGGTTTATGGTAGGTGATAGTTCACAAGATATTCAAGCTGGTATTGATTCTAATTTGGTAACAATAGCCGTATTATACGGATATGAAAAAAAAGAGGAATTATTAAGAAATAATCCTAAATTTGTTATTAATCAATTTAAAGAACTAAATACAATTATATTAAAATAGTTATGAGTAAGCAAAATGAAATTTTTGAAGATTTATTTGTACTTGAAATGGCAAATAATCATTGGGGAAGTGTTGAGAGAGGTTTAAAAATTATTGAAGAATTTTCGCAAGTTGTTCGTTTTAACAATGTAAAGGCTGCTATTAAATTGCAGTTTAGAGATGTAGATTCTTTTATTCACCAAGATTTTAAAGATAGTAAAGACAATAGATACATTAAAAAAACAATGGACACTAAAATGTCTAGAGAAAATTTTCAAATTTTGATTGATGCCATTCGCAAAGGAGGTTGTATCCCCATGGCTACACCATTTGATGAAGCTTCAGTTGATTTAAGCGAGTATTTTGATTTACCAATTATTAAAATTGCAAGTTCAGATTTAAATGATTGGCCTTTAATTGAAAAAATTGCTTCAACTCGCCGTCCTACCATTATTTCTAGTGGTGGTTCATCATTAAAAGATTTAGATGATATCATCAAATATTTTAAAAATAGAGATATTCCATTGGCAGTAAACCATTGCGTCGCCATGTATCCAAGCGAAGATTCAGAATTAGAATTAAATCAAATTGATTTCTTAAAAAACAGATATCCTGATAACGTGATTGGTTATTCCACTCATGAGTATAACAGTTGGGATATATCAACGGCTATCGCTTATGCTAAAGGCGCTCGTACTTTTGAGAGACATATTGATATTGATATGGATAATGTTCCAGTATCTTCATACTGCACAAGACCAGAGCAAGCCGATAAATGGTTTAAAGCTTATAATAAAACTAAAGAAATGTGTGGCGCCCCTGGAACTCAAAAGCGTTTGGCACCTAAAAAAGAAATTACTTACCTTGATGCATTAGTACGTGGCGTATACGCTAAGCGTGATTTGCCGGCTGGTTATGTAGTTACAAATGATGATTTTAATAAAGATTTTTATATGGCCATTCCTTTACAAAAAGGACAAATGAGCTGTAGAGAGGTTATGAGTGGTGAAAAATTAATCACGCCTATTTTAAAAGATAAGCCTTTGTTGATTGATAATATAGATAGTTTATACGCTAAAAACGAAGAATTAAAACAACTTATTTATAACAGAGGGTTATAGTTTATGATTAAAGTCTCAGATTTTATAGTTAATTACCTTGAAAGCATTGGAGTTTCTGATGCTTTTTTGGTTACTGGTGGTGGAGCCATGCATTTAAATGATTCGTTTGGTAAATCCGAAAAAATCAGATGTGTGTTTAATCATCATGAGCAAGCCTGTGCTATTGCAGCTGAAGGATACGCTCGTCAGAAACAGAAAATGGCGGTTGTAAATGTGACAACTGGACCAGGAGGATTAAATACATTGAATGGTGTTTTTGGACAATGGACAGATTCTGTTCCTGTTCTTTATATTTCTGGACAGGTGAGATATGACACAACGATCATGTCTTGTCCTGAATTAGGTTTACGTCAGTTAGGCGATCAAGAAGTTGATATTATTTCGGTAGTGAAGCCGTTAACTAAATACGCGATGTGTGTATCAGAACCTGGTATGGTAAAAAAGGTATTGCAAAAAGCAATTTTTTTAGCCACTCACGGAAGACCCGGACCAGTTTGGATCGACGTTCCGATGAATGTGCAAGGAGCATTAATTGATGAAAACGAATTAGAGAGTTTTAATGAAAAAGAGATAACTGATGCATATCAAAATACAACACATTCAGTTGAGGAAATTATTAATTTGATGAAAGAAGCTAAACGCCCAGTTATTGTTGCAGGACAGGGTGTGCGTTTATCAAATACGATTAATGAACTCAATCAACTTTTAGAAAAAACAAATATCCCAGTATTATCAACTTTAAATGGTTTTGATATCATTGATTGGAAACATCCTCAGCACATTGGAACTATTGGTACAATAGGGTCTCGCGCTGGAAATTTCGCTGTTCAAAATGCCGATTTAGTTTTGTTTTTAGGAACACGCAATAATATCAGACAAATCAGTTACAATTGGCCAGCCTTTGCAAGAGCTGCTAAAAAAGTGTGTGTGGATGTAGATGCCGCTGAATTAAAAAAGCCCCTATTGACTTATGATTTGGCTATTTGCGATGATTTAAAAAATATTTTGCCACTTTTAAATGCTAAGATTGTTACAAACCAATTTAATTTTAATGAATGGTTACAATGGTGTAAAGTAAGAAAAGAAAAATACAATCCTGTTTTAGAAGAATATAAAAACCATTCAGACTTTGTTAATCCTTATGTTTTTTTAGAGCAGTTGTCTTTTGTGTTACCAGAAAATAGTACGGTTGTTACAGGAAATGCGACAGCCTGTATTTGTTATTTTCAAGCTGCAAAATTAAAACAAAATAATAGAGTTATTTGGAATTCGGGTTGTGCAAGTATGGGATATGATTTACCAGCTGCCATAGGAGCTAGCATTGCAGATCCAAATACAGAAGTTATTTGTCTCGCTGGAGATGGTAGTTTGCAAATGAATATTCAGGAGTTAGCAACGATGGCTCATTATAAATTACCTATTAAATTATTTTATTTAAATAATGATGGTTACATTTCAATGAAACAAACGCAAGATAATTTTTTTGGCAGACGAGTAGGGGCTGATACAAACTCTGGTGTTAGCTTTCCAGATATTAAAAAAATTGCTGAAGCTAATCAGTTGCCATTTGAACGAATTACAAATGATGCAAATTTAGAACAAGATATTAAAGCTGTATTAGCTTTAGATGGTCCCGTTATTTGCGAAGTGATATTACCAGTTCAATACAATTTTGCCCCTAAATTATCATCTGAACGTAAACCAGATGGCAGAATGGTTTCAAAACCAATGGAAGATATGTTTCCATTTTTAAGTAGAGAAGAGTTTTTAGAAAATATGATAATACCTGTAATTAATGAGTAATGTGAGTTTATATCCGGGTATTGAAATGTTACACACATTTTCAACAGTTGATGAAATTAATAAGTATATTTTATCTTTTTGTTCTGTGTCAAAGAAAGACATAGAAACTGAAGGTATTTATGTTTTTGGAGTTGGAAAATTAGGACAACGTATTTATGATTTTATGAGTGAGCGTAAAATCAAAATCCACGCATTTGTAGATAATAATAAATCAAAGTATGGTTCAGTTTTTAATGGATTACATGTGATTGCTGCAAATGAAATTCCTACTAATTCAATTATATATATCGCTTCTGCTACTTATTTTAATGCCATTTCAAATCAACTGAAAGATTTAGGATTCTCTCAAACTATTTCGCATAATCAGGCTAGTGTTTTATATGATGGGGATGAAAATTTTCCTATTGAAATGTATCAAGAGAATTTGATTCATGATTTAATTGAAAATAAGCATAGCTATTTAAGTGTTTTTGATTTACTCGAAGATCATGAGTCTAAAAAAGTGTTTGATAATTTATTACACTATCGATTTACATTGAATCATCAATTTATTAATAATATTCATACTTCTTTATCTAAAGAATATTTTGATAATGATGTGATAACTTTCACTGAAGACGAAACTTATTTTGATCTAGGCGGTTTTGATGGAGATTCAGCAGAGCACTTTGTTAAACATGTCAATCACAAATATAGTAGCGTACATATTTTTGAACCAGATGAAAAATTAATTGAAAAAGCAAAAAAACGGTTTGATAAAAATGAACATATTGTTTTTAATGCTTTAGGGATTTACGATAAACAAACAACGTTGTATTTTGATATTACAGGAGGACTTGATGGAATTATTTCTCAAACAGGAACTCTAAAAATAGAGACAACAACGATTGATGATTATAAAAACAATCCAACCTACATTAAATTTGATGTAGAGGGCGTTGAAATTGAAGCCATAAATGGCGGTGTAAAAACTATTAAAAATCAAAAACCGAAATTAGCAATTGCTTCTTATCATTACCCAAAACATTTGTGGGAAATTCCTTTATTAGTAAAATCAATTAATTCGAAATATAAACTAAAGTTGAGACATTACACAGATTCTGTTTTTGATTCAATCTTTTATTTTATTTAAAATAAAAAAATGAAAACAATCACACTTTTCACACCATGTTATAATGAGGAAAAAAATATTGGCGCATTGTATGCAAGAGTTTGTGCCGTAATAGATATTATTCCCAATTATAATTTTGAATACGTATTTATTGATAATGCTTCTACTGATGGAACACTAGATGTTTTAAAGAAAATTGCAACAACCGATAATCGTATTAAAGTTATTTCCAATGTTCGTAATTTTGGACACATTCGTTCACCTTATTATGGCTTACTACAATGTTCTGGCGACGCTGTTATAGCTATGGTTGCTGATTTGCAAGATCCACCAGAAATGATTCCTAAATTTATTAATGAATGGGAAAACGGAAAAGCTTTAGTTTTAGGTATTAAAACGCAAAGCAAAGAAAATCCTATGATGTTTTTAGTTCGAAAGTTATTTTACTCGATAATAAAAAAGATATCTAGCACAGAACAATTAAAAAACTATACAGGTTTTGGTTTATATGATCAAAAATTTTTAAATGTGGTAAGGATGATTGATGATCCATACCCATATTTTAGGGGGATGGTGATGGAGTATGGTTGGGATATTAAAACCCTAGAATACACTCAAGACAAAAGGGGTGGTGGAAAGTCAAGTAATAATTTTTTCACCTTATATGATTTGGCTATGCTTGGTTTTGTTAACCATTCTAAGTTGCCTTTAAGATTATCTGCGTTTATTGGTTTTTTCTCTGCTATTGTTAGTTTTTTAGTCGCGCTTGGATATTTTATTTATAAGTTGTTGTATTGGGATAATTTTCAAGTAGGAACAGCACCAATGGTTATAGGCGTGTTTTTTTTCTCATCTATTCAGTTGTTTTTTATTGGTATTATTGGCGAATACATTGGAGCTATTCACACACAAGTGCGCAAGCGACCATTAGTCATTGAAAAGGAAAGAATTAATTTCTAGAATTATAAAATAATAGTTTTTCTATCCGAATTGCCATCTATGTGTTCAATTTCCGCTTTAATTGCTTTGCCATGAATAGCCGAGGCAATGATGATAGGCATTTTTGAATGAGACTTAATTATATCTGGTGAAGTTATTGATATATCATTTATTTTATTCCCTTGTTTGTTGCTGTCTTTATCAATGAATGAAATAATGTTGCACTTATTTAATAATCCATCTTCTAACAATCTTAATGTATACATACCAGCTCCCCAAACCAACACTGGATCATTCTGTTTAATCAATTCGTTTAGTTGATGATTTTCTGAATGTTGTTTTGATAAATCAAGATAAGTGTTTATACTCGATTCAACACGAACATCTTTTTCAAATGTTGTGGTTAGATTATCATTTTTTATTTTTTTAAATAGCGTTCTTAAAACAGGGTATGATTTATCATCAGAAACTACAATTGATTTTTCTTCAAAATATACACATTCGAAAGATTGACTTAAGAATAAATTTTTTAGAGCCGTTATATTCAAATGATTGATGTGCTCGCAATCAAAATAGTAATAAGGGACAAAGAAATAATTATGATAATTAGAAGCATCAGGGACCTCAATATATATTAACCCATCTTCATTTACTAATGAGGATAAGTTTTTAGCTGCCTCGGATAAATCTCTGATGTGTTCCATCACATGTGAAATGATTAAACAATCAAATTGTTTTCCTTTTAAATTTTCTAAATTAAATATGCCACCAAATATGCTATCGTAACCTAGCGCTTTTACATTATCTACACATTTCTGACTAATATCAATGCCTATTAAATTGGAAAACCCTTTTTCATGAAAGCAATTAAGCATCCCACCATTTGCGCAACCAATATCAACTATGGAATTTGATTTTTGGGGTATGAATTGAGTTAATAAATCTACTACGGTGTCCATTCTTAATTTATCTAATGGATTTAAACCTCCGCCAGTCCCAGTATTTTTGTCTTCATACTTGGACATTTCATTGTAATATTTATCGTAATCTGCTTGTGTGGCAAGGCTGTCAGCAAAACAAAAACCACAGTTTTCGCAACTGACAACGTCGTATACATTTGGTAAAATAGATTTGTCAGGTAAAGAAAAATGTTGAGTATGAAGTATTTTGCCATTTGTTTGATTACAAATTGGGCAATTTCTTAGTAGTTTTTTTGATTTTTCCATAGCTTATAAAATTAAGTTTTTTTTGTTTAATTACATACTTTGCAATCACAATAAAAATTGCTTTCTTCGTATAAAAAAAAGAATGAAAGTAGTTATTTTAGCAGGCGGCTTAGGAACAAGAATTTCTGAAGAAACTGATACTCGACCAAAACCAATGGTTGAAATTGGAGGTAAGCCTATTTTATGGCACATCATGAAAATTTATTCTCATTATGGATTTAATGAATTTGTTGTATGTTGCGGTTATAAAGGTCATTTTATTAAGGAATATTTTTCTAATTTATTTTTGCATCATTCAGATATCACATTTGATTTAGCCAACAATAATATGGAAGTTCATAATTCTTCAGCAGAAAATTGGAAAGTTACTTTAGTAGATACAGGTAAAGATACCATGACTGGTGGCCGAATAAAGCGAATTGAACCATACATAAATAATGAAACATTCATGTTGACTTACGGCGATGGTGTAAGTAATGTAGACATTAAAGAATTACTAAAAACGCATCATGAACACGGCAAAAAAGCTACCGTTACTGCTGTTCAACCAAGTGGGCGTTTTGGAGCTTTAGGTATTAATACAAATAATGAGGTTGAGTCTTTTTTTGAAAAACCAAAAGGCGATGGTAGTTGGATCAATGGTGGTTTTTTTGTGTGTGAGCCCGATGTCTTTAAATACATTGATGGTGATTCAATAATTTGGGAACAATCTCCATTAGAGAATTTAGCGAAGGATAATCAATTGGTAGCTTATAAACATAAAGGATTTTGGAAACCGATGGATACTTTAAAAGATAAACAAGACTTAAACGAGTATTGGGAAAAAGGACAGGCAGATTGGAAGATTTGGAAATAATATAAATTAAAAAAATGCTAGATTTATTTAATAATACGTTTAAAAATAAAAAAATACTTATAACTGGAGACACTGGTTTTAAAGGCTCTTGGATGTCTATTTGGCTTAAAGAGTTAGGTGCAGACGTGTATGGATATGCTTTACCTCCATTTACAAAAAAAGATAATTTTATTACTACTCATCTTTCCAAAAAAATAAACCACCAAGATGGAGATGTGAGGAATTTCGAGCAACTAAAAAATTATTTTAATACAATACAGCCAGATATAGCCTTTCATTTAGCGGCGCAGCCTCTAGTTATTGAATCTTATCAAAATCCTCATTATAATTTTGAAACAAATTTAATGGGCACCGTTAATTTTTTTGAAGCAGTAAGAAATTGTCCCTCAGTTAAAGTGGCAATTAATGTAACTACTGATAAGTGTTATCAAAACAATGAATGGCTCTGGGGATACAGAGAGAATGACGCTATGGGAGGTGATGATCCATATAGCGCGTCAAAAGGGTGTTCAGAATTAATAACCAATTCTTACATAAAATCTTTTTTTACCAAAGAAGGTACTGCCCATGTTGCATCTGCTAGAGCTGGAAATGTTATTGGTGGTGGCGATTGGGCAGATAATCGAATAATACCCGATATGATAAGGGCTTATGAGTCAAATCAAACTTCAGAAATAAGAAATCCAAATTCTGTTCGTCCATGGCAATTTGTATTAGAGCCTATTTTTGGGTATATGAAGTTAGCTGAAAAATTAATCTCAAATGGCAAAACTTTTTCAGGAGGATGGAACTTTGGGCCTTCAGCTTTCGAGAATTACAGTGTTGGCGATGTTGTAAATGAAGTGAAAAAAATAATTCCATCCATTAAGCTAGATGCACCTAAGCCTGCTGAAAAACTACATGAGGCAGGTTTATTAAAATTAGATATTACTAAAGCAGTTAATTATTTAGGATGGAAGCCCAAATTAAATTTCGAAGAAACTATAAAGTCTACAATCGAAGGTTATTTAGATGAGTTAAGTAATATAAACAATATCTACGACTGTCGTGTTAATCAAATTAAATCATATTGTAACAAATAATCTATGTCAAAATTATTAGATATTAAACACCAAATACATGCTCTTATTAAAGAGTATCATGATGAAGCTTTCAAAACAAAACCTTTCGTTGCAGGCGAATCTGCAGTTCCTGTAAGTGGAAAAGTGTTTGATCATAAAGAATTAACTAATATCACAGATTCGGCTTTAGACGCTTGGTTTACAACAGGAAAATTTAATGCTGAGTTCGAAAAAAAATTAGCAAAGTTTATAAATGTAAAGTCTGTCTTAACCGTTAATTCTGGGTCATCTGCAAATTTGGTTGCTTTTGCAACCCTTACTGCTATTGAGTTAGGTGAAGATAGAATTAAACCAGGCGATGAGGTAATAACTGTTGCGGCATCTTTTCCAACAACAGTTAATCCAATCATGCAATATGGCGCAATTCCCGTATTTTTAGATGTAACAATACCAGGTTATGAGATAGATGTAACTTATTTGGAAAAAGCATTGACGAGCAAAACCAAAGCGGTTGTTATTGCTCATACTATGGGTAATGCCTTTAATTTAGACGCTATTACTTCTTTTTGTGAAAAACATGATTTATGGTTAATGGAGGATTGCTGCGATGCCTTAGGAGCAACTTATAAAGGACAACATGTTGGCACATTTGGAGACGTCGCAACCTTAAGTTTTTATCCCGCTCATCATATTACCATGGGTGAAGGCGGAGCCATTTACACGTCTAACTCTAAATTAAAAAAAATTGCGGAATCATTTAGGGATTGGGGAAGAGATTGTTGGTGTGAGCCTGGAAAGGATAATACATGTGGGTTGAGGTTTTGTCAAAAATTAGGAGACTTACCAGAGGGATATGACCATAAGTACATTTATTCGCGCCAAGGGTTTAATTTAAAAATTACCGACATGCAGGCCGCATTAGGTTTGGCTCAATTAGAAAAGTTAGATGAGTTTATTAAAATACGAAAACATAATTTTAACCTCATAAAAAAAGGATTAGAAAAACATATAGACAAATTAATTTTACCGGAAGCAACCCCTTTTTCAGAGCCATCTTGGTTTGGTTTTGTAATCACCGTAAAAAAAGATGCCGGGATCACTCGAAATGATTTAGTTCAAAAATTAAATGAAAAAAATATTGGTACTCGTTTATTATTTGCTGGCGATATCAGGAAGCAACCTTATTTTAAAGATGTAAATTATCGGACAGTTGGAGATTTACTTAATACAGAAATTATTGTGAACGATACATTTTGGATTGGTGTAACGCCAATGATTAATGATGATATGATTGTATATATGCTTAAGTGTTTTGATGATATTTTAGTTTAAGATATTACGATAAAAATAGTAATTAAAAAAGGCTAATCTCATCTATATAACTCTTAGATTTGATACATGTTTAAAAATACTAAGTTATATTCCATATTATTCAATAAATGTCCTAAGTGTTGTGTAGGTGATTTTTATTTAGACAAGAATGCCTATAATCTTAAAACGTTTGTTGATTCTCCAAATAAATGCGAACATTGCGGTGAATCATTTGTGAAGGAGGTAGGTTTTTATTATGGTGCTATGTATGTCAGTTATGGATTAAATGTAGCTTTGGGAGTCGGATTATTTATCTTAACAGTCCTTCTTTTAAACTTTAGTTTAATTGCCTTTTTAATCACATACGCTGTTTTAGTGCTCGTTTTATTTCCTTGGATGATGAGAAAATCGCGCTTGGTTTACATCAATATTTTTGTACGATTTGATAAATCAAAACAATAAAATCTAAAATGTTTATACAGGTGTTAAACTATTACACCAAATAGGATTAATAATCCAATGATCATCATGAACATTGTTACAAACCATTTTAAAAAAGAAATAGTTGTTTTCTTTAGTAATTTATTCCCAATAAACGCACCAATAATTGCAAACCCAACACTAATTAATAAAATGTTATAATGCGTTATTGCATGCGTGAAGTCAAGTGTAAAGGCATACACACTCATTCTTGAAATATCCACTAAACAAGCAATCGCAGTTCCTGTTGCTACAAACATTTCCTTTGCTAATCCAAGTCTTACTAAAAAAGCACTTCGTAGCGCGCCTTGATGCCCACTTAATCCTCCAAAAAAACCACTTAACAAGCCACCTAATATTATTTTATTAGATTTAAAATTCAAATTTTTTAAAATTGGGATTACTTCAAATAAAGAAAAAATAATAATGAGTATACCTATTATTAAATTAAACAAGGTAATAGAATAAGACAGAGACCCAATTCCATAAGTGAAAAGTAAAATAGGATTGGTGAATAAATGTTTTAAAACATAGGCTCCGATGAAAGCTGCCACCATTGAAGGTAAGCCAAATTTTAAAACTAATTTCCAATTTATATTTTTGTAAACTAAACCAATTTTAAACATATTATTGCTAAAATGAACAATAGCAGTCAACAGCACTGCAATTGGCATTGGATAGTAAATAGCAAATACGGGTAATAAAATAGTTCCTAATCCAAAGCCTGAAAAAAATGTTAGCAAAGAAGCGATTAATGCCGTTAGTGGAATTAAAAAAAATGACATTAGCTGTGGTATTTTATCAAACCATCAATGGGAGATTTTATAACATTCCCTAATGTAAATCCTTGTTTATTTGCTGCGAGTTCCAAAAACTCTTTATAGTAAAACCCTATTGAACCAACTGAATTTACGGGTAGTTCTTTAGCGTTGGTATATTTTGACACTTGAGCTTCAAAAAAATCAATGAAACAATGCGTAATTAAATCTTTTATAAATGTGTCGTTTGTGAAGTTTGCGATAAAACTGGATATACTTGCTAAGTATTTACTTGGCAATGGTTTTTTGTAAACATGTTCCAAAATTAATTCACGATGAAATCCTGCTTTCTCAAATTCTGTAACTAAATGTTGAGGTAATTTACCATCAAAATAATGTTGTATAAATGCTTTTCCAATGGTTGCGCCGCTTCCGTGATCTCCAAATAAATAGCCAACGGAAGGTAGGTTTTCAATCACTTCTGTTCCATCGTATAAACAGCTGTTGCTCCCAGTTCCTAAGATACAAGCGATGCCTTTTTCTTTACCACACAAGGCCCTTGCTGCAGCTAATAAGTCGTGATTAACTTTCGCCGTAATATTTGGAAACGCTAATTCCAATCCTTGCGCCACAATATTTTTTTTATCATCATTGGAGCAACCTGCACCGTAATAATAAATGCATGTAATGGTATTTAATTCAATCTGTAATGCAGGTAACAATACATTTTTTAATTCATTAAAAATCGTTTCACTACTTTGAAAATAAGGATTAAAGCCAATCGTTTGGTGTTTTAACACAACAGTTTGTCCGTCAAGTAAAACCCAATCTGTTTTGGTTGAACCACTGTCAGCGATTAATATCGACATAAATGAATAATATTATGTTTTTATTTTCTTGTTATTACTTTTTTTGCAGCTTCTATAATGTTGATAGTATCTAAGCCATATTTAGTCATCAATTCATCAGGTGTTCCACTTTCACCAAAACTATCATTTACAGCAACAAACTCTTGTGGTGTAGGCGTATTTCTTGATAATAATTGAGCTACACTATCGCCAAGTCCACCATTCATTTGATGTTCTTCAGCCGTAACAACACATTTAGTTTTTGCAATTGATCTTAAAATCGCTTCGTTATCCAAAGGTTTAATAGTATGTATATTTATGATTTCTGCTGATATTCCCATTTCAGCTAATTTCTCACCAGCCTCGATAGCTTTCCATGTTAAGTGACCAGTGGCAATGATTGTAACATCAGTTCCTTCGTTTAATAAAATAGCTTTTCCAATTTCAAATTTTTGATCTGCTTGTGTAAAGTTAGGTACAGTTGGGCGTCCGAAACGTAAATACACTGGACCATGATAATCAGCAATAGCAATTGTTGCAGCTTTAGTTTGGTTGTAGTCACAAGGATTAATAACGACCATATTTGGTAACATTTTCATTAAACCAATATCTTCTAAAATTTGATGAGTTGCGCCATCTTCGCCTAATGTTAAGCCAGCGTGTGAAGCACAAATTTTTACGTTTTTATCTGAATAAGCAATGCTTTGGCGAATTTGATCGTAAACACGGCCAGTGCTGAAGTTAGCAAATGTACCAGTAAATGGAATCTTTCCACCAATGGTTAAACCAGCTGCAATACACATCATGTTAGCTTCAGCAATTCCAATTTGAAAAAAGCGTTCAGGATTTTCAGCTTTAAAAGCATCCATTTTTAATGAACCAATTAAGTCAGCGCATAAGGCAACAACATTTGGATTTGTTTTTCCTAATTCGGCTAAGCCAGCGCCAAAACCAGAACGAGTATCTTTTTTTTCAGAATAGGTGTATTTTTTCATAATGTAATTTTGTATTGTAAAAAGTCGACTGCTAAACTACAAAAACAATTAATTTTTTAATCTATTAATATATAATTTATCTCATTTATTATGATAACTTTTGCACAGTTTTTAAAAGATTCAACCAATGTATTTTATTAAATTACAAAGATAGTTCAAAGGTTGGGTCCCAGTAATGATTATTAAAATCTTGAACAGTATCATTTTTAATAATGATATTTTCTTTTTCAAGTAATTCTTGCATCATAAATGGATTAGAGAAATGATGTTTTCCAGTAAGTTGTCCGTTTCTATTTAAAACACGATGTGCGGGCACTTTTTCTTTTTGTGAATGCGATGCGTTCATCGCATAACCAACTATACGGGATGATGTTGGTGCTCCCAAATATTTTGCAATGGCACCATAAGATGTAACTCTACCTTCAGGTATCAGACGAACCACTTTAAAGACTTGATCAAAAAAATCAGTTTCTTTTACCTCCATGATTTATTGCATTAATAAATTACAACCTCTTAAGTCACTGGTATCAAACCTTCCTACAATTTCAAAAGAATGATCTGCATAGTGTTTACCTAAATCTTTTGTTTCAACAAATGAACAAGAATGTAAGTTAGCTAAATCAATGACATTCACTCCTCCTGTTTTTCCCTCTAAAACATAACTAAACGGGTCACTAATATCCCTTATCAAAATACGTTTCCAGGGCACCGATTTAAATCTACCATCTGTTAAAGCGTAAGACTGAGAAAGTAATTCAGTCATGCCGTATTCGCTATGGATGGTTTTTATTTTGAATTTATTCTTAAGCGTATGATGTAGTTCTTCTTTCGTTAGTTCTTCTCGTTTTCCTTTCATACCGCCTGTTTCCATAACAATAAAATGTTCATTTAATATGACATTTTTTTCTGCTAAATCAAGCAACGCATAACTAACGCCTAGTAAAATTGTTTTTTGATTTCGTTTTTTTAATTCTGAAATAGTATTAACGAGTTCGTCTAAATTATAAAGATAAAATCCACTCAACGGATGCCCGGAGTCTTTTATTAATTGATTAGCCATATATACTAAAGATGATCCGCCCTTTTCTAAATACGATGGAAGTAATGCTAAAACGCAATATTCTTTAATATTTCCATAAAAGTGTGCAAACCCTTTAGAAAAAGAATCTTCATATAAAGAGATAGAATTAACATAATGTTTGGAAGTGACTTGCCCTGTAGTTCCGCTACTTGAAAAGCAAACAGCATCAGGATTTAAGTTCCCACAAATCACTATTTTCGATTTAAAAAATTCAATAGGTAAAAATGGAATGTATTTAAAGTCTTTAATTTCAGAGACATTTATTTTAAGACTGTCGACAAAAGTTTTATAAATTAAATTAGTATCGTATTGAAATTTAAATATTTCTAAGACTAATGATTGAAATTCATACTCTGATTTAATTCCAAATATTTTTTTTTCTATGTCTTTAATATCTTTCAAGGTGTGAATTTATTTCGTAAATTTATGGTGAATTTATGATGAAAACATATTTTAATAGATATTTATTGATTTTTTTTATAATCATAGGATTAAGTTATTCTTGTATTAAAAAAAACACATATACGCTAACGCCCTCAATTGAATTTAATGATTTTATTCCTTATACGGATGAATCAGCAGATTTAAAAATTTTATTTAATGATGGGGACGGAGATATTGGTGTGAATGCTAATGATACAACATTGAGTTTATTTACTACTTATTACTATTACGATACAGTTGCTCTCAAGTACAGAGCGTTTTTGAAAACTTCTCCAAATGACACTTTACGTAGTAACTATATTGTGAAAGCCCCTTCAGATGCCTATAAAGGTAAACCAATTAGTGGCGAGATTAGTGTTAGGTTGCAACAATATCGACATAGTACAAAGATCAAGAAAATTAAGTATGTTGTTTATTTACTTGATAAGGCAGGTAATAAAAGTAACGTTATTACAACCCCCGAACTTAACGTTAAATAGCTTTTTAGCGATACTTTTATTTTTGATTTCCTTTTTTTAAACACACTGTTATTAACAGTTCTTTTTAAATCGTTGAAATAAATACGTTTTATTTGTTTGTTTAGAGCTATTTAATTACTAAAATTGTGCTTTATTAAAAATTACACTTATGGCAGATATTCACGTATTAGGAATAAAATTTATTGAACAAAATACTCAAGATGGTTTAGAATTTACTTATAAGCCTGATGTACCAAAATTAAAAGTAATAGGTACTATATTAATTGCAGCTGAAGAAGAAGAGGATAATGGTTGTGTATACCTTACTCAAAAACAATTAAATCAGTTACTTATAAACAAGGACGTAGATTTGAAATTAATTGATGAAACTTGGACTCCATCCAAACCTTTATCTAAAGAACAAATAAAAAAAATTGGGTTAGTAACTATTGACGCTGAATACCTTGGCACTGCGGGCGAAGTTAGATGTTACGAAGCAATTAAAGTTTCTGAATAATTTTAAATTAAAAACCACTATCCCTTTCTATAAACGAAAGGGATTTTTTTTATGGCATTAAATCTAACAACATTTTTAACAAGAACGACTACAGCTATTGTATTTGTTGGCGTTTTATTGACTGCTATTTTTTTTAATTACCTATCATTTGTAACTCTTTTTTTAGTTGTATCTATTTGGGGATTAATTGAATTTTATCAGATTGCTGAAAAGATTGGTTCAAAGCCTTATAAATGGATAGGTATTATAACTGGCTTGAGTTTATTTATGTACACAGCTATTTCTAATTCCTATTATAGTCATTTTGTTTCGCCAACAGCCATCTTATCAGTAATTGTTGTATTACCTTTTTTTGTTTTTATAGCAGCTTTATTTGATAGAACATCCAACGCAATAACAAATTTAGTTTTCACATTAGTAGGAATCATTTACGCCGTTCTTCCATTTAGTTTACTTACGCATATTGCCTGTATCGATCAAACATTTGATGGTGTAATGGCTCCTTACAATTTTCATTATGTTCTTGGTATCATGTGTTTAATTTGGGCAAGTGATGTTTCGGCTTATTTGGTTGGAAGTTTGATTGGTAAACACAAATTGTATGCGCGTATTTCGCCAGGTAAAACATGGGAAGGAACCATTGGTGCAACCATTTTAACCGTAGCTTGTTCTTTTTTAATCCATCATTTTTTTCCTGAATTAGCTTTAAAACATTGGGTGGTTATTGCTGGTTTGATATCTGTATTTGGTACTATTGGTGATTTAGTTGAATCAATGTTTAAACGCCAGGCTGGTATTAAAGATTCTGGTAGAATAATGCCTGGCCATGGTGGTATTTTAGATCGATTTGATAGCCTTTTATTTGTTGCGCCTTTTGTTTATGCTTACCTTACCATGATTAAATAAATCAATCTTTTTGATTGAAAGAAGAAAAATTCAGTTCAAACATCATTAACATGCTATTTAACGAATAGACACATTTACGAGATAATTTTATTAACCAAAAAACGCTTAATATCTTTTATATAAAAACAAACTCTCTATGAGTATTTTTATTATTTTTACTTCGCTAAAATTTTAAGTAAACACAAATAAATTAAAATAAATATGTCAGCACAAACCTCGAATGAAATAGCACACGAAAGTATGTTTGAAGCCGTATTGGCTCGCTTAGATGTTGCTTCAAAGTTAATGAATATGTCAGAAGACGTTGCCACTATACTTCGTAGCCCAATAAAACAAGTAAAAGTTAGTTTACCAGTTATGATGGATAACGGAAAAATTCAAGTCTTTGAAGGATACCGTATCGTGCATTCAACAGTATTAGGACCATCTAAAGGTGGAATTCGTTACGCCATGGATGTTAATCAAGATGAAGTAATGGCTTTAGCTGCATGGATGAGTTTTAAATGCGCCGTTGCTAACCTGCCATATGGTGGAGCTAAAGGTGGCATTAAATGCGATCCACGTTCAATGAGCGTTGGTGAATTAGAACGTATGACGCGTGCTTATGCATCTTCTATGAAAGACGTATTTGGGGTAAATAAAGATATTCCAGCTCCGGATATGGGTACGAGTGGAAGAGAAATGGCTTGGATATTAGATGAGTTTAATAAAGTAACAGGTGAAGATAGCCCAGGGGTTATTACAGGTAAACCAATTGTAATTGGTGGTTCTTTAGGTCGTGATGCAGCAACAGGAAGAGGTGTCATGGTAAATACATTAGCAGCTTTGAAAAAAATGGGTTTAAATCCTAAGGAAGTGACAGCAGCTGTTCAAGGTTTCGGAAATGTTGGTTCTCATGCAGCTCGTTTATTAGCGGAACAGGGCATTAAAATTGTTGCTATTGGAGATCACACAGCTACTTTTTATAATGAAAATGGAATTGATATTCATGCAGCTTTAGAATTTGCTTCTAAAAATAACCGCGTTTTAAAAGGATTTACAGGAGCTACTGAAATTGGTTCAAATGATATTTTAACTTGTAAGTGCGATGTATTAGTTCCTGCGGCTTTACAAAATGTGATTACTGAGGAAATTGCTCATGGTATTCAAGCAAAATTAATCGTTGAAGGTGCAAATGGACCTACAATGCCTGATGCTGATGCTGTTTTAAACGATAAAAAAATCATTGTTGTTCCTGATATTTTAGCTAATAGCGGTGGTGTAACTGTTTCTTATTTTGAATGGGTACAAAATAAAGCTGGTTATTACTGGTCGGAAAATGAAGTAAATACGAAGCATGATGAGAAAATGGAAATAGCATTTGCAGATGTATGGAATAACGCTTCAGTATTTAAAACGTCTATGCGCATTGCAGCATATATTACAGCTTTACAAAAAATTGAGCAAGGCGTTAAATTGAAAGGTAACTATTAATTAGGTTACATTATTACTATTAAAAAAACCTGTAAGATATTCTTGCAGGTTTTTTTATTTAGTTAAAAAAATATGTCGATTATACTTCTTGATCAAAATCGCGTGCTCGTTTAATTCTTCGCTCTTTAATATTAAACAGTTCAATCATCATAGCAAATGCTAATGCGATGTAAGCGTAGTTTTTATTTAATTCAATATGCTTACCTTCTTCTATGGTGGTATTATAACAATCAATCAACGCCTCTGCAATTAAAATACCACCAATAACCAGTAAAAATGAAAGTGCAATCATTTTTATTCCTGGATTTTTATTGATAAAATCAGCAACAACGCCAGAGAACAATATCATTAAAATCATCGATATCACAACTGCTAAAACCATAATTAAAATAACGCCAGATAAACCAACTGCGGCTAAAATACTATCAAATGAAAACACAAAATCAATGATGATAATTTGCATGATGATAGCATTGAAATGTGATTTTTCACTTTTATGGGGACCAATCTCATCTAAATCATTATGAATATGTTCGTATATTTCTTTAGCAGTTTTATATAAAAGAAAAACACCACCTCCTAATAAAATCAAAGCCTTTCCCGAAACGCCATAGCCTCCAAGATAAAAAAAAGCCTCTTTTAATCCAGCAATCCAACCAATGCAAAATAGCAAAATGGTTCTAACTACTAATGCCAATAAAAGTCCAATGGTTCTGGCTTTACCTTGCTGTTCTCGAGGTAATTTATCAACTGCTATTGAGATAAAAATGATGTTATCAATACCTAAAACAATTTCTAATACTGTAAGTGTAAGCAAGCTAATTAATCCATTTATTGATAGTAATGCGTTGAAATCGTTGGCCCAGCTATGCATAGTTTATATTATAAAATGTAAATATAATCGCTTTTTAAGTTCTATCCTAAAAAATATATTAGTTGAAAATCAACAACTTGTAATTATTTAGTACTATGCTTAACATAGTACTAAATATATAATGTATCTTTGTGATGTTAACTAAAAAAAGAGTTTAAGTAAAAGTTTTTCTTAAAAATAAATAGAATGATACAGACAGAGAATGCAAAAGCACAAATGAGAAAAGGCGTTTTAGAACTTTGTATTCTTTCCATCCTTTCTCAAGGCGAAGCGTATCCAACTGAAATAATTGAAAAATTAAAAAAACAAAAATTAGTAGTTGTAGAAGGTACCTTATATCCGCTCTTAACTCGTTTAAAAAATACTGAATTGCTAACTTACCGATGGGAAGAAAGTAATTCAGGACCGCCAAGAAAATATTATTTTTTAACCAAAACAGGTAAAACTTACCTAAGTGATTTACAAAATTCTTGGTACGATATGGTCAGTAGTGTCAATAAAACAATTCAAAATAGTAAATAAATTATTTCATAAATTATAATAACATGAATAAAACTGTAACCATAAATATTAGCGGAATTATTTTTCATATTGAAGAAGACGCTTACCAAGTTTTAAATAATTATTTAATAGCTATTAAACGTTATTTTAATAAGAACGAAAGTGGCGCAGAAATAATGAGCGACATTGAATCTCGCATTGCAGAAATGTTGCAGTCAAAAACAAATGCGATGAAGCAAGTTATTTTAATGAGCGACGTTGATTTTGTAATGCAAAGTATGGGCAAGCCAGAAGAATTTGCAGACGAACAATCTGATGCAAACTCATCAAATAGTTTTGACGAACAAATGGGATATGAGAGTCAACATCAAAAGAAACGCATGTATAGAGATGCCGATAATAAAGTGCTTGGTGGCGTATGTTCAGGTATTGGACATTATTTTGGATTTGATCCTGTTTGGTTAAGAATTGCTTTAGCCTTATTATTGTTTTTTGCAGGAACAGGCTTTGTAATTTATATCATTTTTTGGATTGCTATTCCTGAGGCTAAAACTACGGCCGAAAAGTTAGCAATGAAAGGAGAGAAAGCCGATATAAATAATATTTCAAAAGCTGTAGTTGAAGAGGTAGAGCAACTAAAAAAACGCATGGAAAAGTATGGTAATGAGTTTAAAGATATGGCTCATAAAAATAAACACGTTCCAAGAAATGTAGCAGAAAAAATAGTTGATTTTATTTCGGATGTTATTATGAATATCGGAAAAGTATTATTAAAAATAGTAGGTGTTTTTCTGATCATCATAGGACTTGTTTTTTTTCTGGGTTTATTTAGTTCTGTATTTGGTTTATCATTTATGTTGGATAGTGTGAATGGAAAAGATTGGATTGATTTGGTATTGTTAGAAGGTAAAGATTTGTATTTAGGAATTATCGGAATCGCTATTTTTGTTGGAACGCCAGTAATAATAATGATCTACGGAGGTATAAAAATTATATTTAAAGTAAATTACACAAATCGCTGGGTAAATTTAGGGGCTGGTATTTTTTGGTTATTTGGTTTTACATTATTACTTTATGTTGGAGTAAGAACTGGAAATGATTTTAATAAAGGTGCGAAAGTAAGAGAGAATATTTCTATAAATTCATACGATACGTTGTATATAAAAATGGCTGAAACGCCAATTGATTTAATTGAAGTTGAAGATGCTATTGATTACGATGAACATGAAAACGCTTATTCAAAACATCATACAGAAAGTGATTATATGATTGGTAAAAATGCAAATGGAAGGTATTTGCTAGGGCACTCGCATTTAGACGTTATTAAATCACAATCCGATGTTGTAGAATTAGTTGTTGTAAAAGAGGCAAAAGGAAGTGATAGAAAAATGGCAAGTGAGCGTGCGAAAAATATTGAATATAAAATTTTAGTTAGTGATAGTTTGATAGTGTGCGATCAATTATTCAGAGTTAATCACGCAGATAAATTTAGAGTTCAAAGTGTGAAAGTCATTTTAAAAGTGCCAGTTGGTAAAATAGTATATTTAGATAAAACATTAGAAAATATGCTGGATGATGTTGATAATACTACAAATACGTATGATGGAGATATGATTAATCGTAGATGGTTAATGACAGAAAAAGGTTTGAAGTGTATTGATTGCAAAGGCTTAGAAATAGATTCGTCTCAAGCTGAAACAGAAGATTCTTTAAAAGAAGAAAACCTAAATATTACAGTTAATGGCATTAATTTGAAAGCGAAAAATTCTCAAGTGAAATTGGACAGTAATGGGGTGAGTATTAAATCTAAAGATACAAAACGTACAATTGATGGAAAAAGTATTCACATTGATACTGAAAAGAAAAAACAAGTTCATTAATTAGTCTAAACAGCATTCAGTCGTTCTAAAAAAGCTTCTTTTTTTCTTCTGCTAATTTCAAGTTTAGAATTATCGCTCATGATTGCATAACCGCCATCTTCTTTCAGAAAGCGAATCACGTGATTCATATTGACTAAGTTATGGTGATGAATTCTGATAAAATCTTTTTCTGGTAATAAGTCCTCATAATGTTTTAAACTGGCAGACACCATTAATTTTTTTCCTCCAACTAAAAAAAAGTTTGTATAACTTCCATCTGCTTCGCATCGAATGATATCCTTTATTTGAATAATTTCAAAAGCATTTCCGGTTGGTAATGAAATTTTATTGTAGTTGTCGTCTGTTCGTTTTAAATTTTGAATTAAGAATTGAAGATTTTCCATATTAGGTAATACGTCAGCACGCTTTTTTTCTACGCGATTGATAGCGTCCTGCAGTTCATCTAAATCAATTGGCTTTAATAAATAATCACAAGCGCTGTATTTGATTGCTTTTAAGGCATGTTTATCAGTGGCAGTGGTGAAAATAATATCAAAATGATGACCTAATGTTTTTTCTAATACATCAAATCCTGTTCCATCAGGCATACTGATATCCAAAAACAGTAAATTTGGCTTTGTTTTTTCAATGAGTTCAACCGCTTCAGCCACATTCTTTGCTAAGCCTAAAATAGCAATTTGAGGATAATATTTTTTAAGAATTTCAGAAAGCATTTCTCTGCTTTTTTGTTCGTCTTCAATTATTAAGGCTTTCATAAGTTTATATTTTATTCTTTTTTAATTATTTATCGTATGGTACAAATAAATCAACTTGTGTTCCAATAGCATTTTGATGTTGATCATACAAATCTATAATATTTACATTTAAATTAGAGTGGTATATACTGTTTAATATTCTCACTCTATCTTCTGTAATTTTCATTCCTAACGATTTATGTCTATTTGATGGATGAAGCGATTGTATGGATTGTGATTTAGCTCTTCCAATACCATCATCCTTAATTGATATTTTTATAAATTGATTCACTATTGTAATATCAATTTCAATAGTGCCATTTCCATCTTTCGGATTAATGCCATGTAAAATAGCATTCTCAAGATAAGGTTGTATCAACATGGGAGGGATTTCATCGTAATCAGGATTCACGCCAGGATGAATGGTAATCGTATAATTAAATTTATTATCGAATCGCATTTTTTCTAATTCTAAATATAAAATAATGGATTCTAAATCTTCATTGATGGTCACAATAGCTTTTTCTGAATTTTGTAAAATTAATCGAATCAGTTTTGCGAATTTGCTTAGGTATTTTACAGCCTCTTCGCCTTTACTATTTAAAATAAAATGTTGAATAGAATTTAAAGAATTAAAAACAAAATGTGGATTCATTTGAGCGCGTAAAGCTTTTAATTCTGATTTTGAAATCTCAACTTTTCCTTCAAATTCTAATTGTTGGTTGCGTTTAATTTGATGCAAACGTAATCTGAATATAAAAATAATAATCATTGAAATTAACATGATGACAACTACAAAAAACCACCACGTTTTATAAAACGGCGATTTTATTTCAAATGAAAATGTCGTTGGTTCAATGTTCCAAATGCCATCGCTGTTGCAACTTTTTACTTTAAATGTAAATTTACCTGCTGGTAAGTTGTCATATTTAGCGTAATTTATTTCTGTGTTTGGACTCCAACTTTTATCAAACCCTTCGAGCTTGTAAGTGTATAATACTTTTTCAGGGTCCGACAAACTTATGCCGTCAAAATAAAACGTTATGTTGTTGTTCGAAAAACCTAGTTTACTTCCAATTGCAAGAAGCGTGTCTGTAAATGCTAATTTAATAGTTGAAATTGTTGTTTTAGATAGATTTTCATTGACTGATAATTCTTTTGGAGAAAACTTAATTAAGCCATTCACAGTGCCAAACCATACATCACCTTCTTTATCTTCAAATATACCGTGCGTGTTACATTCGGCCCCTTCAAAGCCATCAGCTTTTGTATAAGAATTAATTTTTAAATTAGTTTGAAATATTGTCCCTAAATTTATTTTACTAATGCCTTGATTGGTTCCAACCCAAATGTATTTTTTATCATTACTGATTTTTATGCTGTAAACTAATTCAGAATTTAACCCATCTTTTTCTGATATTAATTTTGATAGACCTGTTTTAATGTTTATAATTAAAATACCATTTAATGTAGCCGCATATAAATTATTTAAATCATCAAATTCGATTTCTAAAGCAGTTTCAATATGTAATTTTAAAAAAGGACTTTGATTAACAAATTGATTCCCTTCTAATTTATATAACCCTGCTAAATAGGTTCCAGCCCATATTTGCCCATTTTTATCTTGGTTTATCGACCATACTTCATAATCTTTAATATCTGTGGGTAATTTGTAATAGGTAGTTATGTAGTTAGATTTGTTTTGTTTAATAGCACATAACCCATTTTTTCCTCCAACCCAAATTGTATTATTTGCATCCTTGAATAAACAATTTATGGGGCCTTCTTGTCTGAAGTTTTTACCTGAAATTAAATTTTCAAATCGTTCGTTTTTAAATTTTGAAATACCTGAGCTCGTTCCAAAAAAAATAGTGCCATCATTATTTTCTAAAACACAACGTGTGTCATTATGCGATAATCCGTTTTTTGTAGAATAATTTTTGAAGTATCCATCTTCATATTTATACACACCATTATTTTCTGTTGTCAACCATAAATTTTCAGATTTATCTTTTATGATTTGAAAAACAAAAGAGCTTCCCAATCCATCATTCTTAGAATAACTTGTAAATGCTTTTCCTTTAAATATAAACAATCCATTATGGGTGCCAATCCATAAATTATCTTCATAGTCAATTAATAGCGCAACAACATTATTGGAATTATTATCTTGTCTAATTGTATAATATGAAAATTCTTTTCCGTTAAAACTGACTAAGCCATTTTTACCACCAATCCAAACAACTCCATGCTCATTGCAAGTGATAGCTGCAATTTCCTCGTCTAATAATCCATTGTTAATATGAAAATTGATAATTTTTTTTGTTTCTAAATTTAAAATACTTAATCCGTTTTTTGTTCCAATAATTAATTCATTAGTTGCATAATTTTTTGCTATACATGTAATATTATTGTCACTTAAGCCGTCAAGTGTTGTGTATAAAATTAGTTGATCATTTTTTAGATTAAATAATCCGTTTTTCGTTCCTATCCATAAGCCATTATCGGATGAATAATTTAAACAGTTAATTTTAGTATTACTTAGTTTTTTGGATAAAACAATTTTCTCATTTTCTAGATAGCATAATCCTTCCGAGGTTCCAATCCATGTTTTTGTTTTTTGATCACTGCATAATGCAATAATTTTATTAGAAGGCAATCCTTCCTTTACTGTGTAGTTTACAGTTATTTTTTTACTATAATTATCTAAAACGCTCAATCCATCAATGGTTCCTATCAATACTTGATTATCATGCTGCGTTATACAATTCACATAGTGGTTTGCTAAACCATTTTTTGGAGAATAATGCTGAAATGCTTTTCCGTTGAATTTACTCGCTCCGCCATATCCGCCGCTCCATAAATAACCTAAATTATCTTGGAAGAGCGTATAGATTTGAATATAAGGCAATCCATTTTCAACTGAATAATTTTTAAAATTATATTGTTGAGCATTTAGTTTATTTGGGTAGTTAAATCCAAGAGTGATAAATAGCCCGCAAGTAATAATTATTTTATGTCGAAATAGCATATTGTCTTTTACTAAATTACTTAATAATTTTAAGTTTAACTATTTCATTTCATAAGCGGTATATTTTTTCGAATAACTGGCTATTTATTTAATTAAATTTATGCAATTTATACGCATAAAATTCGTACTTTCGTTACCTTAAAAATTAAATAAACGTATGCTTACTTTCTTAAAAAAGTTTTTTGGAACTAAATCTGAAAAAGATATAAAATTAATTCAACCACAGGTAGATAAAATAATTGAAATTTATCCAACACTTCAAAAATTATCCAATGATGAACTGCGCGCTAAAGTTGATGTCTTAAAGCAAAAAATTCAAGATGCGATTAAGCCTCAGCAATCAGAAATCGAATCTATTAAAAGTAAGATTGACGCAGATGTTGATATGGATGTTGATGATAAAGAAGATCTATATAAAGAAATTGATGTCATAGAAAAAGATATTACAAAAGTAATTGAAGATACATTGAATGATATTTTGCCGGATGCTTATGCTATATTAAAAGATACAGCTCGTCGTTTTTCCGAAAACGAAGAGTTACTTGTTACAGCGAACGACTTTGACAAATCTTTAGCCAAATCATTTAAAAATATTGAATTAAGAGGTAATCAAGTTGCTTGGAAAAACAAATGGAATGCTGCTGGTGTAGATGTTTTATGGAATATGGTTCATTACGATGTTCAATTAATCGGTGGAAGTGTTTTACATTCTGGGAAAATTTCTGAGATGGCAACTGGAGAAGGTAAAACATTAGTTTCTACACTTCCCGTGTTTTTAAACGCACTCTCAGGGCGAGGTGTACATGTTGTAACTGTCAATAATTATTTAGCAAAACGAGATAGTGAGTGGAATGCACCATTGTTTCAATTTCATGGATTAAGCGTGGATTGTATTGATAAACACGAGCCAAATTCTGATAACCGTCGCCAAGCATATTTGGCTGATATTACTTACGGTACAAATAATGAATTTGGGTTTGATTACTTGCGTGATAACATGTGTCGCGATATATCGGAATTAGTTCAGCGTAAACATAATTTTGCCATTGTTGATGAGGTTGATAGTGTTTTAATTGATGATGCTCGTACACCGTTAATTATTTCTGGACCGACGCCAACAGGTGATAAGCACGAGTTTATGGAATTCAAACCTCGCGTTGAAAAATTATTAGCAGCTCAAAAATCGTATTTTCAATTATGTTTAACGGATGCGAAGCGTTTGTATGCTGAGAAAAATGAGAAAGAAGCAGGCATACCATTGTTAAGAGCTTATCGTGCCTTACCTAAAAATGGTGCTTTAATTAAGTATTTAAGTGAGCCAGGAGTAAAAGCCTTGTTACAAAAAACAGAAAATTATTACATGCAAGACCAACAAAAGGAAATGCATAAAATAGATGTTGAATTGTTTTTTGTGATTGATGAAAAAAATAATTCAGTTGATTTAACTGAAAAGGGAATTGATTTAATTACAGGAACAACAGATGATCCGCACTTTTTTGTGATACCAAATGTTGGAGGAGAAATTGCTGATTTAGAAAAACAAACATTTGCTGACCCATCCGAAAAAATTGCTCGTAAAGAAATTTTAATGCGAGATTTTAGTGTAAAAAGTGAACGAATCCACACTGTAAATCAATTATTAAAAGCCTATTCATTATTTGAAAAAGATCAAGAATACGTTATCGCCGAAGGACAAATTAAAATTGTGGATGAGCAAACTGGTCGTATCATGGAAGGTCGTCGTTATAGCGATGGATTACACCAAGCTTTAGAGGCAAAGGAAAATGTAAAAATTGAAGCAGCGACGCAAACATATGCTACCGTTACACTACAGAATTATTTCCGTATGTACAATAAATTAGCTGGTATGACGGGTACAGCAGAAACTGAAGCAAATGAGTTTTGGGATATTTATAAATTAGATGTCGTTGTTATTCCTACCAACAGAGCTATTTCGCGTAAAGATGAACAGGATTTAGTATATAAGACGACTCGCGAAAAATACAACGCTGTTATTGAAGCTACTGCAAAGTTAGTAGCAGAAGGCCGTCCAGTTTTAATTGGAACAACAACAGTTGATATTTCTGAATTATTAAGCCGAATGCTTAAATTAAGAAATATTAAGCATAATGTGTTAAATGCAAAACTACATCAAAAAGAAGCAGATATTGTAGCAGAAGCAGGACAAGCGGGAACGGTTACAATTGCTACAAACATGGCAGGTCGTGGTACCGATATTAAATTAGGATTGGGCGTTAAAGAGGCTGGTGGTTTAGCAATTATTGGGACAGAAAGACATGAAAGTCGCCGTGTGGATAGACAATTACGTGGACGTGCTGGTAGACAAGGAGATCCAGGTAGCTCTCAGTTTTTTGTGAGTTTAGAAGACAATTTAATGCGCTTATTTGGTAGCGATCGAATTGCTAGTTTAATGGATCGAATGGGATTACAAGAAGGAGAAGTTATTCAACATTCGATGATTAGTAAGTCTATTGAGCGAGCTCAAAAGAAAGTTGAAGAAAATCATTTTGGAACCCGTAAACGATTAATCGAATACGATGATGTGATGAATGCCCAGAGAGATGTTGTATACAAGCGTCGCCGTAATGCACTGGCTGGCGATAGAATTAGTATCGATATTGCAAACATGATATATGAAGTGGCTGAAAGCATCGTCAGTGAATTTCATGCGATTAAAGATTTTGAAGGATTTACATTTGAATGCATTAAACATTTTGGAATTGAATCTCCATTTACTGAGAAAGAATTTACGACAGGAAAAGAAGATGAATTAACACAGCGTTTATTTGAAGCTGGTGAACAACATTACCGCTTAAAATCGGTTCAGATTGCTGAAATGGCATTTCCTGTTGTGAAAGATGTTTATACAAATCCAAACAATAATTTCGAAAATATAGTTACGCCTTTTACAGACGGAATAAGAACGGTACAGATTATGGCGAATCTTAAAAAGTCATATGATACTAAAGGAAAAGAATTAGTTGCTGTTTTTGAAAAAACAGTTGTTTTGGCTATGATTGATGATTCATGGAAAGAACACTTGAGAGAAATGGATGATTTAAAACAATCCGTTCAAAATGCATCCTTAGAGCAAAAAGATCCTTTAGTTGTTTACAAATTAGAGTCATTTAATTTATTTAGACAAATGATTGCAAAAACAAGTAAGGATGTCATTTCATTTTTAATGTTAGGGGGTTTACCTGTTGAAGATAATAAAAAGCCCCAATTACAGAAAGCACAATTTACCCAACAACAAGTTCAACAAAAACCAAAAGAAAAGTTAACTGAAAGTAGGAGTGAAGAACCAACGGAAGATCAAGAGCAAAAACGTCCGAAGCCTCAACCAATTCGAGTGGAGCAAAAAATTGGTCGCAATGATCCTTGTCCATGTGGAAGTGGAAAAAAATATAAAGCTTGCCACGGAGCAATTTAATAATAAAAAAAGCCATCTGTAAGATGGCTTTTTTGTTGAACAACTTGTTTTAAATAAATACTAAATTGGTATTTTTTTTGAATTCTCCTTTTCGCTTTATTATTTAACCCATTAAAAGACTGTTTTCACAAAATAAAACTACTATTTCGTCTTTTTTTTAAATTTGTGTCAATATATATTTTAACTTTATTACTTTTAATTAACAACTTATTAAACATTAAAATAACTGTATTTCATTTAGTCAATCTTATGGTACGAACAATAAATAAAAAAACAAGTGATTTGTTATTAACAATTTTCCTAATTATTAGTTCTGGCTTCCTTTTGAATGCCCAAATTGTAGGTACAGGTGCTTATATTAAAGGAACTAGTGTTGAATTAGGTATTAATGGATTGGGTGGTTACGAAGGAACAAATGCGACGCCACTTCCAGTTGGTATGCACCCAAGAGGTGGGGCTGGCGGTAATTTCGGGTTCGTTGCCAATCCTCAGGTAAATGCTTGGGCGACTTTTAATGGCGATTATTTTACACCGGGTTCTCCAGAAAATGGTTGGGGGTTATTAGTTGGCAATTCTGCTGCAGGTTTATCTTTTAGTAATAATTGCAGTGGTAATCTTTTAGAAATTTCTAATACACCCACCGTATCCTACAGTCATATTTTGAGCTGTTACAATATCGATTGGGCTGGTTCTGCTGTTATATCTGGAACTAACAATATCAGAGCAAAAATAAATTACTTTTTACAAGAAACGGATTTATATTATACGACTACGGTTTCGCTAACCAATAATTCGGCATCAACCATCCCTACACTTTATTATTATCGAAATTTAGACCCAGATAATAATCAATCAATCGGTGGAACTTTTACTACAACGAATTTAATTGAAGATCAGCCTGGTTCTGGGCCTTGCAATGTGGCATGTGTAAGCGCAACGCAACCAAGCACTCTAGTAGGTGTAGGAACTTCCTATGTTGCCTTTGCCGGTGTAGGCCCTGATTTTAGGGTAAGTCATGGTGGATTTGCTAATAGAAACGGGTTTAATTTATGGAATGGTGTTGGATTCACACAAACGGTTGGTGCATCAGCAACAGTAGATAGAGCTATTTCATTATCCTATAAAATTCAAAATTTTTTACCAGGAGAAACCCGTACTTTTAAATTTGTTGTTATTTTAAATTCAGCAGATAAATTAGCCGCAATTGATAATTTACAAACGGTTGTATTTCCAGGCTCTTCTTATTCAGCGCCATCGGCTTGTTCCCCTGCTAACCCGCCCGATACAGCTAAAATTTGTGGTCCTACCTTAGTTCAAGTATCTGGGTCAAATGTAAATGCATACAATTGGACTTGGACTCCAACTACTGCAATTACTTCATCCACAACCTTTAGCACCATCGCAAATCCTACTGTTCAAACAACCTACACAATTATTGGTATTCCAACAACACCTTGTACCTCAACAGTTCCTGTTTCTTATACAGTTGTTGTTGTTCCAACACCTTCTGTTACGGTTAAACCACCAATTACAGTCTGTAACGGAGATCCAATATTTTTAACGTCCCTGTTTGGAGGAACAGGTTCTACCTATGCGTGGGGTGGACCAAGTGGATTTACATCTTCAATTCAAAATCCAACCATTGCTGTTAGTTCTGCTCTATCAGCTGGAGTTTATACAGCTACTTTAACTCTAGCCGGAGGTTGCGTCAATAAAATTTCTACTAATGTCTCGGTTACCCCGCTACCTAATATTATAGCAACATCTCCTAGTCCTTCGGTTTGTTTAGGTTCATCAATATTGCTTACGGGTTCAGGAGGAACCAGTTATACATGGAGTCCTGGTGGTGCAACAACATCAAATATATCAGTTAGTCCCTTAGTAGTTTCAACGTATACTTTAAAAGGTCTGTTAGGTGCATGTTCTAATACAACAGCCATTTCGATTACTCCTGTTTTAGGACCTACAGTAACGGCAACGAGTAGTCCTTCTGTCATTTGTCAAGGCAGTTCATCAGTTTTAAATGCAATAGGTGCAACAGGTTACACTTGGAATCCAGGTGGTTTGGTTGGTGCATCTGTGTCAGTGACTCCTTTAGTAAGTACAATTTATACTGTTACAGGTGTTAATGCTATTGGTTGTCCAAGCACTAAAACGGTTTCAGTAATAGTTTCAGATCCAACATTAACCATCACGAGTAATCCCCCTATTTTATGTCCTGGAAATATAGCCGCTTTAATTGGTTCTGGTGCTGTATCATATACTTGGTTTCCAGGAGGATTAACAGGTTCGGCTATCGGAGTAGCGCCAGTTTCAACAACAATTTATACAGTAACGGGTACCACTTCATTGGGTTGTCCTGCTAGTGGAACATTAAATTTGGTTGTGAGTCCCAACCCAACAGTCAGTGCAAGTTCAAGCCCAACAGCCATATGTTTAGGCAACTCAGCAACTTTATCGGCTATCGGTGCAACCAGTTACACTTGGAATCCAGGTGGTTTAATTGGAAGTCCAGTAACAGTAAGTCCATTAGCAACAACCATTTATACAGTGATTGGAAAAAATGCGGCAGGCTGTAGTCATACAACTACATTGTCATTAACCGTTAATCCATTGCCAGTTGTCACAGCAAATAGTAGTTCAACGCTTATTTGTATAGGCAGTTCAGCTACATTATCGGGATTAGGCGCAGCAAGTTATACTTGGAATCCTGGCGGTTCAACTATTAATCCTGTTGTGGTATCTCCTACAATAACCACTACTTATACAGTAACGGGTATCAGCGGTTTAGGTTGTTTAAATTCAAATACCGTATCGGTTTCCGTTTCTAACCCAACGGTTTCAATTGCAGCAAGTTCAAACACATTGTGTTTAGGTTCAAGTGTAATCTTAACGGGCTCAGGCGCATCAACGTATATTTGGAATCCGGGAGGTTTAACGGGACCAGTAGTAACCGTTAGTCCATTAACAAGTACCGTTTACACTTTATCAGGAACAACCGCTTTAGGTTGTGTCGCAACTAATACTATAGGCATTACGGTTATTGCTAATCCAACAATAACGGCTAGTTCAAGTTCAACAGCAATATGTTTTGGCTCAACAGCCACCTTAACAGGCTTCGGCGGAATAAGTTATTCATGGTCCCCAGGTGGTTTAACTGCGAGCACAATCACCGTTAGTCCATTATCAAATACCAATTACACATTAACAGGATTAAATGCATCTGGTTGTTCAAACAGTGCAACCTTATCGTTAATTGTAAATCCTGTGCCGTCATTAACTGTCACAGCCACTCCAATTTTAATGTGTATTGGGAATTCTTCTACATTGACAGCAACTGGTGCAACGAGTTATACTTGGAATCCAGGTGGTTCAACAAGTAATCCTTTAGTAGTAACACCAACTGTTACGACTACGTATACAGTTACAGGCACTAATGCCTTTGGATGTACTAACACAATAACACGATCTATAATAGTATCTAATCCGACGTTAACGGCAGTAGCATCAAGCAATACATTATGTGCGGGATCCAGTGCTACCTTAACAGCAGGCGGATTTTCAACATATACCTGGACACCTGGTCCATTTACTGGCGCGTCTGTTACGGTCACACCAGTTTCAAGTACGGTATACACAGTAACAGCATCAACACCATTAGGTTGTATTTCAACCAAAACGATCGGTATTACGGTAATTGCTAATCCAACTGTTATTGCAAGTTCAAGTCCATCTGTAATTTGTGAAGGAGAAACAGCGACATTAACTGCTTTAGGCGGCACGAGTTATACCTGGAACCCAGGCGGCTTAACGGCGAGTACAATCACCGTTAATCCTACCAGCACGACCGTCTACACTTTAACAGGTACGAATATATCAGGCTGTACAAACACAACAACGCTTTCATTAACTGTTAATTCAAATCCAACGGTAACAGCAAGT